>WNFG01024377.1_pt1 | contig 11204 bp, 7 predicted proteins | sample 5400431 | NCBI WGS metagenome assembly WNFG01 (sample SAMN13153346, study PRJNA577476) | soil metagenome | isolation source: 120 cm saprolite under Douglas fir tree site 2 hole 3 replicate 2 | place: USA:California | collected 2015-04-18
TGTTCCCAGACGCCTGCATTGCGCCACTTGCGAAAGTAGTCATAGACCGTCGACCAGGCCGGATACTCATGCGCGAGCCTCCGCCAGGCCCCGCCACTGCGCAACATATAAAAAATTCCGTTGAGGATTTGCCGCATATTCACACTTCTGGGCCGCCCTCCCGGCTTGGCTGGCGGGATCAACGGTTCAAGAATGGCCCATTCGGCATCAGAGAGATCACTGGCATAGAGTTTCATCGGGGAATTTGCTCCTCACTTTCCACCTCTTTTGTATTCAATCGCTTCTATTGTACCACATTTCCCCGGCTGATCCTTTCCAAACCGCTCTACAGGCCTTTTCGTACAGCCTCTTACTCCTCGTTGTGCTAGGGTGTCTTCTTTTTTGTGTGCGAGGTAACACCTCGATACAACCGACACAAGTGACACAAGTGATACAATCGATACAATTGATACAAACCTCAGCGGAAATGTACGCGTGAACCTGGAGGAGTGTCTGGTGCCAGACGGTAGAGCGCAATTATGCTTTTTTGCATCGGGCTTACGCACCTCGTTTAAATCACAACCATATCAGGCACCCGATTAGCAAACTGTAACCGAATCTCAACCATATCACAACTTCATCTCCCTTCTTCTGCTCGTGTTTTGCTTCCATAATTGCTATGGTTAATTTTATCTTTGCTACAGTTATCAATGTATTTTAAGGCTCTCCGTCTTCTCAGGAGCATGGGGGAAAGGGGCACTGGTGCCTGTGACCTTTGAAAACCCCGCTGATCCAGACAGGCTGCCATCGTGTTTCTCTGGAGGATGAGGGCCCACATGAAAGTGAGGCAAGCTTATGCGCATCTCTTCCCGCTCAAAGTTGAGCATCGCGTTCACGTTTTTCGCCCTTGCCACCGTTATTGTTGGATTAGTAGCTACTGCAGCGTTGCGTGGCTCTGCCGTCAAAGCTGCTTCTTCTAGTCACATGCATATCGACTGTGCAGCGGGAGCCACCACCTGTACGGAAGTCTATGACTCCGCGATGAGCCATCGACGCTGTTCTACTCCGGCCAAGCCGGCTCAGGCAACCAGATGAGATATGAACTCACGCTGCCCAAGGATCCCTCCCCAGTCAATCCAACCAAGCCCGGTAAATCCTTTAACTTTGAACTCCATCCCGCCTTCTGGTTCGGCATGGCGATGTGTGATGTACAGTCCTATCCCGAACAGTTGAGCACCTGTACGCCGGACAGCGATAAGAATATCGTTGATCCTGCGCTCAGCCCCAGACATCCAGGAACGGCGTTTATGGAGATGCAGTTCTATCCTCCCGGATGGATATCATGGCCTGCTGGCAATAGTTGCGACCCGACGAAGTGGTGCGCAGCACTCAACATCGATAGCCTTTCGGAAAATCCGGTCACGGGCCAGGTATTGAATTCCACCTGTGCTTCTACCACCGGCCTCGAGTACGTCAACTTTGCATTCATCACCACGAGTGGCGTTCCACAGCCAGGCTCACCACCGAATCCGGTCAATGCGACTCTCAGCACCTTTACCCCCAACCCGAGTGCAGACCTGTTCATGAACTCGGGGGATCAGTTGGCGGTTACCCTGCACGATACAGCTCACGGACTGAATATCGGCATCAATGATGCGACGACCGGGCAGAGTGGCTCGATGACGACCAGTGCAGCCAATGGGTTTGGCATGGTGCAATTTGCACCGTCCCCCTCGACCACCTGCGTCAACATTCCCTTTGACTTCCACCCGATGTACAGCACCTCGTCTGAGAAGACCCGTGTGCCATGGGCAGCGCACTCGTACAATATCGCATTTTCTGATGAGACCGGGCACTTCGACCTGTGTACCGCCGTCACGGGTCCTGGTGGCAATTGCACAGGACTCGAGGGGATCAAGAACGACCAGGAGCCAGCCGATAGCGACGATCTTAACTGCTATCCGGCTTCTTCATCGCTGTTGGTGCAGGTGACCGGCTGTTTCAACTTCGCAGCCGTCAACCAGGGCTTTGATGGGGTTCCCTACCAGCCGCTCTGGCCCGATGGCAACACAAATCTGCGCCCAACGTCGATCCTGTTCAGCAGCCCATTGACCGGAAGCGGCTATAATGTGCAGTACAGCCGCACAGCATTCGAAACGGATCTGCCACGCATCGAGAATCCTGCGGTCTGCGATCGCTTCACCGGCGTAGGTTGCCAATTGATCCCGACGACCGATGACCCGGCTATTGGTGGGACGGGCTTTACGCCTGCTGCCTTCTACCCGTTCTTCAGCACCCGCAGTACGGCAAACGGATGCGTCAGCTGCTCAATCTGACGTATACATTAGTTGGTGGCGGCGGCGTACCGACCACCCGCTACAACGACTTCCGCCAGATACTTTCCAGCAACCCCTGCAAGGCGAGCTAGCCTTTATTCAGGAGCTTGGAAAGAGGGCTGCTTCAGAAGAAGTGGCCCTCTCTTTTTGACCGTTTCCCACTATGACCGCCAGTATAGTCATGTGGCAAACGACCAGAGGATAGCCGTATCATAATGGCGGTTCCGCTTCAGCTTCTTGTCAGGAGAGCAGCTTGTCAAAGCTGCTCTCTCAATTCCAGGCACTAGACTTATTCGCCTCGCTCAAAATCATAACCATATCGGGCACCAGATTGATAAACTGTAACCAGATCTTAACCACATCACAACTTTATCTCCCTTCTTCTGCTCGTGTTTTGCTTCCATAATTGCTATGGTTAATTTTATATTCGCTACGGTTATCAATGTATTTTGAGGCTCTCCGTCTTCTCAGGAGCATGGGGAAAAGGGCACTGGTGCCTGTGACCTTTGAAAACCCCGCTGATCCAGACAGGCTGCCATCGTGTTTCTCTGGAGGATGAGGGCCCACATGAAAGTGAGGCAAGCTTATGCGCGTCTCTTCCCGCTCAAAGATGAGCATCGCGTTCACCTTGTTCGCCCTTGCCGCCGTCATTGCTGGTTTATTGGCGTCGGCAGCATTGCGCGGATCTACCTCTAGTGCTCACGCTGCTGGAAATCAAGTCATCCGGCAAATTTCCAGTGCCGGTACGACCTCCATCACCTCGACTCCGCTTGGCAAAGATGGGTTGCAGGCTCCTGAGATCAATAGCGCAAGCGCTGGTCTTGGTAACGCCCCAGTTCCCCAGTTTAAGTACGGCGTTGTCAACCGTAGCGGATCTAGCTTCTCGGCCGTGAGTCCATCAGCCCAGGCTGACGCGGTGGCGACATCAAGCACAGCACTCAAGATAAGCTTCAATGGCATTAACCACCGCCAGCAGCGCCTTGCCAACAACGGAAACCAGTTTTCGCTCGAGCCACCTGACCAGGGACTGTGCGTGGGCAATGGTTTTATCCTGGAAACAATTAACGACGCATTAAACGTGTATGACCTTAAAGGAAATTCACTGAAGGGCGTGACAGACCTCAACACGTTCTATGGTTACCCGCCTGCCATCAACCGCACAACTGGTGCCTTCGGCCAATTCGTCACCGACCCGAGTTGCTACTTCGATAAGCCGACGCAGCGCTGGTTTCACATTGTGCTGACGATCGAAGTCGATCCGAAAACTGGTGCGTTTCTAGGGCCCAACCATCTCGACATTGCAGTGAGTCAGACCTCTAGCCCACTAGGTTTGTTTACGATTTACCGGATACCCGTTCAGGATGACGGCACGCAAGGGACGCCGAACCATAAGTGCCAGGGCCTACCCCCAACTGGATTAGGCCCGTGCCTTGGCGACTATCCACATCTGGGTGCCGACGCCAACGGCTTCTACATCACCACCAATGAATACGGATTTTTCGCACCGGGGTTGGGGTTCCATGCGGCACAGATCTATGCTTTTCCAAAGCTGCTTCTCGCATCAAATGCTTCGAAGATCTCGTTCGTCCAAATAGATACGATCGGTCTAGTCGGCAGCCCTGGCGCTGGTCTACCAGGCAACCCTGGATTCACAGTCTGGCCCGCAACCTCTCCTGATACTCAATATGCCACGAATCTCAATGGGACCGAGTACTTCATGAGTTCGGATGCTGCCGCGGAGGCTAATGGAGATGGAGCTTCGCGTGACCTGGTCGTCTGGACGCTTTCGAACACGGCATCGCTCAATACAGCAACTCCTGCGCTCTTGTTGAGTAATGTCATACTCACGGTCAATCCGTATAGCATTCCACCGAAGGCTGTTCAGAAGAAAGGCAGTACTCCCTTAATTAAGTGCCTCAACACGCCTTCCTGTGCCACCTTAATCCTTGGTGCGCCAGATCCTTTCACCGAAGCCGAGGGGCCGCTGGATAGCAACGACACCCGTATGCAGCAGGTAACCTATGCGGCCGGAAAACTCTGGGGCGCTCTCGATACAACCCTGACAGTCAATAATGTCAACGAAGCCGGCATCGAGTGGTTCATTGTGAATCCCGTGGCATCCAGGGTGATTAAGCAAGGTTACCTTGGAGGGAACAATGCAAATCTGCTCTACCCGGCCATCGGCGTGACAACAAGCGGTAATGGCGTAATGGCCTTTACGCTCGTTGGACCAAACGATTTTCCAAGCGCCGCCTATGCTTCGATTGACGCGCAGAATGGTGTTGGTCCTATCAATATCGCTGCAGCAGGGCTAGGCCCACAAGATGGTTTCACTGAGACCAAGATTTTCAGTCCCACGGGAAATGGGGTTCCACGCCCTCGTTGGGGTGACTACGGCGCTGCTGTGCCAGTAGGGAATTCTGTCTGGATCGCCTCGGAGTACATCGGGCAGACCTGCACGTTCGGGCAGTACACCACCAACACTCCAACCTCACCACTGTTTAGCTGCAATATGACCCGCACTGCTCTAGCGAACTGGTACACGCGTATCAGCCAGGTTCAAGTTTAACAGCTAGTGCACAAGTCAACTCATTGAGAAACGAAGGTCGGCTGCATCAAGCAGCCGACCTTCGTTGTGCGGAGCGTAGGAAATGAATACAAAGATCATCTGGCAACGCTCTCGAACTGTCATGCAGCAGTTTTTCGATATCTTATTTCCGGTACACTGCGCCGGTTGCCAGTGCAGTGGCCATGTCCTCTGCCCATCCTGTATTGCTCAGATTCACCCTCTCCCCTCGCCATTCTGCCAGCATTGTGGGGCACCGCTACCTCCAGGCGGGAAATGTAAAAATTGCCAGTATCATCCACTCAGCATGAGTGGGCTGCGCGCCGTAAGCGCCTATCAAGAGCCTTTGCGTGCGTGTATTCATGCCCTGAAATATAATGGGAACACCCGGCTGGCGGAGCCATTGGGTCAACTGCTGGCACGGGCTTATACCGGTTATGGGCTACATGCCGACATCATCCTACCGGTTCCTCTTCACAGCGAGCGGCAACGTCAGCGCGGCTATAACCATGCCTCGCTATTGGCAAGGGTTTGCTCTACCCAGCTAGGCGTCCCGCTATACGAGAACATCCTGGTGCGACACCGGGCGACGCTTGCGCAGGTAGACTTGAATCCCAAAGATCGTCATCAAAATGTTGCTGGTGCATTTCACTGTACCCCTGCATTTGCAACCGGTACGCTCTGCGGACGTAGAATCGTTATCATTGATGATGTCTGCACCACTTGTGCTACATTAGAGGCCTGTGCTATGCCACTTTTTGCAGCTGGTGCGGAGATGGTTTGGGGTCTTGTCCTGGCTCGTCCGGTAGCATAAGAATATAGTTATGAAAGTAGCCCTCTACGTGAGATAGAGAGAAGTGTGTTATAATAACCCCAAAAAGAGTTAAATACCGACAGCAGGTAGCCAGAGCGTGTGAATCATCGGAAGGGAAGTTTGGCAGAGCCTGACTGCTTGTCTGCTATAAGAGAGGAACTCCCATGTCAAGTAGTGGGAAATGGTTGAGAACTAGCTTTATCTGGCTTGTCCTGGCACTGGCCATCGTGCTGGTGATCGTGGTCTTCTTCCGTCCGCCATCAGACACAGCCCCGGTCAATGTGTCTACCATCTTGGATCATATCAGGATGGATATAAGCACAGGGCAGAAAGACACGCTCACAGTCGCCAGCAATACTATTACACTCGCGCGAGGGGCTCAAAGACAACAATATCGATTATACGAATAACCAGTTCTTGGTGCTTCAGTACGAGCCGCCCAGCGCCTTAGGCGCGTGGCTCAACATACTGGGCGGGCTTATTCCCTTTATCCTGATCGCGGGTGTGCTTATCTTTATGATGCGCCAGGCCCAGGGTACCAACAACCAGGCGTTATCGTTCGGCAAGAGCCGTGCACGTATGTTTATGGGCAACAAACCGACGGTGACGTTCGCGGACATTGCCGGAGTTGACGAAGCCAAGCAGGAACTGGAGGAAATCGTAGAGTTTTTGAAATTCCCCGACAAATTTGCCGCCCTTGGCGCGCGCATCCCTAAAGGGCTGTTGCTCGTTGGCCCTCCAGGAACGGGTAAGACGCTCATCTCACGTGCTGTGGCTGGTGAAGCTGGCGTGCCATTCTTCAGTATCAGCGGTTCCGAATTTGTGGAAATGTTTGTTGGAGTTGGCGCCAGTCGCGTGCGCGACCTCTTTGACCAGGCTAAACGCAATAGCCCTTGTATCGTCTTCGTTGACGAAATCGATGCGGTCGGTCGCCAGCGTGGTGCGGGACTGGGCGGCTCGCATGATGAGCGCGAGCAAACGTTGAATCAGATTCTTGTAGAGATGGATGGCTTTGACACAAACACCAATGTGATTGTGATTGCTGCCACAAACCGTCCCGATGTGCTTGACCCCGCCTTGCTGCGCCCTGGACGTTTTGATCGACAGGTGGTGCTTGACCGTCCCGATATTCGTGGACGTATTGCCATTCTACAGGTCCATGCCAAGGGCAAACCCCTCGAATCGAGTGTGACGCTGGAAACCCTGGCGAAGCAGACTCCGGGCTTTTCCGGTGCTGATCTTGCTAACCTCCTCAACGAGGCAGCTATTCTAGCTGCACGACGTAACAAGCGCAAAGTTGGCATGAGCGAACTCGAGGAGGCCATAGATCGTGTCGTGGCTGGCCCTGCCCGCAAGAGCCGCATCATTAGCGAGCGGGAAAAAGCCATCACTGGATACCACGAGGTAGGCCATGCCCTGGTGGCGCGCATGCTTCCCAACTGCGATCCGGTTCACAAGGTTTCAATTGTAGCGCGAGGCCAGGCCGGCGGTTTCACTATGCTATTGCCTACCGAAGATCGCTACCTGTGGAGCAAGCCGCAATTTGAAGATATGCTCGCGTACGCCCTTGGCGGTCACGTGGCCGAGCTCATTATCTTTGGCGAGGTGACGACCGGCGCATCGAACGATATCGAGCGCGTGACTAAGATTGCTCGCTCGATGGTTACTGAGTATGGCATGAGTAGTCGTATTGGTCCGATGGCCCTGGGCCACAAAGAAGAACTGGTATTCCTGGGGCGTGACTTTGGCGAACAACGTAACTACAGTGAACAGACCGCACGCGAAATCGACGAAGAGATACGTCGTATTATCCAGGAAGCATTCGATAAAGCGTATCGTGTGCTGCTACAGAACAAGACTCGCTTGATAATGATTAGCGAGCGTCTGATTAAAGAAGAGACGTTAGAGGGTCCTCTCTTCGAGGCGCTCTTCAATCAGCCAATTGACAATGGCCAGTACGAGTCGCCATCGATTCTGGCAGGCATGCCGCATCTGAATGTATCGCCGCATGGTGAGCAGCCCCTTTTGCCCGAGCCAGGGGCAACCTATCCAATGCCTCCGCAACTGCAGCCGCCTTATTAGGAGTGGTGAGTGATGCGTCCTCTCACCCGGCAACAGCTAACCATGCTCTCAGCAATTCGGCTACGCTCCAGGCTTGTGCGAAGCAGCCTGCGGGGGCAAAAGGCGGTTCTGGCTCCGCAACTTCACAGACCGTACCTATGCAGTCGTCCCACAAATGGCGTACCAGTGGCTGTAGCAGCGGCAACAAAGCCGCGCAATCGTTGTAAATGTGCAGGTGGACATCGATATACGGACCGATTAGCCACGGCCAGACCGTGCCCTGGTGATAGGCGCTGTCGCGCTGTACCTGGTTGCCATTAAAGTGGTTGCGATAAGCCGGATCACCGGGGCTTAAGGTGCGCAGACCCATTGAGGTCAATAAATGATCGGTCACCTGTTGTAGCATGCTGCGGGTCTGCGTCTCGGAAAGCAGGTTGTGTGTGAGCGATGCTGCCAACAACTGATTGGGGCGTAGTGAAGCATCGTTTTGCCCGGGAACACCATCAACATCTATTACATCGTAGAGATAGCCGCCCTCCTCATACCAGAATCGCCGGGCAAAGTTTTCGCCAACCTGCACGCGCATCTGGCCATATTGGAGCGCGTCAATCGAAAGATGCATCGCCCAGCTCTCCATGCAGGCCAGCGCACAATACCACAGAGCATTGATTTCCACCGGCTTCCCACGGCGCGGCGTAACCACCCAATCGCCAACCTTCGCATCCATCCATGTGAGCTGTACGCCTGGCACTCCTGCGTGCAGCAAACTATCACTCGGATCAACACCGATACCGTAATCCGTGCCTCGCACGTGCCATGAAATGATATCGCTCAATTTGGGAAAGAGTTCTTTCAGCAATGACCAGTCACCGGTAGTTTTCGTATAGCTCTGGAGCGCATGGAACATCCATAGTGTGGCGTCTACGGTGTTATATTCCGGGGCCTCTCCGCTATCGGGGAAACGATTGGGGATAAGCCCCTGGTGTGTGTAGGCCACGAAGGCTTTCAGCAGGCCACGCGCTTCGCTGTATCTGCCTGTACATAAGAACAAGCCCGGTAAAGAGATCATACTATCACGTCCCCAGTCTGTGAACCAGGGGTAGCCCGCGATTACCGTCTTACGGTCTGGAGAGAGCCGGATTGCCGTGCTATCGGTGGTATTGCCGGTATACTGCGGGCGGGCAACGATGAACTGGTCGGCGGCGATGACCAGGCGAGCGTGAACTGGGTCGCGTTTGGGTAGGTTATCGGTTGAACGGTCAGCTATGTCCAAAAGCTGCTTAATGCGGCGTTTATGACGGGTGTGCGCCTGTGTCACGGCCTCTTCGTGTTGTGGTCCGCCAAAGCCGGACTTACCCAGCAGATCGCTCTCAGCGCTGAGAATAAGCGTGATGCACCCGCCGGGGGTAATCTTCACATCGAAGATACCAGGCTGGTAAACATCATCCAACTCAGGCAGCCCACGCTCTCTGTCGCGTCGATGTAATACGCGCCAGTACCACACTCCTGTAGAAGTAAATTGTGCCGTTAGCCCTGCAATAAGCTGAAAAGAGATTGCGCCTTCATAAGCGCGCACGCGGCAGCTATTACCCAGGTTCTCCACCAGAAAGTGCCAGTCGTTCGCTCCTTGAGTCGTTCTATGGTGATCGCGAAAGAGGCAGAATGGTGACAATCTGAGCGTCACCGGCGCGTTACCGGTTTCCTCATCATGTAACCTGTATTGGACATATGTTGTATTCTGCCCATATTCCATCCATACACGTTTTTCCAGCTTCAGACCGTCTTGTACCTGGTATGAAAAGCAAACGATATCGCCTTCCAGCGAAACCGTATCGAGGTACTGGTAGCCCTGTGGGTCAATGCTGCCATCATGATACTCGTTGACGCCTAGTTTGAGCAGCTGCCCGTCGTGGAGTTCTAGCTCCTCATCGATCTTCGTGACGAGCACGGTGCGTTCGACGGGAGGACGGAGTGCAGCCACCAGCAGACCATGATAACTACGGGTCGTGGCTCCCAGGATAGAGCCAGAGGCATACCCACCCAGGCCATTCGTTACCAGCCATTCGCGGTTAAGGCCAGCCTCTACATCGCTACAGATATCGCGACCAAGATAGAGATTCCAGGCATTTGTAGGAGAATGCTGCTCTGCCCCATCGTTATAATTGCTGCTCATGGTTGTATCTCCCTCGCTGCCCTGCTTCTTTGTACTGCCTTGGGTCTTGCCTGACGGACGCCTCACCCCTTCCCTCTCCACGCAGTGGAGAGGGAGCAGAGGGTGAGGTCGCAGCGTCGTTGGCAAGACCCATTTCAAGGTACTGCCTCTGGTCTTGCCTGACGGACGCAGTCCGTAGACACTTCCTGTGGTCCTGGCTGACGGACGCAGTCCGTAGACGCGCAGCGTCGTTGCCAGGACCCATTTCAAGGGTCGCAGCGTCGTTGGCAAGACCCATTTCAAGATTGTGGAGAATATCTTTCGTTGTTATGTTACACTGGTCAAGCCAGACAATCAAGGTTGCGCACCGGAGTAGCTCATCGTGTGATGCCCTGGCGCGCTGGCAACGTACAATTATTCAGTGGTTCTAGCACAAATTGGGGGTCGGGGGTGAAGTCGTAGTATAGTAGGGGCAAGGGTGGAGGGGTGTGGTGGGGCAAGAAAGATACGGGGTATCTTTACAAGGCCCTTGCGGTTGCCCTGCTGGCCAGCCCTGATTCTTGGTGGAACCTTATACAGTAAACTGTCGTGGTAATTTCAGAGAGGGGGTAAGATGAATCGCGCAACGAGCACTTTGCAGCCGCCCACGGGTCGCCATCTCGTAACCTCGGTAGTAACACTTGCACTCTGGCGCTGGCGCCAGCACTGGTTCCTGCTCTTGATGACCGGCCTGGGCATGATCACCGCTGTGATCATCGCGTGCGCAGTCCCCCTTCTCTCACAAACCATGTTGACGGCCGGGTTGCGCGGTGTCCTGCGCGCATCTCCCACTAGCTCCGAGATTACCCTCAGCGCTACTGTTGGCGGGCTATCTACGCAGGGCATTGAGCAGATCTATCAGGATGTCAAACAGCCTCTCCGCCAGCACCTGGGAACCTATCTGAACAGCTCGCCGCGACTCGATATTGAGACCCCGCTTTTCGACCTTCCTTCACCTGGCCACTCAGGGAGTGCTGACCAGATGTCAATTTATGGCACGTCGATGGACGCGGCTGCGTCGCACCTGACCCTTGTGCAAGGGCGGCTTCCCCGGGCCAGCAGTAGCGGCGTCGAGATTGCCATCACGCCCGCAACGGCCTTGCCCCTGCAACTGCACATTGGTTCGGTGATACTCCTGAACTGGACTATCGCATCTTTGCCCGAAACCTCAACCCTACCGTCCTTCAGTCAACAATTCACCATGCGTGTCGTTGGTATCTTTAACGTGAAGCCAGGTGACCCGTACTGGCATGGCGA
>WNFG01004952.1_pt1 | contig 11203 bp, 10 predicted proteins | sample 5400431 | NCBI WGS metagenome assembly WNFG01 (sample SAMN13153346, study PRJNA577476) | soil metagenome | isolation source: 120 cm saprolite under Douglas fir tree site 2 hole 3 replicate 2 | place: USA:California | collected 2015-04-18
AGCTTTCCTGTCTTCTTTTTCCCCCTTTTGGCCTTAAGTGAAATGTATTGGGGCTTGCCCCTGCCCTGGAGTGGGGCGGGGCTCGATCTGGGGAGAGGTATCTCCACCCACAAACAGGAGGAATGGTATGTCGACCCATGCCCGGGATACCAGGTCGATTCCAGAAGAAACAGCCCGCCTGGCACGCGCAACCTATCCCGCTGGAACATTATATTGCAAGCACCGGGGCTGGCTCAACACCGAGGGTAAATGAGGCAGCCCCCGACGTGACGAACTACGTCAACCAGCATCTGACCTACGGCGTACAGCTGACGACGGACCAGGTAGCCCAGGAACTGGCCTCCGGCCAGATAGAATCGGATGCAGTGTATAGCTCCAAGAGCAGCGAGGTGTACCTGAGCACCGATTACACCGTTCCCCTGCATGCAACCGACCTCAAAGACCTGCCAGGAACTGTGCATCAGCCCATCGACCGCATTGAAGAAGATAATGCCCTTAAGCACTGCTACACGAGCCCGGGAAATAAGTCTTTTTTTATCTGCTCATTTTTTACGTGCATATTTTTAAGTATGTGCTCGTATGCTCTCACCATGTCCAGGGAGCCGGATAAATAAAAGGTTCGCTCTTCATAGTCCGGAACCACTGCCTGAATCATGTGTTCATCTATTCTGCCTACCAGACCACGCCAATTTCGCGGGATAACGTTTGTATTGGTCAGCGTATAGAACGCCTTGATACCAAGTTGCGTTTGCCCTTCGCCTAAAATGTCCTTGTAGGCAATTTCATCCGCAGTTCTATTTGCATAAATAAGGACAATATCTCGCCGCTGATTCATATCGAGCAGATATTTCAACATGCTCCTGAATGGCGTAATACCGATACCTCCAGCAATGAAGACCAGTTTTTGCCTGGGGTCTCGGGGAAGCGTAAAATCTCCGGCAATCTGTCCCGCCATAATTTTTGCACGGCCATCTATTCTATACAAAGCATTCTTGAAACTGCTGCTGTTTGCGTAAAACCGTACTCCCAGGTGGAGATTTTCCTCGGTTGGCGATGAGGCAAGGGTAAAAAACCGGCGATTGCCCCTGCTGTCCGGTTTCGCATGCGCAAGCGTAAACTCCATATATTGCCCAGGTTCGAATACCAGTCTTTGCGCTGGCCTGAAAACGAAATCAACAATGTCAGATGCCATCTTACTTTTTCTTTTCAACTTGAGCGCGACCTTCTGCTTGGGACTGACAATGTAGGAGTAGACATTGCCGATGACCAGCGCCAGCTCGGGAGTAGAGTAGATAGGTCCAACATGAATTTGGGGAATGAACAAAATGCCGGTAATTACTGCATAGACGCGCTTCAATTTTCGCGTGGGCGGTGCAGTTAGCGGTTCAGTCAGCATAATAGCCGCAAAGAAAAAGAGCGGTGACTCAACCAATAATTGCTGCAGCTCTTTCGTCAAAGAAAGCCTTTGCAGGAAGCTGACCACACAAACGGTAACAAGCGCAGCCATAATAAAGAGCAATACCATCTCTCCCTGGCGTAATTTGCGTATAAGCAGCACCCCGCCGAGGAGCACGACCGGCAGCATACTCGCGGTTCCCACCCACCAGCTGGCGGATTCACCAAGTGCAAATGAGGTAATGACGACTGCTATTGCAGCAGGGTTAAAGATATGCTTATTGTTGAGCGAGAGAATATATTTGGAAGATGTCGCCAGTATCGCTGCCCAGCCAAGAAACAGGAGGTCATTTGGTGATTTAGCGGGATCGATGATAAGCGCCAGGATGAGGGCCGTAATATAGGCTGATTCCACATTGGTTGGCGCTGCAAAAATGCGTGCGAGTAGCGAATTTGCTGCCCAGCACATAATGACAAGAAATAAGGTTGAGAGGAGCAGCGCTAGTGGCGAAAAAGGAAGAAGCGTCAAATACGACAGAACCGCCGCTATAGCGACGAGCCCAATAAGCACATAGAGCACCAATCGATACATAGTGATGCGATCCAGCAGATCATCGATGCGTGTTATCATGGCCGCAGTACGTACCTTTCGAAACCACTGGTAAACGTTGCTCGCGCGGTAGCGTCGATCATATAGCCTTCAAACCCTGCTAACTGTTCGATGAAATAGATCCCTCTTTTCCCCATGGCGAAGGCTGCTGTTGCAAACCGGTCAGCTTCATACACGTTGGGACCGATAATGGTCAGACTAACGATATCCTGGAGCGGAGTATCCGGGTGATGCGGATCGTAGATATGCTGCCCGCGAATTGCCGTTCCAGACGTGGCAATACCCTTATCCGTGACCGCCAGGACTTTCACAATTTCTTTGCGCTCGAACGGGTTACGGATACCAATGCGCCAGGGCTCGCCGTCTTTATTCCCCGCAACCTGGATGTCACCACCTGCATCGATGTAGAAATTGCTAAATCCAGCTTCTTTCAACATGTGTGCGGCCTTAAGGATCGCCCAGCCTTTGACTATCCCAGAAGGATCAACCATACCGTTATGCTGGATGTCGAAATACCCCAGTGTTTCTTGTCTGGTTTGCTCGCTTAATGCCAGGATCGTTTTCATCTCATCGCTATACTCTTCTTCACAAAGCTCGCCCCTATTTACTTTCGAAATCTCGCTGTGCTCTTTGTAAGTGCTAAAGCTATCATCAACAGCGCGAAAATAGGCAAAAACTCTTTCTATATCAGCTTCGGTAACACTCGGATCGACCACCTCGACGGTAATGGGCATGCCCATAAGCAGTTGGAGTTGTTTCATTGCTTATGCTTGCGCTTGCGCAAGCGCATCCGAGAGGGATTGCATGAAGGCATCACTGGAATCGGTAGCGCCTGTCACTATATCGACATTGGCACTTTGTGCCTGGATTGCTTCACTTGTGAGTTGCGGATCCGCGATGCTGTTGATATATATTGATCGATTGCGATCATTGGGATACTGCAAAAATTTCACGTCAGTGATTTTCCCATTCGAAATGATCGCTTTGACCTGCACAACTCCCCATTGCGCATCGGCAACACTTCCAGTATACGAACCGTCCCTATAGAGGGAACCTGGCGTTTGGGTTGCGTTGGGTGTCACTGTTGTCTCAATTGGGGAAGTAGTCGTAGCTGAACTTGATGAGGAAGGCGAATCCCCCGGAGTATTCGCTACGACGGCAACGAGACCGGAGTAAGCATGTATAATGCTATAAATAACAAAGGCGCCTATAATGACGAGTGACACAATAGCTTTTTTCATCGCTTGTTTGTCCTTACAAAATACATAAAGCTTAGATAACCCGATGAGCAGGTGTTTCTGAGCAGGGTTCAGGGGCGGCAGCCCCTGACGGGGGACCCTGTCTGGGGGACAGGTAATGGGGTGTCCCCAATCCCTTTTCCTCCTCTCGCCGCCGCAGGCGGCACGCGGAGAAAAAAACTTGCACATGGCGTTGGTTAATCTCCATAAGGCAGCGGGTATCCACAGGAGGAAGTTTTCATGAATATACAGATGAGCACACAGCAAGAAATAAAGGATCAGCAAAGTAAAGCCCCAGCTAGAGTGCCACGCGTGGTGATAATTGGAGCAGGATTTGGCGGATTGCAGGCAGCTCATGCCCTGCGTAATGCCCCGGTCGAACTCACGGTGATCGATCGCAATAATCATCACCTATTCCAGCCATTGTTGTATCAAGTAGCCACCGCCGGTTTATCGCCTGCTGACATCTGCGTCCCAATCCGCTTTACCCTCCGGAAACAAAAGAACACGGAAGTGCTGCTGGCCGAGGTAACCGGCATAGACCTGCAGGAACAGCGGGTACTCATGGGCGATCGCTCAATAGGATATGACTACCTGGTCGTGGCAACCGGTGCCTATGATAACTACTTCGGACACAATGAATGGGAGCACTTCGCGCCTGGCTTGAAGTCAGTTGTGGACGCGACGAAACTCCGGCGCAATATATTGCTGGCATTTGAAGCTGCTGAAATGGAGACCGATCCAGAAAAGGTCAGAGCCCTGTTGACATTCGTGTTGGTCGGCGCTGGACCAACGGGTGTCGAGATGGCTGGCGCCATCGCAGAACTGGCGCACAAAGCTATAGCCTCGGATTTCCGCCATATCGATCCGAGAACAGCGCGTATTATCCTTGTCGAGGCCGGGCCAAGAATCTTGCCCACGTTTCCCGAAGCTCTTGCGCAAAAGGCGCAGCGGGCATTGCTGCATTTAGGCGTGGAGGTTCGAACAGGAACTCCCGTCGAAGCCATCGATGAGAATGGCGTCGGGGTTGCAGGTTCGCATATCGCAGCGAAAACCGTGATCTGGAGCGCAGGTGTCAAAGCCTCGGCGGCCGGTCAATGGTTGAAGGCCGAAATAGATCGCGGCGGCCGGGTTAAAGTATTGGAGGATCTTTCTCTGCCTGGACACTCGAACATTTTTGTCATTGGTGATACTGCCAGTGCTACACAAGATGGGAAGCCTCTCCCTGGGGTCGCTCCTGTAGCCATGCAGGCAGGTCGCTACGTCGCTTCTATAATCGCTCAACGCGTTGCCGGGAAGAAACAGGCTGCTCCTCCATTCCGCTATCACAACAAAGGAAATCTCGCCACGGTAGGTCGCTCCTTCGCCGTTCTGGAAATAGGTAAAATTCGCCTCACCGGCTTTGTGGCCTGGGCCATGTGGCTGACCATTCATATCTTCTACCTGATCGGCTTTCGCAATCGCTTCTTAGTCTTTTTCCAGTGGACGTGGGCCTATTTTACCTTCCAGCGCGGTACCCGCCTGATTACCTTCCAGGAGAAACCAGAAATCCCCTAGCGCCTGGGCTTGCTTGACGGGCTTTGTTTTGCCTATAATGTCTAAATAAAGCCCGTTTTAACTTGTTGAGGTGCAATGTGCAAGATATACAAATGACGCTTCCCATAGGTACTATTCTGCGAGATCGTTATGTTGTGGAGGAATTGCTTGGCAAAGGTGGATTTGGAGCTGTATATCTCGTGCGGGACCTGCGCGTCAGGCAGAATCTATTTGCCATTAAGGAGCTGATTGACTCGAGTAAGCTAGAGCGCGAGCGCTTCACCTTCGAAGGGGAGATACTCAAACGCGTTGATCACCCGGCGCTGCCGCGCATCTATCGTGTCTTCGACGATGAAAAAAGTGGCCGGGCATATATCCTCATGGACTATATTGAAGGCTCGAACCTGGAAAAACTTCGCCAGCAACAGCCCGAGAAGCATTTCTCACTGTCCCAAGTGTTATTTCTTATAGCACCAATCATTGATGCCGTCACCTACCTGCATCGACAACACCCTCCTATTGTTCATCGAGACATTAAGCCTGCCAACATTATTGTACCGAAAACGGGCGATGGAACGGTGTTAGTCGATTTTGGCATCGCCAAGGAGTATGACCCTGACTCAACCACCACTGTGATTCGTCGAGCTTCACCCGGCTATGGAGCCCCCGAGCAATATACTCGTGGAACCAATACACGTACCGATATCTATGGACTGGGCGCGACCATCTATGCCTTGCTCACAGGTCTTATTCCTGCCGATGCCTTCCATCGCATGGCTCAAATGGGGAGCACAGGCGTTGATCCTCTTGAGCCGGTTAATCGCCTGGTACCGTCTATTCCTCAGCCTGTGTCTGATGCTATTTCTCGGGCTTTGGCCATGCGTAGTGAAGAGCGCTTCCCAACGGTTGAGGAGTTCTGGCAGGCCTTGAATGCATTTCCCATCAATGCCTACCCGGCGGACCGGCGACAAGTGGCGCCCGTAATTATTCCGCCCATACCGGCTCCAGCACCTGTGAGCGCTAGAGATACTACTGTTGGCGCGTTCCAACAAGAGCAGCCGCGCCGTTCTGGTAAACTTGGCCTCGTCCTCTTGCTTCTGGCTGCCCTGCTCATCGGTGCAAGCGCCGCAGCGGGTTTCTTTGTCTATACATCGAGTCATTCCGCCGCGAATGCGCCAACCTTAACACCTGCCCGTCCTACGCCAAAGCCAACCCACCATCCTAAAGCTACTCCGACTCTACAGCCAACGCTGGGCTCTACTCCTACTACTGTCACTACTGTGCCTCCCACCTTTCCCGCTGTCACTGGGGTACATCATGGCACCGTTCACAACACGACAGGAGGACTCACTGCTGCTATGTCCCTCTCCATTCAGCAGAGTGGGGGCACTATCAGCGGCAATTTCACAGTAGATTCACCCCTCCAGGGGAGTGGTCCTCTCACGGGCAATGTGACTACCTCGGATCGTATCCAATTCGTGGTCCATAGCAACCAGGTGCCAGCGCCGCTCTACTTTTGGGGTATTGTGCAGGCAGATGGCAGTATGCAGGGAAACTATTGCAGCCTGGACTCGACAAACCAATGTAACCCCACTGCAGGTGGCGCCGGCAATTGGAATGCTGGTCCTGCAACAACGTCATCTTTGCCTGTGCCGGGTAATGAACTTCAGATGGCCAATAATGCAAGTGAAACTCGATTTTCGTCGAGATCTCCCGCGAAATGGGGTAACAGAAGAAACCGAAAGTGAGTTCTACTCTCCTCCATCTCCCCTTATTGCTACATGTAGCAACGAATGTAGCAAGGCCGACGATTTTGAGCGGAAACTCACGATGGGCAGCGCACAAAGCACAAGGAGTGAAGCGTGAGAAGAACATCAGCGAACGGTAATAGACGGCTCCTGTCGAATCTCTCCTTCGGCATCCAGGCTTAACTTAACATACATTAAAACAATATTACAGCTATTCTTAACATATCGATGGACAAACAATGTTATAGCTTAACACATGTGATCACTACATACTCTCAGAAAGTGTAAGTGCGAGGTCGCTTAGGGAAACGGCGGAGCCAGAAGCGAGAGCATGCGTCGGCTTGCCGAGAGCTTGATGAACGCCTCGGAGCAGGCAGCGCGACCCCTCATGATCGCGAGCAAGCCGACGCCAACGGATAATCCAGGCCAAGCTGCGTTCGATGACCCATCTCCTGGGAAGGATGGGGAAGCCTGGTGTGGAACACTGCTGCTCTTTGTTCCCCGTCGCCTCCTTGATGGCTGTCTTGCCTTTGGCAGTGATCAGTCCCCGCACGACCTCGACCTTCCACCCCAGATGCTCCTTCATCCATGCGATGAGTGTGCCCCCATAATGGCTATCTCCCCACACCAGAGTGATCCGGCCAAAGAGATCTTTCGCTGGCTCAAGCATGCGTCTGGCTCCCTGGTGATCAGAGGCATCGGCTCCCGTGACTTTGACTGCCAAGAGGGTGCCCTCCGTATCAACGAGGAGATGGCGTTTGCGTCCCCAGATTTTTTTTCCCCCTATCGAAGCCCTTCTCAGGACCTCGAACGGCGCTGGTTTTGATCGATTGACTGTCGATGACCGCTGCGCTCGGCTCAGGCTCTCGCCCTTGCTTGTGCCGCACCTGTTGACGCAGGGTGTGCAGGATCTGGTCCCACACGCCTTCGTTGCGCCACGTGCGAAAGTACCAATACACGGTTCCCCAGGCTGGCAAATCATGCGGCACCCATCTCCACGGACAGCCGCTCCGCAAGACGTAGAGAATCCCGTTCACGATTTCTCGCCGCGAGTAGGCCACATTGGTGGCATCTTCTGCTACCGCTGGGATCAGAGGTTCCAACACCTCCCATTGCGCATCTGTCAGGTCCGATGGATAGGCTTTCCGCTCTGGCATCTCTTTTCTCCTCTGTTGAGGTTTTTTTGCTTGTTCTCCTTTCCTTTATCGGCACAATGACCCCACCCTTACACTTTCTCAGAACTGCTCATGAAACTTTCGCGTCAAGCAGCTCAAGCCTTTCCAACGCCCTTTGCAGGACGCGGTTTCTCCACGTGTAGACCCTGGCTGTGTAATTGTTGGTGGCAGTTGGGATGAAGGAGCACGCGGTTTTCTGCCGTGTCTGGACCACCTTTTGATCTCCATGCGACGTGATGGCTGTGCCAGCCGGTGAGCTTCGTGATTTTCTGCTGACACAGTGGGCAGAGTCCGTTTTGCTCGTTCCAGAGATGGAAGAGCCAGCGTTTCCCTTTGAGCGTGTCTGCCATGTGAACGTCGAGACGTTGTTCATAGTAGCTCTCCCATGCCGGGTCATAGGGGTTGGCCTCGCTTTTGACTTTGGCGTGTCGCTTAATGGGCACGCGCGCCGTCTCTGCGAGGTGGTATTCCTGACCTTCCACCTCTCCATAAAAGACCCAATTGGTCCCTTCGACGGTCTTGAAGTATTTCTTCGTGATCCAGGTGTTGGATTTCTTTGGGTGTCTTCGTTTCATCCACCATCGCAGTGTGCGATAGATCGCGTCGTCTACGTCATGGAACACGTCTGCGCTGACGACGTGTTGGTGATACGGTGCCCACCCACGAATGATGGGATTGAGCAGCAGGATGAGTCTGCCCGCCGACAGCGTGTGGTGCTTCTTGATGATGTCCCGCAGCTTTTCCAGGTGAGCATGCACATTCTTTTGCGCTGGTTTAAGCAGCAGTTTGTACTGTTTTCCTGTTTTGTACTTGCGGACATTTTGGCCCAGGAAATCGAACCCGTCCTCAATATGGGTAATGCAGGTTTTCTCGCTTGAGAGTTCTAACCCGCGTTCCTTCATGAAAGCTTCGACCAGGGGTTTGACTTCGTGTTCGAGCACCTCTTTGGAGGCTGCTGTGACAATGAAGTCGTCGGCGTACCGTACGAAATTGACCTTTGCGGCTATCCCTTTGACAGTTGTTTTTGGGAAGCGCTCTCGTAACCTCCTTTCCAAGCCATCCAACGTCATGTTGGCGAGTACGGGTGAGAAGAGAGTAGGAGCGGAGCGCACCTTCCTACCTTGCGATAGGCGTGTTTCTCTACCCCTCTCGCCAAACCGTACGTGACCATTTCTCGTCATACGGCTTTCCCTCATTGCAACCGTTTGTGGTCACCATATGTTGGTGTAAGCACATGGCAGGCTTCGCACAGTAATTGCGCGTTTTCTCTCACATCTTGCCCGCCGTATCGTCGGGCTTTGATGTGATGTAGATCGAGGTTCTCAGCATTGCCACAGCGCTCGCACTTTGCCCCTCGTTCTGCCATGATTTCCTCCTTCACCATTCGCCATTCTTCGTTGTTTTCCGCATTGCCTTGCCAGACATAGGCCGGCATCGGGGTTTCCGCCTCCGCTATCGTTGTGGCCCAAGCTCCCGTCAAGTAGGGATGTGGATGCGTTTTCGACCGATATTTCGTGATCGGCTGGTCACTCATCCGATACAAGAAGAGCATGCGTTCTCCATTGCGAATGCCACAGTTGTATCGTTTTCCTTCCTGTCGGAGTTTGTACGTAGTCAGGATTTGCCTGATCGGTAATCGGTGCCGGTTTCGTAACCAGATGAAGAGACGTTGATTGACCCAGAAATCCAGGTCTTTCGCGGTTTCTTTGGCATTGCAATTCCGATAGTAGGTCATCCATCCCCGTAACACTGCGTTGAGGGCAGTGATTTTAAGCAGTGGTTTGTCCTGATACCGTGATCTTCCGGTCATTTCTTTCACCTTGGTTTTCAGTCGTTCTTGCGCCTTGTTGCTTGGAGTGACCAGCATTTTCGGGCGATCATTCTTACTCACATAGCGCTGGACGTGATAGCCCAGGAAATCGAAACCGTCATTGACGTGGGTAATATGCGTTTTCTCTACGGATAATTCCAGTTTCAGTTCGTCTCGGAGAAACGTCTGGATCTCGTCTCGTAGTCGATAGGCTTCTTCTTTGCTGCCATTGGTCAGCATCAGCCAATCATCGGCATAGCGAATGAAGCCACAATTCCCCAGATGGAGTTTCCTTCGGCGTTCCTTTGACTTGCGATCGAGGTTTCCGTACTTGTCCCACCAGAAGCGGTCAAGTCGATGCAGGTAAATGTTTGCCAGCAGCGGCGAACATATCCCGCCTTGTGGGACTCCAAGATCGCTGTGTTGAAAGAGCCTGTTTTCCATCAATCCCGCTTTCAAAAAACTGGTGATGAGTTTCAGGAGACGCCGATCAGCAATGCGTTCTGCCAAGCAATTGAGGAGAATTTCGTGATGCACGTTGTCAAAGGCTCCCTTGATGTCCCCTTCTACAACCCAGTAGAATTTGTTACGGTTGTTGATGTAGCTGTCTAAGGTGGCGATGCAGTCCATGGTCCTGCGCCCAGGTCGAAAGCCATGAGAGCAGTTCAGAAAGTCGCTTTCCCAGATTGGTTCTAGCACCATTTTCAGCAACATTTGTACCACTCGGTCCTTGAGGGTAGGGATGCCAAGTGGACGCATTTTTCCATTCGATTTGGGGATGTAAATGCGCCGGACAGGGGCAGGGCGAAAGCGTTTCTCTCGAAGTTCTTGCTGCAATTCCCGTATGAAAGCGATATATGCTTCCGGGGCATCCAGCATCTTCTTGGTCACGCCGTCGATACCTGCGGTCTTGGCTCCCTGGTTAGAGAGCACCAGACTCAGTGCTCTGTGTATCCACTCTTCCTGGCAGATGAGCCGGTAGAGATGGTCGAACTTGTGTGTTGGATTGTGCTTTGCCTTGATGGCGAGGCTTCGTTGGGTTTTGATGATATCGGACATACGTTTTAGTCCTCTCTCTCCCTGACGTTTCCTCTTGCAATGACTGCGGCCCTTCGCCTTGTGCCGGACTGTTTTCCGGCTCAAACTACTACAGCCGCTCTGTCACACGATGACCACCTCAACCGCAGCTAGTCCAGTCTTCTCTTTTGTTCGACCTCGCAAGAGAAGATCGATCATCGTGCTTCCTACGTTCACATAGCGGTACGTGTTGCGTCTCGCTGTAGACCCCCTCTTTACGCCCGTCAGGTACACGCCTAGTACCCGCGACAACAGCCGATAGCTTACACCCCTCTAGCTAGAGCGGTTTGGCCCGAATCAAAAGGCCGTTTCATTGAGGCGAGTAAACACCTCCATTACCCGTTGTCTCACACCATCTCCATCGTTTCCAGTGTGCTCAAGGTGAGGACGCTTCAAACAAGGGTTCCTCTCGTAGTCATGGCGAGACTCAGGCTAGAGACCTCATACCATGATGGAGTGTCGGTATTCTGTCCCGTGTTTTCTGGGCTTCAGACAGGTTCTTGCTCTTGGTCTCCTGCCTGCCAGATCAGCCTTAGCAGTCCGGGGGAACTGCTATCTCGTCGATTGGATTGCTCCTTTCATGAGTATTACCACTATGCGCTTCGTAGCGCACT
>WNFG01004953.1_pt1 | contig 11203 bp, 6 predicted proteins | sample 5400431 | NCBI WGS metagenome assembly WNFG01 (sample SAMN13153346, study PRJNA577476) | soil metagenome | isolation source: 120 cm saprolite under Douglas fir tree site 2 hole 3 replicate 2 | place: USA:California | collected 2015-04-18
GCTTCGCCATTCCGCGCTTCACGCGCCTCGAGAATGATGCGCGTGCGTCCGAGGTTCTGGCGTTGAGCCTCAATCTGCGCAGCGCGTCGGCGGCGGCGCATGCGCAATATCTGGAATCCGGCGGCAGGCTTTCGTCCGCGAGTTTGGAGGGGAGGATCATCCAGCTCACGAATGGCTATCCGGACGCGGGGCCGAAGGGCATTCGGTTGGCGGTGCCGGATCTCTCGAGCTTCACGGTCAGTTCCAGCCCTACATCGGTAACTTTTTCAAAGACCGGGGCGCAGGCCGCCGCTCAATGCGCGGTGACCTACCGTGTCTCACCGGCGGCTCCGAGCGCGGCTGCGATAACCGAGCTTTACCGCGCGGGCTGTTGACCCCACGGGGTCCCTAGTATTCGATTCAGGGAAACCCCCATACAACAGTGCGGGATACTCTTCGTATCTGATGGGTGTATAAACTATAGCGTCGGGAATTTTGAAGGGCCGGAGTACGAAAGGATGGCAACATCTCCGGATTATCTAAGGCTCGCGACAAGTTCGACGCGGGCCTTGGCGGACACGGCGCTCGATAGCCTTCGCGATGCCGTGGTGGTGGTCGATGCCCGCCACAAGCATCTGCCGGTGGTGCTGGCCAATGCGGCTGCGCGACGCTGCCTGACCCCGGAATCGCAGGCGTTTGGTCTGATCGAGTCCTCCTTACCGCGTTGGCTGGGCAGCGCCTCGGCGTCGTGGATCGAGACCCTGCTGGCAGAGATGCCCGATCCCGGCTCGCCCACCCGCAATGTTCTTGAATGGTGCTGCGCCGAGGGTGAGGTGTCCGTCATGACGGATATCAAGCCGCTGGCCATGGTTCCTGGGCAGCGTCTGGTTATGCTGACGTTTACTCCGCTCCCCGAGCCCGAGGCCCAGCCCGAGCCCCAGGCTGAGCCGGGCTCGCAGAGCTGCGGCGACCGCCGCTTGCTGGCGCTCACCGAGCAGGCGCGCGACATCATCGGCGTTGCCGGGCCCGACGGCACGCTGCATTACGTGAGCGGCGGGGTCCGAAATTCCCTGGGCTACACTTCCGAGGAGCGGCGATCGAACAATCTGTTCGAGCACGTGCATCCGGACGACCGCGAGGCGCTGCGCGCCCAGTATCAGCGGTTGGTCGAGGGTGAGATCAAGAGCTATTCACGCGAGTTCAGGGTCCGGCACAAGGACGGCTCCTACCGCTGGTTGGAGTCGAGCTACACCTCCGCGCTGGACGATCCACTGATCGCCGGGGTGGTGGTCAATTCGCGCGACATCACCGAGCGGAAGATCGCGGAGTGCCGGCTTGCCCAGCGCGAGGAAGTGTTTCGCCTGGCGGCGGACGCGGTGGACGGGGTCATTTACGAGTGGGATGTGGTGAGCGGCTTCGTGCACCGTTCCCGGGGCGTGCTCGAGGTGCTGGGAATCGAGCCCGAGGATCTCGAGCCCACCACCGATGCCTGGTGGGAACGGGTGCATCCGCGCGATTTCGAGGGGCTGAAAAGATCGACCCACTTGGGGTTGCTGAACGGCCGGGGCTGGACCGCGACCTACCGCATTCGAGACGTCCGGGGGCGCTACCGATCCATCTTGGAGCGCAGCCTGGTTCAGCGCAACGCCGGCGGCGATCCGGTGCGCGCCATCGGCTGCTGCGTCGACGTGTCGGAGATCAAGCGGGTCAACGACCTCCTGGCTGAAACCCAACGTACTGCCAACATGGGCGGCTGGGAATACAGCTACATGACGCGCGAGCTCACGTGGACCGATGAGATGTTTCGCATCTATGAGGCAAACCCCGGAGAATTCGCCGTGTCCTGGGACTCGATGCTGGCGCAATGCACGCCGGAATCGCTGCAGCTCTTCCAGGATGCCTGTGCTCGATCCGAGGCGGCCGGCGGACAGCTCGACCTCGAGCTCGAAATCACCACCCTCAAGAACCGGCGCATCTGGGTGCGGATCATCGGGCATCTGGAGCTCTTGGACGGCCGCCCGTTCCGCGCCTTCGGCTCGGTGCAGAACGTGCAGGCGCAAAAGCTCGCGCAGATCGCCCTGGAGAGCAGCACCGGGTGGCTGAAGCTCTCGATGAACATGGCGCACATGCACGCCTGGCGCTGGGATCGGGCGCGGGATGTGTTCGAGTTCGCCGTCGTCGACGGCCAAAAAGGGCACTTGCCCAACGTGTTCCCCGGCATGAAGAAGCTGATGGCGGAGATGCACACCGCCGATCGGCATGGGGTGAGCCGCGCCATCGACGATGCGTTTCAATATCAGCTGGAGGTGCAAAAGGAATTCCGGCTGAAATCCAGCAACGGCCGGTACCGATGGTACGAGGCCTTTGCGCGGCCCTTGTTCGACGGCGACCGGGTGCCGCGCGGCTTGGTGGGCGTCATCCAGGACATCACCGAGCGGCGCGACTCCGAGGTGCGACTGCGGCGGTCCGAGGAATTGCTGCGCGCCACCACCGCGAACACGGCGGATACGCTGATGCTGGTCGACACGGGCCTCAAGGTCCGGTTCATCAACAGGAACGTCGGCGGCATGAGCATCGAGCAAATCATCGGGCGCGAGATCGGCGTTCTATTGCCCGAGCCGGCGCGCGACGGCGTGCTGGAGAAGCTGCGGCATATCCTCGACACGGGGGAGACGGCGACCTACGAATTCGAGTCCGCCGACGCCGATGAGGTGCGGTATTTCGAAAATCGCGCGGTGCTGGTGCGCGACGATGGGATCGGCACCGGGATTTCGATTTCGACGCGCGACATCACCGAGCGCAAGCATCTGGAGCAGGAAATCCTCGATGTCTCCGGCCGGGAGCGGCAGAGCATCGGCCGCGATCTGCACGACGGCCTGGGACAGGAACTGACCGGCGTGGCGTTGATGCTGCGGGGCCTCGGGAGCCGGGTTAAGGAGCGCTGTCCGGATGCGATGGACTCGATCAACGAAATCGTTGCGCTGGTGAATCAATCCATCGAGAATGCGCGCTCGCTGGCGCGCGGACTCCTGCCGGTGCGGACCGAGACCGGGGGCCTGGTGTCTGCGCTCAAGGAGCTGGCTTCGCGCAGCCGTGATTTGTACGGCATGGAAGTGAACTTCCGCGCCGAGGTGTGGCCGGCGCTCCACCTGGATGAAACCGACGCGAGTCACCTCTACCGCATCGCACAAGAGGCGCTCACCAATTCCGCCCGGCACGGCCATGCCACTCTGGTGGACATATTCCTGCTGGTCTCGCGCAGCACCTTTTTATTGTACATAACGGATAACGGTGAGGGTTTTCACCTACCGACGTCGCCTTATACGGGTATGGGACTGAAGATAATGAAGTACCGTGCCGGGATGATCGGTGCAAAGTTCGAGATTGCTCCCAATGAACCACGCGGTACCGTGGTTCGCGTTACGGGGGAACAACCACTGACGGCCGCCCCTGCAACCGGCGCCCGCCATTAAGGAGCGTGTAATGATGGCTGCGAGCAACACATGGGTACGTTCGCCGGTTTCCCAATCGGGGGCGAATACCGGCAAGCGCAAGGTCCGGCGCGTATTGATCGTCGACGATCATCCGATCGTGCGCCAGGGGTTGCGCCGCGTCATGGAGAATGAAGAGGACCTCACCGTGTGCGGCGAAGCCGAAACCGCCCGCGATGCGCGGACCGCCATCAAGGAGCTCAATCCCGACGTGATGATCGCCGACATCAGCCTGAAGCAGGGCGACGGCATCGAGCTCGTGCGCGACGTGCGCGCCCATCATCCGCAGCTGCCGATCCTGGTGCTGTCCATGCACGACGAAACCATCTACGCGGAGCGCATGCTGTCCGCCGGAGCCAACGGCTACATCATGAAGCAGGCGGCCAGCGAGCAGTTCCTGGTGTCCCTGCGGCGCGTGCTCGACGGCGGCATTTACGTGTCCGAGGCCGTGGGCAACAACATGATTCAGAAGTTTGCGGCCGGCGGCGCCTATATCTCGGCCAACCCCATCGACCGGCTGAGCAATCGCGAGCTGCAGATTCTGCACATGATCGGCAAGGGCATGAGCACCCGCGAGACGGCGCATTCCCTTAATTTAAGCATCAAGACGGTGGAGTCGCACCGGCAGCGCATCAAGCGCAAGCTGAACCTCACGACCGGGACTCAGCTGGTGCAATACGCGGTGAATTGGTTCACGGGCCGCGAAGGCACCGCCACCGGGTATTTGCCTAAGGACGCTGTGGTCAAGGGCGAGCGCACCGAGGCGTCCTAGCCGCCTTTAGGCCTTAAGGCAGGCTCTCCCTAAGGAGGGTCCGGAAGCCCGGCACTCACCTCACGCATGGTGCCGCCGAGAGAGATCGGCTGCCCGGCGGCATTGCGTTCGACCGAGCCCTGAACGCGCCACCGTTCGAGCCGGCTGCCCTCGACCTGCACGCGGACCTCGAGATCCAAAGGCACTTGCCGTTCCAGATGATTGCGGATGGCGAGCAGCAACTCCTCCCAGGCGCCGGCCGGCAGATACGGCTTCAAATCGTCGAGCCGGGTGCGCTTGACCGCCGCCGGCCACTGCAGACGCCGGTAAAACCAAGGATCGAACCGGACGGAGCCGTTCCACAGAGTCAATTTCCATACGCCGTGGCCGCCCGCCGGCGGTTCGGCCGCTCCGGGTGAGCGGGCTTCGGAGGATCGAGAGGGCGAATCTGCCATCCCCTCCTATCGGCCCGCCATGACCCGCACTTGATGGGCGAGGGGACCTGAGCTAGGCAGAAGCCTGTGCGACCAGCGCACAGTTCCGACAAATGCTGCGCATGAGCGCTGTGGCGGAGATTTACAATAAGTCACGGCGACTTGGGTCAAGTCGACGCGCGTGGCGCCGATAATCCCAAATACTAGAAACCAAAGAGGGTTCTCCCGACGTGTCTGAACTGGAATCTGTGACATCCCTCACAGTCGAACCCTCGGCGACCATTTTGCTCGCCGAGGACGATCCGGTGACGCGCATGCTCATGACTCGCTTTCTCAACAAGGCGGGGTATGAGGTCGACGCGGTGGCGAACGGCTCAGAAGCCCTCGACAAGATGACGGCGCGCTACTACCCCATGCTGGTGACCGACTGGGAGATGCCGGAAATGGACGGCGTCGCGCTGTGCAAGGCGGTGCGCAACATGCAGCTGGACGGATACGTTTACGCACTGCTGCTCACCGCACGCGACGCCAAGGAACACATCATTGCGGGGCTGGAAGCGGGCGCCGACGACTACCTGGTCAAACCCGTTCACGAACCCGAATTGATCGCGCGGTTGAACGCCGGCCGGCGCATCTTGAACCTCGAGCATTCGCTGCGGGTCGCGAATCACCGCAACCGCATTCTGTCGATCACCGATGCCCTCACCGGGGCCTACAATCGCCGCTATCTCATGGAGCAGCTGCCGCGCGAGCTCGAGCGCTGCCGCCGCTATGCCTATCCCTTGTCGGTGCTCATGTGCGACGTGGACTTTTTCAAGAAGATCAACGACGCGCGCGGCCATGCGGCGGGCGACGATGTGCTGCAGCAGTTCGTGGCGCGGGCGCAGAAGCTCCTGCGCACCAACAGCGACTGGGTGGCGCGCTACGGCGGCGAGGAATTTCTGGTGGTGCTGCCGGAGACCCCGTACGCGGGCGCCATGCACGTCGCGGAAAAAATCCGCACGCTGATCTCGTCGGCTCCGTTCGCCACCCGCGCCGGGGATGCCATGGTCACGGCGAGCTTCGGGGTCGCATCCACCGGGCCCTGTGGGCCCGACATTGCGCTCAAGGTCGACACCTTGATTCGAACCGCGGACGAGTGCCTGTATCGCAGCAAGGAAGCGGGCCGGGATCGCATCAGCGGCGAGGAAATCGCGGTCGCCCCCGCGCTTGCGGCGCAGGCCTGACCTAAAAGTCTGCGCGCGCCTCAGCCGGCCTTGCGCAATTCGGCGTTGACGGCCCGCAGCCTCGCGGAGCGCTCCTGGACCAAGCCGTCGATTTCCGCCACGGAGTTCGCGCGCGCCGCGCTCTCCAGGCTCGAGGCCGCCGCGGCCAGGCCTGAGGCGTGAATATTGGCGCTGGCGCCCTTCAATGCATGCGCACGCTTGCCGATGGTGGCAAGATCGCTGACGCGCAGCGCCGAGAGAATCTCCGCCAGACATTGGTCGCCGCTGCTGACGAAGGTCGCCACCAGCTCCCGCTCGAAGTCCGTGTCCCCGCCGGTGAGCTCGCGCAGGGCGTCCATGTCGATTTCCGGGCGCGCGGCGTCGGGCTTCAGATAGCGGAGGAGGCAGGCCACCAGCTGGGCGGCCTCGATGGGTTTGCCGAGATGCGCGTCCATGCCGGCCGCGATGCAGTTCTCACGATCCTCGCTCATGACATTCGCGGTCAGCGCGATGATGGGCAGCCGCTTGCCGCGGCCGCCGCGGCGCTCGAGCTCGCGAATGCGCCGGGCCGCGGTGAAGCCATCCATGACCGGCATCTGGCAGTCCATCAACACGGCGTCGTAGGTTGATTCCGCCAGGCGCTCCAAGGCCTCGGCGCCGTGGTTGGCAATGGTGACCTCCGCCGCCAGCTTCTGCAGCATGCGCTGCGCCACCCGCTGATTCACCGCGTTGTCTTCGACCAGCAAGATGCGGTGGCCGCAGAAGGTGGGATTCGCCTGCGGCGCGGGCGGGAGCTCCGCCTTGCTCGGCACTTTGCCCGTCAACACCTGGGCCACCAGCGCGGTGAGGGTGCAGCCACGAATGGGTTTGAGACCGACCGCATGCGGGTGGTGCGCCCGCTCGGCCGGGTCGTGCTCCGCGCCGAACAGGGACAGCAGAATGAACGGCAGGGCGGCGTGGCGCGGATCGGCGCGCAGGGCGGCCAAGAGATCGAGTCCGCCTTTCACGGGCATGAACTCATCGGCCAATACCAGGTCGAAGTCCGGATCTTTCGCCAGTTGCTCCAAGGCTTCGTCGACCCCTCCCACCGAGACCGCGTCGAAGCGCGCCAGCCGGAGTTTCCGGGCCAGGCTCTGGCGGCTGACGGGGAGATCGTCGACGATGAGGATGCGGCGGCCGAGCCCGACGGCTTCACGCTCCGCCTGCTCCGCCACGGCGTCGACTTTCAGGGTGACCCAGAAGCTCGAGCCGCGTCCGGGCTCGCTGCGCACACCCACCGCGCCGCCCATCAATTCGGCGAGGCGCTTGACGATGGACAACCCTAAGCCGCTGCCGCCGTAATGGCGCGTGGTGGAGGAATCGATCTGCGAAAAGGTCTTGAACAGGCGGTCGAGCCGATCGGGTGGAATGCCGATGCCGGTATCCGTGACCTCGATGCGCAGGATGAGGCGGCCGCGCTCATCGCAGGCGCCGGTGCAATCGAGGACTACATAGCCTTCGTGGGTGAATTTGATGGCATTGCCCATCAGATTCATGACGATCTGGCGCAGACGCCCCGGATCGCCGCGTACGGTGACGGGCACGTCGATGCCGACGTTGACGACCAATTCGATGCCCTTCACGGCGGATTGCAGGGACATGGCGGCGACCGTCTCATAGATCACATCGCGCACATTGAATTCCACCGCTTCGAGCTCGAGGCGGTCGGCCTCGATCTTCGAGAGATCGAGCACGTCGTTGATCAAGGAGAGCAGGGCCTGGGCGCTGCCGCGGATGATGTCGACGTATTCGCGCTGGGTGTTGTCCAGGGTGGTTTCCGACAGGATCTGCGACATGCCGATCACGCCGTTCATGGGCGTGCGGATCTCGTGGCTGACGTTGGCGAGGAAATGGCTCTTGGCGCGATTGGCGGCTTCGGCGGCGAGCTTCGCATCGATGGTCGCTTGCTCGGCGAGCTTGCGGTCGGTGATGAGCTGCGACGAACCGGCCACGCGCAGCGCCGTGCCATCCGCAGCGCGTTCCGACTGCGCGCGCGAGCGCAGCCACTCGTAGTGCCCGGCCTTGTGCCGCGCTCGATATTCCACGTCGTAGACCGCGCCGTGTTCGAGATGATTCTGCACAATTGCCATGACCATTTCGCGGTCTTCCGGATGCATCATCGCCCGATAGCGCTCGCGGGACTCGCTGAGTTCGCCGACGCCGTAGCCCAGCATTGCTTCGAAGTGCGGGCCGAACCAGAGCGTATCGGTCACCAGGTCGATTTCCCACAGCCCGTCCTGGGTGCCGCGGATCGCCCGCTCCAAGCGGGCCTCAGCCGAGTCCAAGGCCGCTTCGGCGCGCTTCAAATCGCTGATGTCGACGATGGCGCCCGTGACCCGCACCACCCTGCCGGACTTGTCGTGCGTCACCGTGGCTTTCTCGCCGATCCAGCGCTGGCTGCCATCGTCGAGCACCACCCGGTATTGGCAGAGATAGGTCGGATCGTCGGGGGTGGTCTCGAGCGGCTTGCTGCGGCTGCGCTCGACGTCATCCGGATGAACCCGCGACAGCAAGAGGTCGAGGTCGTCGAGCCGGGTCGAGGGCGGGATACCCAAGAGGTGATGGAAGTTGTCGGAGCAGATGCGGCTGTTGCGGTCGAAATTGAAGTCGAAGGTCGCGACGCCGGCGGCGCCCTGGGCGATGTTCAGCGACTCGGTGGCGTAGCGCAGCTTCTCTTCCAGCTGCTTGCGCGGAGTGATGTCGCTGATGGTGCCGACCACACGGGCCGGGCGGTCTTCGGCATCGTTCACGATCTCACCGCGGCCGGTCAGCCAGCGGATCTCGCCGTTCGCCATCAGCGCACGGTATTCGGCCTGGTACTTGGTGCCGGAGTCGATGGCGGCGCTCAACTCCATCGCGACGGCTTCGAGGTCTTCCGGGTGGATGGTCGCAAGCCACTCCTCGCGCGTCAGCGTCTCGCGGCGCCGCAAGCCGATGAGATCGAAGAACAGGGGGGTGCCGCCGATGTCACCGGTCACGAGATCAAGGTCAAAGACGCCGAAACCTCCGGCAGCCGCGGCAAACTCGAGAAAATCGGCGGATTTGCGCATGCAACAACCAGCACAGTTAAGCCCTCAAGGCTCAGGTTATCGGCGGGATCCGGACCCTCTTGAGCTATCATCCAGCTTCAAATTCAAGGGGCAACGCGTGCGGACAGTGAAGGTTTTGGCGGGCGTGATGGGGGGCATCCTCGTCCTCATCGTGGCAGGGCTCGTCGCCGTGTGGTGGCTGGTCAATCCGAACGACTACAAGGGCCGAATCGCCGCGGCGGTCAAGGAATCGACGGGGCGAGACCTGGTGCTCAAGGGCGATATCAAGCTGTCGGTATTCCCCTGGATCGCGCTGGAACTGGGGCCGGCGAGCCTGGGGAATCCGCCGGGGTTCGGCGAGGAGCCGTTTCTGGCGTTCAATCGCGCCGCCGTCCGGGTGAAGCTGTTCCCGCTCTTGGCCAAGCGGCTGGAAATGGACCGGGTCGAGCTGGACGGGCTGGACTTGCGGCTGCGCAAGAACGCCGAGGGCACCGGCAATTGGGAGAACTTCGGGCAGGGGCCAAAGCGCGCCGAGAATGCGGGCAGCGGCAAGGTGGGCGGGCAAACGCCGGCGCTGGCCGGCATACAGATCACGCATGGGCGGGTCAGCTACCAAGACATCGTGGTCGAGAACTTCAATCTCGAGACGGGCGCCTTCGGGCATGGCGTCACACCGGTCAGCATCAGCTTCAACGCCAACCGCGGAGCGGCGGGCGAGAGCCTGACCTTGAACGCGCAATTCGACTTGAATGTGGACGCTGCGCTCAAGCGGCTGCGGCTGGACGCGGTCAGCTTCAGCGGCTTGCTGGGCCGCGCCGGCGACGGCGCGCCGGAGCATTGGGAGATGTCCGCGCCTTCGATCGAGATGGATCTCAAGGGGCAGACGGTGGCGGTGCCGGCCTTTGCGGTGAGCTACTCGAACGCGCGCCTCACGGGGAAACTGCAGGCAACGAAAATTATCGACGACTTGGGCGCGACGGGTTCGGTGGCGCTCGCGCCGGTGGTGCTGCGCGAGTTTGCGCCGCGCTTAGGTCTAGTGCTGCCCAAGACCCGCGATCCCAGAGCGCTGGCGCAGTTCTCTGCGAGCAGTGATTTCAGCTATTCCTCGAGCGGCCTGCGATTGGAGCAGCTGCAGGCGCAACTCGATGACACGCATCTTACGGGCAATGCCGCGCTGGTGGGGGAGCCGCGGGCGCTGAAGTTCGATCTTGCGGTGGATCAGATCAATGTGGATCGATATCTCAGCGCCGACAATGCGGCGGCCGGCACCGCGCCTGGACCTGAGTCTAAGACGGCCGAGAAGCAATCGCCGGCGGGCGAAACGTCGAAGATGCTCGATGCGGACGGCACGCTGGCCGTGGCGTCGGTGCATTTCTCGCCGCTGGATTTTTCGAATGTGCACCTTACCCTCGTCTCGAAGGACAATGTGGTGCACCTCTTCCCCTCGCTGGCGCAGATCGACGGCGGCAGCTATTCGGGCAACATCACGCTCGATCGCCGCGGCGCGACGCCTTCTTTAAGCATGGATGAGCACTTGAGCGGGGTCGACATGACCCGCTTGCTGGCCGGCAGCTCGTACAAGGGGCGACTCACGGGGCGAGGCAACATGAACCTGAAGGCCACGGCACGCGGCGCCGCATTGAATGGGTTCATGCAGACGCTCAATGGACACTTCGATGCGAATCTTGCGGACGGCGCTCTCGAAGGGGTGGATCTGGGATACGAGGTGGGCCTGGCGCAGGCCTTGGTCCAGCACACGGCCGCGCCGACGCGCAGCACTCCCGCGCGCACGAAGTTCGATGCCGTGAAGATGTCGGCGGAGATCACCAACGGGGTGGCCAAGACATCGGATCTGACGATTTCTTCGGCGGTCATGCGCGTGACGGGCCAGGGCAGTACGAACCTCGTGAACAAGGCCATCGATTTTCAAATGCTCGCGAGCTTCTTGAAGTCGCCGGGCGCGAGCGCCGCCGACATTCCGCTCAAGATCACGGGGACGTATGTGGATCCGACGGTGAGGCCCGATGCGCAAGCGCTGGCCAAGGGCGAGCTCAAGCAGAAGCTGCAGGACGTGCTCAAGAAAAACGGGTTGGAAGGGTTGTTCGGCAAGTGACCTTCGAACCCGGACAATTCACGGAGCGATTGCTCGGCTGGTTCGAGATCCACGGGCGGCACAATCTACCCTGGCAGCAGAATCCCACGCCGTACCGGGTGTGGGTGTCGGAGGTTATGCTGCAGCAGACTCAGGTCGCCACGGTGATTCCGTACTATCAGC
>WNFG01006397.1_pt1 | contig 11202 bp, 10 predicted proteins | sample 5400431 | NCBI WGS metagenome assembly WNFG01 (sample SAMN13153346, study PRJNA577476) | soil metagenome | isolation source: 120 cm saprolite under Douglas fir tree site 2 hole 3 replicate 2 | place: USA:California | collected 2015-04-18
GAGGAGTTGATTTGTGCGGGATCTAATCGCCAAACGAAATGTCGACGTCGCGGGCGGTTTGCACCATTTCGCCATGCGGTGGGACAAGTCGCAAGCGATTCACCGCGTCGGCGATTGGAACGTGTCGCACTTGATAATTCTGGTAGCTGACCATGGACCCGAAGTGACCTTCGTTTGCCAATTGCACGGCTTTGACTCCGAAGCGTGTAGCAAGAATGCGATCAAGTGTCGTCGGTGCACCGCCGCGCTGCAAATGTCCGAGCACGCAGGAGCGCGTTTCTTTTCCGGTTCGTTCGGCGATTTCGCGCGCGACCACCTCGCCAATTCCGCCAAGACGAAATTCGCCACCTTCGATGTCGCGCTTGATTTGCTGACCGTCTTTTGGCCGCGCGCCTTCCGCTACGACAACGAGCGAACCAAGCCGGCCAGCGGCTTCGCGTTGCTTAATCGCCGCAGCAATTTTGTCGTAATCGAATGGGATTTCGGGAATCAGAATAATATCGGCGCCGCCCGCAATGCCGCCATGAAGCGCGATCCACCCCGCGTGACGACCCATCACTTCGACGACCATCACCCGTTTGTGGCTCGTTGCCGTGGTGTGCAAACGATCAAGCGCGTCCATTACCTCCGCGACGGCCGAATCGAACCCGAACGTCATCGCCGTCGCTTCGATGTCGTTATCGATCGTTTTCGGGACACCGATGCAATTGATGCCCGCTTCCTGCATTTGCATCGCCGTCGTCATCGAACCGTCGCCTCCGACGATGACCAGCGCTTTGACATGGAGCTCGTCTAAAACTTTCTTCGCGCGCGCGATCACTTCGCTGGCAACGACCGCGCGATCACCGGCGCCTACTTTTGCGATAAAATGACCGCGGTTAGTCGTCCCGATGATTGTTCCGCCGAGAGCCATGATGCCTTCCGTGCTTTTGCGATCGAGCACGACATAGTCGCCGGGCGGCAACAGACCTTCGAAGCCGTCGCGGAATCCGATTACCTCCCAGCCAAGTTTTTCGCCGGCGAGCACGACACCGCGAAGGACGGCGTTGAGCCCCGGGCAATCCCCGCCGCTGGTGAGAACGCCAATACGGGTCTTCATGACGAAGACACAATCAAAGCATTTTTTTCGGATCGACAAGCCGTCCGCCGGCCGCCCACTGATCGTAGAGCTGCCAGCCTTGGCCGATAAGTTGAGCGCCTTCGGCAAATCGACTGTTGCTGCCGAGCAGGACAACGATGATGCGACGCGGAAAAATTGTCACGCCTTGTCCTTGTTTCACGATTTCCGATTCGCGGGCTGCTGAAAGAACCAAACATTCGCCAGCGCGTGCAGTTCGGCCGGTTTTCACGCCATCGATCCCCTGCGTGCCTAGCAGTTCATTCGTGTTCCGCAAGGAGTAGCGCTGCTCTTTGCCTCCGCGTCGAAAGGAAATCTGGCGTTCCTTCTGTGAGATATAAAAGCGAAAACTCGCCTTGTTCAGAGCGTAACGGGTAAGACGAGCGAGATCTTCGGCGGTAGAGTACGGTAGCGGCTTGACGTTTTGGTCGACGCCGTGCGGATTCACAAAACGGGTTCGTTCCATTTTCAATTGCTTGGCCAGCGCGTTCATTTGAGTAACGAACGCGTCGATCGCCGTCAGCTTCGATTTCTGTCCAGCGGAAGCCGGTCCCTGAATTGTCGATCCAACGTAACTCGCCAGGGTGTGAGCGGCGATGTTGTCTGACTGCACCAACGCCGCATAAAGCAAATCGCGTAACGCAATTTCATCGCCCGGTTGAAAACCGATGTTGTTTTCCAAGGTCCCGACAAACGCTGGCGGCAGCATCGTAACGGTCTGGTTGAGATCGCCGCCTCTATGCTCCGCCCAATCCAGAATCACCATCGCAGTGGCGATTTTCGTCAAACTGCCAATCTGGCGTTTCTGCTTCGATTCGTGTTCCTGTAAAACGAATCCCGTTTGGGCGTCAACGATGATGGACGCTTGAGCCGCAGAAGCCGAGCGAAGTGCGCCAAAAAGAAGCGCGGCAACGATGACAGCGAAGCGGCGTGGAAAAATCATGGGATGAAACTGTAGTGGCAGGCGTGTCGCCTGCAATTCTCAATCACAATGCGGCCGACACGGCCGCCGCTACAGTTAATCGCCGCCGTTGAGTTGGCAACCCGCGAAAACGCGAACGCCGATTTATTCGGGCAGACTGACGTTGGCGCGCTCGCCGTAACGATACGGATTCGCGCTTAAAGTCAGATAGATGCGCTCCGCCGCGTTCACGAGATCGAAGTGTGTCGCCCGACCGAGCCCGCTGGCCCGGACCTGCCTTGGAAACGACTGCCGCCGGCCATGTCGAATTCATAAACGACTGTGGCTCGATCGACATCGGTGATCCGGACATGAAGTGCCAAGAAGGACCGACCGACGCCCAAACTACCGAAAAAGAAACGACCGAGCGGGCTCCCGCCATCCACCAATTGAAAGTGGCCCACAACCAGCCATCCGGTGCGCGGCGTTTCCGTGTCTTTCAAAATTCTCGCTGGCGCAATTTTTTCCAGTTGCTCTTTTAAATCGTTCGCAAACTCCACTGGCGTAATGGCTTTACGAATTGGCATTTCACCGTCGCTCAAGGCCTCGTCGCCTTTGAAGACAGCCGTGTCGATCCAGAACGGTCTAATATAGATGGCGCTCGGGCCGCTCGCCCCTACCCCGCAATTCGTAATCATATGGACGCCCTTTGAGCCGTAATCCTTGGCGTCGATAGCGCCGGCGGTTCGTCCGCCGGGGGTAGCCACCTCGGTCCTGGTCTCGTACATATCCGCGCATGAACAAAGCAGGATGCTTGAAGCGATAACGATAACAGATTTCATATGATTTAGTCCTGGCCGCGTCGGGCCTGTCTAGGGCACAAGGCGAACCGTTTCGCGATTTGTGATGCAACTCCCGTGCCGTTCGGAAGAGAAAAACGCCTCGGGACGCGCAATCCGCGTGCTAGCCCTCCACTTTGGGCGCCCGTGCCCGACTGATCAGCATTCGCATTACAAAATAAACGATGACCGCGGAAGGGATTGCCAGAAACAACGAGCCAATACCTGCCGGCCAGACTAATCTCTGGAACACGTCCCAGTTCAGATAATCGTGCAACCCGAAGTGGAACCGGATTCGATGAGCCGGAGTCGGTCGGTTGAGCGTCCAGCAGCCGATCTTGTATTCGGCAAAGTAGATGGCCGGCATTACGAAAATTAGGACATCGTGAACTGTCACCGCGATTGCGGCGGCGACCTTATTACATCGACACACCCACGCCACAGCGATTGAGAGCAACGTCTTCAAACTCCAAAGCGGCGTGAATCCGAAAAAGATTCCGATAGCTGATCCGAGCGCGATCGAGTGCGGTGTGTCCGCCATCGTTACCAGCGTCATATGGTGATCGGCCAACCAGCGTTTTTTTCGCGCCAGGAAGTCCGGCAAACGCGGTCCGGCACTGCGCTCTCCAACTGATGGCGACTCTGGCACGAGCGCGAGTCTAACCTAAAACAATTCCGGTGTCTGGGACGAGGGCAGCGCGACCGATTGACCGAGCGCTCTCCTCAGCCGCGCCGCGGCCCGCGGCGCATAATCGAGATTGTTGTTGTTGAACACGACGTGCAGGTCTTTCGTTTCCCGCGCGAGTTTCCGGCTCCGGTCGCTGACATCGGCGATTTCGTTGTCGGAGTAATCGTAATTAAAACGCGAGGCGACGGTTTTACCCGTTAGATACGCTTTGGCGTCGCGGCCGTGCAGACGCAGATAACTGAAGTTCGGATTCGTGATCTCATTTAGCTCCGAAGGCACGACCGAGAAATGATCGGAGGCCGGCGCGTCAACGTTCACAAACCCGACTTTACGTTTGCGCAGAAAATCGATTGTCGAGCTTAACTGATCGCCCACAACCCAGTTGCGGTTTCGGAACTCAAGCGCCAATGGATAATCGGCGAGCCCCTCGATCAAAGGTTCGAGCTCGCTCAGCTCATGTTTCTGCGGCGAAAACGCCGGCGAAAGTTGCAGCAGAAATACGCCAAGTTTTCCAGCGGACTGCAAGATCGACATCGGCCGCAGAAAAAATTGGAGTAGCGCCTGGCGCGACGTCGGTGAAGCGCTCACCTTCCCTTTTGCGTCGGTCGGCACAAGCCGTTGCAATTCTTGCGGCAACAATTTACGCGGCGTGGAGTGAAACGAAAAGAGTTGATGCAGCTTTACATCGAAAATGAAATCGTCCGGCGTCGTCGCGCACCATCGCTCTACCGTTCGCGTGTCCGGGACCGAATAGAAAGTCGAATTGACTTCGACCATGCCGAAATGCTGCGCGTACCAGGCGAGTCGTTCGTGCGCCGCCATTTTCTTTGGATACCACCGCTCGACAAATCCGGGATCTGTCCAGCTCGCGGTGCCGACAAGAATTCTACCGCCATTTTTCTTTGCAGCGCTCGTTGCGGTCACTCATTAAGGGAACCGCCTCAGCTGCAGAACGCAAATTTCCATCGCGTTCGACAACTGCGAGCCAACTACGTTCCTCCGCTTACCTGTATCGCGCGTAATCGAAGAGCAGTTGCGCGTCCATGTCATTGAGCAGTTCTTCGAGTTCCTCGAGGTCCACCGGCTTCTGCAGGATGGCAACGGCTCCGATGTCCGCGAGGGCGCTCGCCGGCCGGCTGGAAACAAAGACAATACGAGCGCCGGGATCTTCGGTAAGAATATATCGACAAGCTGTTGCTCCGTTCAGTCTGTTCAAGGAATAATCCATCAGCACAACGTCCGGGCGATAGATATGATAAGCGCGGATCGCCTGCGCACCGGAAGTAACCACTTTGACCACGTGATGTTTGGCAGCATTGACCAACAAAGCCACCGTGTTGCCGACACCCGGCTGATCATCGGCAATTAGGACGCGCATAGGTTGAGAGCGTTCTTTGCAGAACTTTTTATGCCAGAGCCTTGGGATTTATTGAAAAATCAAAATTTCTGCCTAATCGCTTGATTGACCGCGGTTTCTCTCCGCCAGCACCACTACTCTACGTTTAGTTTGATTTGATTCCGAACCGCATCTCGCCAATAATGTCGCCGCGGGGTGGAGCAGCCTGGTAGCTCGTCAGGCTCATAACCTGAAGGTCGCTGGTTCAAATCCAGCCCCCGCAACCAAATCCCCCCGGTGCCGGCAATTTATCGCGTGTACGTCGTTCGGAATAATGAGGGCAAATTCTATATTGGCCTCAGTGACGACATCTCGCAGAGGCTGGCACAGCACAATTCTGGGAGGTCACATTGGACGAGAGGACGTGGACGATTGTCTGGCAAAGTGAATGCACAAACTTGTCAGATGCTCGGAAACTTGAACTTCTGCTCAAGCGACAAAAAGGAGGCGATGGATTTTACCGGTTGACCGGCTTGCCTAGGCGTTAAGATCGCTCCCCGCCGCGGCGGGGCAGCCCCCGCAACCAAATCACTTGCCGCGTCGACGCGTGTGCGCAAATTTCACACGGCTCAACGAGCGCGAACGATCCAGAGTAGCTCAGTGGTAGAGCGGTCGGCTGTTAACCGATTGGTCGTAGGTTCGAATCCTACCTCTGGAGCCAAATTCGGCGGCTCGCTACGCCCTGAAAGCGATTGCAAACGCACTCGGTCTACGCTCCCTTAATCGTACTTCCGTGCAGCTGATGCTGTTAAAATCCAAAATCCATCGGGCAACTGTGACCGGCGCAAGCTTGGATTATGAAGGCAGTCTCACCGTCTCCGCTGACATTGCGCAAACAGTAGGACTGCTGACTTACGAGAAGATTCTTGTCGGGAATCTTCAAAACGGTGAACGCTTCGAGACCTACGTCATATATGGCGCGCCGGGAAAAGGTTTGATCGAGTTGAATGGAGCAACGGCGCACTTGGGAAAAATCGGCCATCTGCTTACTATCATGAGTTTCGCGCGCTTGACCGCCGAAGAAGCAAAGACACATCGGCCACAGATTGCCGTGCTCGACCGGCAAAACAGAGTCATCCGTTGCGCACACGCAGAGACGCGCACCAGCCGAAGAGAATGGGAAACGGAAGTTTTGCAGGCGAGCAATCGCCGATAGACGCTTCGTTGCCATCAGCCGCAATATCGACATGAAACTTCCCGAGCTTCCGCCATTTGATCACGAACCGAAGAAATACAGCGGCCCGTCGGCTGATGAAGTCTTGCATCTGCGCAAACAATTCCTGAATCCGGGAATTTTTCTCTACTACAAAAAGCCGATGATGTTCGTGGAAGGAAAAATGCAATACCTGTGGGACGAGCACGGCCGCAGATATCTCGACGCGCTCGGCGGAATCGTGACTGTCAACGTGGGACATTGTCACCCGGACGTTGTCGATGTTGTGCGAAAGCAGAACGAGACGCTGCAACATTCGACCACGATTTATCTGCATCCGAACGTCGCTCAGTACGCGCAGAAGTTGGCCGCGAAAATGCCGGGCGATCTCAAGGTCTGTTACTTCGTGAACTCCGGCTCGGAAGCGAACGATCTCGCGCTGTTGATGGCGCGCGCTTACACCGGCAACTACGACGTAATCGCGCTGCGCAACGCGTATCACGGCGGGAGCACGTTAACGATGGGAACGACCGGCAATCGCGGCTGGAAATTTAATGTGCCGCACAGTTTCGGCGTCCATCACGCTATCACGCCCGATCCTTACCGAGGACTGTGGGGACGCGACGATGTCGATGCGGGAAAAAAATACGCGGCCGACGTGAAGAACCTGATCGATTTCGCCACGTCCGGTCAGGTTGCTGCGTTCATCGCTGAATCGATTCAAGGCGTCGGCGGCTGCGTCGTTTTTCCGGATGGTTATTTGAAACATGCCTACGAGCACGTGCGCGCGGCCGGCGGTTTATGCATCGCCGATGAAGTGCAGGCCGGATTCGGTCGCACCGGCGCACATTATTGGGGATTCGAAACCCAAGATGTGATTCCCGATATCGTGACGATGGCCAAAGGAATCGGAAACGGTTGCCCGCTCGGCGCGGTTGTGACGACGCCGAAAATCGCGGCCGCGCTCGCTCAGCGAACACACTTCAACACGTTCGGTGGCAATCCCGTTGTCTGCGCTCAAGGCAGCGCGGTCCTGGACGTGATCGACCGCGAAAAGCTGCAAGCGAATTCGTTGAAGATCGGTAACCGAATTCTCGGCGGTCTCGGTAAACTGAAAAGCAAACACAACATTATCGGCGATGTACGGGGCAAGGGGTTATTGCTCGGGATCGAGCTGGTGAAAGATCGACAATCGAAGGAGCCGGCGAGAGAAGAATGCGGGCAGGTCATGGAAACCTGCAAAGACATGGGACTCCTTCTCGGCAAGGGCGGACTCTGGGGACAAACAATCCGTTTTTCGCCGCCAATGTGCGTCAACGAACAAGACGCCGACTTTCTCCTCGAAGTTCTCGACCGAGCGCTCGGTAGTTTATAGTTTAAAGTGGTTAGTAGATCTCGCCGAATGATCAATACTTCCTGTTAGGCACAAAATGATGTTCAACATCTATCTCCCGGTAGTCATCGGAGCTGTAATGCTCATTTTGGCGAAACCGATCGGCGTCGCCTTTTGTCCCTTGGGCAAGGCAAACTGAAGAATGCTGACATTCGGCAAGACTGATATGGCTCGGTTTTATTCTGAACAAAGGGCGCCAATAACCATGCGGATTGTGGGAGCTGGCTTCTTGTTATTTGGGACCATATTCCTTTGCGAGGCAGAGTTTCCCTTTGGAGGTCCTAGTGCACTCAAAGCATCGTTCCAAGCGAAGGAGTATCTATCAGCAGTGTATGGAAGTCCGGGCCGCAACTGGAGGCTTTCGCCCAAGAGGGAATCTAACGATGACACTATTTTGATTTTAGATTATCAGTTTGGCAGTCACTCCGGTTCGCTTCGTGCACAGTGGCAGCGTGACAAGTACAGATTTTCAGAAATAGAAAATCGCTAACCTGGATGACATCGTCCTTGGGCGCGTTATTATCGCGCCGTGCGACTGGCGATTCTTTCCGGCGTTCTGTTTCTTTCTGGAATCAGCGCGCTGATTTTTGAAACGCTCTGGTTGCGATTGAGCGGCCTCGCCTTCGGTAATTCCATTTGGGCGGCGGCGCTGATTCTTTCCAGCTTCATGGCAGGTCTCGCGCTCGGAACGGCGATCGCGGCTTCCGCGAAATTCCGAATCCGCCCCCTGAAACTTTACGCCGCGCTCGAAATCGCGGTCGCGCTGTTCGGTTGCACAATCGTGTTCGCTTTGCCGATCATCGGTGAACTGCTGCGTCCGGTTTTTCAAACACTTTGGACTCATCAGACAATTCTTCTCGCGTTGCGCGTTCTGTTTTCATTCACCCTGCTTTTAATTCCAACGACGGCGATGGGACTAACTTTACCGGTCGTGCTGGAAGATCGCGTTCTCGAGCGCGCCGACTTCGGTCGTGCGCTCGGTTTGCTCTACGGTTTCAACACGCTCGGTGCAGTCGGCGGCGCATTGGTCGGCGAACTTTTTCTCGTCAAGGCTTTTGGATTGTGGGGCACGAGTCTGGCCGCGGGTCTCTTGAATTGTATTGCCGCGGCGATTGCGCTGTTCCTGACCAAGAGGAATGGATTGTTCGAAGACGCCGCAGCGAGCGGGATGCTAACAGCATCTACTACCGAAACACCGGCGCGACGGTTCAGCTTCGCAATAAATTATTCTCTCCCGTGGCGACCACTCATTATTAGTTTCGGCGCCGGCTGCATTCTCTTGGCACTGGAAGTGGTTTGGTTCCGTTTCCTTCGATTGTATGTCGCGTCTTCGGCCACCGCGTTCAGTCTCATGCTCGCAATCGTCCTAGCCGGAATCGGGCTCGGCGGCGTGTTGTCCGGCGCGATCTCAAAGCGGATGTCGAAGCAGCAAACGTTTCTGCCGATTTTACTGATCATCGCCGCGATCCTGACGCTGCTTTGCTACGTTCTTTTCCCAGTTCCGAAGCTTGGAGAAGGTGAGATGAATTTTTATTTGGAATCGTGGCCGCAGATCGCGTTGCTCTCATGCGCGCTGATGTTTCCGGTCGCGTTTCTATCGGGCGTTCTGTTTCCAGCGATCGCTGCGCGCGTACAAGAAGGTGTGCCGAGCCGGATGAACAGCCTTGGCATTACGACATTGTTTAACACAGCCGGCGCCGCAATCGGTCCATTGCTGGCCGGTTTTGTTCTACTGCCAAAGCTCGGTTTCCAATCCAGCCTGATCATCTGCGCAGCCGGGTATGGCCTCCTTTGCCTGGCGATCAGTCGAAAAGATAATTGGTCGCCTAAACGTCCAACCGGATTGGCACTGCTTGGACTGAGCGTTCTGTTTCTTGCAATCGTCGCGGTGTTTCCTTTTCACCGCGACGAAATGCATTTCGCTAATGCGAGAAAATTGTTCGAATCCGAAGAACAGCATCTCGTCACAAAAATCGAGGGCACAACTGGAACATGGCAGCTGCTGCGGCGCGATCTCTTTGGCCTGCCTTATTACTACCGGTTGATGACGGACGGATTCTCAATGTCCGCAACCAATCCGCCCAATCAGCGTTACATGCGTCTGTTCGCTTACCTGCCGCTGATGCTGCACCCGCAACCGCAAGACGCGCTTCTCATTGCCTTCGGTTGCGGCGTGACCGCGGACGCGCTTGCGCACGATGTCGATCTTGAACGCATCGACATTGTCGATATTTCAAAGGAAGCGTTCGATCTGGCGGACGATTACCGCGGCGCCGGTTACTCGAATTCACTGCGCGATCCTCGCGTCACCGGGATTGTGCAGGACGGCCGATTTTTTCTCCAAGCCAGTCCGCGCCGCTACGACATCATCACCGGCGAACCGCCGCCGCCGAAAGTGCTCGGGTCGGTGAATCTCTACACCCTCGGGTCGGTGAATCTCTACACCGAACAATTTTTCTCACTGATGGGCGATCGATTGAAGGACGGCGGCATCGCCACTTTCTGGTTGCCCATTTACCAGCTCAACGTGAATGAAGCGAAAGCGATCCTGCGCGCTTTCCGCGACGCGTTCCCGACCACGATCGTTTGGTCGAGTTCCGATGAAGAATGGATCATGATGGGAATCAAAGGCGCGCCGCACAAAATCGACAATGAACGGATCAGGAAATTGTGGAGCTTCTCGAGCACGCGCACTGATCTGGCGCGGATTGGAATCGAGGTTCCGGAACAACTGGCTGCATTGTTCGTGATGGACGGCGACGAGATCAACCGGATCACAGCCGGCACCAAGCCGCTGACTGATTTTTATCCGAAGCGCCTTGGCGACGTTACTGCCGAAGACAAATCCATTCACGAATTTACCAGCGGCTACATGCGGGCTGAATCTGCTGCACAGCGGTTTCGTTGCTCGCGGTTAAGCCAGGAGATCTGGCCGGAGGCAATGACTGCCGGACTCGGCCCGTTCTTCGCCATTCGGGAAATGCGTTATCGCGCCAGACTCACACCAACAAACTGGCTCGCGGAGTTGGACATTCATCTGCGCGGTTCGCGTTTGCGCGAGCCGGTCCTGGAAACTTTGGATACGAATTCGTTCCGTATCGCTCTGGCTAAAAAAGCTGCGGATAATCTGGAGCCGCCTCCGACCGAAGTCTTACCGGATCTAATCGCGGCCGCGCTCGCCCGACGTGATTATCACGAGGCGATTCGACTATTGGAAGACAAACGATCAGTAAATGCATCCAATCGCGACGAAGTTTTGCTACTCACTTATTTGTATTGCTTGAACGGCGACGTCGCGAAAGCCGAATCTGTTGCGACAGCGACGACCGAACCGGAGCGGCCATTGGTAAAATGGCTTTGGGAAAAATTGCAAGCTGAGTACGGCTTTCGCCCGCCAGGGTCGAAATAGTGCGCGGGTTCGCGTGTTTTAATCGACCGCGCGACTTTGAGTTGGAAAAAGCGAGCGCAATCCTCTACTGCGTCGTGTAATGGTGGGTGAATACGACGCGGCCATAGTTGGTTCCGGACCGAACGGCCTCGCATCCGCGATCACACTCGCGCGCGCCGGACTTTCGGTTCTCGTTTTGGAAGCGAACTCGAGCATCGGTGGCGGCGCACGCTCAGCCGAACTGACGCTGCCAGGTTTTGTTCACGATGTTTGTTCGGCGGTCCATCCGCTTGCCGCCGCTTCGCCATTCTTTAAAACGCTTCCACT
>WNFG01004957.1_pt1 | contig 11200 bp, 8 predicted proteins | sample 5400431 | NCBI WGS metagenome assembly WNFG01 (sample SAMN13153346, study PRJNA577476) | soil metagenome | isolation source: 120 cm saprolite under Douglas fir tree site 2 hole 3 replicate 2 | place: USA:California | collected 2015-04-18
TGACGACTACAAGGCTCAGGTGCCGCTTATTAGCGCCTTGTCTACATTCTGAACCTCTTTCCATCCGAATTGCACATCTTCGTCCGTCCTGAGATCCGGTCGCTCGAAGACCTCCGGGGGTAAAAAGGTCAACTTTAACACGCAAGGCACGGCGGCCGCCTATTCCGGGCCACTGATCTTCAGCCGGTTGGGTCTAAATGTGGAAAAGATGTTCATTCCGCACCAGGTGGCATTGGAACAAATGAAGCGCGGAGAAGTGTCGGCCGTTGTGTTTGTGACGTCAAAGCCCGTTGACGCCTTTCTCAAGGGACGCTGGGATCCGGGCTTCAAGTTTCTCGACGTTGAATACGACACCAAATTCGAGGACTATTATCTTCCATCATCTATCGACGCGACGGATTATCCGAGCTTGGTGCCGAAGGGTGAGCGGATCGCGACGATCGCCGTCCCCACCATCCTTGTGGCCTACAACTGGCCTCAACAGTCCGACCGATACCGGCGCGTGGCGCGCCTCGTAGATCACCTGTTCAGTCGCCTCGACAGATTGCAGTCCGCCGGCTTCGATCCGAAGTGGAAGGAAGTCAACCTGCGCGCCAAGGTGCCGAGTCTCGAGCGGTTCCGGCCAGCGCAGGAATGGCTTGATCGTCCGCAGGCCGTAACAGCGGGGCCGTCACAATGAAGAGTGTGGACGCTCTCGCTGTGACTGTGCTCTCAAGCCTGAGCCAAGCCGTGTGTGCTCAAAACGGTGATGCCGTCGATCGCCTGAAGGCATGCTCACAATTTGAAGGCATGGAGCGGTTGAAGTGTGTCGACGAACTCTTGCAGAAGGTGGCACCTGACCCCGCGCAGCCTCAAGGGCCGAACTGGATCATCAGCGAGACGACCTCGCCGGTGGATTATAGGCCGCAGATCGCTGCGCTGACGACGGCGCGCGCGTTGTCGCAAGACGCTCCGTCCTCGCTTGCCATTCATTGTCGCGCCCGTCGCACGGAGCTGATAATTTCCACGACTGGCTCCTGGAACAGGCCACGGATCGTGAGGTGAAGGTCGTATACCGGATCAACGAAGAGCCGTCTGTTGAGCAGCGCTGGAAAGCCTCGGAAACGGTGAGAAGTCTCGCCTTTCCAGGCGACGTCGTTCGCTTCCTGCGCTCAATGCCGGATGGCGGCCAGATTCTCGTTAAAGTGTACGCTGGTAAAGGTCAGCCGTATGAAAGTACGTTTCAACTGGTCGGCCTGGATCCCGTCCGACGTAAGATCGCGGCAGCGTGCAACTGGCCCCAGCCCTGATCGGCGCAGGTTGCGCCCTTCTCAAGCCCATTTGCGGTCATTCACATGCAGAGCATCCGCAGGATGCCTGCCTGCGCAGACGGCCAAACAGCAACGGAAACCTCGCTCTTTTACGATGATCGTTGCTCAGCCACAGCGAAACCGGGGAATATGGTTTCCGGGAAGGACGCCCGCGCCGTCATTGTGCGATATGGCGAGCGCCGCGAGCACTGTCCGGTTGCTGATTTCAAGTTTCTGATAGACGTGATGCAAGTGGACCTTGATGGTGCCGTCGGCAATATTCAGCCGGCGCCCAATTTCCTTGTTCGACAACCCTTCGGACACCAGAGCCATGATCTGGCGCTCGCGGTCCGTCAGCACCGTCAGCACATTCTCCGCGATCGCGATGTTCCTTTGCTCCGGCTCCCGAGGTACGGCCTGATCGGAGGAGGGCAGCGGCAACCTCTGGCCGCACGCGACCTGCCGCAAGGACTGCACCAAAATTTTGAGCGCCACATCCTTCAGAATGACACCGTAGGCACCGGCGGCGGCCGACATAACCAATTCGCGCTCTTGAACAGATGCGGTGAAAAAAACGAGTCGCGTGGAAAGTCTCTCGGAGTTAGCGGTGGTGAGGATTTCCAGCCCGGTCAGGCCAGGCATCGAGATGTCGACGATGGCGATGTCCGGCACCAAACTCCGGATCGCTTCGATGCAGCTAGGACCATCGCTGCAACACGCAACAACTTTCAAGCCGTTCTGCGCCCCGAGAACGCTCGTCAAGCCTTGCAGAACGATAGGATGGCGGTCTGCAATCACCAGACTGGTGCAACGCATGTGCGGTCCTCAGCCTCTCCCCTCATTCATCCTTGCGCGCCCACAAATATTTTCCTCTCTAACTTTGCCAGAGTCACTACAATTCTTCAAGGACGCGGCGGTGTTGGTTAACGTTGCAACGCAGCGCAAAGTACAGCGCGCGCTTGTGGCCCCGGGGCTTGCGCAGAAGACGAGGCCCGCACAAAACTCCCGATTTTTTTATGCAGCTTGGGTCTGGCCCGCATAGCGATGGATCGGTTGCGACAATCTGACCGTCCGCGATCGACGGCTATCCGCAGCAAGCCATGTGGCGAGCTCTCCAGCGCCAGCCATCGCTTCCTATTTTGAACGACAACCATCCGCACCTGCCCGCCCATAACCACCCATAACCACTTATAACCACCTATAACCAAAGGTATATATGGATATTGAGGATTAGGCTCTAATGTTCATAAAAGCGTCACGATGACAGGCGCGGAGCGTTCGAATTTGATGACGAAACGTTTTCTATTCTGTGAAAGCGGAGAGCCTCACGGACCGAAGAAACCCGAATATTTCGACACCAAGAGTTCCAACAAGAAGACTTCCTTAAAGCCCTTTTGGCAGATGACCAAACGGGAGAGCTCGGAGTGTTGCCTGTCGAGTGTCAATAAGCGTGAAGGCTGGGAGGGGCACCATGAGGCGGCGGCAATCTTTTGCAACCATACTCGTTGGGAAAAGCATTCTACTCAGAGAAGGCCTTGCCAGAATACTACGCTCAGCAAATTTTCGCATCCTGGCCTCGGTATCATGCGCCGATGATTTGCTCGCAAGCATACTCCAACAACACCAGCCGCTGTTCATCGTTGTCCATACCGGCGATGATTTTTACGCCGCGGTCGAACAAATCGAAATCTTCAGGGACCAGCACCCGGGTGGGCGCATTGCGATCGTGGCCGATCACTATCGGCTAAGCGAGCTGGTTTCAGCATTTCGAGCAGGCGCCAACGGCTATTTCGTCGACGTCATGACCTGCGATGCGTTCATCAAATCCATGGAATTGATGATGATGGGTGAAACAATTTTCCCACCGGCATTTCTGTCATTCGTTCTCGATCCCGAAGGCAACCGCCTCGGCGAGGCGGTGCCGGGCGGCGAAAACAACCAGGCGATCCTCGTCACAACAGAGGACGCGCTCGCGCCGCAGCTTTCCCCGCGGGAGAAATCGATTCTGCGCTGCCTGATCGAAGGCGACTCCAACAAATGCATAGCGCGAAAGATTGATATTGCCGAGGCGACCGTGAAGGTCCACGTCAAGGCGATCCTTCGCAAAATCCGGGTCCAGAACCGGACGCAGGCGGCAATTTGGGGGATAAACAACGGATCACTGACACGACCGGTAAACAGCTCCCTGCCCTCAACCTCCGATATGAGCAGGCAGCTTCCAAGTCACGTCGAGATGATTCCCGAAATCAAGCAAATCGAGGCATCGATACCACTAAGCGCGATCGACCACGAAGCAAATCACGTCGAGGTGGCCCGCATCGACCGCCTGATCCGCAAGAGCGTCAATCGAAGGACTCACGGCACGACACGGCTCGGCAAATAGCCGACGGTCGCGGCGTTCCGGCGACTTCACCGGCCGCAGCAGGATTTGAAAGTGAGCAAGTCACGACGATTGACGGTTGTCGGATTGCTGTACGTTCTAGCCGTGCTCTTGCCGGCTCACGGCGCAGCGCAGGCCTACGAGGCGTTGGCGACGACGCGCGCCGCCGTGACGCCGCCAATGCCCTATCCCGGCTACCTCCAAGCAGTCACTGACGCAGCCTTTGGAACGCCGTTCACGCGCGTAACGGACCCAGGCCGGCAGATGCTGCCAGGGATCTCCTGCAAGCTGGCTTATTGCACGCATCGTTATTCCAGCTCACAGGCGTGGAACGCGGATCAGAGCCTGTTGCTGATCGCCAACGGCTGTTCCGGCTTCTGTTTCCTGGATGGGTCGACCTACGCCCCGCTCTTTCACCGCACAGTTCCCAATGAATGCGAGTGGCACCCGGTCAATCCGGCACTGATGATCTGCGTGTCCGGCAATGAAATCTATACCTGGAATCCACGATTGGACATCAAGACCGCTGTCTTTGTTTTCGGTGAGTACAGTCATCTGCAGTTCGGCCCGTCCAAAGGCAACCCATCCAAAGACGGAACCAAGCTGGTGGTGCGTGCGACCAACGGCAAGGGTGAGCTGGTGGCTTTCGCCTATGACATCTCGGCTCAGCGGAAATATCCGGATATCAAGCTGACAAATCTGTCTGGCCGCAACGGATATTGCACAATCTCGCCGTCCGGCCGCTATGTGTTCTGCGCCAACGCGACGTTCGACGGCACCGACATCGCCTACGTCTTCACGACCGATGGTGTGCAGCTGCAACACTGGACCGAGCATCATCGGCCAGGCCATGGCGACATGACCATCGATACCGACGGCAGCGACGTGTATATCGGCATCAGCAAGGCAAGCCCGGACAAGTATCACATCATCAAGCGCCGGTTGGATGACGGTGCAGTCACCGACCTTGCGCCCTATGGCGACGGCCAGCACGCTTCGATCCGCAACATCAATCGTCCGGGCTGGGTCTTCATGACTTACAGCGGCACTTATCCCGAAGTCGCCGGACAGCCTGGCTGGGCACCATTCTATCAGGAAGTCATCGCGTTGCGGATCGACGGCAGCGGCGAGTTGCGGCGGGTGATCCAAACGCGTAACCCGAAATCCGACTACTGGAGCGAAACCCATGCCTCGCCCTCACCCGACGGCTCGCAAATCATCTGGTCCAGCAACTGGGGGCAGCCCGGCGGTCCAATCGCAGATTACGTCGCGCGGCTATCGTGGCCAGAGTCAACGAGGGTGGGATCATCAACGCATCAGTAACTGAAAGTGACGGCAGGAGGGTATGCCATGCTCAAGGTCCGATCGGTCTTCCGGGAGGCGACCTTGTTCGCCAGGGGCGCGTCGCACCTCGGCAGGGTGCGCGCTGCGAGATCATTCCTGCTTGCCGTGGCTGTCCTGTGGTCGATCACGCCCGCAAAGGCCGAGTATCGGCTACATGTGGGTGACGCCATCGAGATCTCCGTGGCCAGGCTGCCGGAACTCAAGCAACGCGTTCCCGTTCAACCGGATGGAACTATTTCGTTTCCGCTGTTGGGGGCACTTTCAGTCGCGGGCCTGTCGCCGGCGGAGATGCAGACCAAGGTGCAGGCCATGCTGGCGGCGAAGGTCTTTCGGCAGCGAACATCGGACGGACGCGAAAATTCCGTGGCGATCGAGCCGGATGAGGTCACCGCAAGCATCGTCGAATACCGGCCAATCTACGTCAATGGCGACGTCTCAAGGCCGGGCGAGCAGGTCTATCGCCCACTCATGACCGTACGGCAGGCTATAGCCCTGTCGGGCGGTTACGACGTCATGCGCCTGAGAATGAACAATCCGATCCTGGAAACAGCGGATCTGCGGGGCGAGTACGAGTCGCTATGGACCGAGTACGCCAAGGAACAAGCCCATGCGTGGCGCCTCAAGCAGGAACTGGGGCAGGAGACGACGGTTGATCAAGCGACCTTGCTCGATGTGCCGGTGGCCCGGTCAGCGGTGCTGGCGATCGTCAGGGTGGAGGCCGAGCTTCTCAAGACCCGTCAGGCGGACCGGCAGGCTGAAGCAACGTTCCTTCAGCGTGGGATCGTTCAGGCCGATGAACAAATCCGGGTTCTCTCGGAGCAGCAGAAGACCGAAGATCAGGGAAACCAGGCCGATATCGAAGAGCTGGAGCGGACCAAGGAACTCTTCAGCCGAGGTACCTTGCCAAGCCTCCGCGTCAGCGACGCACGTCGCGCAATGCTGCTTTCATCCACCCAGAAGCTGCAGACCATCGCGCAATTGATGCAGACCAGGCGGCAACGGGATGATCTTTCGCGGCAGATCGAGCGACTAGACGGCCAGCGCAAGAGCGATATGCTCAAGGAGCTTCAGGACACCGCTTTGGCCATCAGCAAGATCCAATTCAAGCTGCAGAGCACTGGCGAAAAGCTTCAATATACCTCCCTCGCCAAGTCACAGCTTGTACGCGGGTTTGGCAACAAACCCACGATAACGATTGTCAGAAACGGCGCCAAGGGCAGCGAAAGCCTGAGCGCAAACGAGGAATTCGCACTTCAGCCTGGTGACGTCGTCGAGGTTGCCTTGCGGGATGCCCCTGGCGCCGAGCTGAGCGGCCCATCGCATTGAACGGAGGATGCGGCTGGTCGCTGGGGTGGGCCAAGGTTTTCCCGCGCTCCCTGGCTATCTCTCTCGCAATACTTCCTGATTATATCGCATCAGGGGCGAAAGCAGATAGCTGATGATCCGCCGCGAGCCGGTCTTGATCTCGACCGTCACCGCCATTCCCGGCGAGAGCTGGACGGGTCGGCCCTCGATCTCCATCTCGCTCCGGTCGAGGCTGACCCGCGCGGCATAGACGAGCTCCTGCCCCTTGGGCTCACTCGACGCGCTTTCCGCGCCGGCGGGCTGATCCCTCGCCTTTTCCTCATGCCTGTCGCGGGTGATGGCGTCGCGCGAAATGCCCAGCACATCGCCATGCAGCAGCCCGTAGCGGGTGAAATTGAAGGTATCGATCTTGATCGCGGCGCTCTGTCCGGGGACAACGAAACCGATATCGCGGTTCGACACCATCGCCTCGATCTCGAGATTGGGATCAAGCGATACCACAACTGCCAGCGCCTGAGCCGGCGTAACGACCCCTCCGATCGTGTGCACCGCCAATTGTTGCACGACGCCGTCAACCGGTGCGGTGAGAATCTGCAGCTTCGCCTTCTGTTCTCCCTTGATCACGTCCTGGGCGAGACCCGCGGCCCGTTGTTCGGCTTTCGCGAGATCATCGTAGAGCGTGCGGCGGTACTCCGCATCGACTTTGAACCTGGTCTGAGTGAGTCCGGCCACCGCGGCCTCGGCCTCGCGCAGCCGGCTCTGCTGAACAAGGACGTCATACTGCTGGCCGACAAGGTCCTGATACTCGGTGAGATAGGTGATCTTGGAGCCGATCTCTTTGTCGTAGAGGTATTTGCGCATGTTCACTCGCTCCTGCAGCAACGGGATCGTTGCGCCGAGCTTGGCGATCGTCGCCGCAATCGTCTCGCGCTCCGCGTCCTTTTGCGCCAGCTGGCGGCCGATCTCCGCCAACTTCGCGGCATGTTCCGCGGTCTGGTTCGCCAGGAACCGGCGATGCATCTCGACCAGCCGCCGGCTGGCGCCTGCCGGCGGCGTGAAGTCGGCGACCGGATCGACGTCCGCCGCAAGCGCCGCGCGCAAGCGCGCAATGTCGAGCTCGGAGGCGATCAAATCGCTTTTCACATGGTCAAGTTCGGCGGCATTAATTGTTGGATCCAGCTCGATCAGCACGTCCCCCGCCTTGACCGTTGCGCCATCGCGAACGTGGATCGCGCGCACCACTCCCGTCTCGGCCGGCTGGATAACCTTGGTTCGGCCATTCACGACAATCTTCCCGGGCGCGATCGCGACAACGTCGACCTTGCCCAGCGACGCCCACGCCAGTGCTGTGCAGAACAGCAAGATGATGGTCGCGCCGATGGCGCGGCCGATTGGCGAAGGCGGCGTCTCGACCACCTCAAGCGCGGCCGGAAGAAAGGCCGTCTCGTAGTCGCGGCGCTGCTGTGGGCGGCCCGGAAACTTGATGATCTTCCTAACGACTGTCATTGAGGCCCGCCTGCAGCAAATGGAGGTTTGCATAGCGCCCGTTTGAACGGATCAATTCGTCATGGGTACCGTCCTCGACGATGCGGCCACGCTCGATCGTCATGATGCGGTTGGCCCGACGCACCGTGGAAAGCCGGTGGGCAACAACGAACACGGTGCGGCTTTCGCAGATCCGGCGCATGTTGTCCTGAATGATGCGCTCACTCTCGTAATCGAGCGCGCTGGTGGCTTCGTCGAAGATCAGAATGCGTGGATCGGTCACCAGGGCACGGGCAATCGCGATACGTTGCCGCTGACCGCCCGAGAGGCTGCACCCTCGTTCGCCGACGATCGTATCGTAGCCCTCGGGAAGTTCGAGAATGAACTCATGCGCGCCGGCCAATGTGGCGGCGTCGACAATCCGTTGCGTGGGCATGGCGGGATCGGCGAGCGCGATATTCTCGGCGACCGATCGATTGAAAAGCACGTCCTCCTGCAGAACGATGCCAACCTGTCGCCGTAACCAAGCAGCATCGGTCATTGCGAGATCGACACCGTCGACGAGGACGCGGCCGGTCTCGGGCAAATAGAGGCGCTCGAGAAGCCTCGCGAGCGTGCTCTTGCCCGAGCCCGACGGACCGACGATGCCGACGACCTGCCCGGCCGGGACATGAAAACTGACGTCGTGCAGGATTTCCGGACCATCGGCGCGATAGCGAAACCCGACGTGGTCAAACGTGACAGCGCCGCGGATCGGCGGGAGCACGGCACGGCCGGCGCCGATCGTGGGCTCCGGGCGGGTATTGAGGATGTCTCCGAGTCTCTCGATCGAGAGGCGGGCTTGATGAAAGTCCTGCCAGATCTGGGCGACGCGTAGCACCGGCATACTCACTCTGTTGGCCAGCATGTTGAAGGCCACCAACTCACCGACGGTGAGGCCGCCTTCGATCACCAGCTTTGCACCGAGAAAGAGAATGGCGACGGTGACCAGATGGCTCACGAGTTGCACGGCTTGACTCGTGACATTGCCGAGGCTGATGACGCGGAAGCTTGCGGAAACGTAACCGGCAAGCTGCTCCTCCCAACGCCGGTTCATCTGCGGCTCGACGGCCAGCGCCTTCAACGTCTGGACGCCGGTGATGCTCTCTACCAGAAACGCCTGGTTCTCCGCGCCCCGGCGAAACTTTTCATCCAGCCGTCTGCGGAAAAGCGGGGTGGCGACCGCCGAAATGCCTAAATAGAAGGGGAACGCGCCGAGAACGATGAGCGTCAGCAAGGGAGAGTAGACGAACATCACCGCAAGGAAAACGGCCGTAAACAGAAAATCGATGACGAATGTCAGCGCCGAACTGGTCAGGAAGTTGCGAATGTTCTCAAGCTCATGGACGCGGGCAACCGAGTCGCCGACACGCCTTGTCTGGAAATAGGTCAGCGGCAGCGCTACCAGATGGCGATACAGCCGTGCGCCAAGCTCGACGTCGATGCGGTTGGTGGTGTGGGCAAAAAGGTAGGTGCGCAAGGCGCCAAGCGTTGCTTCGAAGACAGCGATCACCACAAGACCGATGGCCAGAACTTCGAGCGTGCTCAGTCCACGATGCACGAGAACCTTGTCGATAATGACCTGGAAGAACAGCGGACTGACAAGCGCGAAGACCTGAAGGAAGAAGGAGGCGATCAGCACCTCGCCCAACAGACGGCGATACTTCCGTATGGCGCCCAGGAACCAGGTGATGTCGAACCGGCGTGAAAGATCGGAGAGCGAGGCGCGGCGCGCCATCAGGACCAGACGACCGTCCCAGAGCGTCTCGAATTCAGCGCGCGCCAGTTTGCGCGGGCGGGACTCCGAGGGACGCTGAACGAACACCTCGTCGTCCTGCGCCCTGCCGAGCAGGAGGAAGCCGCCGTCATTGAGGGCAGCGATCGCCGGCAAGGGCGTGCGCGCAAGACGCGCCCAGTTCGTCTTGATCGCGCGCGCCTTGAGTCCAAACCCCTTCGCGCATCGCAGCATCTCTGTGATGCCGACGCACCGCGTGCCCAAACGGTGACAAAGCTGCTCCTCCTCGGCCGCGACACCGTGCAGTCTGAGCAGTAAGACAAGGGCGAAAAGCCCGGTTTCCTCTTGCGACGTCATGTGCTGGTTTTCCGGTATGCGAGCAGGCCAGGGATCGGCGATCTATCGCTTCTCGCCTTGTCGTATCGTTTGTCCGCGCAGCGTCGGTCTTCGCCGGTCAGCTTTGCGGCTTGGTCAGGAACTCCTTGTCGCCGAACCACGCTTGCTGCGAATCCACCGAGGCGATCCGGCAAGCGCCGAATGGCTCCCTGCAGGATCCGGCCGCCATATACTGATCCAACAACCCTGCGAGCTTGGTATACGCCGACGACGCCAGACCGGCTCGCGGTGCGTCGCCGAACGGTCTGAGGTCCGGCATCGCAATGATCGGAGGATTGGCTGGCGAAATCGATTGCGGCTGGCTCGACGCGATCGCCGGCCCGGCAATGCCGTCGCTCGGTGTTGTAGGACTCAGTGAGCCACTGGTTGTCGCCGCCGGTGGGTCCGTGACCGTGAGGGTCTGGGAAGCGGAGTTCGCCGTCTCTCCAGACGTCGTATTGCTTGCCGTCACCGTCAGTGAGGCAACCGGATGACCCGTGCCCGTGTAGCTCGAGGACAGTGTGAGGCCGGTGAGAGGTTTCCCTGCTGTGGAAGCACTCTCCGTAATGGTCCAGTTATAGGTGCCGTTCGATTGCAGCTTCCGGCTGACAGTGTCCCCACTAGGAGCCGTTATGCTTTCGTAGCTCGGCACGCCATTGATCTTCACCGACACTATGTCGTCGGGATCGACGGGCGTTGCCGTAATTCCTAGCGATACCGATCCGCCCGCCATCACCGTGAGCGAAGTGCTTGCGATCGCCAGCGTCGGCGGCTCAGCGACCTTCTCCTCATCGACCGTCAAGGCGTGGCTAGCCTGCGGTGATAAATTACCGGCCTTATCCGCGACAATGGCGGTCACGGTGTAGCTGCCATCGGCCAGAGCCGTGGCCTGTCCGCTCGTCACGCTGACAGACCAGGCATTGTTCTGGTCTGTAGTGGCGTAGCTGTCCACAACGCTATTTGCGCTATTGAGGATATTGACGGTGACGACCTGGCCGTTCTCGGCATCGGTCGCAGTGCCGCTGATGCTGAACCCCGTCGAGGCTTTCTTGGCATTGATAATGTTGTTGCCGGCGATCGTGCTGATGGCGATCGTTGGCGCAGTGGTGTCGATCTGCAAGATGCCGGCCGGGTTATCGTTGGTCGCGCCCGACAGATCGGCGTTGTTGGTCGCCGCGTCTTGGATCGTCGCGCCGTTCAGATTGAACGAGGATACGACGAGGTCAGGGGTATTCTGCCCGGCAGCCA
>WNFG01004959.1_pt1 | contig 11197 bp, 9 predicted proteins | sample 5400431 | NCBI WGS metagenome assembly WNFG01 (sample SAMN13153346, study PRJNA577476) | soil metagenome | isolation source: 120 cm saprolite under Douglas fir tree site 2 hole 3 replicate 2 | place: USA:California | collected 2015-04-18
CCCACTGTTCGCAATGAGGAGGCCGGGGGTTCGAATCCCCTCTCGTCCACCATCTTTCAAAACGACCTCGAGCGTGCCAAACAGTCCTACCGCGGCACGCTCGGACTAGATGTTACGCGCAGGTCGACGCTGGCAACGGATTATAACGCATCAACCCATCTCATAAATCGGATTCGGGTACTTCTGGTACGTTAACTCCCGGATAGCTTCCGGTACCTCGTCATCCACCCGGAACGACATTGCCTAAGCGCTGCCTCATCGGTAAACACTAGCCGACTTTGTCGGTACCGATCCCCATGTTGCAATCTGGATTACTTCCGTGTAGCCGTTTATTACCGGCCAATATTTTTGATCATATTTCTAAAGGAGATTTAAGTGTGAGGTGTTATTCTTTTTCAGTTGGGTTTTTCTCTTAGAAGGAAAGAGCTCCTCTTCCGGCTAAGATCTGAGTGGTCAAGCGGGTCGGAAAGTGGGAGAAAAAGAATCGTAGCTCATTGGAGATCTTCCCTTGTGCACGATTTGCTGGTCACTCCACGAAACTTCAATCCTAAGTGAACACACGCAGGCGGGCAGAGATTGGCCGGTTAAGCCGACAATACGTCCAGAATCCATCTACTTCCCGGAAGCCAGTTTCGGGACTGGGACGCCATTTCCACAGCTATCCAACTACCCGGGCCATGTTGCGCGACAAGAAGGCACACACTCCACGCCATGCTCTGATTGGGAGCTTTTGATTCTTGCGGTGGTCGCCTCGGGTCTATTCGCCTCTGGCGCAGTTACTAACGACACTATCCATTGCCGAACGGCACTCACCTTTGGGCGACACCAAGCGCTGCCAACTGCTGCTTTGCCTGACGGAGCTCATCCAAGTCAGGGTCAGCATTCTTCCACAGTTCGACGGCCCTCTGGAGTTCGGGCCGGGCGGCACCTGCCTGGCCGGTGTGCACTTTCACCATCCCCATTTCGTAATGGCCACCGGCATAGCTGGCATCGAAACCCAGCATTTGCTCGGCCGCGAACTGGGCCAGATCCCATCTCTTCAGGTTCCGAGAATCCTCGGCAACCAACTGAAGCAGAAACAGGCTGGCGGTCGAGTCCGCCTGTCGGAACCCTTCTTTGGCCTTGAGCAAGAGCTCCCGCATAGCGGGTTCCGCCTCTTGTTCGCCGCGCCGCAGGGCCAGCTCAGTTTTCAGCAGTTTCAGTTGGAAGACAGGATAGATTCGTGGATGTGGCAGCAACGGCTCAGGGTTTACTTCCTCGATCTGCGCAGCTTCTTTTTCGGCAGCGGCGAGCTCCGCGTCGGCCTGGTCAAGATGATTTAGATGCACGAGTGCGCGGCCCGCAAGGATATGACCCATGGTGCGGCCCACCGACCAGCGACCGGCGCTAAGTTTCTGTGCGGCAAGCAGAGCTTCCTGTGCACGCCCACGTTCTAGGAGAAACTCCGGCCATTTGGCTTGATAGGCTTCCCATAACCCGCTGGTTGGCGGAGCCCCGAATGCCTCGCGCCACAGCGCTTCTGCGTCCTTCATCTGCCCCATGAAGACGCGCGAGATGGACATAAAATCGAGGTTGTGGATGTGGTGCCAGTCATACTTCATATCAATATGCTCTTCGCGGTAGTAGGCCTCCTCGATTTGCTGGGCCTTTTGGAATTGGATTACGGCTTCGGCATTGCGATTGACCTTTTGCAGGTCGTGTCCATACATGTGCTGGGCATGCGCAATGCTCGGGGTCACGCGAGCATAAATTTCCCCATGCTTGACTGCCTCTTCTGGCATGCCCATGTTCTCGTAGGTATGAACCAGGTAGTGGTGCGCGGCAGGGTTGTCAGCCTGAAGTTTTACTACCTGATCGTAGAATGGGACCGCGGTGGGCAACCCGAACTGGCCCCGACCCGAGGCGTAGTTCTCCTCAGCATTGCCCCGGATTAACAGCAGCTCGATGTCGTTTGGACGGTTCACAAGCTCAGCGTGCAGAGCTTTGCGGTACGCTTCGAGCTTGGCTTTGTTATCAATGTCGTGGATGGCTTTAAGCTGATGCGCTCGTAGCTGGATGCGGTGTCGCTCCCACTCCTGAACTGACGGGGCCAGGCCCTGTGCCTTCTGCAGCGCTTCCAGGGCAGCTTTCGGGTCAGTCAGGCCGGAGTAGGTCCGGCTGAGCCCCACGTAGGCCATCGCCACTTTAGGATCGAGGCGCAGCGCCTGATTGAACGATCGTGCCGCCTCAATCCACACATACGAATGCAAATAGGCGAGACCCTGGTCGTAATACTTCTGTGCTTCGGGTGAGGATGTCGTCACTTTCTGGTGCACCGGTCCAAGGCCATCGCGCAACGAGACTGGACGGTCCAAGATCTCGCGCGGCACCCATCCGATTTCCTCCGGTTCGGAACCCGAGTGCTGCATCACTTGGCCCGGCGAGGCTGTGGGGTGTTTGTGCTGCACGTGAAGCAGAATTGACGAACAAAACAGGTAAGAAAGGAAGACGAAAAGGTTGCGCATAACCGCCTCCTTCTGTTTCTAACAAACCCAATACTATATGTCAGATTGCCGAGTGACGGGCTACTCTTCCGGAATCGGATTAGGGAAGGGTTGCCGACCATCCAACCAGAATGCCGTATCTTGGTTCAACAATGTTTTTTCGGCCATTTTCCGCCAACGCTTTGTTGCTTGATTTGACTGCAACAGCGTTTTATACTATTTTTATCTAGGCCTAGAGCAACATAGCCTTTGCAGGCACGGAGAAGGATTCGTTCGCATGAAGAAAACCCCCAAGCGAGACCTCTTTCCGGGTGCTCTGGAGATGATGATTCTCCAAACCCTGAGACGGCAGCCGTCACACGGCTACGCGCTCGTACAGCACATCAAACAAACTTCGCATGATTTGCTTCAGATTGAAGAAGGGTCGTTGTATCCAGCCCTCCAGCGTCTTCTCAAAGAAGAATTGGTCAAGGCCGAATGGGGGGTCTCTTCTACAAATCGCCGCGTTCGGATTTACAAACTGACGGCAGCAGGCGCAAAACACCTGGAACGTGAGGTGTCGAGCTTCGAGCGCATGCTCGAAGGGATTACACACGTTTTGGCCCCGGGTGAATCATGAATTGGTTGAGACAATTATTTTCGCGGCGTCGGATGTACGGCGAGTTGTCGGAAGAGATTCGAGAGCACCTCGAAGAAAAGACCGAGGAGTTGGTCGCGGGCGGGATGTCGAGAGAAGAAGCAGCGTACGCGGCGCGCAGAGAGTTCGGGAATGTGAGTTTGGTGGAAGAAAATGGGCGGGGCGTCTGGCGGTGGCCGTCGATCGAGAACTTTCTGGCCGATGTACGCTACGGCTTACGGATGCTGCGGCGCAATGCCGTGTTCACCGCGGTTGGCTTGTTGACGATTGCGATTGGAATCGGTGCCAACGCGGCAGTTTTCAGTGTCGTGAATAGCGTATTGCTGAAACCGCTAAATTATCCGAAGCCGCAGGAACTGGTAGCGCTGCACCAGATCGCGCCGGGCGCGGCTGGGCTGGCGGATTTTCGGAATGGCCTGCTCCTCTCGCCTTCTATGTATTTTACGTACGCCGAGCAAAACCGCACGTTTCAAGCGTTGGGCGTATGGATACCCGACACGGCCAATGTCACAGGGCTAGCCGAACCGGAACAAGTGCGCGCGGTTAACGTGAGCGATGGCGTACTTCAGGCGCTTGCTGTTCCACCGACACTGGGGCGTTGGTTTTCGCAGGCGGACCAGATTCCGAACGGCCCGGAAAGGGTGATGCTTAGCTATGGGTATTGGCAGCGGCGGTTCGGAGGAGATCCCGCGGTCGTTGGACGCAGCGTTTTGGTCGATTCGCGGTATCGGGAAATTATCGGCATTATGCCGCAAGGGTTTCGGTTCCTCGATACAGATTTCGACCTGATCGTGCCGCTGGCGTTCGACCGCAGGAAGCTAATCCTAGCGGGCTTCGGATATCACGGAGTCGCCCGGCTCAAGCCCGGGGTCGCGATTGCGGAAGCCAATGCCGATATGACGCGAATGTTGCCGATCTGGATGGACTCCTGGTCAAACGGGCCTGGATCGAATCCGCATATTTACGAGACATGGAAAATCACGCCCACGATTCGCCCGCTCAAGCAAGAAGTGCTCGGCAACGTCAGCGAAGTGCTGTGGGTGGTGATGGCGACCATCGGCTTGGTGATGATGATTGCTTGCGCCAACGTGACGAATCTGTTGCTGGTGAGGGTGGAGTCGCGGCAGCAGGAACTGGCGGTTCGCGCCGCGCTTGGCGCCGGCTGGACGCACATCGTGCGGGGGCTTCTCGTGGAAAGCGTACTGCTGGGGCTGATGGGCGGAGCGCTGGGCGTTGGCTTGGCATACGCGGGCGTGCGCTTTCTGGTGGCTTCGGGTCCAGCGAATCTGCCGCGCCTAACCGAAATTTCGATCGATGCGCGGACGCTGGGATTTGCTTTGCTTCTTTCCGTGCTCTCGGGTCTGTTGTTCGGATTGATTCCTGCGCTGAAATACGCCGGACAGCGGACTACGCTAGCTCTTCGGAGCGCGGGGCGAACCATCAGCGTGAGCCGGGAACGCCATCGCGCCCGCAATCTTCTCGTCATAGGCCAGATGGCCATGGCGGTGGTGTTGCTGGTGAGCGCGGGCTTGATGATTCGCACGTTCCAAGCGTTGCGAACCGTCGATCCAGGATTCACGGACGCGCAGCGTCTCCAGCTGATGCGCATCTCGATTCCCGATTCGCTGGTGGCGAAGCCGGAACGCGTCACGAGAATACAAAACGAAATTGCCGACAAGCTGGAGGCCATTCCAGGCGTGAAATCCGCGGGTTTCGTAAGCGAAATGCCTATGGAAGGGTTCGACTCGGACTGGGACGCCATCTATGCGCAGGACAAGACCTATTCCGACGACGAAATTCCTCCCCTCCGGTTATACAAACATATTTCGCCAGGTTTCCTGCAGACCGCGGGGACGCGCATCATTGCCGGCCGCGAACTAACCTGGACGGAAGTGTATGGCCGGAGCCCCGTGGTAATGGTCTCTGAGAATCTGGCGCACGAGATGTGGGGCACGCCATCCGCGGCCATCGGCAAGCGATTGCGCGAATTTCCGAGCATGCCGTGGCACGAGGTGATCGGTGTAGTCCAGGACGTCCGTGAGAACGGCGTGCAGGAAAAAGCGCCGGAAATCGTGTATTGGTCTTCGTTCATGGGTAATTCTCATGACGCTGGATACGCTTGGCGGACCATGACGTTCGCGATACGCAGCGACCGCGCGGGCACCCAAGCTTTTCTCAACGAGGTACGCCAGGCCGTGTGGTCAGTAAATTCCAATTTGCCGCTGGCGTCGGTGCGGACGATGCAGGAAGTGTATGACAAATCGGTTGCGCGAACTTCGTTCACGCTGGTGATGCTCGGGATCGCAGGCGCGATGGCCGTGGCGTTGGGAATGATCGGCATCTACGGCGTGATTTCTTACACCGTGTCACAACGCCTGCGCGAAATTGGAATTCGTTTGGCCCTCGGGGCTCAGCGGGGAGACGTGCTGCAAATGCTCCTAAGGCAGGGCACAAAGACGGCGCTAGTAGGCGTGGCAATTGGAATCGCGGCTGCTTTGGGATTGACGGAGTTTATGAGGAGCCTGCTGTTTGGCGTGTCGGCGCAGGATCCGGCGACGTTTGCCGGCGTTGCTGTCCTGCTCATATTAGTTGCGCTCTTAGCATCCTACATTCCTGCGCGCCGTGCGATGCTCGTCGATCCGATCGTGGCGCTGCGGTACGAATAGCTATCCTCCTTTTTTCATTGGCACTATCCCCTGGGTATAGACGGAATCTCCTCTAAACGCCCTCGAAGTCCGAACATGGGAAGCTCTACTGGCATTTGCCTCCGATTCCGGACGGATTACGAGCAAGCCTGAAGTAATCGCAAGGTAAGAGTTGCCGACGATACACCCGGAATGTGCCCGGCGCGAAGGGCACTTCTATCTGTAACTAGTTTTTATCAGTAGTTATCGCGTGGTCGCCCAAATCGAAATGTCGAGGACGGCCACTTCTACGATCTAGAGAAACCGATCGTGGTAACGGCAATTCGGTTTGCGCGTTTTGGGCTAAACCAATGTTGGTGCACGACAGACACCTAGACCATCGATTGCGACCCTGTCTTGCCCAGCGTCTCAGCTCACCTCTGGGCCAAAACGGTCTGTGCGGCTTTCAACTCCGGCCGATCTCCATCGGCATGGTCGCACACGGCCAGCAGCTGTGTGTAATACATCTTTGCTTTCTCGTTGTTGCCGGAAAGCTTGGCAGCCCGGGCGGCGCCCGACAGGGCGTTAAAGCGGTTTGGGGCCGTACGCAGCGTGGTTTCGAACTCGACCAGCGCCTTGTCCGGCTGCTTCAGTTCCAGCAGCATCTCCCCAAGTAGTTCGCGAGCCGGCAAAATAACTCCCGGCGTGACGTTGTGCTTATCGGTCCGGTCTTCGTGGTCGGCAGCAGAATGCATCTGCCGCAGAGCCTCCTCGCGCTTACCCTCAGCGAGTGTTATCCAGGCTGTTGCAATCTCACGTTGGATGTCTATCTGGTCGGCCCAGTAGGCGTTCTTTTCTTGGAGAAGGATCTCCCGAATCGATACAAGCTGTTGCAGGTCCTTTCGTGCTGCCTCGGTATCGCCGACATGTGACGCGCCGAGAGCACGCGCGAAATGCAAATTCGCTTCCGTCCAAGCATACCGTTCACGGGGGAACGTGTTCGGCGGCACCGACAGCGCCGCTGCCTCCGGCCAATTGGTGTCTTTCGACGGCGTAGCGCGCCCCTGAAGTTCCTGTGGCGTAGAGCCAATTCATGTATTGTGGATCATCCGGACGGCCATGCAGCGCGGCCTTGAGTGCGTTTTTTGCCTCTGTATCCCGTCCTCCTTGCAAGTATGCATAGATCATGTAATCCCTCGCGTGCAGCTCATTCCCTGGCGCGTTGTTTTTCTCCGCCGAAGTTGCAGACGCCAGATTGGAATCAATGGACTCCTGCCAAAGCCCAAGACGCGTGAAAATGTGCGATGGCATGTGGAGCGCGTGCGGAGAGTCCGGCGCGATCTTCGCATAGCGGCGCTGCCTCCAGGGCTTTATCTGCCAGCGGCGGGTAGTCGTAGGCCTGGATGATGTAGTGAGCCACTCCCGGGTGTTCCGGCTGTTCGACAAAAATCTGCTCCAGGATTGCGCCCGCCTTCCTGGTATCGCTGGCTTTCTCGTACCAAAAAGAGTGCAACATCGCAACCGCACTGCTGAACTGCACCTGTACCACCGGGTCGCAGGAAACGGGAAAACTCACTTTGCCGAGTTTGTTTGGATCGCCTGCGGGATGTTCATGTTGGGCAATCGCTGGCGTTACGACTATCCAGCAAACCGCGGCAATCAGCCCCGCAGAAAACCAGGCGAGTCGGTTCATGCCGGCCTCCTTCGTTGGAAACACGCCTTCCGGGAGTGGAAAGTCCGAATGACTCGCGAGTGAGTCTTTGGGCAAATTCCGGTGCGCGACCTCACCAAAGTCATGTTACTTAAACCTAAGTCTCATCATACGTGTCAATTTCCGTTGTCACCGTCGCGGTCGCTATCATCATCTCGCTCGACGACCGAACGGAAGTGCCTCCGAAAGAGTTGCCTGCTGACTCTTCTGCCCAGGGCGCCACCGTCTTCGAGCGAATGGCGATAATGGAAGCCAGCGTAAATGCGTGCCCGAAAGACTTCTTCGAACAAATCACGGGTATCATCGAAGGTGTGCGTGTGGACACCGTCGCTGAAGACGAGGCTGTCCACGACGACGTGCACCTTACGCGTTCTAAAGTAGCCCCGGATCAGGCTGGAAATTACCCCAGTTACGCATCCGTGCGCCGCCGGATATTCAGGGTGGCTAGGCGTGGTGCCTAGAGGTGTCCAATCAGAGTCAGCGACAAGGTCAGGGTTGCCGCCGCCAGCCCGAATCGCGGTCACGGGTCGCCAGAAGTTGTAAGAGAACTTGGCATTCCAGCAGCCAATGGCCGCATCGGCGAAGCCCGTCCAGAGAATAGCCGTGAGCCTGGCTGACTGCATGACGTCTAGATTGTTGTTTTGCGCTAGGTAGCCGAAGGCGCGGGCGTATTGTTGACCCGTATGTTCTGTCCAGAACAATCCGATTTCGCTTTGTTCCGGAGTGCGGACACTGCTGTCCACCTCACCTAGTAGGCGGACCTGATTGTAGTCGTCGACCCACTCCTCACTGGTGAGCGCGGTTGGACCATCGGGAAGAAACTGAGAGGCACTTGTCATGGTAAAAGGCCGCATCTGGCCAAGCCACGGAGTTAAAGCGGGACCGAATTTGGGGGGTGTAGGCTGCCAGACGCCAGGTCCACTCCCCGCTGTGTAGGGCACGTTGGCTTCGAGGCCGTCGCCCGCCCGCGCGGCGATGAGCGCCGCCGCGGCTGCCTCACCCACGACGATTCCAGCGTTCTTCGCATCGGAGGTTGCATTGATCTTATTTAGTGAGTCGTTGAATTGGACATCGAGCGCCGATTGCTGAGCTGGAAAATAGGTCACTAGCACGCGATGCGCAGCGGCGACTGCAGCCGCCTCGTCGGACGCACTAGGCGACGCGCTGCCCTTGTAGTAAAAGGGCTGAAACTGGTCGTGAATCGCATTTACGGCATCGTAGACTGCGATGCTGGTATACGCGAACCAAACAGACGAGGTCGCGGAGGGTTTGCCACCTTTTGCTACGATCGTGCTCGACGCTATCCCATTCCAGTCGGTTACAACATTCTGTGCCAACAACGGTGCGCCAGTCATCAATGTGGCGAGAATTGGCGTTGTCAGCCACAACTTGGATTTCATGGTCTCTCCTCCTGCCTGCTCTCCCGTTCCCGCACTTTGTCCGCGGCGGGTTCGCGCTTGGTGTGCACCATGTCGGAGGCCACTAGACAGAGTCAAGACACACGCCGTCCTCGCTGTCCCATTCTTTCCCCACTCCGTAAGTTGCTGGGCTGGCTAGACCTGCCGGTATCTCTCGCCTCCGAATCGCAACCTTTCGCCTGTGATAGACTCACCCAATTCCGGTGAAGCAAGCATGCCGCCCACAACTCCTTCCATCCAGACTTTCAGATTTGGCCTCTTTGAGCTGGATGTCCGCGGCGGTGAGCTGCGCAAACGCGGCCTTCGTGTACCCCTTCAGGGCCTTCCTATACAACTCCTCACCATCCTTCTTGAGAACAGCGGCCAAGTGGTCACGCGCGAAGACCTCCGGACCCGCCTTTGGCCCGCGGACACCTTCGTCGATTTCGACCACAGCCTCCACAACGCCATCGCACGCTTGCGCGAGGCACTCGGCGAAGACGCCAGCAATCCGCGCTTCATCGAGACTTTGCCGCGCCGTGGCTACCGCTTTCTCGTCCCACTGAGTTCGTCTGCCTCATCCCAAACAACTCCTCAACAGGCCGTCCCGCTCGGTCCCCGCCTATTCGCGTCGGCAGTTCTTGCTTTGACTGTCCTCGCGGCAGTCCTTATTGGAATAAACTCGCCTACTTTCCGCACTCGGTTGTTCGGAAACCCATCCTCCTCCCGCATTCAGTCCGTTGCTGTCCTGCCTCTTAAGAATCTTTCGAATGACCCGGAACAGGATTATTTCGCCGATGGCATAACCGAGGCTGTGATTACCGACCTCGGCAAGGTTGGTGCCCTGCGCGTAATTTCACGGACATCTGTCATGCGCTACAAGGACACAAAGAAACCGCTTCCGGAGATTGCCGTGGAATTGCAGGTGGATGTCCTCGTGGAAGGGACGGTGGCGCGCTCAGGTAACCACGTGCGTATTACAGCAAACCTGGTTCAGGCCTCCCCGAACGGCATCTGTGGGCTGAAAGCTACGAACGCGACCTGCGCGACGTCATCACTCTTCAAAACGACGTGGCGAACGCGATCGCGCGCGAAATCCAGGTCAAGCTGACGCCACAGGAACGCTCGCGCCTGGCCACCTCCCGTACCGTCAATCCCGAGGCCTATCAGCTCTATCTCAAGGGTCGCTATTTCTGGAACAGGAGAACTCAAGAGGGGCTGAAGAAAGCCATCGATTACTTCAATCAAGCGATTGCTGTGGACCCGAATTACGCTTTGGCCTACTCGGGGGTCGCCGATTGCTACCCGCCCCTTGCATACTTGGGTTATGTCCCTCCCAACGAAGCTCTGAGTAGAGCGAAAGCGGCGGCGACGAAGGCGCTGGAGATTGATGAGAGTCTAGCCGAAGCACATGCCACACTGGGCGCCGAGAAAATGTTTCAGGAGTGGGACTGGGTCGGCGCCGAGAAGGAGTTCAAGCGAGCGATTGATCTTAACCCTGGTTATGCCACCGCGCACAGCTGGTATGCACAGCATCTGCTTGCCATGGGCCGGTTCAGGGAAGGTCTCGAGGAAAGCAAGCGAGCCCAGCAATTAGATCCGTTTTCGCTCATCATAAACGCGGGTCTGGCACATCGTCTGTATTGGGCTCGTCAGTACGATCAGGCGATTGAGCAGTCCCAGAAGACAATCGAACTCGATCCCAACTTCGCCTTGGCGCACTGGGACCTTGGGCTGGAATATGAGCAAACGGGAGCACCGGGACAGGCCATCGCGGAGATGACCAAAGCAGTTAGCTTTTCCGAATCCAATTGCTTAATGATGGCAGGCCTTGGTCACGCCTACGCCGTCTCCGGCAACCGGGCTGCCGCACTAAAGATCGCTCGGGAACTGGAGAAGCGATCGCACATGGAGTACGTCGATCCTTACGCTATCGCGCTCGTCTATGCAGGCCTCGCAGAGAAGGACCAAGCTTTTGCCTACCTAGAAAAGGCGTATGAGCAGCACAGTCCGCTGTTCTCTTTTCTCAATGTTGAACAAATGCTGGATCCCATCCGCTCAGATCTGCGCTTTCAGCTACTGGTGCACCGTGTTGGCCTTGCACCATAGAGCCGGTTGATGCATCGACGCGCCTCTTGGGATTCCGCCCGAGTCACGCCTATGCGGAAGTTGTCCCAGTAAACCCGATCGCAGCATTACTTCCGGCTTGCCGACCATCCAGCAGTAACGGACTGTGTGCACGTTCTGTCGAAAATCAGCCTGCGCGACGCTGGTGGATTTCCAGTTTTTCAAGCACAGCTTTGCCCTGGGCTCTCGCCTTGATCTAGGCAGCTCGCCCATCAACT
>WNFG01020378.1_pt1 | contig 11196 bp, 9 predicted proteins | sample 5400431 | NCBI WGS metagenome assembly WNFG01 (sample SAMN13153346, study PRJNA577476) | soil metagenome | isolation source: 120 cm saprolite under Douglas fir tree site 2 hole 3 replicate 2 | place: USA:California | collected 2015-04-18
TGGGCGCTGCGCAAACTCCGCCTGAGTCGCAGTGCTGCTTCGCCGCTCCTCCCGTCCTCGTCTTCGATGCCCAGGGAAACCTGCTGCAGTCTTGGGGAGGTCCCGGCGAAGGATTTGATTGGCCAAAACGTGAGCACGGAATTTACGTGGATAAGGATGACAGCGTTTGGATTAGTGGGGCCGGCCCCGGCGATCGTCAAATTCTGAAGTTCAAGAGTGACGGCCATTTCCTCATGCAGATTGGCCATCCTTCCACGGATCCAGCAAATAGCACGCGCACCGATATTCTCGGGCTGCCTGCCGGTATGGAAGTGGACTCCGGCGCCCGCGAGATTTATATCGCTGACGGCTATTTGAACAAGCGCGTCATTGTCTTCGATTCAGACAAGGGCACGTTCAAACGCTTGTGGGGTGCATACGGCAATCCGCCGAACGATGCGGACCCTGGCGCTTATAATCCGGCGCTGCCGCCGGACCAGCAATTCCGCAATCCGGTTCATTGCGTCCATCTTTCGCGGGATGGTTTGGTCTACGTTTGTGATCGGATGAATGACCGGATGCAGGTCTTCACCAAGCAAGGCAACTTTGTGAAAGAGTTTTTTGTACGGTCGCAGACCCTGGGCAGAGGCTCCTTCTGGCAATTCACGTTTTCCATCGATGAGAATCAGAAATACCTGCTTGTCGCTGACGGCGAGAACAATGTGATTTGGACCTTACGCCGCGAAGATGGCGCGGTCGTGGGCCAAACGGGGCACAACGGCCGCAACGCCGGCCAGTTTCACTGGGTGCACCAGGTCGCTTCCGACTCGCAAGGCAATCTCTACACGGGGGAGGTCGACACCGGCAAACGGATTCAGAAATTTGTTTTGCAGCACTAGGTTCGAAATCCGCGCTGAATTGACGTTTGATGTGGTTAGAGCGTCGTTTTTCGCAGGCGCAGAGCGTTGGCAATCACGGATACCGAGCTGAAGCTCATCGCCGCGCTGGCCAGCATCGGACTCAGCAGCCAGCCGAAGAAATGATAGAAAACGCCGGCGGCAATCGGGATTCCAATCACATTGTAGAGAAATGCAAAAGCAAGATTCTGCTTGATGTTGCGAATGGTGGCGCGGCTCAATTTTCGCGCTCGCACGATTCCCCGCAAGTCGCCCTTGAGAAGAGTGATGCCCGCACTTTCAATCGCCACGTCCGTCCCCGTGCCCATGGCTATACCAACATCCGCCGCAGCCAGCGCCGGCGCATCATTAATTCCATCACCCGCCATCGCCACCACACGTCCTTCGCCGTGCAGCTTCTTGACGATCTCGCCCTTTCGCGCCGGAGATACTTCGGACTCTACCTCGCTTATTTTCAACTGCGTAGCGATCATCGAAGCCGATTCCTTCCGGTCACCTGTAAGGATTACGATCCGCAAACCTTCGTTACGCAGCGCCTCGACGGCCTCGGGCGTCGACTCCTTCATCATGTCCGTCAAAACCAGCACGCCTGCCAGTTTTTCATTGACCGCGACGCACACGAGGCTTATCGAAGCTGCTCCGTCGACCCCTGCGCCCCCATACAAATTCTGTTGTCCCGAAACCGTTGCGGAAACGACTCCACGTTCTTGAAGAAACTTTGGCGTGCCGACGAGAACACGATCACCTAGCACTTGACCTTCAACGCCACCACCAGCGGTCGCACGAAAACTGCTCACCTCTGCAAGCGATACTCCTTTTTCTTCGGCTGCGGCAACAATGGCCCGTGCAAGAGGATGCTCGCTCGGGCGTTCCACGCTGGCAGCAAGCCGCAACAGATCGTCCTTGGAAAAAGCTCCCGCTTCAAAAACCGCCACATCCATAACAAGCGGCTTGCCGAACGTGAGGGTGCCCGTTTTGTCGACGACGAGGGTGTCCACTTTGGCCAGCATTTCGAGTGCTTCGGCATTGCGAATGAGGACGCCGGCGTGCGCGCCGCGCCCAACAGCCACCATGATCGACATTGGTGTTGCCAGGCCCAACGCGCAGGGGCACGCGATAATGAGTACCGATACGGCTGCGACCAGCGCGTGCGCGAAATGTGGCTCGGGGCCGAAGAAAATCCAACCGAAGAAGGCCCCCATCGCGATGACAATTACGGCCGGCACAAAATACGAGGCGACGCGATCGGCCAGACGCTGGAGCGGCGCGCGGCTGCGCTGTGCTTCGCTGACGAGTTTCACAATTTGCGCAAGCGTGGTTTCGCCGCCAACCCGCTCGGCTTCCATGATGAAACTGCCGCTGGTGTTTAGCGTTCCGCCAGTGACTTTGTCGCCGGGCGACTTTTCAACCGGCATCGGTTCACCGGTCACCATCGATTCATCGACGGCGCTCGCGCCTTCCCGGATAACCCCGTCAACGGGAACGCGCTCACCCGGACGGACACGTAGTTTGTCATCGCGTCTTACCAGTTCGAGGGTGACGTCCGCTTCGGCTCCGTTCGAGTCCAGCACGTGCGCCTGCTGTGGCGCGAGATTTAGCAACGCGCGAATCGCTCCGCTGGTGCGCTGCCTGGCACGCAATTCCAAAACCTGCCCCAGCAAGACGAGCGTGATAATCACCGCGGCAGCTTCGAAATAAACGGGTGCCGCGCCATCCATTCCACGAAAGGAAGCTGGAAAGACTTGCGGAAAGAAAGTAGCGACAACGCTGTCGAGATAAGCTGCGCCTGTTCCCAAGCCAATCAGCGTGAACATATTCGGGCTGCGATGGATGAGCGAAGACCAGAAGCGTTCGAAAAACGGCCAGCCTCCCCAAAGGACCACAGGCGTGGTGAGAAGGAATTCAATACCGTTTCGAACGGTTGATGTCAGATGCAGGCCCAGGGATTCGCCAAGCATGGAAAGCAGCAGGACGGGAAGCGACAGCGCCGCGCTCACCCAAAAACGCAGGCGCATCGAGTCATACTCTGGATCAGCTTCCACCTCTGCGAAGACGTCCATCGGTTCGAGCGCCATGCCGCAGATGGGGCAGCTCCCCGGACCAAATCGTATGATCTCGGGATGCATCGGGCAGGTGTAACGGATTTTTCTTCCGCCTGCGGCCGCGAACGATACGGCTGCTCCGGAGCGCTCCATCGCCCCATGTCCTCGTGGCGCGGAAGCGTGGTCCATTTCCGCGGTTCCAGGAGCAGCTAGAAACGTTTCCGGGTCGCGGGAAAACCGTTCCGCACAATTCTTCGAACAAAAGTAGTAGGTTTTTCCGGCGTGTTCCAGTTTGGCGGCGGCTTTTTCCGGGGCAACCATCATTCCGCAGACGGGGTCCTTGTGCTTCGGCGGTCCCTGCAAGATCGGGAGTGGCACTCCCGCTGAACCATGCGAACTCATTCGATGTTCTCCTCTTGTGGCGGAAGGGCTATCGCAGATGCGCGTAGATCAATTCGAGAAGCTCGTCGTACATGGCTTCTGTCTCTGCTTTTTTTCCGCTCTGGAGGGCCTTGGCCGCACAATGGCGGAGATGATTCTTCATCAAGTTGCGCGCTACGCCGCGTAACGCTTCCTGAACGGAAGCGACTTGGGTGATGATGTCCGCGCAATAGCGGTCTTCCTCGACCATTTTTTGCAAGCCACGGATCTGCCCTTCGATGCGGCGGAGGCGATTCTGATTTGTTTCCTTCAGGCCAGGGTCTACGCCTATGGCCTTGCGTCCTGCGGGACCGGTCTCGCAGGCGCAATTTGCACCTGAGGCGTGCCGGTTCTCTTTCCCCTCGTTCCGAACCGTCTTTTTTGCCGTTGCGGGCATGATACCCTCCACCCCTATTTATACCCCTATCCCCTATGTGATGTCAAGTGGCCGCGGAAGTGATGGCGGCCGCGTTTGCTGGGGGCTGCTATAATGGCGCCATGACACTCGTGGAAATTACTTATGAATTGCAGTCACCGCTGACGGAAGAGCAATTGCGCCATCTCGGTCAATTCGCGAACACCTATGGCCTGCGTAGCTTTCGCATCGACGAAGCGACGAACCGATTGTCATTTGAGTATGACGCTTCACGCTTGCGCGAGACCCAGGTAGCACATGTATTGGGTCAGGCGCGCATTGCTGTGACTCGCAAAGTGAATTAGTCTGTGGCGGGAATCCCGATTGTCCTCAAGGTCACAATGATGAGACTCCTCAAAGTGACGATAGCGATGTGCCTTGTGCCTGTCGGATGCGCGCAAACCCAGGCGCCAACGGTGCAGTCCTCCGAAGCCCAGGAAGTCAAAACAGCCGTGGAAAAATTTTACAAATTGGAAGCGGCAGGCGCATGGCTGCGCCCCGAACGGTGGGATGAGCTACACGATTTTCTATCTGACATAGAACCTTGGTCTCCCCCTTCATCCGTTTCCGTTCTAAAGGGCTACCTGGTCGGTGATGCGAAAAAGATCGTCGATGCGGACGGGACGGTGCGTTACAGCGTCGATGTCAAATGCTACGTGTGGGGTTCAATAAATTCCTTCCTCCGCTTTACGAACGCGCGAGCCACCGGCGAGCCGGTTGAGCAGGGAGCGGGCGGGGATCTTTTGCTTACGGACAGCTTCGTCCTCGCTCGGCCGTCCGGAAACCAGGAGAAAAGGAAGGGGGCTCTTCGCTGGAGAACGCGCTACTTCACTCCTCTTAATTTAGCAAATGAGGATGCCGCAATCCGCTGGGTGGCCGAAATGCGCGACAAATCGAACGACCCGGCCATCAAGCACAACGCGGCGAAAACCCTTGAAATCCTGAGGAGCCTATCGGCTGGAAGGGCTGTACCGTCGCCCCCTGCCGGGATCGTCGCGGAATCTCCGTCGAAGGTCGCCCAACGATTCGTTCGTTTCGAAAGCGGCTCGCTCCCGGATCAATGGGGTAAGCTGACGAACTATTTCGTCGAGACCCCTAAACCGCAGTGGAACTACGTTCAAGTCGTTGATGTCCTAAACGTATATATGGATATGGATGGGCAAACCCACGAAGGCATGAGCGAAGTTGCCATTTCGGTGCTTCCGTTAGGCGAACTTGATTCGTCTCTGCGTCTTTCGAACTACAACACCTTTAGGCTTCCCGGTAACAACAGCGCGTGCAAATGCGATAACTATCTCGGGTTTACCCTGGTGCTCTCCGACAAGCATTGGCAAATCGCTTCGGATGGAACAGTGAACGAATTGGACGGCCCGCTTACATGGAGAATTGAGAACACTCTTTTCGCGCCGATCATTACTTTAAACACCGCCATCCGCTACGTGTCGCAAACGCGCGACAAGACCACAGACCCTATCATCAAGAAGAATGCCGCCCAAACTCTTGCCATGCTGAAGAGTTACCCAAGATTATCCATTCGGCGGCACGCAAATGACCTCGATCAAGAATGACCCTACCTCGCCGGACCAGCAGAGCCGAGAAGAAGTCAACGTTGATAGGCTAGATCGAACCGTGGTTAGTAGCGGGAGGACTCGGATCCGCGCTGAACTGTTTGTTCAGAAATTCTGCAATCGCTGGCAAAAAAGAGGGGCCCCCGCTTGGGATCGGGGGCCCCAGAAGGCGCGTTTCAATTGCTGGCGTCGTTTTCACACCAGCGCGTGGGGTCATCCATCCTAGCTTCCCTCTCAGAGGCAGGTGGGAACGATTTGTAAAAAGTGCCAGTAATGCACGACTGCCTCCAATCTGGAGGGCGCCCGGCAACTAAATAAGTATCTTATTATGTTTAGCTTAGCTTTAGAGGGAGTTTCAGTACATGCTCCAAATCCGTACTCCAAATTCAAATCGGAACGGTCTCCAGTCTGAATTGGGAACCGCCCGTTTCCGTCGCGGCGGGGAGGTGTCCCTTTAACCGGGTTCCAGGACTCTGGTAACAAAATCTTCGACCTACTGGAACTATCGGTTTTTTCCCGCGCCTTCCGCAAAATACGGCAATGCGTTGGCTCTCCAGCGGAACCATATCGTGGCGGCGCTCCCTCGGCCGTATCTACATCCTGGGATTCCTTACCCTGAGCTGGTCCTTTTCGCTTTTTGCGGACACACCGGCAATGCTGCGAACTGTTCCGGCGGCGGGATGCTACTGCCATTGTGCGGAATCGCACGTCCGGGGCGGTTGTGCGAAGTTGTGCGATTCAAAGCGCTACGCCTCTCGCTGGCGAGCAACGAGGTGCGCCAAGCCACACATGCACACGCCGGCCAATAACTCACACGCAGGCCCGAGATTCCCGCGCCCCGGCCGTGCGGAACACGCTGAGCTCCATCGGTAGTCTGATTAGTTCTTGTTTTGCCGTAACAAAAGGTCAGCGAGTTTCGGCTTCCACCGGTACTGGTGCCGTGCGCGCGGTGATTGAATTTGGTTCGCCGAGGAGTTTTGCAAGTATCTCGGGGATTTCGAAAACCGCGCGGTTGTTCTGAGCAGCCACGTTTTTGCGGAACGCAGCAAGGGCAGCCGGCTCGAGCATCCGCTTCACTCCATCCACTACATCTCCAAAATTCTTCAATACAATGCCGACGCCCTTTTCCTTCACCCACTCCGCATTGTAGCGTTCCTGCGGGAGCGTCCAGGCATTGCATTCGATTAACACCGGGAGCTTGCGAACCATGGCTTCCGCAATGCTTCCTGGGCCGGGCTTGCCGATCAGAAAATCCGCTGCGCGCATCAGCCGATGCACTTCTTTGGTGAAACCGATCACGTGCACCGGCATCTTCCACTGCCGCGCGTGCAATTTGCTGGCCAGTTTATTGTTCCGACCGCAAATCAAAATCAATTGCAGAGGCAGCCCGGCGGCGTCCAGTTTTTCCGTGATGTCGTACATTACTTTAGAGCCGTGCCCGCCGAAGAGCACAATAGCGGTCGTCAAACCCTCTCGCAATCCCATTTCCCGGCGCAATGCGACGGGATCGAAATCGTCTTGCGCATAAAAATCAGGGCGCAGAATCATTCCGGAGGTCAGAAAAGTGTGCGCGTCGTCGTGGCCCATCGCGCGCGCTTGATCGGCAGCGTTCTCCGTACCGGCGATGACATATTGCTCTTTGATCGGCTCAATCCAGAATCGCGGTGGAAAATCAGCCAAGTCGGTGATGATGGTGACGAACGGCCGGCCGGGATAAACCTTGGTCCAACTTTCACAAATCTGCCGGTTGAAGTGTGGAATCACTGAAATTAGCAGGTCCGCGGGATTTTCGCGCCAGAACTTTTCAAGTAGGTTCACAAGCGGCTTATGAAAAATACGAATGGTCAGCTGAAGAACGCGGAGAAGCTGCGTGCTGCCGAGCGTCCAGCCTTTTTGCAACATGATGTTGTACTGCTGCTGAATGCGAATGCCGGTCAGCTTGCGCAGCACGTCCAAGCGATCTGTTAGGTCCTGAAACTGGATGAGTTCGACCTGCCAGTCGCGCTGCTGCTGAGAAATCACGGTCTGTAGCGCGACCGCGGCGTTGCGATGGCCCCCTCCTCCATCGTGAAAAACGACGTGGACCTTTTTCATTGGGCTGATTGTGGCACAAGTTTGCGGCGCAGCGACAGAGCACACTTCATGCCATGTGGATAAGTTCGTAACCCGCATGTGTTCAATGAGTTCCATGAGCACATTTACCTAGAATTCGCCACCTCTTTACAGGCTGTTCATATCGAGGGAAGAAAATTGAAACATGCGCTGCGACCTTCACGTTCATTCGATCGCATCCGGAATGTTCACCGTTCCCGGGCTGGACCGCATTTGCCGGGAGTCCTACACCGAGCCCGCCGAAGTCTATGAACGACTGAAGCGGATGAGCATGTCTATCGTGACCATCACCGACCATGATTCCATCGAGGGCGCGGAGGGTTTGCGGCGCCACCCGGACTTTTTTCTAAGTGAAGAAGTCACCGTTCGGATGCCCAGCGGGACTGAGATGCACATGGGTGTTTATGGCATCACCGAACGCGATCATGCTGAAATTCAGCGCCGTAGAAACGATTTTATTGCGCTCCTGATGTACCTCACCGAGCGTAAACTTTTCTTCAGCGCCAATCACGTTTTCTCCGGGTTGACAGGCCGCCGCGAGGAAGAAGACTTCCATTGGTTTGAGTCCTATATCCCGGCGTTTGAAACGCGCAACGGCCAAATGTGGCCGGAGGCCAACGAGAGTGCGACTCGGCTTGCGGCGCGTCTCGGAAAAATCGCGATTGCGGGCAGCGACTCGCACACGATCGCAGGGGTGGGACACACGTTTACCGAAGTGCCCGGGGCGCGAACGGTGGAAGAATTTTTCGCCGGGCTGCGAACGGGACATGGACGAATCCACGGCGTGCACGGAAGTTGCGGCAAGCTTACGGCGGACGTGTTCAGCATCGTGCGATCACTTTTCATGGACAAGCCGTGGACGCTGGCGATGTCGCCGCTCGCGGTGCTGGTGCCCGCTTTTACCGCGGGACACTGGATGAACGAAATTCGTTTTTGCCGGAAATGGACCACGGCAGTCGAGCGCGGTGGAAAACGGAAGCGAATGCTGTGGGATTTGGATTCCAACTTCGAGGCCAACTGGGCAAGTTGAGGTGCACGTGAGGTTCTCCAACCCTTCGCTGCGAAAGACACAAAAGAGGCTGCGCGCGCACGCGATTTGCATGCGAGAAATCTTCCTGGCTTACGTGTGCATCCTTCTTATTGATAGTGCTTGTTTGTTTCCGGCCGTTTGGGTGAGGTGAGGCCATGACAGTCGCACGGAACCTCTGGGGATACATCGATCGGCGCGATCACCGGCTGATGCACCGGATGAATCGCTGGCGCGCGCCGCGCTGGATCCGCATCTGGATGATCGCCGCAACGCGCATGGGCGATGGATGGATCTGGTACGGCTTGGGGCTGATGCTGCTGGCTTATGGAGGACCGCAGCGTTTTTCGGCCATTGGCGCCGCTGGGTCGGCGGCGGTTTTGGGCATTTTTGTTTTCAAAGCGCTGAAGAGATTGAGCCAACGGCCCCGGCCTTGCCAGATCGAGCCGCACTGCTGGTCGAAGGTGCTGCCGCCGGACAAGTTTTCGTTTCCGTCGGGCCACACGATGACGGCGTTTTCCATCGCGCTGGTGATCAGCTACTTCTATCCGTCGCTAGAAGGCGTGCTTTTTTTCCTGGCGCTGAGCATTGCGGTGTCCCGCATCGTGCTGGGCATGCACTTTCTGAGCGATGTGCTGGCCGGAGTCGTGATGGGCGTGGCGCTGGGTTGCGCCTCGATTACGGCGTTCGCCTCGCTCGGACTCATATAGCACCCGCCCACATTGCTTTCCTTGTGGCCCTTTCTCACAACTTGCTGGTCGAAGAGTTTGAAGCGGGCGAAACGATTCGGCACATCGTGATGGTATGAAGACCCGGGCTGGGACTTAATCGCGGTATATTGGGGCCGATGGCCGAAGCCGCGCAAGCCTCTCCAAGTATCGCGACGCATCAACAATCTCATTCTTATTTGGTTTTCTTATTGCAGGTTTCTCGGCCCGGTTTGTGGAGCACGACGGCCCTTTTTTATCTTATGCCGCTTGGCCACGTAGACTTTCTGCATTCCGGCAAACTTTGGCTGGGACTATTTTTCGTGCTCTTCCCCCTCGGGCTGGTGCTTTATGGCGTCAACGACATTGTCGATGCGGAAACGGATTCGCTGAACCCGCGCAAAGGCACGTTTATGTTCGGAGCGCGGGGCGCTCGCGAACAGCTCGCGGCTTTGAAGTGGCAGATCGCCGTGGTGCAAATCCCGTTCGTGATCGCTTTCTATCACTTTGTCGGGCCGCGCATTTTGTGGTGGTATGCGATACTTCTGCTAGCCGTGGGGATCTACAACGCGCCAGGCATCGCATGGAAAGGCCGACCGCCATTCGACGTGCTGATTCAAGCGAGCTACCTGCTCGTTTTTGTGCTGAGCAGTTGGTTGAACGACGTTCCGCAACTTCCCTGGCAGACTTTCTTGTTTGGCGCGATGTTTGCGATGCACTCTCATATTTTCGGCGAGGTAATGGACATCGAGCCCGACCGCTTGAGCGGCAGGCGAACGACCGCGACGGCGATCGGAAGAGTGCGCGCGAAATTCTTGATTGCTGTTCTCTTGTGCATTGAAACCGCGTTGGTGCAGTTTTATTTTCGGGACTGGATCATCACGAGTTTTCTCGCCGTCGGCGCAATCTGGTTTTTGGCCGACGCGACTTTACTGTGGAAAGAGCGGGCCTATAGTCCGAAGCAGATGCGCCTCTTCCTGTGGGGCTGGAACGCGGCTGCCGTGCTGGGAATGTTCTGGAATTGGGGACACGGTACGCTTACTCGCTTCACCTCCGCCGCAGGATTTCGTTCGTGAGCCGGAAGTGTTTGCTCGAAATCAGTGTGGAGAGTCTGGAAGCGACGCTGGCCGCAGCGCGCGGTGGCGCGGACCGCATTGAATTATGCGGCAATTTGTCAGCTGGCGGCATTACGCCGAGCATCGCCCTGATGCACGCCGTGCGCGAGCATCTAAGCATTCCTGTTTTTGTGATGATCCGGCCACGCGCGGGAGACTTTGTCTATTCGGAGGCTGAGTTTTCAGAGATGCAGCGCTCGATCGGCAACGCGCAAGAATCTGGAATGGATGGCGTCGTTCTGGGCGTCTTGACGAAAGACCATCGCGTCGATGTCGCGCGGACGCGGGAGCTCGTTGAGTTTGCGAAGCCGCTGCCGGTGACGTATCACCGCGCCTTCGACGAGGCCGCCGATTTACATCAGGCACTCGAAGATGTGATGCAAAGTGGCGCGAAAAGAATCCTGACGTCCGGCGGCGCGAAGAGCGCGCTAGAGGGAGCGGCAGTGCTCGCAGAACTGATCGAAGCAGCGGGGCAACGGATCGTCATTGTCCCCGGCGCAGGAATCAGCGCCGCAAATATCGAGCAGGTCGCGCAGCAAACCGGAGCACGCGAATTTCACTCCGGCCTGAGCGAGGTTCTTCCGTATGGCAGCAAGGACTACAGGAAATTTGAAGACGAAGTACGGAAGTTGGCTAAGCACATGGCGCGAATCAGCGGCACCCAGACTCCCTAGGAGTGAAGCGCGGATTTCTAGTTTCTAGTTAACAATAACTGGAAACTGGACCCCCACCCCCCTTTTTTTCATAAGTGTTGATGGCTCTGTTGACATCCTCGGCACAATTGCGATGCGAGAGATCGACAAGGAGGCGTTGGTGGTGTTTTCTGATGAGGCAGGAGGGACGATGGCCGAAGTTGGACTCCTGCCCTTTGCGCGCGTGGCACTGCAAGTGGCC
>WNFG01004963.1_pt1 | contig 11194 bp, 17 predicted proteins | sample 5400431 | NCBI WGS metagenome assembly WNFG01 (sample SAMN13153346, study PRJNA577476) | soil metagenome | isolation source: 120 cm saprolite under Douglas fir tree site 2 hole 3 replicate 2 | place: USA:California | collected 2015-04-18
CCCCAAAACAGGTCGACGGCCGCAAATAGGCCAAGCCACGCGGTCGTGGCGCCAAATATCCATGCTGCTACCGACCACGACCGCCGATGCCATGGCATCCGAGGTGGTGGCTGGGGTCGGTTTGGCGGGCCTATGGCTGCTTGTGGTGTGGTGGTCTTAGGTGGCCGTGGTTTTGGTTTCTTTGGTTTCTTCACTGAGTGCGCCTCCGCTTTCTGCGGTTCTGCTTGCGCCCAAGTCGTGCATTATCGCCCTTGTGAGCCTGGAAAACTTTAATTCCGACGGCAATTGCGTTGAAGTGATTTAATAATTCGGCCTATGTCGCGTCGGCGAAAAATCAGGTGCTCACCGCCACGTACCTGCAAGCTGCAGGAAGAACCCGATCACGATCATGTGGAAGCCTGTTCGGTGCTCGTAAAACAGGTTTCGCTCGATCCAATTGCGTGCCGGCGTGTCGGGGTTGTCGATAATCCGCCGTGTAATGTGCGAGGGAGGGCCGTAGGGGTATTTTTTCTCGTCACCGTATCGGTCGAGGATTTTCTGAAAGAAGCCCACGATATCGAGCTGTGCGATCCCCGCGATGTCGAACATCAGGCCCGCGCTCGACAGCCATTTGCCAGAATGGCCGTGGTTGACGACTGCGATTCCTAGGCAAGCGACTGCCCCAACGAGCAGAAGCGACACGAATACCTTAAGCCCCGGCGTCATAACGGCTAGCTTCCACTTTGGCTATCCGCCAGGCACCTAGCACTCGGCGATTCCGTAGATATGACGTAGATCAGCGAATTCTTGGGATTTTTGGCTAAATCTTTGATTTTGTTGGCTCCCCGGGCCGGATTCGAACCAGCGACCAACCGGTTAACAGCCGGTTGCTCTACCACTGAGCTACCGGGGAACGGCGCCAGGAGTGACCCGCGTATAACAAAGCTGCCGGACTTTGCCTAGCCCAACCTTTGCCTCGCAGCAGCACGGTCGGCGTTGGCGGCTGGCACCGCATCGCCATCTCCCAGACGCGCACCAGCAATCGCTTGCGCCCAGGGTTAACCGGCAACCCGGATCTTTGCCGGATCGGCAAACGCCGGCATGACGTCGCGCGCAAAGCGACGCAACTGGTCGCGCGAACCCGGCCCGTTCAGCAGAACATAGGCGATGCCGGCTCGGCGCAGGCTCTCCAGCTTTCCGGCGATTTCATCCGGCGTACCAAAAAGGGCCGATTGCTCGCTGGCCTCGCGGGTATCCGCAAAGCTGACCATGCTCGATTTGTTATCGCCGGCAGGGGACTGCGCCAAACTGGTCATCCGTCGCGTTGCCGCAAGGCGGCGCTCGACGGCGCTCGCCTTGTCGGCCGCGTCCCGCGCCACGTAGAAAGCGCGCGCGACTGCCACCGTCATGGGGTCGAAGGTGTGGCCGCGCTTTTCAACCTCGGCCTTGAACAGATTAAATCGCTCGATGATCGCCTCCGGCAAGGCGAACTGGTCAAGCATCAGGCCGAAGCCGCGCTCCGCCACCCGGCGGATCGAGTCCGGATTTCCAGCCGCCATCCAGATCGGCGGGTGAGGCTTTTGTGCGGTCGGCGGCTCGACGACGATATTCTCGAAGTGCCAGTATTTGCCGTGGTGAGAAAAGCGCTGTTCCGACGTCCAAGACTTCAGAACGAGCGCGAGCCCTTCTTCGAATCGTTCCTCGGCCTCCGCCATGGGGATACAGAAGCCGGCGAATTCATTGTGGCGGTAGCCTTTGCCGACCCCGAATTCGAGCCGGCCATGGGACATCAGGTCGATCGTGGCGGCCTCTTCGGCAAGCAGTACGGGGTTATGCCATGGCAGCACGACCACCGCGGTGCCGAGCCTCAACGTCGATGTACGGGCGGCCACCCACGTTAGAAGGTTAAGGCTTGCAGATACTTGTCCAAATCCGGTGAAGTGATGCTCGACGACGAAAGTGCTATGAAAGCCAAGCCCTTCGGCCTCCACATTGTAGTCAACGAAATCCTTAAAGCCCTGCGCACTATCCACATCGACGCCGCCGCGTTGCGCCTGGGCGCTGCCAAAAAGGCCAAATTTCATGGGTTGATCCGATAACGCGCTTGTTCTTAGTTATTTTAATTTGTCACATATTGCGCTGCATCGCTACCCTGCACTCCGGCACCGGCTGACCCCGGTCGAATCCGGCCTTTGCGGCCTGCATTGCAATTAACTATGTCATTACAAAGAGTTTCAGACGAGGCGCCCCGCGCGACACCGCAGCCGCTACATAGGGCGTGGAGACTTTGCACCTATGTCAACCAAGCGCAATAGGGTTCCGGAACTGCAACGGCAGCTCCTGATGGCTGGGATTAAGCATCCCAATGGCCGGTTGAGGTTTGCGAAAGGCTCGGCAGAAACGCTAGCGACCACCTATGCGGCTCTCCTCAGCCTGCAACGCAAGAAGTTGATTGAGCCGGAAAAGCCCGTCGATCCGGGCATGATGACCTGGAAGGTCACGAAGGCCGGCAAAGCGGCGGTCGCCGAAAAGCCTAGTCGGTAACGCTTGACGGGAAAGGCCGCGGACACCTGATTTGATTGTGGCCCCTGTTCCCCCGCAAGCGGGGAAAGGAGGCCTGGGTAGGCAAGCGAGGCCTAATCCGCGCTGGAATCAAACCTCAATCAGAAGAAAAAGTCGCGCTGGTGGGCTTTCCGTTCTGCCCTCCCGTGTCGGCGGAAGCGAACCTCTTCGGCATCGTCGGCGCAGAATTCGTTGCAAAAGAACTGACCGTTTGGAGCACGCCACGGCTGCAACTCTCCGTTCACGATCGGTAGACCTTTTCCGCAAAACGTGCAGCGGGCCGCTGCGTCCGTCTCATTGAGGCATTCGTTCATCTGTTGTCCTTAACCCCCGATCAAAAACGCAATCCCCGGTGGTTGGTTGCATATCAGAGTCTTTCACTGCTGACAGTTGCCAAAATGACACACATTTGATCGATAATAGCCTTGATCCCTGGAGCCTTGTAGTACCGTTCGCGAGGACGACGCGCGACGTTGAAATTACAGGTGTTTTGTAACGCGGTCGGCCGCCAACAGATGTTGCGGATTTGATACAGTTGAGCAGAAAACAACAAATATTGCTGCCGCGGTTTAACGCTTAAAATTAGGGAGGTGCCAGCGGTGAGGATTCGGTGCCGCGCGCATGCAAAACGCTGCGTTAAGGCACTAAAGGCCTGTCCTCAATGGAGGCGACGCCCGGAATTGAACCGGGGTAAACGGTTTTGCAGACCGCTCCATAACCACTCTGGCACGTCGCCGCTGAAAGCAGATATCTAAACCGGCTCAAAAGCTTAAGCAATAGCTGTCTCATCGCTATCACCGTTCATTCTGACACTCATTCCGCGTCCATTCTGAAACTCTCGCCCACGCCCCATACATCCCACGATAGAACTACAGGACCAAATTCCCGTCAGTTCGTTTGCCGACTTACGGAAGTCCTCTCTGAAGTGCGTCTCGCCCCGCAGCCGTGATCATGACCTTGCCAATCTCGATCGGCGTGTCGCCGGCCATGATCACTCTCCGCTGCACTATCGCGAGCCCAGTGCTAACGAGGCCGGCCAGCATCCGCCGGCTGAAGCCGTGGCCGTACGCAAGCATCTCCTCAGTGGCGCCATGCGGGCTACTGGCCAGTAGTTCCAACGCTCGGCGCTGTTCTGAGCGGAGGCGACGTTTGCGGGGAGACTTCGCCATACCTCCATAACACCCGGCGAACGCCGCGGGTGCTCGCGAGAACCCTGGGAGCGCTCGCCAGCAGAATTGCCCGATGGACCAAAGCTCTGGGCAAACCTGCCACAGGATGATGCGATCGACCGCCAAGATTCGGCGGACCGCTCGCAAAATGGCGGAATAGATTAAGGGCGGCAGGGAGTTGCCCGGGTGCACCGGAAGGGCTCGCAGAGGCTGCGGGCGCCGCCGGCGGCGGGCTGGCTCAAGGATCATCCCATCGTCGCAAACGAGGATGAGCCCACCCTCGCAGAGGCTGCGGACGCCGCTCCATCGTCCGATGAAGTTGCACATAGCCGTCCTCGGTAAGACCGCGCTACCAACGGCACCATGGTCGCTCAACCAAGGGCGGCTCTCAATCCGTTACCTACCCGTTACCCCCGAAGCCTATGGGTGTCCAATCGGCGGCGAGGCCGCCGTTAGCCCAACTTTACCAGGGTTAAGTTGGCATTCACGAAGGGCACCAACTATCAGACTCGATTTCAGTTGGGACCGCCATGTTTCCAAAGGGCATTTTGAATGGGAGAGAGAAACGACGGACCTTCTAAACAAGTCCGGCCCGCCTGGACACCGGCCACACACGAAGGCGATCTTCGGCAGCTGGCTTGAGAAGCTCTGTACCGGCCTCGCCGCTCAGCCATGGCCTGACATTCGCCTTGTCGAGCATCACCGGCAAGCGATCGTGAATTTGGCGCGTCAGCGCATTGGCATCCGTGACGATGATTGTGCACGAGGTCACAAGCTCCCCGGTCTCGAGATTCCAGCATGTCCGTTGGGACCTAGGCGGGCTCTCCTGGTCGAGCTCGTGACCCGACGCGAGGTCCACAAATCGTCTTCACAATTCATTGTTCCGACCTCCAAGGTGGAGTCGGGTCGAACTGGCATTCTGACTCTTCGTGGAGAGTTGCGGCAGAATCGATCGTCCGGCCGTACGCTCTTTTTTCAAATTCATCGCCAGCTTCTAAACCGTTGAACTTCTCAGACTTGCCCCCGACATCGCGAGCCCAATGAACGATCTCATGGAGCACCGTAGATTCCCATGGCATCCAGTCAAACCAATGGAACTTCTCTTTCGCGTGTTCCCACACTCTAGGCTGCCGATGCGTGTGCTGTTCGTACAGAAGAGCGACCTTTGGGTGGATGAAAACGGTCTTTTGTCTTGCCCAGTACCTGCCCTGTCTGCCGGGCGGCGCGCACCCGATGACAACGAGCGGTCCTCTGCCATAAGTCACACCGTCTGTTGCCAATGAGTCGCTTTCACAAAAAAAGCGAAATGCATCCCAAACCTGAGGGCGTTGCCTCAACATGTCGGGTGCAAGAAAATGTTGCAGGTAGTGATCACAGAACGGAAACTGATCGCGTTGCCGAAATTGCATTTCATTCCTCCATGGCAGCGCTTGCCCCGGTCCTTGCGAAGATTGGGATGTGAGGGACCGGGGCTGCACGTGCGGGCAAGCATCGCCGCCCGCACGGTTTGTGCGAGGTGGCTAGCCTCTACTTCCGTTTTGGAAATCGCGATTCCTGTCGTACCGCGAAGTCGGGACGGACGGCGTGTAAGGACCGCCTTCGTTTAACCCGTAGGGGGCTACGGAGGCGCGCGCGTCGGTCGGGACCACTGACAGCTTCGCAGGGCGCACTTGCTTCGCCATGGCGGGAGAGGCCAAGAGAGCGGCGACGCCTATAACTGATAAAATCACCTTGAGATTTGCTTTCATCGTTCAATCTCCTTCAGAAAAATTGAGAGCATTCCCCTGACCACAATGTCCCGCGTTGCACGATCACAACTGTGATCGAGCCCCTAAGTCGTTCAGTTATTCCGAAAAGTTCATTGCTGCAGTGCAGGCCTGCCATGCTCAAAAACACCCACTATTCGCGACGCTGATCGGGTTGGGGGCGATTGAATTTCCCTTTATGTGACTTGCCTCACATTGAAAACGGCAAGGATTTGCGAATGTGGCAATGACACAACCAAGGGGGGGAGCATGAAATTGATCGTTGCCGGGTCGCTTGCCGTCGCGCTGGCGGCAAACATCGCCCAACCGCGCGCAGCGCTCGCGTGGGGCGACGACGAGCACAAGGTGGTTGCCCTGATCGCTCAATCGTTTCTGGAAAAGGACGTTCGTAAGCAGGTCAACTTCTTGCTCGCAGCCGGCAGCGCGGGGTGATTGAAGCAGGCTCGGTCGAGCTCCGGAGCGGTACCTTACTTCGCGCGCTTTAGAACAGCCTTCCATTGGCAGTCGAAACTCGTGAATGTCCCCTCGAACTCATCTCCCGTGAATTGTCCCCAGAGGGGCTGAAAGCCTATCGTCGCCCCAACCGCGCCATCCGCGACCACGGTTCCGTTGATCTTGGGCGCATCGCGCTCAAATCTTGCTTCGCCTGACACATCGCGGCCTTTGACGGTGAACTTAACAACAGCTCGCTTGCATCGCGCACCGGTCGGTGTCGCCGTTCCGGTCCATTCGCCGTCATATGGACCTGCGGCGCCGACCCTGTCGAACAGCGGCAGAAACAGAAAGAAAACGGCCGCAAAGACGATGAGCAGGCCGTTCATGACAAAGCCTCCCTGCGGTGCGTCATTCTATGGTGGTATCATGCCATGCCTGCCACTAAAGAGAAACCTCTCGACCTCCCGACCTGGATTGCCCGCCAGCAGAGCGGGCGAGCCGTACAGTCGGCAAGCGATGAAACTCGCGTGAGTCAAACGGTCGCGGCGCCGTGTGCCGCCATCGTCATCACTTCCGCCACCATCGAAGACCGGAACGTGGTTTGCTCGCGATTTGCCTGAGACGGTTGCCGAACTCGTCCGCGGTATCGCCTACCAGACCGAGATTCGGGTGATGTTGAAAACCCGAGTGCGTCATCTTCGCAGCCTCAAGCGCCTGCTTGGCTTCGTTCTCGGCTTCCAACGTCTGACCTTGTTCATGGAGGATGAGCGCCAGCGCACCGTGTCATTGGTAGAGCTGGACGGGGAAAGTCAGCCAATCCTTGTGCTTCATCAGAACTTGGATGGCTCTGTCGTAACGCGCGCTCATGCGCTTAATCGCGATGAGAACCGGCAGCTCGTGAAAAGCCCAAGTCCGAAAATTCGGAACGGCGTCCTCGCGGGCAAGCACCGCCTCGAAGGCGAGGACTGCAGCATCCACGTTACGAAGGGCAACATGGGCGCGCGCCCGATAGAAGTGCGCCCCAGCTTGCTCAAGATCGCCGCCCAAGGTGAAATATTGATCCAATAGCCGTAGAGCAACCTCGGGACAGCCCGACGCAAGTGCTCTTGCCTGATTGCGCAGGTACCACGTTTTGTTCCTGGCCCGCGCGAGCTTATTGAAGAAAACTGCCTCGATCTCCCCGTTCCAGGAGGTGTTCCGCCACCAATCGTCTCTCCCCATGACACGACCTCGTTTGCCGGCCACCTGCTCACTTGGGTTTATCCATGCGAGACGAGTAAGAGACAGGATCAAGCGTGTTCACGAATTTCTTCATCGAGCAACGCAAGCAAAAATGCGCATTGTTCTTTGGTCAGGCACAAGGTCACTAAATCGTCCATCGTTCGACCAGCAGTGACGGCGGCATCTATGGTCGCTCGGATGGTGCACAAATTACCAAACGACCTGTGCTCTTTGAGACTCAAATCGGTCAGATGTTGCGTGATGGTCATCAGTTTTTGGACCTGATCGACGGATAGGTCCTTCACGCTGCCGCCGATGACTTCGCAGGCAGCCTCGATCAATTCTTCTTTGGTCATCGTGGTGCTGTTCCCTCCATCCCGGCATCCGGTCGGGACGGTCTCAATTGCGAGCAGTCTAAATGTCGCAGTCACTTAGTCCGGCCGCGCTTCGCCGCCGCTGCCAGAGCTTGATCAAGCAATCGGCGAAGCGCTTCTGAGCGCGTGCAATTAACGGAGTTCCATTCCATGGCCCAGGCTGAAGAGTCCCCTACACCGAAACCCGCCCCGCGTCACGGTCTCATCCCCGTCTAATCCCACCGATGGCAATGTCATACCCGCAACCTGACCACTGCCGCACGCAAGCGCGCCCACAGGCCGGTGCGCTCAAGAACTGGTCGCACCAATCCCACCATGGGACGCAGTCTCAGATAGATTCTGTGGCGTAGAGTGAGCCGGTGCAGGTACACCTTCTCGAACTCATCAGCCTCGTGGCACGGCTTTACCGTCGTGGGGTGGCGCAGCGGGAATTCCATCGCACGGCTTGGCACAACGTACCGCTCGTCGGGAACAAATGTGTGCGTCGCCGCCGGGCCAAATCCGATATTGGTGACGAGGTTGACGTCAGGGACGATCGAAAGGCCGTTCCGCGCCAACACGCAATACATCCATCGGTAAGCCCAAGTGTCGATTTTGCCGGCTACCACGTAGTCGAAGTATTGCCGCCAGCGACGGTCGAGCTCAGGGTTTTTTGCGACAGCTTTGATCCACCCAGAGTCGCGCCTTTGGGGCCAATCACTCATGGCGAAATCGAAATGTCGCCAAGCACGGCGCCAAGTGGCCCAGCCCCAAATCTGCGGCAAATGCGAGAAATAGTAGCTGTCTGACGTGCGGCTCGCGCCGTTCTGAAAATTATTGCCAGAAATCATCATAATGCGCTCGTCGCTACGATACCGTTCGAGCAGTTCGTCACAATATGGAAAAAAACTCGGATCGGGGAGGCAATCGTCCTCCACGATGACTGCCTCCTCTACCTCTTCAAAGGCCCACTCCAGTCCGCTCGCGATGCGTCGACCGCAGCCCATGTTCGTGTCGGCGAAATCGGTGAGGACCTGACAGGGCCAGTCCACCCGATCGAGCACGGCGCGCGTCTGCCGACAGAGCGCCGCTTCTCCCGGGCGACTTGAGCGCGGCCCGTCGGCCACGACCAAAAGCTTTTCTGGCCGAACCTCGCGGATCTTGTCGAAGACACGCATCGTCTCCAGAGGCCGGTTGAAGATGAGGAAGACGATCGGGGTACACGTCATTTGCTGACATACAGTCGGTTACGCACGCCTATTGCGCCGATTTTTCAATGCTTTCTAAGCTGAGTTGGCAATCGCGCTCACTGCACAACTCAACGATCTGTGACGGACGTCACAGCAACCGGTACGGAAGTACGGCTATGACGGGGATGGCTCGGCTGCACGATGTAGGGACTTCCATGCGCTAGGGACCGGACCGATGTGCGGTCGAATAAGGCCTCAAGCGAGCGCAGTCTGGCGCGTTCCTTTTGCCATTGAGCGTCGAAAAACGTATGTGCTGGTGAAGTCCCCTCCCCGATTAGGTTATTCTCAACCATTTCTGTCCATGCTGAAGGCAAGCTAAACTACGGGCCGGCTAATCAATGTGAGTTGCATCACAGAGAATCTGGTGTGGTGATAGCTATCTTCGCGCCGAAGCCGCGGCCGTCAGCGCAATGGCAAGCGGATCGCAGCACAGCACCATCGCCAGTATGAGCCACCGTATGGCTTGCTCCGTCGTGCCGCCGAGCAGCTGAGCCACCCACAACCTGCAAAAGGTTCGATCAAGCGGGAGAAATAATGACGCGCCCCAACGCGATCCAATGTCTGATCGACACTTCCAAGCCGATCCCGCTCACTCCCGCCAGAAATCGTTGAACCGGTCACCAGGGCCCGCACGGGCAGCCGTGTTCGTGATCGAGCGATGACCGAGCCACCCTTGGGTCGCTGTTAGCGTCATGACCTCTTTGTGCGGGCGCTTCCTCCTAAATGCCAAGACCTATCAACGATCGCAGCCGCAATTTTTACCAACCATAGCCGTCATAGCCGCCGTCGCCGCCGTAGCCAGAGCCATAGCCACCCCCGCGGCCCCAGCCGCCGCATCCGCCGCAGCCGTAGCCACCCCACCGACCCCAGCCGCCTCCGCCGCAGCCTCCGCACCCACCGTAACCGAAGCCGCCACACCCGCCGCAGCCACGGTAATAGCCACCGCAGCCACCACACCCGCCATAGTATCTCGGATAGTAGGGGCGGTAATATCGCGGGTAACACGGCGAGCGATAGCAACCGCCACCCCACCCCGCCTCGACGGAGGCCGATAGAGTCCCCGTCATCAACACTGCGAAAAATCCGAGAAGTGCAGCGCGCTTCAGCATGATATTTCTCCGGCCTGATTGGGCGCCCGCATCGCTCAATCGGCGGCATACTTGTCCGCACGGGAGCCCGGCAAGCGTTTGATCGGAAGATGGTAAACGACGACCCCGGGAGTGGACGGCCGCGCCGCCGCCATATCGCCCCTCGCGCTTGACACTTGAACTTGCGGAACAATGTAGCGTTTACCGCTTGCGCTTCGTTCGCCATTGCCTCGAAGCCGTTCCTGTGTCGGTATCGGCCGTCGTCAATCGTCCTTGGGGTGGAGAGCTGCGGGAGACCGATATGCAATATGCAATATTTTGCTACCACGACGAGAAGGTCACCTGCGCGTGGAGCAAGGAACACGACGACGCCGTCATGGCGAAACTCGAGGCCGTCATGGGGAGACTTGAGCGCCAGGGTAAGCTCGGGCCGGTCGCAAGGCTGCTGCCGACGACCGCGGCAACGACGCTGCGCCAGGATCGCGAGCAGCCGCTCGTGATCGACGGGCCATTCGCGGAAACCAAGGAGCAACTGCTCGGGTTTTACCTCGTCGACTGCGCCAGTCTTGAAGAAGCAATCGAGATCGCCAAGGAGCTCGCAGCGGCCAATCCGGGCGGCGCCCACGAGATTCGCCCCGTCGGCGTATTCTTCCCGGCAAAAGTCGCGTCGTGACCGACGCCGGCTGGATCAGCTCGATACTGACCGCCGCCCGGCCGCACGCGGTGGCGGCGCTTTTGCGCAACTTCCGCGACCTCGATCTGGCTGAGGAGGTGTTTCAGGAAGCCTGCCTGCGCGCATGGAAGACCTGGCCCAAGAACGGCCCGCCCCGCGATGCCGCTGCCTGGCTGATCATGGTCGGCCGGAATGTCGCCATCGATACGGTTCGCCGCCGGAGTCGATTGCAAATGTTGCCGCCGGAGGAACTGATCTCGGACCTGTCCGACGCCGAAGCCGCCGTCGCCGACCGGATCGACGAGTCCGACTATCGGGACGATATTCTGCGGCTGCTCTTCATTTGCTGCCATCCCGACCTGCCGGCAACGCAGCAGATCGCGCTGGCGCTGCGCATCGTCTCGGGCTTGTCGGTGCCCCAGATCGCACGCGCGTTCCTCGTCAGCGAAGCCGCCATGGAGCAGCGCATCACGCGCGCCAAGGGCCGCATCGCCGCAGCGGATGTGCCCTTTGAGACGCCGGGAGCCGCCGAGCGCTTCGAGCGCATCGCCGCCGTGGCGGCAATGGTCTACCTCGTGTTCAACGAGGGCTACACGACGAGTGTCGCTGAACACGGCGTCCGCGCGGCACTGTGCGAGGAGGCGATCCGGCTTTCGCGCCTGCTGCTGCGGCTATTCCCGACCGAACCGGAGATCATG
>WNFG01004964.1_pt1 | contig 11194 bp, 8 predicted proteins | sample 5400431 | NCBI WGS metagenome assembly WNFG01 (sample SAMN13153346, study PRJNA577476) | soil metagenome | isolation source: 120 cm saprolite under Douglas fir tree site 2 hole 3 replicate 2 | place: USA:California | collected 2015-04-18
TTCCGGAAGGGCGTGATTAGAGGCGGATATGATCCGCGCAAGAAGTCTTGTTCCAATCGCATCATTTGGACACCGGCCGATTGGTGGAGAAGCCGCCGGTAAGACCGAGGGACTCCACCGGCTGGCTCAAATCCTCCTGCCAGAGCAGCGATCCCATCCAGATGTTCAAGGGACTGTCCTGCACGGTCAGCTCGTACACGTCTTCGTCGAAAGAAGCGTGGTTGTGAATCGCCCAACCGGGGGCGGACAGCATGAGGTCGCCCGCCTTCCAGGAGTATTTCTTGCCTTCCACGATGCTGTATCCGCTTCCCGAGAAATAATAGTTGATGGCAGCGGCGCTGTGACGGTGCGGCTTATCGACGATATTCCGGGGGCGGACGCACATGGTTGCGAAGAAATTGGCGGTGGTGCCGTTGGTATGCCCGGTAGCCGGATTGTAGAGCAGATAGAGCCGCCGTCCCACGTAGCTCTTTCCGAGCGCGGTCAATTTGTCCAGCTCGTGTTTCACCATCTTCCATGGAAAATGGAGCGGGTTGTGCTTCACGATATCGGGGTTAATTAATGTCTCGTAGGGCATGAGATAACCCCCGTCGGCGCTGAGCTGGAACGTTCCAAACGGATTTTTCGCATGATCGTGTTTGCCGTTGCCCGATTCAGGCGTGGAACCGGGAGCAGGCGGATTCTCTTCAACAATGTGAACGTTCATCTTTTCGAGAAGCGCGGAGTTGCTGTAGGTCAGGCGAACCTGCAGGGCGCCGGTATCGTTCCAGTGTTCGTAGACGGACCAGGGCGGAGTGTTCCAAACATCGTACTGTTCGTAGCGGATGGATTTGCCATCGATCTTGGTCTGGCCACCACCCTGGACGCAGAAATTAACCTGCGACGAATTGTGCCGGATGGGCCGGGTGCGTTCGCCGGGTTTCAGCACGGAAAGCGAAACGGCGGTTCCCGGCGCGAACCCATTCCCGACGCCCGTCGCCGGGTTGACGATCAACGACACGCGGCGCCCGTTTTCCGGCACGGGCAATCCGGCCAGCCGCTCGATTTCGGCGTCGAGCCTCTCTTTGGGCACCACCACCGGCGGGATGAGTTTCACCGGCTCGGCGGCGGCTCCTGTACGGTCGATAAATAAAAGTTCTTGCTGTTCCATTTTTATGCTCCTGGATGCTGGGTGGCCCGCAATCTGGGCGCCATTTTCTTGGGATGGGGAAACTCACGTCCCAGACCTTTTTCGCGGGCCCGACGGTAGAGTTCGATTCCCAGCGAGAGATCCGAGATTCCCATGCCCAGTGACTTGAACACCGTCAGGTCATCATTATCGGCGCGGATTCGCCCGGAGGCAACCAGGCTGGCAAGGGACGCGACACCGTTCCAGTTGTCCGGGCCCGGACCGAAAAACTCGATCATTTCGCGCGAAAGTTTCTGTGCTTGCGGGACGCTGTCGGCGACGACCGCGGTGGATCTCGCCAGTACGTCCGCGGCGAGCTCCGCGCGGCTGGGCACGATGGCGCCGATGGCGTTGATGTGCGTGCCCCGGTCGAGCATCACGGCACTGACGATCGGCTGAGTGGCGCGCGTGACAACCGTCACGATGGGAACTTGCCGGACCGCTTCCTCGATGCTCGCGGCCGCGATCGCTTCGATGCCTAATTCAGATTCAACGCGCCCGGCGAACGCATTGCGGCGGCCTTCATCGCGGCCAAACACGCGGACCAACTGGATGGGGCGGACGGCCAGAACGGCGGCGAGTTGGGGCATGGCCTGTTTGCCCGTGCCGATGAGGGCGCATACGGTGGCGTTTTTAGCCGCCAGCCGGCGCGTGGCCACACCGGAAGCGCCGCCGGTGCGCATCTGACCGAGGGCGAAGGCCTCGATCATGGCCAGCAGCTTGCCGGTGTTGCTATCGAAGAGAATCACCAGCGGCGTAGCGCCGCCCTCGGTGTGCGCCCAGGTCTTGGTACCGGCGAATCCCGCTTGCGGAAAAATCGCGCCGATGGCGTGCAAGGTAGATCCTTTGTCCCATTCGGCATGGGTCTTCACCATGTTGCTCGCTTCGCCACCTGCTTCCGCCAGCAGCCCTTTTTCCAGCGCCTGGATCGCCTCCGCCATGTCCATCATGGAGACCACGTCTTGTTCGGAAATCCAAATCGGTTCGCTCATGCGTGGGCGGCCGCTCCTTTCGAGAGTTGGCCGATCCGGAGATAAAGCAGGGCCTGCACGAGATTCACGCCGCTGATAAACCCGAACGCGACCAGGTATTTTCCGCTAAATCGTCCGATCAGGTAACCAATGATGGTGGGACCGGCGGCGCCCAGCACGTTGGCTAAACCGACGAAGATTCCGGTTCCGCGGCCGACCTGATCCGGCGGCGCCAGCAGATGCATCAGAGAGGTGTTCGTGGCTCCATAAGTGATGGGAGCAGCGAACGAGGTCACCAGCAAGAGCATCGAAACGGTGGGATTGGAGACCGTGACAGCGCCAAGAATCATCACGGCCATTACCACGCTGCAGAGAGCCGCGATGGTGGTACGGCGCATAGTGCGGTCGGAGACGTAACCAATCAGCAGCGCCAGGGTGATCGGAAAGATATAAGCGAGTGCGACGGTTGTTCCCATAGTGCTGAAAGGCATGCCGCGAACCTGCGTCAGATACGTTGGAATCCAGGTCGCCAATCCGAAGAATGTCGCCACGAGGCATCCGTGGCAGAGGGTGACCAGCCAGAAGCGCGTGTCCCGCAGCACTCGAGTAAAGCTCGCCGAGCCGGGTTGTTTGGTGGAACTGGCGCGATGAGTTTCGATGAACAGACGCTCCGCGCCGTTGACGTAACGGGATTGGCTCGGCTCATCCGGGGAGAGCAGCAGCATGGGAAGAAGGATCAACACGGAACCCAGGCTGAATATCCAGAAGGCCATGCGCCAGCCGCCCGCAATGAGTAGTGCCGTGACGAGCGGGAGGCCGATGGCCACGCCGATCTGCGTGCCGTTCACCCAGAAGGCCTGGATACGGCCATGCTCCCGTACGGCGAACCAACGTCCGACATAGCTGTTGCAGACCGGCCACATGCAACCTTCCGCGAGGCCCAAGGCGAACCGGGCGATGTACATTTCGTTGACGCTGCCCGCGACTGCGCACCAGGCTGTGGTGAGGCCCCAGCCGATTACGCCTGCGACGGCGCACCGCCGAGGTCCGAACCGATCTACCAGGAAGCCCCAGATCATGAGCGACGCGCCGTAGGCGTAAAAGAAGGCGCTCGAGAGAAAGCCGATCCGCGATGGCTGGCCGGTGAGGTGGAGATCGGACAGAAAGTGGGGGTCGGCGATCAGGACTGAGATGTTGGTCTTGTCGAGTTGGTTGACTATGACGAAGACGATCAGTGTCGGGGCTACCAGCCACCAGCGCGCGGCGGAACGTTTGGAGACTGTAGCCGGTTGGGTATCGGGGGCGCTCACTGTGTTCGCGGGTGTCATGATATCCAGCAACGGATTCCAGGCGTCGACACGAGTGTCGACGCGGCACGCATGAGTGCGTGCGCTACGATGCTCGAACTGAGTGTGACAGATGTCATTAAATCGGGATTACCAGGAGGCCCGGGATCTGGATCGTATCGTAGATCACGATTTTTTCCTGAAACTTCGGGCTTCCATTGTTGAAAATGATCTTGTCCACGTATTGACCGGCGTTGAAAACCTTGGTTTCCTCGTTCTGCAGCGTTTGCAGGACAACGTAGTTCGATTTCACTAGCCAAGCTTCGCCTTCTTGTGCCGCGACACGAACGTTGGTGACCAGGTGCCGCAAGTAGCGCTGCGAAAAGACGCTGGCGTTGCGAATGGCTATCACCCGGTCCTTCATCATGTCCCGGCTGTCGCAGAGAATGGTGGCGAGCTGATAGTTCCGCTCCACATTTACGCGCGAAATGATTTTGTATACCGCCTTCTCGCTGAAGAACTCCGGCCATTCCTCCAGACGGTCTTCGTCCAGGCATTGGGCATAGCGGTCGAGTAGTTCTTCGGCCTCCCATCGCATTTCTCTTGTCGTCAAATCCCCTCCGTGTCGTTGCGCTTCATTCCGGCCGCGGCTCAGAATCCCATAACTTTCCGGTAGTGCTTGTAGAACGCGCGGATTGCCGTTTCGGTGACCATGTGGTCTTCGTTCTGGCAGTCGCGTCCACCAAGGTCCAGCACGGAACATCCGTCCGGGTCGGCGGCGATACCTTTCTGGCACATCTCAATGGCCTCCGCGTCGTCGACGGACACCAGACCGGACGGCCCCATTAAGTTGGCCTGCTTCAGACGAAAGCCGGTCATCTCTTCGTCGTCGTCGGCATAGCCAAAGAAATCCCAAACAAGTTCGAAGGAACCCGGACCTTGCGGCACAATCTGACGCACGGCTAGCGTGTTGGTCTGCTGCTGGACGATCAGGTTTGGAAAGATGGTCTGCATCACTACCGTGTTTTCGTCCTTGAACTCCTTTCTTCCGGCCAGGAGCGAGCGGTCGTGCAGTACGTAATCGGTTTTGAGCGCGGCCATATCGGTGGTGGCGGCGGTAGCCTTCTGCTCGCCCTTACGGGAAACCAGCACGGCGTGCCCGCCGGTCTCGTCCATTTCTACTTTGGATTTCTGGTCGGCGCGGAACAGGCCAAACGAAACCAGAAATACGTGCAGGAGGCTGGCGTGATACGGGTCTTTGATGTTCTCGAAGATCAGCTTCCAGTTGCCGGCGATCTTCTGGCTCATGTGTCCGAGAATTCGGAGCGGACGCCCATCGAATACGCGCTCGAAGTAATGAGACATCAGATCGCCGAGGTATTCTCTTACCGGACACATTTGGCGATCGAACGAAGCGAACACCACTCCGTTGACCGCTTCCACTCTTAGCTTGTGCAGACCGTGATCGCCGAGCGAGAAATCCGCGGGCATGCCGCCGACTCGCTGGTCGCCCTGAACAACTCCACGGCGGAACGGAACTCCCAGGAGATCGCCCTTCAGGTCGTAGTTCCACTGATGATAGATGCACGTGAAATGGGTTGTATTGCCTTGGGGGCTACGGCAGACTCGGGCGCCGCGGTGAGCGCACTGGTTGACGAAGGCGTGTAGCGCACCCTGTTTATCCCGAGCGACGATCACCGGCGTATCGCCGATGGCCGTGGTTTTGAAGTCGCCTGGATTCGGAAGTTCGGCCTCCAGGGCGACATAACTCCAAGTGGAGCCGCGGAAAATCCTCTCCTGCTCCATCCGATAGACGCTTGCGTCCAGATATACCGAATAAGGAACTCGCGCAATTCCTTCTTTGGGCCAGGACTGCATCGTGAGCGCGGCCGGCATTGCTTCCGTCATGCTTTCGTCCCGTGAGTGTGATGTGGATGCGGGTGAGGATGAGAATGGGCATGCGCGGAAGCCTTGCGGCGTTCCCGATCGAAATGCTTCTTAATATCGGGATCCTCTTGCGGCGCCTCGATCTGTTCCACTTCCAGCGGGATGCCCAAGCGCTTGGGGAAATCGCCCTCGGTGACGGCGAAGTAGCGGGCGCGGGTGTCTCCGGTGTTGAAATGCTGGTGATACCAGTAGAACGGCGGCGATACAACCGATCCCGCCTGCCAGTCCAGCTTCATCGAGTCCGAGTCCTTCAGATGATCCTTGTCGAACAAGGTGAAGCCCTTTCCGTTGAGAGTGAGAATAATTGCCTCGTAAGGATGCCGGTGGCCGAGCTTGTAAGAGCCAACCGGGAAGTCGGACATGTGAGGCTCGAGAACTGTATTGCCGCCCATGTCCCAAAACATGCTCGCATTGCCTTTGCCGCGCGCTTCCCAGGGAATCACTTCCGAGGAGCGGATATCGCGCACAAAATTTGTCTTGTCCCAGCGCTTCTGCGTGCGTTCGCTCTTGCTGAAGTAATTAGGACTGCCGTCGTAGCGGTCGGTGAAGGAGAAGTTCAAGTCGTTGATAAGGCCAAGGCTGCCGAAGACCTGCATCATAAATGGAAAAGTAGTGATAGCCAACAAGCGGGCCGGATGTTGCGAATCGGAATTGGAATGGCGATGCAGCACATTCATGGGGACCGTGAAAAGGCTTCCTTCGCCCCACTCGATTTTATTTTGGTGGGCGCCGTCACCGAATACAGTGGTCCCACGCCCGGCCAGCACGTAGATCAACTGCTCATAAAACTGACGGCGGGGCGCCAGCGCCTTGCTGGCCGCGATCTCGAAGATGACCCCATCCATGTGCACGTTGCCGGAGAAATTCAGGTAAACTCCACGGCCGCCGATGTCGGCCCAGGGCTGTACCTCCTGCGTCTTGGCGTCCAAAATGGAGTAACCTTCCACGGTAGGAATCTTGGTTTTCTTGATCCAGGCGCGATAGGGGTTACGCTCCACGCGCCCGCCGCCGCCGATGTTCTCGGGGCTGAGCTTTACGTCGTCGTCAGGGTCCTTGCTCTGTTTCTTCTTGTCGCCTTGGGCATTTGCTTGGGCAGGGGCTTGGGCGCCGAACAGCGGAAGGGCCAGTCCCGCAGCCGAGATCCTCTCGATCATCTTGCGGCGGGAGAAACTACCGTTATATAAGTCATCTAGTTCGCTCATGATTTTTTCCCTTTCCCTGGCATCTTCATTTGGATGCCTGACTTGGAGAGCTCAGCGGTGTAAATATCGCGGATGGCTGGATCCTCGTCCTCGTATTCGATCAGATTGCCACCCTTGCGAGTGCTGGTTTTGCCCAGGCGGTGTGTCCGGCCCCCGCCGCCCAGCGACCGGATGAACCACTTCCCGTCACCTCCCCAGGTGGCCGCCAGATAGCGGGCCGGATCGCGTCCGGTGTTGAAATGCTGATGGAACCAGCCGTCGGGGGGAACGAAAATGCTGCCTTCGATAAAATCCACGCGCTGTTGCTCGGGTGCGTCGGAATACTTCAGCGAGCCTTTCCACATCAGCGTGTATCCCGTTCCGTTCAACATGACCACGTGCGAACCGGGACCGTGGCGATGCGCCTTTTTGTAAGTGCCCACCTCAAACTCAGAGATGTGCGCTTGCATGGTGTTGTCGGCCAGTTGCAGCTCGATGCGCGAATTGCCGGCGCCGCGCTCGCGCGAAACGGCCAGACCCATGGTGCGCGCGTTGGGTATGAAATCGCTCTCCCAGGTGTATACGCCACCCCTCTGCTCGCTCGATTCCACGGTCGTCTTCTTCTGGTGCAGCTTGGCTTCCCCTGCGGCGAACTCATCCGCTTCACCGTCATAGCGGTCGCGGAAAACGTAGTCGTTATTGAAAACGAAGTCCGCGTTGTGGAACAGATCGATCAGCACGGGAGCATTGGTGATGGCCAGCAGCCGGACTGGCACGGTACCGCGGTTGAAATGCTGTCGCCAGGTGTTCAAGGGCGGGCCCAGGACGCTGCCGGGTTTCCATTTCACTACTTGTTTGTGGCCACCAGGATTCCAAATGGCACTCTCGCCTTCACCACTCAGGATATAAATCACTTCCTCGAACAGGTAGCGTTGCGGCTGCGAGCTGCCTCCCGGCGCGATCTCGCACACGTAGGCGTTATTCACTCCCTCGCCGCCCTTGAGATCGAGATAGGCGCCCAAGGTCCCCATGCGCTTCCAGGGCTTCACCTCGATGGCCCGCAGGTCTCTGATGCCGTAATCCCGGTAGACCGGAAGATTTTCCTGCTTGAGCCATTCTTCAAACGGATTGACATTGGTCTGGTCGGGATCGCGCAGACGCTTGACCACGTCCTGCTTCTTTTGGGCTTTGAGAACTGCTGTAGTGGCGGCCAGCGTGAGTCCTCCGCCGGCGGCTCTTTCTACAAAATCGCGCCGCGAAATAGAACCGCGCTGGAACTTGCGCACCAAGTCGCCAGGACTTCTCATTTGTTTCCTCCCGTTGCTACTTTTGGCATCCGGCCCTGGACGCCATTCTTCTTCAGCTCTTCTTCGAACATTGCTCTCACGGCCGGATCCTCATCCGGGTAGTCGATCATGTTGCCTCCTTGATGGAAACTGATGGTATTCAAGCGATGCGTGCGTCCGCCGCCGCCCATGGCCTTGGACCAATACTTGCCGCCGATCCAGGTTGTCGCCATGTACTTGGCTGCGTCTCCGCCTCCGTTGAAGTGCTGGTGATACCAGCGGTCAGGCGGCACCAGCAGCGTTCCTTCGGTCCAATCCACGCGTACGTGTTTCGGGGCTTTCGAATACTGCGGAATGTCGGTCCATAGAAGCGTGAATCCGACACCGCCCAGTATCAGGACATGGGAACCTGGCCCGTGCCTGTGAGCGCGCTTGTAGGACCCGGTCTCGAATTCGGAAATGTGGGTTTGCATGGTATTGTCCGAGAACACTATCTCCATGCCGCGGTTCTTCAGGCCGCGCGATTTCGCCTCTTGCAGACGCACCTGATTGATGTCCGGTATGAATCCCGTGTCGGAAATCATGGTGGAGCCTTTTTCGCCCTCGCTGAACATGGCAGGTGTTCCGCCGGGACGGACGTTGGACGGCCGGAAACTGAAATAGTCCGGATCGTTGTTGTAGCGTTCCCGAAAAACGAAATCGTTGTTGAACAGAAAGTCGGCGCTATGAAAAAGATCCATCACCAATGGCAGGTCGTTGAACGAAATCAGACGCGCGGGCGAGGTCCCGCGATTGGTGTGCTGCCGCCACGTGTTCAAAGGCGGCGAGAACATGCCGCCCTTGCGCCAGCGAAAGGTCTGCTTGGGGCCGCCCTCCTGCCAGATAGTGGACTCGCCTTCGCCTTCCAGCACGAAGACCGACTCCTCGAACATATAACGCTGGGGCTTGGTTGTCTGTCCGGGCGCGAGTTGCAGAATGTAAGCGCCATCCGTTCCTTCGGCACCCTGCAAGTCCACCAGCGACCCTTGGACCCCAAGACGGGACCACGGTTTCACTTCCAGCGTACGCACGTTGGGCGTGCTGTATCCGGTGTGGATGGGAACCCCTTCTTTCGCCATCCATTGCTCGTATGGCGTGCGCTCACTGAAGGGTTCCGGATGGAACGATTCGGCTTTGGCCGGGGTGACGGTGTCGAGCACCGACTCGACCGTTGCCATTCCCAGGCCCAACCCGAGGATGCGATCGGAAAGCTCTCGCCGGGAGATCTTGCCGTTCAAAAACTTGGCTAGTAAAATTCGAAGCATATTCTTCACCAATTCAACTGTTCACCAATTCAACTTCAGTCCGAACTGTATCTGACGCGAAGAAGTCGCCGTGTAGTTGATTAATCCCGCACTCGGCGAAAAAGAGCCCGAGGACGTGAATGTGCCGATGATCGGCAGGCCGAAGTTCGGATGATTGATCATGTTGAAGACCTCGGCGCGAAACTGGAGGTTGACACGCTCCACCAAGTGGAACGTCTTGAACAGGGAAGCATCCACGGAGAGCAAGCCCGGGCCTTCGAAGATGTCCCTGCCAGTATTTCCGTAGAAGCCCGCCGCCGGTAAACTGAAGGCATTCGGGTCGAACCATCTAGTCTGCTTCCCTACGATAACGGGGCCGGAGAAAGCCGGATTGAACGAAACGCGATCCGGGTTCCGGGTATCGCCGCTCCCGGACTGGTTGAATCCCACTAGCGGCGTAAATGGAAAACCACCTTGCGCGGTGATGATACCGTTCACCTGCCATCCGCCGAGCAGTACATTGGTAATCCCGCTTGCATCCGGCAGGTACGCCTGACCACGGCCCACTGGCAATTGGTAACTGAAATTGCTACTGAACTTGTGGGCTATATCGAAATTCGACCGGCCATAGTCAAACCTCGGATTCTCGGGGAACATGGTGGTAGTGGTGCCGCCCACGCCCGAATTCGCTAGAAATGACGAAGAGTGCGTATCCAGACTCTTGGCGTAGGTGTAGTTCGCGCGGAATTGTAAGTTGTGGCTGAAGCGCTGGGTCAGATCCACTTGCAAGGCATTGTAGTGGTTGAGGCCATTGGACAACTCATAGCGCGAATTTCCCAGATTCGGATTTCTGCGAGGAGACTTTGCCGGATAGAATGGCGTGGTTCCGTTGACGTATGTCGGGAACGCAGTGTTCATGTCCGATGTGCTGAGCAGATGGTAACCATGCTCACCCACATAACCCACTCGCAGGACCATGTTTGCCGTAAGGCCTTGTTCAATCCGGAAACTGTATTGCTGCACGGCCGGCATTTTCAGGTCGGGTTGGACGCCGGCAGGCGCGACCTTGGCGCCGGGAATCGGGGCGTTGGGCGCCAGGTGGATCGGGAATGTAGCCGACGAGATCGTAACTTTGTAATTCAGCGTGCCAATTGGAGCTGCGTCGCAACAGTTCCCCATATAATCCAACTGCTCATAGTAGATGCCGTAGCCGGCATGAATGGCGGTCCTGGTTCCGCTTCCAAAGGGGGCCCACGCGATGCCTGCCCGTGGTCCGAACAAGTGTTTCGCATTATTCTGTGTGTAGACCGAGTCGCCGACTACAGGTTGTGTTTGGAGCACGCTATTCGGCCCGAACACAAAATTGGATGCGGTGTGGTTCGGCGAGTTCCAGCCATTATTGAATTCGTGCCGGACACCAAGGGTCAAAGTCAGATTCGGCCGCAGGGCGATAGTGTCTTGTGCATACCACGCGCCGGCCCACTGGCGCCAGCCGATCTCAATCGGACTTAGCGTCGCCGTCACCGAAGATGCCTTGCCCAGCATTAAGCTCTGGAGATCGGCAAACTGCGCGATTCCGCTTCGTTGGTCCGCGGCGTTGTCATTGGACTGCACACGCTGGGCCCATCCTCCAGCCTTGATCTGGTGCTTTCCGTAAATTATGGAAACCTCATCGCTATAGGTGAACAGGTTTCGAGCAATGACACTTACCTGCTGAGAACCAAGGCTTCCGCCCCCGTCAAAAGCGCCCGCACCCCCCAAGCCTACCGTGGCGATGGTAATCGATCCCACCGGCTGTCCCAGAACGAAGACCAGGTTCGGGTCGTTATCCGCGGGAGCGGTGTTGAGATTCAGGGCCGCCCGCGAGAATCCGGCACGGAATGAATTGAGCAGGTGGGGTGAAAACACGTGCGTCTCTTCCACGCTAGCCACAGTCGTCCGCATGGTGGTGACTTTCTGTTGCAGCGGGTTATTCCCTGGAGTGAGACTGAATCCGTCGTCGACGGTATACGCTCCGAACAATGAATCCTTCGTGGAGAACATGTGATCGACGCGGACATTGCCAAAATCCT
>WNFG01014792.1_pt1 | contig 11193 bp, 10 predicted proteins | sample 5400431 | NCBI WGS metagenome assembly WNFG01 (sample SAMN13153346, study PRJNA577476) | soil metagenome | isolation source: 120 cm saprolite under Douglas fir tree site 2 hole 3 replicate 2 | place: USA:California | collected 2015-04-18
ACCGCCGGCACCTTCGCCGTCTGGCACCTTCGCTGATAACTTGGCGGCTGGCGACTTGGCTCACCTTGTGATATTTTTCACAAACCTAAACCGCGACTCTCATGGCATCCGACAGCATTCTGCGTCCCGGCGAACTCAAGGACATCCTCCTCAAGGAGATCCAGGCCGCTGACCTGGCCGAGATCGATGTCCGCGAAGTCGGCACTGTCCTCGAAGTGAAGGACGGCATCGCCCGCATTTACGGCCTGACGTCCGCGATGGCGGGCGAGATGCTCGAGTTCACCTCGTCGGAGACTGGTGAGAAGGTGGTCGGCCAGGCGCTGAACCTCGAGGAAGACAACATCGGCGCCGTGGTGTTCGGGGACTACCTGAAGCTGCGCGAAGGGGACGAAGTGCGGCGCACCGGGCGCGTGCTCGAGGTGCCCGTTGGGCCCGGCATGGTGGGCCGCGTGGTCGACGCCTTGGGCCGGCCGGTGGACGGGCGGGGTCCCGTGAAGGGGACCAAGAGTCGCAAGGTCGAAATCGTGGCGCCGGGCATCATCAAGCGCCAGCCGGTGAAGGAGCCGTTGCAAACGGGCGTCAAGGCGATCGACTCGATGATCCCGATCGGCCGCGGCCAGCGCGAGCTGATCATCGGCGACCGCGGCACCGGCAAGACGGCCATCGCGATCGACACGATCATCAACCAGAAGGGCACCGGCGTCGTCTGCGTCTACGTCGCGATCGGCCAGAAGAACTCGACCGTCGCGGCGGTGGTGGAGAAACTCAAGGAGCGCGGCGCGATGGACTACACCATCGTGGTCGTGGCTTCCGCCTCCGAGCCCGCGCCGATGCAGTACATCGCGCCGTATACCGGCTGCACCATGGCCGAGTACTTCATGTACGAGGAGAAGAAGGCGACGCTGTGCATCTACGACGACCTGTCGAAGCAGGCAGCGGCGTACCGCCAGCTGTCGCTCGTGCTGCGCCGGCCGCCGGGGCGCGAGGCGTATCCCGGCGACGTGTTCTACCTGCACAGCCGCCTGCTGGAGCGCGCGGCGAAGCTGTCCGACGAGATGGGCGGCGGCTCGCTCACGGCGCTCCCCATCATCGAGACGCAGGCGGGCGACGTATCGGCCTACATTCCCACCAACGTCATCTCCATCACCGACGGCCAGATCTTCCTCGAGACGGACCTGTTCTTCTCGAACGTCCGGCCCGCGGTGAACGCCGGCATTTCGGTGTCGCGCGTCGGCGGCAACGCGCAGATCAAGGCGATGAAGCAGGTGGCCGGCCGGCTGCGGCTCGATCTGGCGCAGTACCGCGAGCTGGAGGCGTTCGCCCAGTTCGGCTCCGAGCTCGATCAGGCCACGCAGAAACAGCTGGCGCGCGGCGTGCGCGTAGTCGAAGTGCTCAAGCAGCCGCAATACCAGCCGGTGCCCGTGGAGCAACAGGTGCTGATCATTTACGCGGTCACCAACGGTTCCCTCGATGACGTGCCCGTCCCCGAGATCCGCGCCTGGGAGAGCGGGTTCCTGCAGTTCATGGCGGCGTCGCATCCCGACGCGGCCGAGGAAATTCGCACCCGCAAGACGCTGTCGGACGATCTCAAGGCCCGCCTCGACCGCGCCATCCAAGAGTACAAACAGCTGGGGGCGAAGTAGGTGGCCCAGGCCCGCGAGCTGCGCCGGCGGATCAAGTCCGTGCAGAGCACGCGGCAGATTACCAAGACGATGGAGATGGTCGCCACGTCGAAGCTGAAGCGCGCGCAGGACCGGGTGATCGCCGCGCGGCCCTACGCCGCGGCGCTGGCGGACGTGTTGGCCGATCTCGACGCGCCGGCCTACGCCGAGCGCTTCCCGCTGCTGCGTCAGCCCGCGGGCGGGGTGCGCCGCGTGGCGCTGGTGCTCGTCACGGCGAATCGCGGTCTGTGCGGCGGGTTCAATGCCAACCTGATCCGCGAGGCCCGGCGCCGCATGCAGGAGTTGAAAGAGCAGGGGGCGGCCGTGGACCTGCATTTGATCGGCCGCAAGGGCGTCGCGTATTTCCGCTTCGCGCGCCAGCCGATCGCGTCGCAGCGCATCGACGTCGGGGACCGGCCGACGCCCGAGCATGCGGCCGACGTGGTGGGCCCGCTGGTGCAGGCGTTCGAGCGGGGCGTGCTGGACGCCGTCGAAGTCGTCTGCGCGGAGTTCAAGAGCTCGATGTCGGCGCCGCCGGTCACGCGGCGGATTCTCCCGATCGAGGCCGCGAGCCGGGCAGGGGCGCCGGCCGCGTTTTACATCCTGCGGCCGTCGGCGGAAGCGATTCTCGAGCGGCTGCTGCCGCTGTACGTGCGCAACCAGATGTTTCGCGCCTTGGTGGAGACGGCGGCAGGGTTCCAGGGCGCTCAGCGCACGGCCATGAAGAACGCCACCGACAGCGCCGGCGAGATTCTCGACGTCCTCAGGCGCACATACAACCGCGCCCGCCAGGCGCAGATCACGCAGGAGCTCGCCGAGATCGTCGGCGGAGCGGAAGCTCTCAAGGGCTAAAGGACCTTTTCATGGCGACGAGAACCAAGTCGGCACCGCAGAAACCGGCCGCCGCGGCCAAGCAGAACGTGGGCAAGGTGGTCCAGGTGATCGGCCCGGTGCTCGATGTGGAGTTCGAGCCGGAGCACCTGCCCGAGCTCTACAACGCGGTGCGCATCGACCACCCGGGGAACGGCGCTACGCCGATCCGCCTCGTGGCCGAAGTGCAGCAGCACATCGGGCGGAATCAAGTCCGCGCGGTCGCCATGAGCACGAGCGACGGCGTGGTGCGCGGCATGGAGGTGGTGGACACCGGCCAGCCGATCACGGTGCCCGTGGGCAAGGCGGCGCTGGGCCGCATCCTCAACGTGCTGGGCGAGCCCGTGGACGAAGGGGACCCGATTCCGGCCGACGCGGAGCGCTGGCCGATCCACCGCGACTCGCCGAAGTTCGTCGACCTCGAGCCCAAGACCGAAATCTTCGAGACGGGCATCAAGGTCATCGACTTGATCGCGCCGTTCGTGAAGGGCGGCAAGATCGGGTTGTTCGGCGGCGCCGGCGTGGGCAAGACCGTCGTCATCATGGAGCTGATCCACAACGTGGCCATGGGCCACGGCGGCCGCTCCGTGTTCTGCGGCGTGGGTGAGCGCACCCGCGAGGGCAACGATCTCTATCTCGAGATGAAGGAAAGCGGCGTGCTCAGCTCGGCCGCGCTGATCTACGGCCAGATGAACGAGCCGCCCGGCGCGCGCCTGCGCGTGGGCCTGTCCGGCCTCACCGTGGCCGAGTATTTCCGCGACGTCGAAGGGCAGGACGTGCTCGTCTTTATCGACAACATTTTCCGCTTCACGCAGGCGGGCTCGGAAGTGTCGGCGCTGCTCGGCCGCATGCCCTCGGCCGTGGGCTACCAGCCCACGCTCGCCACCGAAATGGGCGAGCTGCAAGAGCGCATCACGTCCACCAAGAAGGGCTCGATCACGTCGGTGCAGGCGATCTACGTGCCGGCCGACGACCTCACCGATCCGGCGCCCGCGACCGCGTTCTCGCACTTGGACGCCACCGTCGTGCTGTCGCGCCAGATCGTGGAGCTCGGCATTTATCCCGCGGTCGATCCGCTGGCGTCGTCGTCGCGCATCCTCGACGCGCAGTACCTCGGTGAGCGCCACTACAAGGTTGCGGTCGAAGTGCAGCGCATCCTGCAGCGCTACAAGGAGCTGCAGGACATCATCGCGATCCTCGGCATGGACGAGTTGTCGGAGGAAGACAAACAGCTGGTGGCGCGCGCGCGCCGCGTGCAGCGCTTCCTGTCGCAGCCGTTCTTCGTCGCCGCGCAGTTCACGGGCCTCGAAGGCAAGTACGTGAAACTGGAGGACACGGTCGCGTCCTTCGAGCGCGTGGTGGCGGGCGAGTTCGATAACCTGCCCGAGCAGGCCTTCTACATGGTCGGCGGCATCGACGACGTGGTGGAGCAGGCGAAAAAGATGGCCGCGTCCTGATGCGCGTGAAGCTCATTTCTCCCGAGCGCGCGCTATATGACGGCGAGGCGAGCGCCGTTCGCGCACCCGCCTAGGGTCCCCTGACGATCACCCAGGGTGGGGCCACGAAGGCCTTCCAAGTGCGAGGCGGGTTCCTACAAGTCGTGTCAGATATCGTGCGGATCGTGGCCGAAGACGCTCAAACTGCTTGACTTTTTCCAGCCCAATCCCTAGTAGTGTGCCGGCCTGCAGACTGTTTCACATCGCGACAGACCAACCTTAACGGGGGAAATCACGATGCGGAAGCTGATCGGCAAGACGACACTGGTGGCGGCGCTGACGCTCGCGCCGGCGCTGGCTGTGGCGCAGCAGCACTACATGGCGAAGCACGAACTCGGCGTGGATGTGGCGTTTGTGTACTCCAAGCCGTCCGGTGGCAACGGCATCACCGCGTTCGCCACGCCGGTGGACGTGCGCATCGGTTTCGTACCGGCGAAGGGCAAGCTGATGTTCGAGCCGCGCGTGTCCATCGCGTTCCAAAGCACGAGCGGCGCCTCGGCGCACGACATCAACCTCGACGTCAACGCGTTGTACGGGAAGGACCATAAGAAGGGGATGTACTACACCGCCGGCGCCGGGATCGACCTTATCGGCGTGACTGGTACCAGCGGCTCGGTCATTTCGCTGAACGGCGGTATCGGCACGCGGAAACCGTACGAGTCGGGCGCGTGGCGTCTGGAACGACCCGGTGCGGTGTGAGCCGCATCACAGGTTCCAAACCATGGCCCGTCACGCCGTATGCGCGACGGGCCATCGTGTATGGCATCCGCCACGCCCCTCGGGGGGAACGCGGCCACTCCCAATGGGTACCCTGTGTGGACTCACAACCGACACAAAAAGGAACGGACCAATGAGACGCGTATTCCTGATGATCTGTCTGGCGGCGCTGGGCGCCTCCGGGCTCGCAGCCCAAGCGACCGGCATGCCGCTCTACAACGCGCCGTACCGCGCCTTCCAGCGCTCTGAGATCGGCGCCGCGGTGAGTTTTCCGAGCACCGCCGGCACGGCGTTCCTCGGGATGTATCGCATGGCAAGCGGCAAGCTCGACCTCGGCTTTCAGGCGGGAATCTGGACTCCTTGTAGCGGCTGCAAATCGGTGTTCCTGGCAGGTGTCGAGGCGCGGGACCGGGTCCTCACGCACAACGCGGATTTTCCGCTCGACGGCGCCGTGGTGGTGGGAGTGGGCGGCGAGTTCGTGAGCGGGGCCAACGTGCTCGTCATCCCGGCCGGCTTGACGCTGGGACGCCGGGTGCAGCTGCAGGGGACAAGCATCAGCATGGTGCCCTACGTCCAGCCGACCCTGTTCATTTTAGCGGGGAACGCGTCGGGGACGAAATTCGGGCTCGGTTTGGGCGCCGATTTCCGTTTCACGCCGCGCTTGGACGGCCGGTTCAGCGCGGGCCTAGGGGATGTAGATGGTGTGTCGCTTGGCCTCGTGTGGCTGCATTAAGGCGACACAGAGTTGACTTGCCGGCGGCGCCTCCCTACCGTAGGCACGGCTCCACCCCGGTGCGGAGGCACCGTGCCGGGGTCTCTTACTTGTCCGGAGGACGTATGAAGCGTGGAATGATCGTGCTGGGACTCTCGGCCTTGCTTGTCTCCCCGGCGACGGCCCAGTGGTTCGGCATGCCCGTGTGGAACAGTCCCAAAGGCGGAACCGGCATCACCATCAGCGGTGATTTCGCCAAGCCCGACTCGAGCTACGGAAAAGGCACCGCATTCGGCGCCCGCGGCTCCCTGGGTCTGGGCAACCTTCAACTGACCCTCGGCCTCGCGAGCGATAAGCTGCAAGGCGCGACCAATAGCCTCACCTCCGTTGGCGGCCAGGTGGCCTTCCGGGTCATCGGCGGCAGCCTGATTCCGATCGCGGTGAACCTCCAGGGTGGTGCGGGCAAGGTATCCTGCAGCGGGTGCACTGGAAACATCACGTTGGCGGGTGCCGCGGTGGGCATCAGCGTGAACCTGCCGACCCCCGGTCTGAACATCGAGCCGTACGTGTCCCCCGGCCTGCGCTACTCCAAGGCGACGGGCGGGAGCAGCTCGAGCAATTTCGGCGTCGCGCTGGGCGTGAACGTCGGGATGGGGATGCTCGGGTTCCACGCGGCGTGGGACTATCAGAAGGTGACGGGCGGCGGGCACGAGTCCACGATCGGCATCGGGGCGCACATTTCGCTCAAAGCCCCGGTCGGGATGTAATTGCATTAGCTTTGGGGGCGCGCCGTTTGCTCGGCGCGCCCCTTTTTTTTACGCTCAGGAGATCCGTTGATCAAGACTCTCGTTCGCACGGGCTGCGCGCTGCTGCTGCTCGCCGGCGCCGGCTGCGCACTCACCATCGACAGCACGCATCTCGGCGTTCCCGCCACGCTCGCCGAGGCGGCGGCGACGCCGCCGCAGGGCACCGCGTTTCAAGTCACCAAGCACCCGGTCTATCTGTTCCTGGGGTTGCTGCCGGTGTCGAGACCCAACATCGAAGAAGTGCTGGCAGGCCAGGTGGGGGCGGGCAACGCGGTGGCGAACCTGCGCGTCAAGGTCACGAGCCGCTGGACCGACTTGCTGGTCGCCGGGCTGACGCTCGGGATCGTCGTGCCGCGCTCGGTGACGTACGAAGGGGTCGTCACCGGGCACTAGGGCCGGTTACGAGGTCGCGCACCAGCGCGGTCGTCCGCTCCGCGGCGCCGCGACCGTCCTGCACCATCTTCGTGGCCGCAGCGCCCGCGCGCCGCCGCGCCGCGGGGTCGTGATGCCACACGATCCACTGCGAGTGTAATTCGCGCCGGCCGTCGGCCGGAAGCGCCACGGCGCCGCCCCGCTCGAGCAGCAGCCCAGCGTCGCGGCTCATCCGCCAATGCGGGCCGAACGTTACGGGCACCCCGAACACCGCGGGCTCGAGCACCGAGTGCAGCCCGGCGCGATGATTGCCGCCGCCCACGAACGCCACATCCGCCAGCGCGTACAGATCCGCCAGCACGCCGACGCGATCCACCACGATCACCGGCGCCGCCCCGGCATGCTCCAGCTGCGACAGCCGCACGGGGCGGGCGAGGCCCACGTGCTTCGCGCGCTGCGCGATCCCGGCGAGGTGGTCGGGGTTCGGCTCGTGCGGGGCGAGGATGAGCCGCGCCTGCGGATGCTGCGCCACCAAGTCGAAGAATGCCCCCAGTACGATGGCTTCGTCGGACGGCCAGGTGGAGCCCGCCACGATCGTGAACGTCCCCGCCGGCGCGGCCGCGAGGCGCGCCAGCGGCTCGCGCGTGCGGTCGAGCCGCTCGGCCCGGTCGACCACGCTGTCGAAGCGCGTGTCGCCGGTAACGCGCAGCGCGTCGGCTCGCACGCCCAGCTGTTCCAGGCGCTGGCCGTCCTCCGCGCTGATCGCGCCGACGCGATCGAGCGCGCGGTAGGCGGGCGTGGCCCAGCCGCGCACCGGCCAGCGCAACCGGCTGCTCTGTTGCGACACCGTCGCCGAAATCAGACCCAGGCGCACGCCGGCGTTCGCGGCGGCGAGCGTCAGCTCCGGCCATACATCGAGCTTGCTGTACACCAGCGCGGTCGGGCGCAACGCGGCCAGCGCGCGCGTCACGTCGCCGGGGCGGTCCAGGGGGCTGTAGTCGGTCACGTCCACGGGCAGCGTGCGCGCCAGCCGTTCCGCCGACGGCGAGAAGAACGTGAATGCGAGCTGCCACTCCGGCCGCTCCGCGCGCAGCGCCTCGAGCACGGGCTTGGCCTGCAGCGCCTCCCCCACCGACGGCGCGTGGACCCACACCAGCGGCCGAGCCGTGTCGCGCTGGGTTTCCGCCCAGCGGGCCAGGCGGTCGGTGAGCCCGGCCCGCGCGCCGAGCCCGCGCGCGATTTTCTTGTCGAACCGCGCCGCGAGCGGCGCCGCCGTTTCCGCGAGATGCAGGCTCAGCCGGTAGAAAAAAGAAGGGCGCGCCATCAGCGCGCCCCCCCTCCGCTGCGGCCGGTCTTGGCCTGATACAGCGAGTCGAGCAGGTGGCGGAACACCGCCAGGGGCACCGCCCCCGACACCAGCAGCTTCTCCACGTAAAACGTCGGCGTGGCCGCCGCACCGGCGTTCGCGGACCTCGCGGCGTCGGCGTCGACCTCGGCCTGCGCCGCGCGGGCCGTCACGCAGCGCGCCAGCCGCGGGCGAACGAGGCGCGCGCTGTCGCCGAGCGCGAGGAAAAGGGACAACGGGTTGGCACGGGTCGCCCACTGGGCTTGGTGGCGGAACAACAGGTCGTGCATCCGCCAGAACTTCCCCTGGCGTGCGGCGCACACGGCCACCTCCGCTGCCGTCTGCGCGTTCTGGTGCACGTGAGTCAGCGGAAAATTCACATAGATGAACCGCACTTTGCCGGTCCGGACGTATTCGCTGTCCAGCGCGGGCATGGTCTCGAGCGCGAAGCCGCGGCAGAACGGGCACTGAAAGTCCGACATCTCGAACAGGGTGATCGGTGCGTCGGCGCGGCCTTTGGTGCGGGCGGCGAGAGGATCGGCCTGGGCGCGGGCGGTCCGCACCAACGCGACCAGCAGCGCGGCGCAGGCGAGCGAACGAAGCGTCACCGGCCGGTCGGAACGGGTGTCAGCTCGATGCGGCGCAGCACGCCGCCCGTGCGGTCGAGGGCGTACAGCGCGTCGCTGCCGGCCGCGAGGGCGGCGACGAAGCCAACCGAGCGCGCCAAGCCGATGGCCTCGAGATGGTCCAACCCGGGGCGCAGGACGTACAGGCCTTCGGGCCCGGCCGCCACGTAGATGTCGCCGCCCCACAAGGCGACATCGTACGCGAAGCGCGACTCGGTCCAATGCGCAAGCAGCCGCGGCCGCGCGGGGTCGTTGATCTGCACCAGGTAGACGCCGGCGGCACCGGCGGCCACCGCGGCGAGCGTGTCCCGGATCGTGAACCGGCGGGCGGGTCCTTCCAGAACGACGCTGGCAATGGGCGTCGCAGCGGAATCCGCTGGGACCCGGTAGCTCGCGAGCTGGCGGTCGGTCAGCAGCCACAGGGTGGTGTCGTCCTGCCAGCGTGCGTCGGCCACCCGGCCGGTGAGGGCGAGCGTGTCGATGCGCCAGCGCACCGAGTCGCCCGTGACGGTGCCGAGGCGCAGGACGCCGCCGGCGGTCACGGCCACGTGGTTGCCGCGGATCGCCACGGCGCTCACTTCACCGTCCAGCGCGCGCAGCCCGGCGGCGTCGCCCGAGACAGCGAACAGGTACAGCCCCGTGCTCGTGCCTACCAGGAACCGCGCCGAGTCGGTTGGCGCGCTCACATCCTGAATGTCCCGCAGGCCGCGGGCGCGGTGGCCCAGATATTCGAGGCGCGGCTGGGCCGAGACGAGCTCCACGCCGTCGTCGCCGGAGACCGCCACGATGCCCGCTCCGAGTTCCAGGCCGGTGGGGCGCGTCCGCAGCATGCGCGTGCGGCCGGACACCTCCAACGGCGGCGCGACGCGATAACGCAGCCGGTAGCGCTCGTCCTGATCGTGGCCGATCAGATAGCCGACCAGCGACCCGCCGACCGTGGTGGTGATGCCTACGCAGCGCACGCTGGAGCACCAGCCGATGCTGCGGCTGTAGCTGCCTGAGCTGTAGATTGTCGTGAGCCCGAGGCCCAGCAACGCCCCGCCGGCGGCGAGGACCCAGCGGCGGCTCTGGGCTTCAAGGGGCTGGCTGAGCAGGGCGAGGGCGGCGGCGGCCGTCAGGGCGCGGCGCATCAGCGGGGGCCCTCCGTGATGGTGACGGTGCGGTGACGCGCGGCGATCCGCCCCGTTGTGAGGTCCTTGACGCTCATGTCGAGACTGTAAACGCCGGCCGGAGCGCCCCCCACGTCCAACGCCAGATAGATGGGAATGCGGTCGCGCCCGCCGATCGGTTCGCGCGACACGAAGCTCAGCAGCACCTGGTTGTCGCCCTTCGCGGACGCGCCGACCGCGTCCAGGAGCCCACCCACGACGCGCGCGGCGACGCTCTGGCGCTGGATCGTGTCAACGCGCAGCCGCAGGGCCACCTCGAACTCCGCCACCCCCTCGCTGCCCGGTTTCGGGCGCAGATGGTAGACCTCGGCGTAGAGATGCACCGGGTCGGTGCGATGGAACCGCATGGCGGCGTTCGGCGCGATGAAGAAGTCCTGGCGGCCGCGCAACGGGCCGCCGTCTTCCTTGGGTGCGATGCGGTTCGCGACGAGCACGTCGCTCATGCTCAGCGTGTCGGCGTGGAAGTCGTCCACCGAGAGCAGCGCTGACCCGCGTGCGGCGCGCGTCACGTCCGGCAGCAGCGCCTCGAAGCGGTAGTAATACGAGCCCGGCGAGAGCCGCGCTTCGTACGTGCGGTTCTCGAACTGGTCCGCCGCGCCGAACGTGACGCCTTCCGTGTGCCGCCGCACCACCACGTCGCGCCGGGCCCCGTCGCTCACGAACAGGCCCGTCTCGAGGCGGCCCTGGCGCAGGTCGACGCCCGACACCATATCGTGCACCGGAATCCCCGCAAAAAACAAGAGATCCGTCCCGCTCGAATCGACCGCAGGCAGGAACGCCGCCGGCTGCACCAGGATCGAATCCATGTTTTGCGCCACCGGCACGTTGTTGTACACCGAGGGCACCTGCGAGCGGAGGTTTTCAGCGTAGGAGGGGAAGTCCCCTGCCAGGCGCTGGTAGTTGTACGCCGGCGGTCCGAAGAAGACGAAGCGGAGATTGCCCTCGGGATAGTACCACACGGTGGTGATCATGCCGATCTGCAGCAGGTCGTCTCCGTTCTCCTGTGGATCGGGCGGGAACGTGCCCACGACGGGCGGCGGGCCGTAGCGGACCAGCAGCTGGCCGCGATCGGTCTGCCAACCCTTGAGGCGCAGGTCGGGCGCGCTGAACAGCAGGTCGGCGTAGGCGACGCGGGCGAGGTGCTCGAGCTGGAATTCGTTCTCCGGCGTGAGCCGCAGCGGCTCCGCCGCCCACCAGTACGTGCTGTCGAACGCGATGCGCGCCGATTCGGACAGCTGGCGGTAGCCCAGCGCATCGGGCGCGCGCAGCACCGCCGACAGGTCCTCCAGCGGCTGGCGCTCGGTGGGGGACAGGAGCGCCAGGCCGTGCTGGAACGACGAATCCGCGGCTGCCCCGTGGTGCAGGCGCCATTGGGCGAGGCCCAGCGCGAGCCAGGCATCGGCGCTGGTGGCGGCGGCG
>WNFG01004968.1_pt1 | contig 11191 bp, 7 predicted proteins | sample 5400431 | NCBI WGS metagenome assembly WNFG01 (sample SAMN13153346, study PRJNA577476) | soil metagenome | isolation source: 120 cm saprolite under Douglas fir tree site 2 hole 3 replicate 2 | place: USA:California | collected 2015-04-18
CCAGCCCTGGCAGGTGCCGCTAACGACACCTGCGGTAGACGGGGTACCGCTTGCGCATTGGCTGGGTCCGCCGCCACCCGCCGCAGTGGTCATGAGAAGTGAGCCAATCAGCGGGTCATTGCAGAGACTGGTCGAGCCATAGGTCGGACTGTAGCCTTCAAAGGTGGAGAGCAGCGCCCCCGCGCAGGAGTCATTCCATGGAATCTCGGGAATGTAGGAAATAGCCGAACCGAACGCGGACGTGTTGCTGGAATTCCAATACGTAGCATTAGTGCCGGAGTAAGTGTCGCTGAAATCGGTGCCGCCAACGGCGACGTTGTTGGGTGTGGAAGCGAAGGCGTTGACACCGATGCCGTGCGTTGCTTCCGCGACGCTATTGTCGCAGCCGGCCGCGCCACTATCACCCGCGGCGACGAAAACAGAAACGCCCTCAGTGACGGCTTGCTGATAAGCGGAATTGTAAGCCGCATTGGCGGCCGCCCCATTCACGGTTTCGCACTGGCCATAGCTGATGCTCATGATGGCTGGCGGTTGGCCGCTGGCGTTGATGAGGTTTTGGAGCGCAATCAGGCCGCCGAAGGTCGTGCTGGTGTCCGCACAGGTCGCCATCTCGATGGCCGCGCTGGGTGCGGCTGCGCTGGCCCATTCCGCGTCCAGGATCGCTTCCGCATCATTTGGCGGGATGACGCCGGGCCGGCTGCAGTTGTTCCTCCCGCTGGCAGGCGGCGGGTAGACCGTTGTAAACGAGCCCGACGTGTAGCCGGACAGGCCGAGGGCGGAACGGAACGTGCTCCAATCCGACGCGCTGAATACATCCGTATCTTCGATGACCACGATCGTCTGGCCCTGGCCCGACGTGCCCGCGCTGAAGAGTGGATTTAAGTTGTAAATCGTTGCCAGGTCCGCAGGCACCACCGCATAGGCGGTGCCGCCAAATGGATCAGGGAATGTGAATTGCGACCGGGGTTGACGCATCTTGTGCATGGCATAGGGTCGGAAATCGTGCAAAGAGACGATGCCCCGGACCGCAGGAGCGAGCGCCGCTGGAATCTGGGGGTCGCGCAGATTGGCGATGTGGGCCAGTCCCTTGATCTCGAGACGGCGCATCTCGGTATGAAAGGCCTCGCGCACCTGCGCTGCCGTACCCGAGAAATCAATCACGACGCCGCTGGGATACACCACGTTGACTGTGAAGCCGTGCGATTCGAGCCAACGGGTGATGCTGTCCACATCTTGCTGTGCCAGGCCGAACGCCTCTCCAAACTGTTGCGCGGTGAGCCATTTGTGGAAGTTCGGCGAATCGGGATTGTGGAGCTCATCGATGAAATGCTCGAGTTGCTTCTCCAGCTCCGGAGGGCGCTGCAATTGGAGGAGCATGTGCTCCATCCGGAAGTCGTCTGCAACGGGGCCGCGGTCATTCTCGGCCTTCGCTTCAGGGCGCGTGTTGCCCTTCAGCGTAACCAGCTTCCCTTCGTCGACATTCTGCCCGATGAGGGCGCGGCTATGCCGCCCTGATTGGCCCTGCGCGTTGGCGGGAATAGCCGCAAAGAGGAGCAACGCAAGGGCACCCAGAAAAAACCAAGCGAATTCACATCTTCGTGACATGGTTCTCCTCACGCCGCATTTGGAAGAGCAAGGGGCCGGGTCCTCATGGCGGAGACCTCTCCTCAGGACACGCTTGACACCACGGCGGGGACGAAAGAATAGCCTATTGGGACACGAGATTAATAACGCAGACAGCCTTGAAAAGCAACGGTCAAAAGGACAGGTTTCAGGACAGCAGCCCTGCAGTTTACGGACGTGCTTCCCAAGGACGAGTTAGGGACCCCCCTCTCTCGCCCGATTCCGCCAACGTTGCGTCAGGCGTCCAGCGCGGCCTGCCAGGCCTCGGGGTACTTGTACCCGCAGCCTGTGTTGAACAACACGACGGTTTCCTGCGGCTTGATCCAGCCGGACTGCGCGAGTTTCTGCGCCGCCACAACGGTCGCAGCTCCTTCCGGCGCCGCAAATATCCCCTCGGACGCCGCGAGTTGCTTCGCCGCGGCCAGCATTTCCGAGTCCGTCGCGCTCACCGCCGTTCCGCGCGTCGCCCGGACCATCGCCAGGATCAGGAAATCGCCCAGCGCCTTCGGGACGCGCAATCCCGAGGCCGCCGTCGCCGCGTTTTCCCAGAATTCCGAAGCGTCGCTTCCCTTCTCGAACGCCCGCACAATCGGCGCGCACCCTGCCGCCTGCACGCTCACCATCCGCGGCCGTTGCTTACCGATCCAGCCCATCGCTTCCATCTCGTCAAACCCCTTGCACATCCCGATCAATCCCACGCCGCCTCCGGTCGGATAAATCACCACGTCCGGCAATTTCCCGTCGAACTGCTCCCACAGCTCGTAACCCATCGTTTTTTTGCCTTCGATGCGGTAGGGCTCCTTCAGCGTGGAAACATCGAACCAGCCTTCTCGGTCTTTGTTCTCCGCCACGTACTTCCCGCAATCCGAAATCAGCCCATTCAGCTTGCGCACATCAGCGCCAAACGCCCGCGATTCGATGACGTTTGCCGCCGGAGTGTCCGCCGGCATAACGATCACCGCCGGCAGCCCCGCCGCGGCCGCGTAAGCCGCCAGCGCTCCTCCGGCGTTTCCCGCCGTCGGAATCGCCAGCGTCTTCGCTCCCAGCGCTTTCGCCTGCGTCACCGCAGCCGAAAGCCCGCGCGCCTTGAACGAGCCCGTCGGGTTCAGCCCTTCATCCTTCACAAACAGGTTCGCGAGGCCCAGCCGCAGCCCCAGCCGCCGCGCCGCGATCACCGGAGTCATCCCTTCGCCCAGCGAAACCGCCGGATTCCCCGGCAGGACCTCCGCGTACCTCCACATCGTCCGCACACGGTTTGCCAGAGCCTCCCGCGTCAGCGTCCGCGCCGCCTGCTTCAAGTCATACCGCGCCAGCAGCGGCTTCCCGCAGGTGCACAAATTCTGCAGCGCCTCGTGCGAAAACGTCTTCCCGCACGCCGAGCATTCCAGATGCGTCAGCGCCGATTCCCCCTCGCGATTCACAGGTTCGCCTTGTAACCCGCCGCGTTGCGGCTTTTTCTTGCTTTCATCCGGGCCCCGTATGATCAGGAATTCTGCTTGCTCTTGGGTCTTATCACTCGAATCTTGCGTTCCGTGGCTACTACAAAACAGCCAACCCACTGGCCGACGTTTTCCTGCTGGAACAATTCCCTGACCCTCCCAACCAAGTTTCTTCGGCTCGGCGAGCGCAGGCGTACAAGCAGGATGCCGTGATGCGAACCAGGAGTGAACCGTCGCGAGTCTGAAAAATCCAAGTCCTGGGTGATCAGGAATCTTGATTCTTTCTGCGTCGCTTCCCAGATCTCCCGGTCTGCACGACCAATCAGCCGCTCTTCATGCGGCGTATGAACATCATGACCCAGGTCTTTCAGCAGGGTTGCAAGCCGGAGGGGAAGGTTCTCGTCCAGCTTGATCTTCATCGAATGGGCGGAACTGCTGGAACGGGCAAGTCCTCTTCGGCAGACGCGGCAGCAAACGCAATGGCGGCTTGAACGTCCTCGGCTTTCAAGCTAGGAAAATCGGCAAGAATCTCTTCGGCAGAATCTCCCCCAGCTAGGCTGGCGAGTACTGTGCGCAGGGTGACGCGCGTGCCCTTGAAGACAGGCTCCCCGCCGCAGATTCCACTATCGCGGATGATGCGTTCTTCGTAGCCCTTAAGATTGCCGGTCGCGCCGCCCATGTCATCGCCCTTAACTCTAATCGGCCCATCATATCACAGTAAGACTTTGAGCAATCCTCCGCGTTCTCTGCGTCTCCGCGTTTATTCTTTCGTTCTGAGCCCGTAGCTCAGGCCTCGGTTTCAAGACCTAATGTTTGTCAGCCCTCGCCATAATACGAGCTGCGGCCGTCGCCGCGCCAAGAACTCCGCACCCCAGCCAGCTCGTGCTGGCCGGGGCGCGGAAGTCAAAGACTACTGGTTCATCCGTTAAGCGGGATCTTGACCGACTTGGCGAGCCTGAACTTCAGGTGGCTCTCGGCAGGCAAAGTTATGTCCTTTTTCCCCTTCGTCGCAGTACCGTCTTTGGCCAGGCTTTGGCTTGATTGACCAATCGAGTTGGTTTCCAGCGGGTACGATACTCCGCCGATTTGCACCGAAGCCAGCTCCACAGTCAATTCTGCCGGACCCTTCTTCTTGGCAGTCACCACGCGGCCGGTTACCTGCGCGCCCTTCGGAATCACGGTCTTTCCCCCCACCTTGACGGGCGCGGCGACGTTTGCCGTAAAGGAATCACCGGCGTGGCTCTTGTTGCTGGCCAGCGTTTGACCCACGGTCGCGCTGATGGCCGTGCCCTTCGGCACCGTCACCAGCTTCGCGGTCTGGACTTTCTTGGCGACATGCTTCGCTGGCGCCGCCTTGCTGCCGCCAGTTTTCTTGGCTGGAGCAGCAGCCGGCTTCTGCTTCGTGGCTTGCTGCGTGGCCTGGTCCGAGCAGCCCCCGAGAATCAACAGGCCCGCCGCTGCCGCAGCGAGCCAAAGGTTGCGATGGCCCCTAGAGTTGAACATCTTGCACCTCCAATCCCCTCGATAAATTGTATGAGCTTCAGCGGACCCCACCAGTGCACATTTGCCTGGCGTGTCCTTCCCGGCACCGGCCCAAAGGCCAGTATGGCCATTCCGCCCGACCTGCGCCAAAATCAAGCCTCTGCCCTGTCATGGAGCCTGCCCTGAGCGCAGCGCGCTGTTTGCGCTCCGGACGCTTTTGCGGAGCGAAGGGAGCGGAGACGCGCAAGGCGCGTCGAAGAGAGGGATCCGCTGTTTCCTTTTTGCAGTGCGGCGGCGGGGTCCGGGCCCACGTGCCCGGCGAGAAACGCGATAGCGCAGCATCCAGAATCCTTCGGGATGCTCTTTCATTCGTCCCGCTTCGCGGGACCTCGCGTCCCGAAGTCGAGGAATCCCTCCGCTGCCTTCCTCGGTTCGGCACTAAAACACTTAGATATTACTTCTTGACAACATTAAACGGAAAGCGTACCTTTCGGTGATATCCCTTCCGCTTCGAATCCACTGGCCAAGACGGCCAAAGGAGTGCCCCAATGCCCGGAAAACATTCTTACGGCTGGATGCCCGATATACCGGATCATCGCGACTTTCTCTTTGCAGGCCCCCTGGAAACCATGGCGGCGCTGCCGCCCAAGGCAGACCTGCGCCCCAACTGTCCGAAGGAGGTCTATGATCAGGGCGATCTCGGGAGCTGCACTGCCAACGCCATTGCTGGCGCGCTCGAGTTCGACCAGATCAAGGAGGGCCTGAAGTCGTGGACACCCTCGCGGCTTTTCATCTACTACAATGAGCGCGTGATGGAAAACACGGTCAATAGCGACCCCGGCGCGAGGATTCGCGATGGCATCAAGAGCGTCGGCAAGATCGGCGCACCACCGGAGACGGACTGGCCCTACGACATCGCGACTTTTGAAACGAAACCCACGCAGCGGGCGTTTACGGATGCGCCGCTTGGCAAGGCTCTGCTCTACCGGCGTGTGCCCCAAGTCCTGAACCAGATGAAGGCATGCCTCGCGGCCGGCTACCCGTTTGTCTTTGGCTTCACAGTCTACGAGAGTTTTGAGACGCCACAGGTGGCCCAGACCGGTGTGGTGCCCATGCCTGGCCCGCAGGAGCAGGTTCTCGGGGGGCACGCCGTCCTCGCCGCAGGCTACGACGATGCCACGCAGCGGTTTATTGCGCGCAACTCCTGGGGGCCGCAGTGGGGCATGCAGGGTTACTTCACGATTCCCTACGCGTATTTGACCGACAACAATCTCTCGGATGATTTCTGGACCATCCGTCTAGTGGCAAAGACGCCGGCGCAGATCGCTGCAGAAAAAGCCACAGCGGCCGCCGTCGGGCGTACGACCAGCAACTGAATTCGCGCGCGGCTCGCAAGAGCAGATGCGCCACTCAGACGCGAGGATCACCCTCGGCGTTTACGGACACGTTCTCGTTGACGCGCAACGCCGTGCCGAATGATCGCGGCGTTCCCTGCAACCTCGCCTCGCTTTCTTCGCCCAGGCTTGATGTCATCCCGAGCGGAGCGAGGGATCTGCTTTTTCATGGCGTTCATCCCAAGCGCAGCACGTTCTTTGTGTCCCGGATGGCTTTGCGGGGCGCACGTCGCGTCCCACAGTCGAGAGCCTGCCCTGAGCGTAGCCGAAGGGAATCCCTCTTGAGCGCCTCTGGGGGTCGGAGCTTTAGCTCCGACACAAAGCCAGCAGAAATCAGGGCGGCTTTAGCCGCGGGCTCCGGGCCACAGGTGCCCGGCGAGAAACTCGATAGCGCAGCATCCCGACCACGTCCCGACCGGGTCGGGAATCCTTCGGGACGCTCTTGCATTCCTCCCGCTTCGGGGGACCTCGCGTCCCGAAGCCGAGGGCACTCATTTACTTCCGTTTGACCTTCACCTGGTCGCAGAAAACAATATCCGGCGGAAGAGTTTCAATGCCGGGCCATTGCTTCGTCTCAGCGAGTACACGGAAATAGTACTCGTATAACGCCTGACCGCCGCTTCCCGTAACAGCAATATACAGCATCCGCCTCGCCCCATGGTCTCCACCCACCTCACATTCCGCCGACCACCTCTTCTCCTTGCCAAATTCCATCGGGCATTTCCTAAAATAAAAACGGCTGCTTCTCACGGATCGTTCAATGAACACAATCCTCTTCTCAGGTGGCTTCTTCTCGTAGGTACCAACCATTTGGACGTTTCCGTCCACCTCAGCACCGTCGGTTGGCGCGGTGATGGTGAGTTTGCACTCCTTCGCGAGTGCGGAAGATTCGACTTCGCCCGTGCCCCTCCAGATCAAAAGAATTCCGAATCCGGCCACAACGACTCCCATGACGGCGAGCACGATGCGCCAGCGTGGGTCGGGGATTGTCAGGTTAAACTTGGCCAAGCCACCAGCAGCGCCGATCACGGTCAGGAAAAGGCCGATCACGACGATTGCCAAAGGCGTGTTCCTAATGAGAGCCTTAAAAAACTTTTCCATGGGCGTTCCTCAGATCAGGACAGATGTCAGGCATGGACGTTCGCGCTCGCCATAGGAAGGCGGCATTCCCATACAGTTAGTAACTCTTCCCGAATTGCCGTGAATCTAATCGCGTACCTTTGGTTTTGTCAAGTTCCGCGGCATGTCTTCCCCTCCGTTGGGCGAGCGGCCGAGGCTTGGCGCACGCAGAGATTCCGGCCCGGCCGGAAAGGGAGCGCAGCTAGGAACAGCGACAGATCGTGGCGTATCTTACAACCAGGGTTCCGCGCAACTGGCTTGCCCTGAATGCTCCCTCACTCTCTGTGATGTCATTCCGAATTTTTGATGTCATCCCGAGCGAAGCGGGGGATTCGCAGCGTACCCTGCAACCTCGGATGATCCTTCCGCTCGCACACCCATAGCACGCCCACTACTGGTTGCCGGGAAGGTGGTTATAAGAGCTGTTAGATATACAGCTTTATGTTGACTGACAATCTACTTGAGATATACGATCCCGCTCATGGCAAAGGTCGCCCTGATTGCCGTTCATGGCGTGGGGTATCACTCTCCCGGTGCCTCGGCCAACGCTATGGCCGACCTGCTTCACTCCTTGCGTACGCCTTCCGTTAGCGCGCCTGGCCCAGCGCGTACCTACACCGCCTTCGAGGCTGATGCCATCCATATTCCCCTGCAGCCCGTGCCCGTCACACCGCTTCCGATGCCCGACAAGCTTTTCAAATTCCTCCAGGAAAGAAGCGCCAACTTCGCCCAGTACTTGCGCACATCCCGCGTGGCCTCTGCGCCTGGAGGCGTCGGAAGCGATTTCATGCGCCTGCAGCTCAGCGACTACACTGGCGGCGCCGACGGAAACACCTTCCACACCACTCGCCTGAGAGGGAAAGGCACGGACAGAGATACCAGCGCAGAGACGGAAGTCCACATTTACGAAGCATACTGGGCGGACCTCGCCCGGCCGAAAAACACGCTCCTCAGTTTCTTCTTCGCTCTCTTCCAGCTCCTTCTCCACCTTGGAAGTCTGAGCCGGCTGGCGATTGATTCCGGTGCTAGGGAAAATCAAGGAGGAGTGTGGCGCGCCTTCCGCGCCGCGCACGAATATGCTGTGCGCATTCTTCAGATCCCCATTCCTCTCCTCAATTTGATCTTGCTGATCGCCGCTTTTTCCGTGCTCCCCCAGCAATTCTCCAAGGAAAATGCCGGGGTCCTGGCCCTGGCTCTCGCAGCGATTGTGGGAGTCCTCTTCGGCTTCCTCCCTTGGCGCAAAATCTCGCGTTGGGTCTGGGTCCCCGGCGGCCCCGTGCGCTGGGCCTTGCTTCCGTTGTTTTTTGCCGCCGTGTCGGTTGCAATTGGTTATGTTCTTCTGGCCTGGCTGTCGTCCCCGTTCATTCTGGCCGCTGTCGAATGGTGGCTGTTGGGTTTGGCCTTATACCTATATGTCTTGGGCAAGTACGACGATGTCCGTGATGGAGCCCTGGAGATCGGCCTAACCCTCTATGGGATTTGTCTTGCAGGGTTTCTTGCGGCGCTCTCGCTCGCGCCGGCCCCACCCTCTTCGTCGTCTTCAGCGTACTCGACTGTTTTGACCGAGCCCGCTCTCTGGACCATGCAGTGGATCCTGGCAGGGTTGCGCATCTCCTGGATTCTGCTTTTTCTTTTCGGGGTTGCTGCTTTTATCCTCGGGTGGCTGGCTTGGTTCAGGTTGCCGAAGAAAAGTCCTGAGCAGCGGGCGCGCGCGCGCGCCGCGGTCCGCACCAGCCGCCTCGCCCTGGCGCTTCCAGCCTTGCTGCTGCTGCTGCTGTTCATCTTCCTGTGGGGTGGGCTTTTTGACTGGACGGTTCACAGCGGCTTGTTTTCTACACATCCGCTCTTTCCCATGGAACCAGGAGTGCGGCCGACGGCGGCACCCCGCTTCCAATCCCTGACATTCTTGTTTTTCGACCCCGCAGATATCCCCAAAGTGCTGGGCAATGAGCCAGCCTCGCGGCACGACATCAACCCGAACAATTACTTTGCCGCTCTCTTAGTGTGGAGCGTTGGCCCGGGACTCGCCATCACTTTGGCGTTAATGGCTTCGGCCTTTTTTCTCCTTGCCTGGTGGGCGCTGCCGGCCGCCCTAACGGAAAAGTTTCCCTTGCGCGGCCAAGAACAACCTCCCCGCTGGAGCACAAACAAGCAATCTCTGCACCTGGGCGCGTGGCTCTCTCGCGGACTGGACGGTCTATCGCTCGTCACGCTGCTGATGTGGTCCGCCATCTTTCTCGTGCCCGTCGCGTTTCCTATCTGGGCCCACTACCAACGGGACTTGCCGTTCCTGAAGACCATGAACGCCTTCAGTGATTCGATTCTCATGCATGGGGTAAAGCTGACGGCATCGGTGGCGGCGCTCGGTTTGATCGTCCGGTATGGTAGCTCCGCGCTCGGGATTGTCCTGGATGTGGACAACTACCTGCGAACCTCGCCCAAGAACGCCACGCCGCGCGCCAAGATCGTCGAACGGTATGTCTCGTTGTTGCGCTACATCGCCAAGCCCGAGCAGGGCTACACCCGGGTAGTCATCGTCGCGCACAGCTTGGGCGCGCTGATCTCGGGGGACCTGCTGCGTTTCTTGCGGGAAGAGGGTGACCCGGACCTTGTACGGCTCGGATACGGCGGGCCGGGCGGAAACCCGCCGAAAATCCCCATCAGCCTTTTCACCATGGGCAATCCCGCACGCCAGTTCCTGAACCGCTTCTTTCCGTTTCTCTATGATTGGGTCCGTGCATCCCCGGATGGCGGCTTGCGACCTGTCGGCGCCATCACCTTGGATCCGCCCCCGGATCCCATTCCTGCGGATAAATTGCCTAAGCCGAAATACCTCGGCGTGGAGCGATGGGTCAATGCCTATCGCAGTGGTGACTATATAGGCCGCTCCTTGTGGCTGGAGAATTGGTACGGACGCAATCTGAAGGGTGAGGACAAGGGAACGGCCGTACCCGGTCAGCCGGTTCATGTTGTCCGCTCCGCGCCGCCGCCGCGTGAGGAAATGTGTATTGGCGCGGGCGCGCACCAGCACTATTGGGACGACACTGCGATCGACATCGCCGAACAGTTGAATGCTCTCATTGCGTGAAAAAGAGGTGAATCATGAAACGAGCAATCTTCTGCCTGATGGCGCTGTCAATTCTTGCGGTGCGTCCCGCGGCCGCTCAAACCCCCAACCCGCCCGAGCGCATCACGATTGATACGCTGTCGTTGCTCGCGTGGAGATACATGATTACCGGCACCCTCCCGACCAGCTTCGCGCAACCGTCGGGCACGACCATCGAAGTCCGCCTGGACGACCAGCCCGCAGAGCTCACGAATCAAATGCCCGGCAATCCGCTTATTGATTCCGCCACTAAAAAATTCACCCTCTGGCTCAAGCATCCCTTACACCAGAACCAACGCGTCCGCGCGCGTCCCGTGAGAGGCAGCGACCAAGGAGGATGGTCCGACGAAGCCGTGGTTCAGCAGCCGGATAACGCCGACTGCCCCACGCCCGTTTCCGACTGCCGCAGCGCCTTTGAGGCCAGCGCCTACATCGGCCTGGGCATTGACACCTTTGCGGCCGGAGAAACCATCAAGTACCTGAATCCCAATGCCCCCAATGGTCCCAAGGAGCGCCTCGTGGGCGGCCTGGATTTTGCCTATCGCCTCATGGGACGCCCGGAAGTTGAATATGGAAAGAACCGCCACTCTTGGCCGAATCAATTATGGGTTTACGGCGAAACCGTGCATGGCGTGCGCAGCACGGACATAGATTGCACCAAGAACCCCACATTTCTCGTCTGCCAGACGGCTCTGGCCCTGCCCACGCGCGCGCCCGACCAAATTCTATTCACCATCCGGAACGCCTCCAGCCTCGAGGGTTTCGGCGGCTTTCGGTACGAGTTCATGTCCTTGCAGCCGCGGTCTGATTCTCGCGCCAATCTCTATTTCAAAGCCCAGGCTGGATTCCTCACCGCTGTGGGCGCACCCAGCGCTGCCAAGGCGCTCCATCATGTGGCGCTGGGGGCGCTGGTGACCAAGGGACCCTACGAGGGAAGCTATCTGGAAGCGGGCTTTGGCCGCAACGATCTCTTCGCTGAAAAGCGCCTCTCCCGCTGGAAGGTGGACGCCTTCCTTTCTCACGAACTT
>WNFG01004971.1_pt1 | contig 11189 bp, 10 predicted proteins | sample 5400431 | NCBI WGS metagenome assembly WNFG01 (sample SAMN13153346, study PRJNA577476) | soil metagenome | isolation source: 120 cm saprolite under Douglas fir tree site 2 hole 3 replicate 2 | place: USA:California | collected 2015-04-18
CAGCAAAGCCCCAGGACAGCGAGACGAACGAACACAGAATAGAGACCACGACCTTGAATCGGCTTCATGTCTTCCCCCTTCGGTTGAAAATGGATACCCAAAGTCGCGATAGGCCTAGTCGGAATAAGCGTCAATTGAGTCTGACGGGACTTGGTGCAAAACCGAACGAACCAACGCTCGCGCGTAACCCGTCCACTCCCTGCCGTGGCGAGTTACCGGAATAGATTGATTTTGGCCAGATCGATGATTTCGTCGCCGCGCCCGCTGAGAACTGCTTTGAGCATGAACAGGGTGAAGCCCTTCATCTGCTCGAGTGTGATCGTCGGCGGCATCGACAGCTCCTGCCGACTCACGATGACTTCGACCAGAGCAGGCCCGTCGTGCTTGAGAGCTTGCGCAATCATCGGCTCTACTTGATCCGGTGTTTCCGCCGTGAGCCCAAGAAGACCCGCGGCCTCCGCCATCTTTGCGAAATTTGGGTTGTCCAGGTCCGTTGCAAAATCGACGACGCCGGCGGCCTTCATTTCCAATTCGACAAAAGCCAGAGAGTCGTTCTTGAAGACAATCACTTTAACCGGCAACTGCAACTGACGAAGCGAGAGCAGATCACCCATCAGCATCGCGAGACCGCCGTCTCCGGAGAAACAGATCACTTGCCGACCAGGATGACTGACCTGCGCCCCAATCGCCTGCGGGAGCGCATTCGCCATGGAGCCGTGATTGAAGGAGCCGAGTAACCGCCGCTCGCCGTTCATCCTCAGGTAGCGGGCCGCCCAGATCGTTGGAGTACCCACGTCACAGGAAAAAATAGCGTCCTTGGCGGCAAGCTCGTCAACCACCCTGGCGACATATTGCGGATGTATGTTCTTGCTTCCGGGTTTGGCAGTCGCCACATCGTCCAAACCCCGGCGGGCCTTGCGGTAGTGCTCGAGCGACTGACTTAAGTGGGTCTGATCGCTGTTCGGAACGAGCTTGGGGTTGAGCGCGGCGAGCGTGCTCTTCACGTCGCCGATCAGACCCAAATCAACCTTCGTGCGACGGCCAATCTGTTCACCTCGAAGGTCAACCTGAATGACCGTGGCGTGTTCCGGGTAAAACTGCTGATAGGGGAAGTCTGTCCCGAGCATCAAGAGCGTGTCGCAATTCATCATCGCGTGATAGCCGGAGGAAAACCCCAGAAGCCCGGTCATGCCGACATCGAAAGGGTTGTCGTACTCGACAAACTCCTTGCCGCGCATCGCGTGCACGATTGGGGCTTTCAGCTTGTCCGCAAGCTCGATCAACTCCTGGTGAGCTCCGGCGCAGCCAGCTCCGGCAAGAATCGTCGTTTTCTTCGAGTCATTCAGAATTTTTGCCAACGCGCTGATTTCGTCATCGGAAGGAGACACTCTTGGCTTCGACTCTGGAAAATGCAGACGTGGTCCTTCGACGGCATCTCGCAAGGCCACATCGCCAGGCAGGGCAATCACCGCCACACCGCGCCGGGAGAGCGCGGTTTGGATCGCAATCTCAAGGGTGCGGGGCATCTGCTCGGGTTTAGAAACCAATTCGCAATAGTGGCTGCATTGCGCGAACAGATGATCTGGGTGGGTCTCCTGAAAATATCCGCTCCCGATTTCATTGCTCGGAATATGCGCCGCGATGGCCAGTACGGGAACGCGGCTCCGGTGACAGTCGTAGAGCCCGTTGATTAAATGCAGGTTCCCGGGACCGGCGCTCCCAGCGCAAACCGCCAATCGTCCGGTGAGATGCGCTTCCGCTCCCGCGGCAAAGGCTGCCGTCTCCTCATGTCGCACATGAATCCATTGAAGTTCTTTCTTTGAGCGAATCGAGTCCGTGATGCCGTTGAGCGAGTCGCCGGCAATGCCGTAAATTCGCCGGACTCCTGCTTCAACCAGAACATCTACCAACAAGTCCGCTACTTTTTTCTTGGCCACTTTGCCGTCCTCCCTAAGTCGAACCGCGTTAACGACTGACAGCACGCATGTGTTCCGGGGCGTACCGCTCTCCGGCAGCAGCTCCCCGCGGAACGACGGCTTCCAGACGCTTCAGGTCTTTGGCAGTCAGTTTGATCCCGAGAGCGCCCACGTTTTCCTCAAGATACTTGCGATGCTTGGTGCCCGGAATCGGCACCACGTCCTTGCCGCGCGACAACACCCAGGCGAGCGCAAGCTGCGCAGGCGTGACTTTCTTCTCGCGCGCGATCTCTTCCACCTTGGCTACCAGCTCCAGATTGCGCTGGAAGTTCTCTCCCTGAAAGCGTGGGTTTTGCTTGCGGTAGTCGCCCTCGGAAATATCGTCGGGCGACTTGAACCTGCCGGACAGAAATCCGCGGCCGAGAGGCGAGTAGGCCACAAAGCCGATCCCTAGCTCGCGTACCGTGGGAAGGATTTCCACCTCCGGGTCACGGGTCCAGAGGGAATACTCAGTCTGAAGGGCGGTAATCCGGTGCACCTGGTGGGCCCTGCGAATCGTTTGCGGCGCCGCCTCCGATAGACCGAGGTAACGGACCTTCCCGGCCTTCACCAACTCAGCCATTGCGCCCACCGTCTCCTCGATCGGGACCTCGGGGTCGACGCGATGCTGGTAGTACAGGTCAATATAGTCAACGCCGAGACGCCGCAACGAGCCCTCGCAGGCCTGGCGCACGTACTCGGGCTTGCCGCTGATTCCAAGCCGCTCGCCATTCGGACCACGGACGATCCCGAATTTCGTGGCGATCACCACCTGATCGCGCCGGCCTTTGATCGCGCGACCGACCAGCTCCTCGTTCTTAAACGGACCGTACGCATCGGAGGTGTCGAGGAATGTAATTCCCAGCTCGATCGCGCGTTCGATGGTGGCGATCGATTCGGCTTCGTCGGCCGTCCCATAGAACTCGCTCATGCCCATGCAGCCAAGGCCGAGAGCGGACACTTCCAGGCTTCCCAGTTTTCGTTTTTCCATGCGAACCTCCGCGGAATACAGAGTCATACGCTCAGCAATTGTTTCAGTGCGCGCGCCGCGCGGCGACGGACAAGCCCTCGAGCGCAGAGTTGGCTGCGCACTTACCGTTGCGTTGGATTAGGGTGCGTCAGGACCCCGACCCAAGCGGGACATCATTGTCGCGGGTGTCGCTGTAAGGGGCTGTCCAATTCCCCCCAGAGAATCGCCACTTCGGTCTCGGAGCAAGGATTGCAGACGAGTCGCGGTAATTCAACGAAAGGGAAGATCATGCACAACATTCTGAATGCTCTAAAGACAATCGCCCTTGCGCTGCTTGTGGCAGGGTGCGGATCCAAAGCTACCGTCTCGCTCACCGCTCGCTCAGCGTCGGTCGGGCAGGCGCTCACCATCGCCGGTGGAGTTAACTTGACGCGGGTGCGCATCGTAATCCAGAAGATCGAGCTCGAGCGCACGCTCATCGTGGATGCCGGGAGCCACCGGGATGAGCAGGAATTGGCGGTGGGCCCGTTCCTGATTGATCTGCAGGGCGCACAGCTCGATAGTGGCATCAACAAGGTATTCACGGTCACTACCGACGCCGGCGAATACAAGGAGATCACGTTCAGGATCCACAAGCTGGAGGGCGCCGAGGCGGGTTCGGATCCAGCGTTCGGCGAAATGACGGGGCTTTCCATTCGGATCGAAGGCACGCGCAACGGGACGGCCTTCACCTTCAATTCTTCTCTCGATGAAGAGCAAGAGCGGGAAGGAAACTTCACTCTCCACGGGGGTGCAAACAACATCGCGTTCAATATCAATCCTTCAGGATGGTTCATGAACGGACCGACGCCCCTCGATCCATCAGATCCTTCGGCGCGATCGACGATCGAATCGAACATCAAGGCGTCGATCGACACCTTCAAAGACGACGATAACCTGGGTCACCGCTAACGCGGCTTTATCCAGCGCGCGGGGCTCAGACTCTTGAGCCCCGCGTGCTTCTTTCTGCTTTGAGAACTCGGATTCGCTCTTGAAGAAGTTTGATCGTCGCTTGAAGGATCGCGATCTCGCGCTGAATCCGTTGGCCGGTACGACCCTTCGCCATTCGTTTGCGTCTCGGTTTGATCTTTCGGCGGGCCATGGCGTCTATCTCAACCGCTTCCCTTTGCAGCTGTCGGGCCAGGGAGAACCCCAGGGCAAAACAGTAATTCCAGCACGATCCCGCTCTTCAAGTGCGGGTTCCTATTCCTTGACCTGTTCTCAAGGTCGCGATCGTAAGGCAGGTGGTGCAGTTAATGCGCGGCACCTCCGAGTCGCGCAATTCTTGCGTTCCGATCAGTTCTTCACGAACGGCTTTGTTATTGCGACTCGCCCCGTCGGTGACGTGATCTTCGTTAAGACCGCAGCCTATCCGAAGTAGGTGGCGAATCGACCCGTGTCGATCCCAGGGCACACGCAATCATTTTTCTTACGAAGTGTTTACTTGGAATTCACGTTGCGGCACCGGCTTTGTCGGTAAGTGCTGACGTTCAAAGGGGGGACAACATGCGAAAGCTCGTGCCGATCCTTGGGTGCGTGTTGGCATCGCTGGACTCAGCTGCGCAGACCGACGAACCCTGGCAACCCTTTGTGTTGTCGCGAGTCGCCCCGACGCTTGAACCTGCTCAAGTCGCGGTCGAGGTCGGAGGAGGCTACAACGGTCTACCACAGGGCAAAACCGCCCGACTGGATGACGGCTACCAGGGAAGCTCTAGGCTCAATGGGTCGGTGGGGCTGTTCAAGGGAGTCGAGCTCTCCGGCACTGTGGGAGTATCGCAAGTTCCCGCCCGCGGCTGGGGGCTCGCCGACGGTCGGGCGGAGGTCCGATTCAAGTTGTTCGAGCGCGCTTTCGGCCTTCCGCTGAACATCGGAGTCTCCGCGGGTTATCAGCGCGACTGGCAACAGCAGAACGCGGCCGAGGCAGCGTTGCTGCTGTCGTCCGACGTGGGCCGGCTGCGATTCGTCGCCAACGTTCGAGCTGCTCACTACTTTCATGCAAACCGCGATTCGATCGACGTATTTGCGACCGCAGGCGCCGCGGTCCGATTGTTCAATTGGTTGCAAGGGGGCGTCGAATACCTCGGCGAGGAGCTGGAAGGAGTCGGCGGTACAGAGATCGACGCGGGCCGTGGAGGTCGCCACTTCGTCGGTCCCAGCTCTACGATCGTGCTTCCAGGGAGCAAGTTGAGGCTGAACATGACGGGAGGTCCGCTTTTCACTCCGGTTGGCTCGAGTCTGCTGGTTCGCGGCTCAGTGGGTTACGTGTTCTGAGCGACTGCGACTTACCCTGTTGCGGGGGACGTGGACAGCCACCAGTCGCGTCCGCAGAACCACGCTGTCTCGTCGGGCGTTTCGGGGGAAAGCCGGAGCGAGCGAACTGCATCTTGGCCCCCGGCGGCAAACGCCTCTTTTAGAAGCGCAGAGGTCGCTTCGTCCTCTGCACCGTGGCAAGGAACAAATCGCGCTCGACAAACGAATTCAGCTTGCAGCACCGTCTTCGACGCAAGGCGACGCAGGAGGAAGATCCCACCCTCCTCTGCGCCTGGCGTGATCGGGACGAGCAGCCGGCCGCCCAGCGCCAAGGCATCGACCCAAGCGCGAGGGAGTTGTTGGACCCCAGCACTCACGTAAACGACGTCGGCACTGCCAGGAATGCCGGAGACCCCGGAAGTTGCTTCGACACGAACCTGTTTCCAACGCTTCAGGTTACGCTCGGCTCGCTTGGCGAGTGAATCATCGACCTCGAAGGCAACCACGGAGCCGCTCTTGCCTACCAGCTCTGCGAGGATTGCGCTGAAGTAGCCAGAGCCGGCGCCTACCTGGATGACGTTCTCGCCCGGCTTCAGCTCACAAGCCGCCATACAGCGGGCGTGGAGGCTTGGAAGTCCCGTCGGGATGCCACGTTCGGGGGCGAGGCCCATCCCGACATCCTGGTAGAGGAGAGCAGGATCGTCGCTGATAACAGGCGACCCATGCTCGTTGAAGTGCCAGGGGCTCGCACCGACGAATTCGTGCCGCGGCACTTCGCTGAACGCTCGGAGCAGATGCGGATCCGTCGAACCCGCGCGCGCCATCACAACCCGTGCGAAGACGCTTCGGAAGTCGGCTAGCCGGTCCATCTCATGGACTATGCCATGCTCGAACGAGGCGGCAGATTATCCACACCACTCAGGCGTTCATCATGCGGGCCAAGGGCGGCGTCGCAGGCCCTTGCGTCGCACTACCGCCAACCTCTCTGCCCTTTGGCAACTGGAAGTAGAACGGCGCTGACTCACTCCGACAAAGGTTCCGTATGGTGTCCCCAGATCTTCAGGAACTCGTCCACCTTGCAGTGGCGCGCATAACCTGCTTCTTGTTGTTCAGAATCTGGCACTGCGCGGCGGAGCGTAGTGCCCCTCCCGCCGCGCTCTGCTACGCGGGTCAGCCGGGCGATGAAGAAGATGCACGCGTAGTCCATCACCTAGTTCAAGATGATCGAGGGGCTCAGATGATCGTCGGAAAGACCCTCTTAAACGAAAGTATTAGGGACGGCTGATAGACCAACGCCCGATAAACACCGTTCTCATCTTTGGAATACCTTACGATCACAGGAAGCCGCGCGCGGTCGCCACTTCCCTCCGAACCCGGTTGAGCAGCCCGGCAAAGCACGATAGGAGTGCTCCACCGGCGCGCCGAGAAAGCGTTGCCGTCATCGAAGCCGTAGATCGATTCCGAGCCGCCGAAGGAGGCCACCCATGACGAAAGCGAGCCGCGTTCCCGTGATCGGTGTTCTGTTGATCGGAGTGCTTTGTCCGTCGGCACCTGTGTCGGCGCAGCAGCGCCCGGCCATCGCCGACCAGATTGCCAAGACCTATGGTCTCGACTCGTTTGGTCAAATCGACGCGATCCGCTACACGTTCCACATCGATGCGGGCGCGCTGAAGCTCTCCCGCTCGTGGGTCTGGGAGCCGAAGACGGACCAGATCTCGTACGACGCGAAGGACAAGGACGGCAACCCCGTCAAGATCACGTACTTGCGCTCTCAGCTTGCAAGCCAGAGCGCGGTCGTGAAGGACGAAGTCGATCCCGGCTTCTTTAATGATCAGTACTGGCTTTTGTTCCCGTTCCATCTCGTCTGGGATACCAGCGCTACGGTGCAAGATGCCGGCATGCAGAAACTGCCGCTGGGAAAAGGTTCCGCCGAGAAGGTCGCGGTGAAGTATCCTTCCAACGGCGGCTATACGCCGGGTGACACCTGGGAACTTTACGTCGGCACCGACGGCCGAATCCGGCAACTCGTGTTTCACCACGGGGGACCCGTGAAGCCGAGTGTTGTCATTGCGACCTGGGCTGACTACAAGAAGGCTGGACCGCTGCTCCTTTCACTGGATCACCGTGGAACGGCCGACGGCAAGCCGTTGCGCCTTTTCTTCTCGAATGTGGCCGTCAAACTGGTCGGGTCAAGCACCTGGATGGACGCGCAGTAAGCTGCTCGCGGGGGTAGCGATGGCCGAGACTGTTCCCGTTGCATCTGTCGGCGTCGGCGCGGCGCAGCGCTGGCCTGATCACTTGAACAACGTCGTTTATGGATCGACCCGCAACATCCCGATCTGAGCGTCCAACGGCAGTGCGAGCTGCTCGGGTTGCCGCGCTCCACCTACTACTACCAGCCCCGGCCGGAAAGCGTGGAGAATCTACGGCTGCTGCGTCGACTGGACGAACTCTATCTGGAGTGCCCGTTCTTCGGCAGTCGCCGTATGGCGGTCACATAGGAGGATAGGGCAACGCAGGGATGCGACCCGAGCGCCGAATCAAGCCTGGAGTGGATGGCGGCCTTCGGGCCGCCTCCTGGACTGCCCGCCGCACCATCTGAGAAACGGCGAAATCTTGCCCAAACAATGGGGTCGACGTCGGAGGTAGGGACGCATGAGGGATTTGAAGAACCAGGAGCGAACCGCCATCGAAGCCGTCGCCAGACGGTTCTCGGCAACGTGGGAAAAGGGTAGTGATCCCCCCGACGCCTATATCATGGTCGCTCGGAAACGGGTTGCTGTTGACATCACAACCCTCAAACGGCGCGGCACTGGCCAAGGTAACGCCGCCAAGCCTCGTTTGAGGTTCGATAAGGTTGCGACCAGGCTCATTGAACGTCTGCAAGCCACCCTTGGCGAAACCGTGCCGGACGGCATGACTGTGTTGCTGACCATCACCGCTCCCATCCGTTTGCCATCGAAAACCGCTGCCTCGCTGGAAGACAAAATACAAACTCTTCTCGGGCGGGGATCGCCGGGTCGAGATGAGAAAGACACGATTCACGGGAATCGTGTCCAGATTCGACTTTTGAGAGACGAATCTGAGCGAGCGCCAAAAATGCTTGGGTTCGTGCACAATTCCGATTCAGACCCACTTCTACTTTTGAACATGACACGTGAATTGCTTGAGCTAATCAGCGCCGAGGCCGGCAGGCGGGCGCCGAGGCTTGCGGGTGATCGATGGCTCGTTGTGATAAGCGCCGAAGGAATTTCGTGCTTAGAGGCATATCGCTACATCTATTCGCAGCTGCGCATGGCGACCGACTTTAAGAAGATTCTCATGGTGTTTGGCGATGGGCGTGTCGGGATGTTGACGGGATGAAACCAGTTTGCGCGCGCGCTGCCTCTCAGTATTGAGGGGCTTGATAGGAGGATAGGGCAACGCAGGGATGCGACCCGAGCGCCGAATCAAGCCTGGAGTGATGGCGTGGTCCAAGGCCCGGAGAAGCGGGCTTACTGCCGTTTTAGCGCGAGCGAATCTCTAATCGGAATCGACACGTTACCAAAGCGCGCGATACACGAGTCGAATTTGTTCAAGGCGATTTAAAACATTAAGCAGGAAGTGCGGTTACCCTTTATCGCTTTGATTTATTTGAAGTCATGTTCCGCGCTGTTCCTTCTCGTTCCGTTCGATTTCGTTGTAATCCGCGGCGGAGGGGCTCAAGTGGGGCACAAAACCGCCCCTCCGCTCGATACAAGCGGCTCTCCTGTTCATTCTCAGCAAAGAAAGATCGAAGAACAAGCTTGCTGCGATCGAAGGACTCTCCGCCAGTGGCCGTACGGAGAATGGTTTCGAGGTTGCCGACGGCATTGCCCTGGCTCATTCCATCTCATTCCGCCGGGACCGGAGCGCCACCAGGCCGTTGGGACCCAGCGAAGGCACACAGAGCTTTCGGTAGTCGTCGAGCTTTGCCGCGTGGGTGATACAGTAGGTCGGGGAAGACGGGAGTTAGGCCGATGGCTGGAATGCACAGTCGTCGATCCAGCTCAGCGCTCAGAAAGGCGCGCCTATGCGACTTCGCTCGTAATTAATTAGCCTCGACCGAGAAGGCCTTCACGCCGTCGTATCCAGAAGCAGCCGGACCCGGCGTCTCGCCTCGTCCTCAATCTCCGCGCGCGCCTGGTTCCGCTCTGCGGCCGTGAGGCGGCCGTTCCATGCCAGCAATTCGGCATCTTCTTCCGCGGTGGCGCATAAGACCGTGGCGCCTAACACAGCGTCGGCGACGGCGTCGCGCACGCGTGTAACGCCCGTGCGCAGGGCCCATTCGACGATGCGCCACGACAGCTCCGCATGGCGCTCCTCGTCCGGAGCGATGCGGGACAGAGCGCGCGTCGCCTGTGGATCGCGAGCGCGCGCGAGACCCTGTCGCGCCGCGAGCGCCGCGGTTCCTTCGCCGAGGCAGCCATCCTGCCAGGCTTCGAGCGCGAGGGCAGTAAGGGCAGCTTCCGACGGACGATCGAAGCGCGGTGGCGCAACCAGGGGGCCAAGCGCGAGCACGCCGCCCGACCATCGCGACGCGAGCGCAAGCGCGGCCGCTGCGTGGCGCTGCTCATCGTCGGCTGCGGCGATCGCGTCGCGGCGCAGATCCGCAGGGGCCCCCACCACCTCGAGCTCGGCGGCGAGCCGTAGGAAGGCGGGGACAGAGGCGAGCTCGGCGCGGGCATCGTCTACCCAGCCCGCGGCCAGAGCTTTGTCGGCCGACGGGCACTCCGGGCCTGCGAGCACCGGCGGCAGCGCGACACTCGCGCCGACGCGGAGCGCGCGCCCGCTCGGGAAGCAGATCTCCCGTGGAAAAAGGAACGGCGCGATCTGTGCGCTCCAGTCGCTGCTAGGACCAACAACGGGTATGAAGCCGCCCAGCAGCAACCCCACGGCGTTATTGGCGGGGCCGGTGCCAAGATGCAGGCCGGCAGCGGAGCCCATGCCGATAGATTTAGTGAGGCCCCCCTCCAAGAAAGCCGATTCGCCGATGATGCCGGTTGCGCCGGCGGTAAGATGGAACGCGCTGATGCCAAGGCCCTCGATGCGCGCAAAGCCTGCCGCCTGGCGCCCCAGGCGCAGCGTGACCCCGTAGTTCAGCTTGACAGGCCACCCTAGAGCGCCGAACGCGAAGCCCAGGTGTACACCGACGTTGACGCTGTTTTGCACGCCGTGAAGGCTGCTACAGTAAGCATCCGCGTGCGCGGGTGCTCCATGCAGCGTCGCCGCGATCGCGGCGCCGCCCATCGTCTGGCGAATCCAGCGGCGCAAGTCGGGGTGTGGCGCTCCGGGGCGCGGATTGACCTTCGCCCCTTCGGCCTCCAGCGCCGCTTGAATCTCCATGGTTGAATCCTCCTCCTCCAGTTTGTTCTTAGTCTGGAGAGCCTCAGTGGTCACTTGCGATCCGGCCAACGGTGGTCACTTCGCATCCGGCCAAAGAGATCAGCCCCAATCGCACGCATCTTCCGGCCAACGCAGGGCTTTTCGCTTGAAAGGGAAGCCGTGCGTTGGCCGGATTTCTGGTGACCGCGTATGGCCGGTTTTGGGTGACCGCTGAGGATCACGCTGCTCCTTGTTCACTTGATGCTCGAGTAGACAGACACCGCAAGTTTCGCCGCCCTGTGCAAACCGAATCGACGTCGATTCGTCATCGGCTCGTGCAACCAACCTCCATCCGCCTGCACTCTGGACTACCCACTTGACAATCTACTAAGAATCTTCTTTAGATATACTACAGATGCATATATGGGAGAAGGCGGATGGGTACGGAACTTTCCACCGGGATCGCAACTGTGCCCAGCGCAGCAAACGGCCTGGAAGCGATCTTCTGAAACCGCGGCGTTTGCACCGCGGCGGGCGCGGCTTTTTCTTGGAAAGAGCGCGGTGCCGGGTGCGGGGCGCGATGATGAGCAAGTTGCCAGCTCCCGGCGCCCCTTTCGGTCACTCCGCTGCCT
>WNFG01004972.1_pt1 | contig 11189 bp, 10 predicted proteins | sample 5400431 | NCBI WGS metagenome assembly WNFG01 (sample SAMN13153346, study PRJNA577476) | soil metagenome | isolation source: 120 cm saprolite under Douglas fir tree site 2 hole 3 replicate 2 | place: USA:California | collected 2015-04-18
TACATGCGCGCTACGCCCTGCGCGAGAAACTCGCAAGCAGCACTGCCACGATGCCGGTGAGGAAGATGCCGTCGAAGGTTCCGGCTCCTCCGATGGAGGCGACGGGCGCGCCGAGCCCCCGCACGACGCCGAGATTGAGCAGGTCGGCGCCGATACGGGTGGCGAGGCTGCCGCCCGCATAGGCGAGCACGGCGGCGTGCTCGCGTGCGATCAGTACTGCCGCTATCGCGGTCGCCACCGGCGGCACGAAAATCGGCACCGCGATGCCGACCCCCTGCACCGGATAGGCGAGCGCGTGAATGATCGCCGTCACAATGGCGGTCGTTATGATCCCGCGGACCCAGAGCTCATTCTTGGCGAGCAGATAGAGCGACAGCAGCGTCGGAATCACGGCGCCGCCGACATTCAGCGCGATGACGGTACCGGGCCATTCGACCACCACGGGCACTACGTACTGAATACCGAAGAAGGTGACTTCCTGCCCGGACTGCACCTCGCGATCGGGAAATTCCCACACCGGAATGTTGATGTAGCTGCCGATGAGCGAGGCAAGCAGCAGCAGCAGGGCCGTTCCCGAGCTGACGCCGAGACGCGTATAGGCATAACGCAGCACATTGATTTGGATGAGGAGGACGACGACAAGGAATACGCCCACCAGGATCGCAAAGAACGGCCCAGCGAGAGGCAAATATTGCATCTGGCCCATGGTGATCCTTAAGCCACATGGTGGGTGGGAAAAATCGCCTGCACAGCCGAACAACGAGGACCTGCCAAGCCGGTTCCGCCTTTGCCCAGCGCCCCTACCCTACCCTCCCCGCATGCGGGGGAGGGTAGGATGGGGGCGCCTGATGCGTGGGCGAAGGCGGAATCCAGCACCATGCGTCGGCAATCGAAGCTTCAAGGCCGCCTTGCCCGGCGATGGAGGATTACCGCAGTCCGGCATTGATCCTGTCGAGCACCGCAGAGCCCGGGCACAACTCCCTCTCCGAGAGCGCGTTGAGCGGCGTCTCGGTGGTGTTGAGATGCTTGTGCAGATCTTCTGCCTCACGGTCGAGGTAGAGGACGCCCGTCACGACCTGACCCTTGGCGGCGTGCTGCTGGAGGAAATTCATCGCCGCCACACGGTCGTGCACGTCGTAGTCGGCATTGATCTTGCGCAGCACCACCGTGGTGCCGTCATGCTGCTCGACCGTCTGCACCGTGCCGGGGGCGTAGTCGACGACGATGGGGTCCCGGTCAGTCATAAAATCAAGCCTGTTGACGGCCTCATTGTGTTCGCGCACGTAATCGTAGCTCTTGGTCGATCCGGCGTGATTGTTGAACGCGACGCACGGGCTGATCACGTCGATGAACGCCGCGCCCTGGTGCTCCATGGCTGCCTTGATGATCGGCACGAGCTGATTCTTGTCGCCGGAAAACGAGCGCGCCACCAAGGACGCGCCGAGCTGGAGCGCCATCGCCACCATGTCGATCGCGCTGTCGGTATTGACGACGCCCTTCTTCGATTTGGAGCCACGGTCGGCGGTCGCCGAGAACTGGCCCTTGGTGAGGCCGTAGACGCCGTTGTTCTCCACGATATAGACCATGTTGACGCCGCGCCGGATGGCGTGAACGAATTGGCCGACGCCGATCGATGCCGAATCGCCGTCACCCGAAACGCCGAGATAGATGAGATCGCGATTGGCGAGGTTCGCGCCGGTGAGCACTGACGGCATGCGCCCGTGCACCGAATTGAAGCCGTGGGAATTGCCGAGGAAGTAATCGGGCGTCTTCGACGAGCAGCCGATCCCGGAAATCTTTGCCACCCGATGCGGCTCGACGGACAATTCGAAGCAGGCCTCAATGATCGCGGCCGTGATCGAATCATGCCCGCAGCCCGCGCATAGCGTCGAGATCTTGCCCTCGTAATCCCGGTGCGTGTAGCCGAGCAGGTTCTTCGCCAGCCCGGGATGGTGGAATTTCGGTTTTGCCAGATACGTCATGGTCGCATTCTGTTTGCAAGAAGTTGATGTTATGACGATTTTCGTTCTACCGTCGGCCCCGTCAGCGGCTGCCGGGGCGTCCTTTTAGGCAAACGCATAGCACATTGCAACGCGACGCTCCAATATAGCGCCGAAGTCCAGACCCAACGTTAACCACCGCCGCGGGCCAGTGTCGAGATGCGCCGCACAGCAATTTCTCCGAACATCAACGCTCGCGTCTGCGGGCGGTTTCAGGAAGAAGTGCAGGCAATCGACGCGACCCCGGATTTGGATGGCGTCGATCGGGTTTCCAGAAGCCAGAACGCAAGACTCTCGCACTGTGTCGGCCTTATTTCGACGACGTCCGCGGCTGCCGCTCCGCGATGATCGCCCGAATGGTCGTCTGTTTCCCGTCGCGCAATATCGTAAGCTCGGCAGTCTCGCCGATCCGCAGAAGCGCAATCCTGGTGCGCAGAAACCCTGCGTTTATCGCCTCCCGTTCGCCGAGCTTGGTGACGACGTCGCCGGACTTCAATCCGGCGCGCTCTCCCGCCGATCCGCGATCGACTTTCGTGATCACGGCGCCTGATTGTGGGCCCGTCAGCTTCATATCGCGGAGCACGGCAGGCGTCGGACCTTCGATCGTGATGCCAAGCGTGCCGCGGCGGATATCGCCGTATTTGAGAAGCTGATCCGCAATTATTCGCGCCATGTTCACCGGAATGGCAAATCCCACCCCAGGATTGGTGTTGGTGGAGCCGATAAAGGCTGTGTTGATGCCGACGAGATCGCCTTTGATGTCGACAAGCGCGCCGCCGGAATTTCCCGGATAGACCGCCGCGTCGGTTTGGATGAAGTTCTCGTGCTGCTCGATCCCGATATTGGTCCGGTGCAGTCCGCCGACGATGCCCGAAGTCACCGACTGCGCCAGGTTCGCCGGATAGCCGATGGCGAGAACGATATCGCCGACCTCAAGCTGGCTGGAATCTCCAAACGGAATGGACGGCAGATTGTCCGAGCGCACCTTAATCAGGGCCAGATCGAAGTCAGCATCGGCGCCGACACGCTTTGCAGTCAGAACGCGGCCATCGGTGAGCGCAACCGTTATTTCGTCGGCATGGTCGATGACGTGATGATTGGTGATGATCAGTCCCTGGCTGGCGTCATAGACGACGCCGGATCCGACCTCATGGATTTCGCGCCGTCTCGCATTGGTCCCTGCCGGCGCGCGGCCCCTGATTTCGATTTTGACGACGGCCGGGGCGATCTTCTTGAGAATCGGGGCGAGCGTCGGCGTTGCCCCATCGTCAGCCGCCATGCTTTGGCCCATGACCGCAAAGGCCAGCGCGATCGCCCCGAATATCTGCTTCATGCTCGCCAACACGAATTCCCGCCGCCTCATGATGCATCGACCTCGATGGCGTAAGCCAGCGACTGACCGACGTAAAGCGGCTCTCCAGCATAGCAGAGTTGCCGGGTCGCGTCGGAGCTTTGCAAAAAAAAACGGCGCCTGGCTATTCGCCGGACGCCGCGGGTGTCTCCTTCGCGTTCGGCTAGAGCGCGTTCCAGTCTCATTGAACCATTTATTCCGAGTCATGGCCGGGCTTGTCCCGGCCATCCACGTCTTTCCGGCTGAAAGCCAGCAAGCAGACGTGGATGCCCGCGACAAGCGCGGGCATGACGGTGGAGAGATGATTCGATCTCATCGGAACGCGCTCTAGTTCATCGCGAGGGCCTGGGCAATGTCCGCCTGCTTGGCGGTCAAGCCGTGGCCTCCGGCGATAAGCGCGCCGGTGATGTTATGCTTTCTCAGGGCCTCGCCCACCGCCAGGGTCTGCGGGTTGCGGGCGATCTGGCCGCGCGGCGAGATCAGGTCCGTCACCCACAGGATATTGTCCTTGGCCACGTGGATGAGGAGATAGCCGTCCACGTGCGGATTCGGGATGTTGTAGAGGTTGATCTCGGCCATATCGTCCTTGATCGAGAAGGTGTCCTTTACCTCCTGGACGGTTGCCGGCTTCATGGCCTTCTGCTGGGCATCTGGCTCCAGAGTGTGCGGGGCCTTGATGACCTGCTCGAAATAGGCCTTGTCGGGGGCGGGCACAATCACGCTCGCGCCCTCGGCCGCGAACGCCCGCATGCCGCCGGTGTGATCCATGTGGTGATGAGTGAGCACGAGATACTTGACCGGCTTGCCCGGATACTTGGCTTTGGCGGCATCGATGACCCACTTCGACTGCCCCTCGTCGGTCGGTGCGTCGAACACTGCGAGGCCGTCTTTCATATTGACGATGAGGTTGTTGGCGCCGCCGCCCTGAACCATCTGAACATTGGGCGAAAGCTCGACGAGCCTGAAGCTGCCGCCGGGCGGGAAGTAGACCGCATCGCTGTCGGTGAAGCGGCCGAGGAAGATGCGCCGGAGCACCCACTGGAAGGGCACGTTGCCGGTCGCCGGAGGCTTTGCCGCCGCCTTGACGGCGTCGGGGACCGCGAAAGTCGCAGGCGCGATCGGGGCGTTGGTGGTGATCTCACTGAAAGACAGGCGCTGCACCTCCATGGCATTGAGGCGATACGACTGTGTGTATGCGATCTTGACGCCGCCGACCGTTTTCCAGTCGCTCAGCACCACGTCGTAATTCGAATCGCCCCAGATGTTGTCCTCGTCACGCGTGCGCACGGCCGCCGGCAGCTTGGTGGTGCGATCGAACATGATGATGAACTTGTAGGGGCCTTGGGTGAAAGCCACCGCCGGCAGCGTCTGGTGGCTGAGCTCCTGGTCTTCGATCGCCGACAGGCTTTGCGGGGTATCGAGAACCCGCAGCAACAACGTCGCCGCACCACGGATGATTTCGCGCTGGAGCGCCGCGAGCCGGATGCCGGACATCGGCTTGGCTTCGCCCTTGTCGTCGATGACGGCCCCGTAGGTCAGCGTCGCGATTTCGCTGTATTTCAGCTTTTCCACCGCGGGATATTTCATGTCGCGGTCCCAATCGGCGCGGATCATGTGGCTGGCCACGTCTCCACTCACCGCGAATTTCGCATCCCCGAGAAACCGCGACTCGCCGTTGACGCTGTTGGATTGGCCGGGCTCCCAGTGCTTGGCCTCGCCCTTGCCCACCAGGGTCTTGATGGCGCGCAGCGCCTCGGCGCCACCTTGCGCGTCGACACTCTGCTTGACGAGGTCGAGCGGCCCCGACTGCGCGGATGCCGGCTGCCCCTGGCTGACTGCCATCAGCAGCGCGGCGGAAATCATGAAGGCATACCTCATTCCGATCCTCCCTTTCTTGTGAACCAGGGACGCACGTCGCCGGCCTCAGTGCGACCGGCGAACACTCCCGTAAAACAAGATTAGCACGACAAAATGACCGGCGGTATCGTTTGGAAGCTCCTCCTGCTTCACTTCATGCGCGCCTTGACCGGGTCCTTCACATTCTCGAACTTTTCGATCTCGACATTGCGCAACTGGCCGTTCACCTTTTCGACGCGGCGAATGTAGACCGTCTGGATCACGTCGCGCGTCTGCGGATCGATCGACATTGGTCCGCGCGGGCTCTCCCACTGCATGCCTTTCGCGGCTGCGATCAGGCCCTCGCCGTCGGCCTTGCCGCCGTTCTTCTTGAGCGCCTCGTAGATGAGATGCATGCCGTCGTAGCCGCCGATCGAGAACAGATCAGGATTGCGTTTGAACTCGGCGTTGTAAGCCTTGACAAAATCGGCGTTGGCCGGGGACTGGTGATTATAGTCGTAGTGGAACGCCGTGACGATGCCGATTCCGGCGTCGCCCATTCCCGCCAACGCGGATTCCTCAGTGATCTCGCCTTGTCCCATGAGCTTGATTTTCTTCGGATCGATACCGCGCTCGACCAAAGCCTTCGCCAACGCGGGCGGCTGCGAGCCACCCGGAATGAATACGAAGATCGCCTCCGGGTCTTGGTCCTTGGCGCGCTGAACGAAGGGGGAAAAATCGACCGTGGTCACCGGCATGCGGACCGCGCCGACGATTTCGCCCCCCGCCGCCTTGAACGCTCCCTGGAACGACCCTTCGGCGTCGTGGCCCGGGGCGTAGTCGGAGACCATGGTGTAAACCTTCCGGACTCCATTCTTGAACGCCCAGGTCCCGAGCTGCTCGCAGTTCTGCGGTAAGGTCAGTGACACGCGCGCCAGGTAAGGCGACCTGGTCGTGATGATCGAAGTCGCCGCATTCATCACCACCATGAACTTCTTGGCCTCCGCCGATAAATCGGCGACTGCGAGCGCTTCCGGGGTGATCACGAACCCCGCGAGAATATCGACGTTGTCGCGCACAATGAGTTCCTGCGCGAGACGCTTGGCGGCGTCCGGCGCGCCGCCGGTATCGCGGCGGATGATCTCGATCTTCCGGCCGGCCACGGTGTCGCCATGCTGCTTCACGTAAAGCTTGACGCCATTGTCCATTTGCGCCGCTGCATCGGCGAATTGGCCCGAATAGGTCATGATCAGGCCGACCTTGACGGTCTGCTGAGCGTGAGCCGGCACAAGGGCGCCGAGAGAAAGAACAAGCCAGCAAAAACCCGCGCGTGCTCTTCGCATGAGTGACCTCCCCGGGGCCAAATATACGGACGCTCGTCCGCACTGAGGCCCGACTAACGTATTGTCGCAATTTGGCCAGTCGGCGCGCGCTATTTGTACTCTCCTTCCGATGCGGACTCCACCGGCCGAGACATCCCGCATCGAGCCAGCCCCGGCGTGCTCGCGTCGCCTCCGATCGCCCCTTGACCCTGCCGGGCCACCGGCATTAGATGACACACGTTCCAGGGAGATCCCCGACAAGGGGCTGAGAAACCGCTGGCCAGTCGGCAGCGCGGAAATCCTTTGAACCTGACCCGGTTCGTACCGGCGTAGGGATTGGAGATCGCGCCCACCATCAGCGGCCAAAATCTCCACCCGACGTGAGTGGAGGTTTTTTGATGCAGGCTGGATCGCCTCTCACCCGATCGATCGACAATGGGGTGGCTGTCGCCACCGACATTGCGGCGCCAGCCGCTGTCGACGTGGCGGTCGTCGGCGCCGGCGTCATCGGCTTATCGATTGCATGGCGGCTCGCATTGCGCGGCCTTTCGGTGGCGGTGTTCGAGCGCGCCACCGCAGGCGCAGGCGCAAGCCTTGCGGCCACCGGCATGCTTGCAGCCGCCGCCGAGCACGAACCGGGGTGCCACGATCTCCTCGCGCTCGCCCTCGAAAGCCAGCGGCAATGGCCGCAGTTTCGCGCGGCCCTGGAGGCGCAATCCGGCCGCGATATCGATTTTCGCGAGGGCGGCACCCTGGTGGTGGCGCTCGGTCGCGACGAGGTAGAGCGGCTGCGTTTCCGCCATGACCTCCACAAACGCTGCGGGCTGCCGACCCGCTGGCTCAGTGGGCCGGAGGTTCGCGCCATGGAGCCGGCGCTGCGGCCTTCGGTTGCGGCCGGCCTCTACTGCGCCGACGATCACCAGGTCGATCCGCGGCTGGTGATGGCGGCATTGCGCGCCGCCTATGTGGCAGCCGGCGGCCTTCTGTTCGAGCATTGCGCCGTCACGGGCGTGGACCTTGAAGGCGGCCGGGTTGCCGGATTGGCCACGGGGAGGGGAAGCTGCCGGGCGCCGACGGTCGTGCTCACGGCGGGCGCATGGACCGGCGACCTCCTGCCGCCGAACCTCACGGTGCCAGTGCGTCCGCTCAAGGGGCAGGCGCTTGCGGTTCGCACGACGCCCGATACCGGAACGCTCGCTCACATCGTGTGGACGGAGCAGATCCACATGGCCCCCAAGAGCGACGCCCGGCTGATCGTCGGCGCCACCGTCGAGGAGCGCGGCTTCGACGACGCCATTACGGCGGGTGGCCTGCTTGCGCTGCTCGAAGGCGCGCACCGCGCCTTTCCGGCGATCGAGGAGATGGCGATCGAGGCGGTGTGGACCGGCTTCCGGCCAAGCTCCATCGACGACGCGCCGATCCTCGGGGCGACGTCGATCCCCGGCTTGACGCTCGCCACCGGCCATCATCGCAATGGCTATCTGCTGGCGCCCGCAACGGCGTTTGCCATGGAGGCGTTGATCGCCGACGGCGCCCTGCCGGCCGTGGCGCAGCCGTTCGGGCTCGATCGCTTTGATGGCGCAGCCGCCCGGCGCCAAATGGAACACGAAATTGGAATCTCGACATGAAGCTTACTGTGAACGGAGAGCCGCGCGATTGCGCGGCAACCAATCTCGCTGAACTCTGGCGCAACGAGACCGCGGATCTTGAGATTGCCGAGCCGCGCGGATTCGCGATCTCGCTCAACGGCGCCGTGGTGCGGCGCGTGGCCTGGCCCACCACCGCGGTGCGCGATGGCGACATGGTCGAGATCATTCGCGCCATGTCGGGGGGGTGAGAGGCGCCAAAAAAGAATGCCTCATCCTGAGGAGGCCGCCCACCGAAGTCGGGCCTGCCCGACTTCGGCAACCTAAAGTGTCGAAATCGGCAACAGCCGATTTCGATGGGCGGCCGTCTCGAAGGATGGCAATGGGCACGGCCGAGCAAGCGGCCATCCTTCGAGACGCGCCGCAAAGATGCGGCGCTCCTCAGGATGAGGTCAGAGTTTTTCAGGCCAAGAATTCCGGAGCATGCCATGACCCTTGATCCCTTCACGCTCGCCGGTGAAACCTTCCGGTCCCGCCTGCTGCTCGGCACCGCGGGCTATCCGACCCAGCGCATCCTCATCGATGCCGCGGCGGCGAGCGGCTGCGAGATCGTCACTGTTTCCATCCGCCGCATCTCGCTTCAGGGGCACGGCTTCGACACCGTCAATGTGCTGTCGAAATACCGGTTCCTTCCCAACACGGCCGGCTGCGAGACCGCGCGCGACGCCATCAGGACGGCCGAGCTCGCCCGCGAAGCGCTCGACACCAACTGGGTGAAGCTCGAGGTGATCGGCGATCGCGAGACACTCTATCCCGATGTGACGGAGCTGATCGAGGCCACGCGCCGCCTCACCGACGACGGCTTTAAGGTGCTGCCTTATTGCACCGACGATCCGGTCGTATGCCAGCGGCTGGCCGATGTTGGAGCCGTTGCGGTAATGCCGATGGGTTCGCTCATCGGTTCCGGCATGGGCATCGCCAATCCCGCCAACCTCGAACTGATCTGCCGCCGCGCGGCGGTTCCGGTCATCGTCGATGCCGGCATCGGCACCGCGTCCGATGTGGTCATTGCCATGGAGCTCGGCGCCGCCGCAGTCCTCCTCAACACTGCCGTTGCCAAGGCCGACGATCCGGTCCGCATGGCGGCCGCCATGCGCCACGCGGTCGAAGCCGGGCGCCATGCGTATCTCGCCGGTCGCATTCCGCGCCGCGGCCGTGCCGAGCCTTCAAGCCCGCAGCTCGGGCTGGTCGGTTCATGAAGCAACTGCCGTCGCCGCTTCTCGTCATCACCGACCGCCATCAGGCGCGACATTCCATCGCGGCGATTGCGCAAGAGGTCGGACAAGGCGGCGGACGCTGGCTGCTGCTGCGCGACAAGGACCTTGAGCCGCGAGAGCGCCGCGATCTCGCCGCCCACCTGGCCGAGATCGCGCGGCGTAACGGCATGCATCTCTCGGTGAGCCGCGATGTCGCTCTGGCGGCGGAATGCGGCGCCTCGGTGCATCTTCAATCGGCCGCCGTTGTGGGCGCTGCGCGGCAGCGCCTTGGGACGGGCGCGCTTGTCGGCGTATCGGCGCATAGCTTCGACGATGTGGCCGCCGCGGCCGCCGCAGGCGCCGATTACGTCACCCTGAGCCCGATTTTCCTCACCGCCAGCAAGCCCGGCTACGGCCCGGCGCTGGGCGTTGCGGCGATCGGGCGCGCAGCGGACCTCGGGATTTCCGTCATCGCACTCGGCGGCGTGACAACCGATCTCCTCCGGCCTTGCATTGACGCCGGCGCCGCCGGGGTCGCCGTCATGGGCGAGATCATGCGAGCCGACCAACCCGGCCGCATCGTCCGCGGACTGTTGGCCGCCTGCGAGGCTGCACAGCAGCCTCGGATTTGATTTCTGGCATTCGAGAGACCTTGTCGGGAGATGAAAAAAAGTGCAGCCTTCACCATTCAAAAATGGGGCGGGATCAACGACCGATTCTGACGGGCTCACGTAAGATTTGCCGCCTTGAGATTGAGGCGTTCCGGCATCCGCTCCGCTCGGATTTGCATTGGCCTGAATGGGGCGCGGTAAAACCAAGGGGGATATCATGATAGACCATCGGCGTGCCCGCACGGCATCTGTCGCAGTATTGGCGGTTGCCTCATTTGTTGCTGCCGCGGGGGCATTTGCGCCGGACGTTCGGGCGGAAGGGAAGTGGCGCGTCGGGGCACCAATCCCGGAAGGCGCCAACGAGGTGATCGGCGCCGCGATCGAGGGCCAAGTCTATGTCTATGGTGGTCAGGATTCGGCCAACAAGCCCCAGGGCCTATTTTTCCGTTACGACCCGGCCAAGAACGAATGGACCAAGCTGCAGGGCAATCCAGCGCCCGTCCATCACGGCGCCGCGGCCGCGATCGGGCGCAAATTTTACGTCTTCGGCGGCTTCCGGTTGCCCGACACCGGCAAGGTCGGCTGGTATCCAGAGGACAAGGCGTGGGTATACGACGTCGACAGCGCGAGATGGTCGGCCCTGCCCAACATGCCGACGCCGCGCGGCGCGCTTGCCGCCGTTGCGGTCGGCAAAAAGATCTATGTAGTCGGCGGTGCCAGCATTCCGAAGGGCATGCAGCTTCCCGACGGGCTTTTCGGCGGCGGCCCGGTCGATCTGCTCGGCACCACTGAAGTGCTCGACACGGATACCAATACGTGGACGAGCGTCGCGCCGATGCCGACACCGCGCAATCACCACAGCGTTGCCTATGTGGAAGGCAAGATCTACGCCATCGGCGGGCGCGTCGGCTCGTGCTTTTCCAACGGGTGGTCGTCGAACATTTGGATGAATGACGCCTATGACATCGCGACCAACACCTGGACGCCGCGTGCGCCGATGCCGACCGCGCGCTCGGGCACCGGCATCGGGGTCATCGACGGCAAAATCCACGTGATGGGCGGCGAGGGCTGGATCGAGGATTTCGGCGGTGTATTCCGCGCCCACGAGATATACGACCCCAAGACCAACACCTGGACGCGGGCGCCGCGCATGATCACACCACGTCACGGCTTTGCGGCGGCGGAGATCGGCAAGAGCATTTTCGCAGTCTCCGGCGTGAACAATGC
>WNFG01043499.1_pt1 | contig 11186 bp, 11 predicted proteins | sample 5400431 | NCBI WGS metagenome assembly WNFG01 (sample SAMN13153346, study PRJNA577476) | soil metagenome | isolation source: 120 cm saprolite under Douglas fir tree site 2 hole 3 replicate 2 | place: USA:California | collected 2015-04-18
CCCGCTCCGCGGGGCCGTCTGGGTCTGCACAGGGACGCAGAACAAAAAAGCGCCCATTTGCGGAAACCACTATGCGGCGTCGTATACCAGCAAAGGTTGTCGAGCGCGTATCACCACCACTAGCCTTGGCGCGGGGCGCCTCGGGAGCACAATCGTCCGCACCTTCACGCGCACCGGCGAGGCATCAGCCTTCTCACCCAGTACGCCACGCAAGGGAAGAACCGCTCTTTCTTCCTGATTCTCAGATGTCCGCCGCGGATAAAGAGGCACTCCACGCGTCTGGACTTGGAGATATGGACGCTGATGAATTTAATGCGATGTTGGAGGACGATGGTGAGGAAGTTGGGATCAATTTACACACTCCGGACGCTTCGGACCCATCCGTGCCGCCGCCCATGCCGCCGTCGCTAACCCTCGATTTGGACTTGAATGAAGAACAGGGACACGGCCAAGACGTCAACCGTTTCGAAGACGATATCGAGTCGGAGATGGATCCCACGCAGTCTGATGAGAGCGGCAAGGTATGCCGACCTACTTACCCCTTCTGTACTTTGCATCAAAATATTTTTTTACTGATCGTCCATGTGTTCACCGGGGTGCATGGCAGGCGTTCCGACCGCTGTTCGATGACTGACGCCCAATAAAACTTACATTACTCTTATCGTGGCTCAGGTTACAATATAATGACTGTAGACAGCTTGTACGTACTTTCCGCGTGCTCGATCTGTCCACCTCCGTGGGGTTTTCCCACAATTTGTCTGCGATCTATACATCTGTGCATTCGAGAACGACGATACAGCACGATACGAGGAAGGAGGGTTATGATAATATCTAATGTCCATGGATGCGATGCGAACTCAGAAGAAAAGGGGGGGTCTGGGTTTCGGCCATGGCCATGGTAGATCGCGGCAAATGAGGGTGACGATCTTTGAGAGACAGCTTTTTGTAGACGACACGACACGACACGCCTAGTCCCGGTCCTTCTTCCCTTCCTCCTATAACTTCTTCTTTATCTATTCTCCTTTGTGGAAAGCGGATCTCTTGTCTCGAACGCACCCCATTCCCTAGGCCATGCATGGTCATTTCCTTTTTCGAAGCATTCTGACTGGCCAATAGAAGACTCTTGCTGCGCTTGCGAACGGTGGATCTCCTAACTCCACACTCACCTCAGTTCGTGATAGTTTTCCCATCGGTCCCTATAGGCAATAGACGTGTATGGAACATGAAATATGGAGACGCATAGGGAGATTAGTCCGTGACGGCTTGCGATGACCCTGCAGGTAATCGTACCAACCATTTAAAGGGAATCCACGATTGTCGGGGGTTGTGGACCGTAGCTCATCTTTCTCGCCTTTTAAGACGTCATTGGTAGTTACACTGATCTAATTTTATTATATTGTAATACATTCCTGGCGCTGTCCCTGTTGCCGCAGTTACTGCACAGTAACTCACTGCGGACGTCCAATTCTAATCTCGGAGAGAACTAGTTTCGTCACCGTTATCAAGTAAAATAATAAAGAAGCGCGATGGTCACGGTCCAAGAGGATTTATGGTGGATCAACGGAACATCTTCATCTTACAGTACAAACCCTCGCGTTGCGCTGACGACTTGTTCGACAGGCGTGCGACGTATCAAGTCAAACTATCCGTGGTAGAAAAAATGCTTGCGATGGAAGAACCGACGGAGTGGAATAGTGGGAATACTGTATTGGTCTCCGAGGATGGGATCAACCACGCCCGGAGTTATCACAGCGCTCTCAACCGACCGCTGAATGGACATCGATGTTTTCATTTTTCGTCAACGTCACTGTAGGGAACAAACGACTGGCGCAGGTGGCGCGGGGTAGTACAATAATCGAAAATCGTGGGAGTATTGTCATCTGGAAGCACGGGCAAAATTATGGGCATTATTGTTGGCCGCCGATGCGTTGAACGCGGGGCTACAAAAATCTCCTCCAGTCTCAGAGGTATAAACGAAGCGTATGGAGGCAGCGCGAGAGGGTTCGTATTAGTATACGTTACTATACAGTATGTTACATACCTCTTCTTCTGATGAACACTCGGCTCGAAACGAAGGAATATGGCTGGGGCGTAAATCGTCGAATACGCAAAGCCCGGCTGTTTAAATGGCAGTCTGTGCAGCCTCTGCTATCACTCGCTACCCCGACTGCGCGTGAGCTTGAGGAAGGCAAAGTGCCAATGCGGGCTCTTGACCCCAAATATCGTCCCAAGCCCGATCTACTTGCTTTACGTGCCAGAAGCTCTCCATAGTAGAGGAGATGGCCAACGGTGTTGGTCAAAGCACGAGCTTGGTATCTGACCATCTATTTCCACGTCGGGGATTTGACTGGCATGATTGGTGGGTGGGAATTGAAATACCTGACATTCCCCTCACTTGGAACAATGGTCTTCTTACTGGGACTTGCACTGGGGAGGAGTGCACCGACTTTGGCTGGCTCTGGGCCAGTGTTCGAGTGGTCTCTGACGCATAGAGAGCCTATGGGGTCATGGCAGAGAATCACGTATTATTGGTTTGGATCCGCTGATGCTGTCTGGACTGGGCACAGATCGAGAACGGGCACTATGAGGTTATCTCGAAACAGCCTTGTGAAGAATGAAGGCCGAGGGGCCCGCCGGTAGAGGATTTGCAGTGCCCAAAGGCGGTTTATCTCGTAAAAGTCTCGGCGGATACGGCGGTCAAGCACGGAAGGCCGTTTCAGGGTATCTCGGAGCTGGCATCACATCAACTTAACCTGGGATTCGTGCTGCTCTGGAGATCATCAGAGATAATGCGACGATCCACAACCCAGCTTTTGGGTGCCACTGTACAGCTACTCGGCCGAGTCGGGCACCTTCAGAAATCTAGGGGAGGAGTGGTTGTCCAAGGTTAAACAGCAGGCGGACGGGTGCACAGACTTTTTTTAGGTAGCTCCGTATGCTACATTATCACATTGCTAAAAATGGGCGGACCAATACGGCAGGTATGCGTGAGAGGCGTGTATCAAGGCCCAGTAAGCATGGGAGAGGGTCAGGCGCGTGGGAGCGTGGAGACTCACTGGGCAAGTGTGTCGCGCCTGTGCATCATGGCGACGGTGCAGAGAACATGCGAAAGCGACACGGGACGGCACGGAGAGACAGTTCGGGGAAATCAAAGGGCCGCGTGTTTTGCCGCGGGGTATGGGGCGTGCGTGAGCCTGCACGCGTACGTCACACTGCGTGCACGGTGAAGGGAAATCGAGATTGGTTGATGGATTTTTTTTACGGGGGACGCATTAGGGTGATGGCAGAGGAGAGAGCAGATGAAATGTGGGAGACATGTTCGACGGACTGTTATTGTCAATTCCACACACTGAAATCGACACGCCCCGTCCATTTTTATCGCTTGTTGCGAAAGTTTGGTCGTCAAGCGAAGCAGGAAAGCCGCTCTCTCTTGACCCAAACCCCCAGGGCCCCAGCGCTGGTCCCAGCCAGAATTAACATCACAAATTTGCAAAGAAATGAACCTACCTTCATCACGTACGGTCACCAACCACAAGTCCTACGACTCTTCCTCTCCATCGGCCCCGTCGAGTCGTCGCGCCTCAAAAATTACAGTCGAATATCACAAACCCTCGAGGCAATCCATCCAAGAGTACCAACAACTCCTCTCAGACGTCAACGTCCACGCCGCTGCCGCTGCTAATTACAAGGATCCCTTCGTTCCTTCGAGACAAGCTCCCCCTCCACCCAGCTCCCACAAGTCCTCCAGGAGCCGAGACCGTGACTCTTCATTTTCTCAACACAAATCCCGCAACTCTCTCCACAAACCACCCCCCCGCTCCCGAGGGCACTCTGTGTCCACTGCACCTACCACTATCCACGAGGCCGAATCCGATCCCTTTTCCACTGCGCCTTCCACGCCGCTGCAGGAATTCAGCTCCTTCGTTCTTCCTTCCACTAGAGACATGGCCACATCCTCCGTGCCTCCTACCCCACCTCGTCCTTCCCGGGCAAACACAGTCAATCTTAACGACCTCTATGTCGATCCTAATCAAGTTCCTGTCCATGCTTCCGCTCCTTCAGCTCTCTTAGATGGCCTTCCTGCGGAACCTTACGGTGACTCCCAGTCCTTTGTCACCGCTGCGTCCTCTACTGCGTTTTCTCCCTCAGTGGCGGCCACATCGTTTCCCCCTCCCCCGACCGATCGCATGGGAACCGTATCACGCTCCCGTAGTGGCACCGTTACCGCCAAGGGCAAGAAGGGCATGCTCGGCTTCATGACCGACTTTCTCAACTCGAACAAACGGCCGGAGATCAGCACACCCTACGACCCGGTTCACCTCACGCATGTTGGCTTCAACTCATCTACTGGTGAATTTACTGGTTTGCCCAAGGAGTGGCAACAACTTCTACAGGACAGCGGTATTTCCAAGTCCGATCAAGAGAAGAATCCGCTTGCTGTCATGGAGATCGTCAAGTTCTACCAAGAAGGTGTTTGGGAAAAGATTGGCCACGCCCCCGCTCCAGGAAGCTCTCAATCACCACCTATTCCAAGCACGTTACAACTCGCCTTCCCTGGGCTGTCCAAGTCTGTGGATGATAGCTTTGTCCCCACGGTGAGCGGTACCTATCATTCCTCATAGCCGCCGTCTGACAGTTTAAAGCGGGCGGCATTATCGCCTCCGAAAAAAGCTCACTCCGCCGGGGGTTTGCATGGTGCAACTACACCTCACCCACCAGGATCATATCGCCCTGCGCCATCTCCACCGCAGCCTGCACAGCCTAACCTTGACAGGTCGAACTCTCAGCGATCAGTACCCAAGCCGCCACGTAGTGACACACTCGTTCGCGCAAACACTACAAAGGACCGGCGCTCTCCGGGTCCACCGGCGTCTGTCAAGGCGTCCGTCCGAGAATCACCTAACTCGTCGACCGCGGATCTCGCACTTAAGTCACAAGCTAGCGCAGCTGCGAACGGTCCGGTAGCAGAACGTCGGGCTCCTCAACCTCCCGCAGCTCCACAACAGCCTAGTCCTGCTGTAGCAAGCTTGGCGAAAACCGCGGGGGGTGCGACTCCAAGGCGACGTGAGAAGAAGAAAGAAGACAAAGCAAATGACGCAGATATAATCAAGCGATTGCAACAGATCTGCACAGATGCAGATCCCACGCGGTTGTATCGCAATCTCGTAAAGATTGGCCAGGGGTCATTCATTCCCGATGTCTTCTTCGTGGGGCTTTTGTAGTGCCTCGGGTGGCGTGTTTACTGCCTACCAAGTTGGGACAAATCTTTCTGTTGCGATCAAGCAGATGGACCTGGATAAGCAGCCCAAAAAGGATCTTATCATTAACGAGATCCTCGTGATGCGAGCTTCGCGTCATGCAAATATCGTCAACTATATCGACTCGTTCCTTTACAAGAATGAACTCTGGGTGGTGATGGAGTATATGGAGGGTGGCTCGCTCACGGACGTTGTTACGGCGAACTTGATGACAGAGGGGCAAATCGCGGCAGTGAGTAGGGAGACATCACAGGGTTTGCAACATTTGCACAGGCACGGTGTCATCCATCGCGACATCAAGAGCGACAACGTGTTGTTAAGTCTCCCTGGTGACATCAAGCTCAGTATGTATCTCGATTTTCTCACCTGATATGTTCTCTGACCATTGTGGCGTCCTTAACATCAGCTGACTTTGGCTTCTGTGCTCAAATTTCGGATCCTGCGCACGCAAAGCGAACTACTATGGTCGGTACTCCATACTGGATGGCGCCTGAGGTTGTCACACGCAAGGAATATGGCCCGAAAGTGGATATATGGTCTCTTGGTATTATGGCTATAGGTATGTTGTCTCGATTCTTGGTTATTTGGTTCCTGACAAGATTGCCTGTGATTCAGAGATGATCGAGGGTGAACCGCCCTACCTTAATCAAAATCCACTAAAAGCTCTCTATCTGATCGCCACGAACGGCACGCCAACCATTGCCAACCCCGAGAACTTATCATCGACGTTCCGGGACTACCTTGCGAAGACGCTTGAGGTCGATGCAGAGAAGCGGCCGGATGCGACACAGCTTTTGCAACATCCATTCATTGCCCGGAACAAATGATCGATTTCGCTGCGTAGCGATCCTTTCTAACCTCCCTTTCAAGTCTCAATTGTCACTCATCCCTACTTGCATTTATTCAACCATTCTTTTGTTTTCCTCACGCATCTATTTTCGTTCCACTCGCCCCTTCTTCGACATGCAATTGGCCTCCGCCTCTCCAGCCGCCATATCCAATCACGCATACCCTGATGCTGAATACATACATGCTGTGTGCATGCGCAGGCCACTAACTAGATACCATAGAGAAAACAAACAAACAAACAAAATCGAACATCCATTATCGACGTCACGTTGGAGTACGTGTGATATATTTGTTTTATGCCCCTATGTTCTCTCTCTTCATCATTCATTCGATCGATTCGGTGACGGACAGATGGACGGCGTGGCTGAGCTGAGCAGGACTGAGAGCGCCCCCTTTTTTTGATTCTTTGACTCGAGATGCAATCTATACGGTACGATTGTAATGAATGTGATTGTAAACATAAAGTTTTGTTTCTAACGATGCGTGCCTTGGAAAGTGTTGTATTGCGGTGTAGTTTGAATCCTGTGCATTACAACTACAGCATTCGCCTGGCACACGAATATCTGTTCATTTCTACCAATGATGTTCTCTCTCTCACCGGAAAAAACTCACGACTCCTACACATCGTCGGCTTCATCGAGTCGTATGTCAAGAAATGGAGCACTACATCATAAAGCTTCCGAGACCATGCAGTCGAATACAGGGTCTATCGCAAACTCCAGTGTGCACAATACCACGCCGGTCGCTTCCCGTAAAGCCCTATTCAAATTTTTAGGACAAGGTCCAGGTGGAAACTCTGATCACAGATCTTCCTACTACCTCGAAAAACCGGACTTTAGTTTCAGAAATCAGTCCCAATCCGGCTGTAGCTCCACAGCAACTTCCACACCGAAGCAGGGACTTCGTTCCTTAAGCCCGGCTCTCACGACAATGAGAACGAATACTTGTTTTCTCCACGTTCTTCTATATATAACCTGGCCACAGATCCTAGTCCAAACTCAAGTCCCATCCGTAGTACCCCTCCCTCCCCTCTCTTAGATGGCCTTTTCGCGAAACCGTATGGTGACTCCCAGCCATTAGCTACAGCAGCTACAACGGAAATCACCACAGCCGAAATGCCTCTCNNNNCTCTCGTCGGAGCTACCCCTTTTCTTCCACCTCCAACAGATCACATTGATACCACCAGCCTGGATCCTCGACTCATCGAGGATGACTTTCCTGATGAACTTCTCAGACATTCTGCACCCGTATTTCCCGAAGCCGGTGAAGCTCGCGAACGTGTGCGTCGTATACTAGAATCCAAGGTCGCACGAGTGGCTTCAAAGATATGTTCTGTGGAGGAAGTCACTGTCCTCCAGAAAGAGGTTGACCACTGGCTGACGGAAGTCACCGCAGCCGACCAAGTCCGTGTGCTGTCCTCGTCTTCAAACCCGTCACTGACTCTTTCCCATCCACAGTCCACAGCGCTCTTCTTGAGTTCCTTGCTTCTCAAAGCTATCCTCGCCAATCAAACTGCGTTCTCCGATGCATCGGTGTCTTTAATGTCGAAGGTGGACGAGGTTGAATTCGAGAATGGTAGATTTGAGGTTGAAGTTCACAGGCAGAAAGTTGAATACAGTCAGAAAGTCCGAGAGTGTCAGGGTCTCCGTACAGAGCTCAGTCGTTTGACCAGCCCAGCCGTGTCAATGGCATCTCCGGCGGAAGCTGCTCACGCTGGTTTATCGAGCTCGTCGGGGCCATCCGCATCCCCTCCTAGCTCTAGTGTAACATCATCCACATCATCTCCGTCCTACATTTCCAATCCTGTTTCGCCACTCTCGCTCCTGGGGCTCACTCGTTCAGCGTCCGTAGCGCCTACACCGCCTGCGCGCTCAGCGTCTATAGTTCCCACCTCTCCGTCGCGCACGGCATCTACCGTCCCTGCCCACACCTCAACGCCCAGCAGCTCTTCTGCTTCTCACCAATCCGCGACGTCTACCGTACCGACTTCCCGCTCCAGGTCGACTGCAGCAGCAGCACCTATTCGCAAGTCTCGGACTATGGCGATGTCACAACAGGAACCTCCTACTTCTTCACCCCCAACACTTCATGACGGGGTTCAATCGGTTCTGCGTCACGCCGTCACCCATGATCACAGGCCCAGTGCTGCAACACAATCGCCTATGATGGAGCAAGCACCCGCACCACGTCCATCATCACTGTACTCACCGAATGATGGCTCTTCAAATGCCTCCCATTCCCACTCAACTGAGACACCATTCCCAGCTGCTGATGCAGTGATTATGGCAGATGCATTTCGCAGGGCGCTACGACGACCTGACTTTGGGGATGCAGCAGGAGACGAGTTCTGATACGATTACGGCGGCGCGAAGGTTTTAAGACCGGAAAGGGGTCGAAGAAAATGGCTATGATAGAGCCAATGGTGCGACGCTTTGATGCCGAGCTTATGTAGAAGAAAGCGGAGGAAGCGCAAAGGCGAAGGGGACGACAAGGACCGACTGGGACGCGAGGAAGAGCACACAGGAAGGATGAAAAGTCGATACTGATTCAGGCTAAACTAGCATGTTTAAATACATGTAGCTACGATAGGAGTTTTATTACAATATAGGAGCGTTATCGAGTAGAAGGGCTGACAAGAACAAAGAACCGTAATGGCCGGGGAGCGAGAAAGACCGTGCATTTGCGCTGCGGAGGCGGACGTTGGCTTGCTTCACATCAAGAAACCTGATGTGAACTCTTTGGACTTATAGTATACAAACTTTTATAAGCTTGTCCAAGTCCAAAAAGTTTATGTCGAGTTTCCCTGGTGCAATTGGCCGGGATGAGGCCAAGATTAAGTCCAATACAAAGTAACCCGAGCCTTAGTCAACGGGAGAGACCCAGAACATCACTGAGACAGGCGCCTCAGACACGATCATCGAGATGCCCGTGTGCGCCATGCCAGTGCAGCAAGGATCAAAACCTTAAACCTGAATACTTTATGATAATGCGATTGAAGATGGCCATTATCTTGACCTCCCCGATTCTCCCGAGTCGGAAAGCACTGATCATCGATCATTAGTGGCGGGAGCAGTGATCACCTTCCGGTGCAGTACAACCACCTTTTTTGTGGGTGTCGCTCGCCGCTCACCGCCCCCTCAAAAGAACGTGTTAGAAATACGTAGCGGAATACAAGGCGGAATACGCGCACAGGGGTGTGCACAAGTGATGGGTCTGTGCGATGCGCGTATCCCTGACAACCTCTTTTTTGCGGTTCTGATCACTTATACTGTACAGTACATGTGTTCTTAGTAGCAACAGTTTCTTGGCTTCGGATCGACTCGGGTTCCGTAAGTAGAGTGACGTCATATAATATAATAGTTATGTCATCGTTATTCGTTATTCATATTCACTCCTCTTCACTCACCACTCATGTCTGTGCCAGCTCAACCCGTCGTCTACTCTTTCCCAGACACCTCACACCTCTCGGATTCTCTCGCAGAGTACATCATAAAAGCTCAGAAAGAGGCTATCAACAAGCACCGCAGGTTCACCCTCGCCATTTCTGGAGGATCACTTCCAAAGACTCTCACAGCACTTATCTCAAAGCCAGGTGTACAATGGGACAAGTGGCAAGTCAACTTCATCCCCGTCTTTCTATATGCCACTATTTATCATCTGCTCTGTCTGCAGGCACGTCTTCTACGCCGACGAACGCATCGTTCCGCTCGATCATGAAGATTCCAACCACAAACTCGCGCACGACACGCTCTTCTCCAAAGTGTCCATCCCGCAAGAGAACATTCACACGATTGACTATTCATTGCAAGATGACCTGGAAGAGCTGTCAGATGCATACGAAAAGGAGCTGATCCGTGAATTTGCCCAGAGAGACTCGGCGCGTTTCCCTGTCTTCGACCTCATCCTGCTTGGCATCGGCCCGGATGGTCACACGGCCTCACTCTTCCCGGGCCATGAGCTCCTGTCAGAGAGCGATCGTTGGGTGGCCTACATCGAAGATTCGCCCAAGCCGCCTCCCCGCCGCGTGACGCTCACCTACCCTGTTATCAACCACGCAGCCCGTGTCGCGTTCGTCGCGACTGGCAGCGGAAAGGTACAGATCCTGCACGATATCCTAGACACGCCCGAGCTCGGTTTGCCCGCTGCGCGCGTGCGACCGGTGGCTCACGGCCAGCTCGTGTGGTTTGTGGATGACGTGGCATCGGCCGAGGTAAAGTTTGAGAAGAGCCAGTTCAAGCTGTAGATTGAGAAAAAGTAAACTGAAAAGGAGATGTCTCGGGAGAGGGAGAACATCGATGTGTATGTTTATTTGTTTTTGATGCTGTCATGCATTGCGTTCGTTCTTGTATTTCGCTTTATTGTTATGAGTACTATTCTCCGCTAGTTAGTTCCAGTTAGCTTGTCAGTTAGTACCCTGTATTGTGTTGCACCCTTGCAACCGAGTAGTTGTGGCAATGCGATGTGTTAGTGTGTCTCAAATGGTGACTCCGATGGTACGGTGGGTCAATGAGCGACAATCAAAGTTCAAATATAGCAAAGCTGCCATTGTTCGTAGAATTCACGGAGGTACTCACAGGGAGGCGCAAAACTATTGACTACCCACCGCAGAGTCCGTGGCCCCGACAGCCATCTCCGGAAATAATGAAAGCAACGCCGAATCGAAAATCAGCATGAGCAGATGTGCGTTGCAAGCCTGGTCGTCGAACGGGTCAAGCAACGCGCTCAACGTTCGCTTGCGGGCGGCGGACGTTGGGCCTAGCAACAACGGCGCCAGAGGTCCTGGAAATCATCAAATATGAAGAGGAAAAAAGGGATGGCATTTTATCAGAAGGACGTAAAATGTATGGATTATCGGCGCGCATACCGGGTATCGCCTGGGCGAGGCGCCGCACCAATTCTGAGCGTAGCATGGCTTGTTCTTCCGGTGTCGGATCTGGAGGGCTTTGTGCCGGATAACCATTAGGAAATAGCGAACGTTTTGCGGCGTTTATGAGGGAGGTGAATTGAACCGGCGTGAGAACGGACGTGTAAAGGAAGAGCGGCAGGAGGCTGGATAGAAAATAACCAAAAAAAAAAAAA
>WNFG01004979.1_pt1 | contig 11183 bp, 10 predicted proteins | sample 5400431 | NCBI WGS metagenome assembly WNFG01 (sample SAMN13153346, study PRJNA577476) | soil metagenome | isolation source: 120 cm saprolite under Douglas fir tree site 2 hole 3 replicate 2 | place: USA:California | collected 2015-04-18
GCTGGACGCGATCGAGCCGACCCGCAGCACCGCGCCGCGGCTGCGGCAGAAGGTCGAGCACGTCCAGCTCGTCCGCGCCGACGACCTCGGGCGCTTCGCGAAGCTCGGCATCGTCGCGTCGATGCAGCCGATCCACGCCACGAGCGACCGCGACCTCGCCGACCAGTACTGGGGTGCCGAGCGCACAAAGCGCGCGTACCCCTGGCGCGCGCTGCTGTCGTCCGGAGCGGTGCTCGCGTTCGGGTCCGATGCGCCGGTCGAGCCGATCGATCCGCTCCTCGGCATCCACGCCGCGGTCGCCCGTAGGCGGCCGGCCGATACGGCTGCCTGGACGCCCGAGCAGCGCCTCACGCTCGACGAGGCGCTGGCGGGTTACTCGAGCGGCGCGGCGTATTCCCTGGGACGCGAGACCGAGGCGGGCACCCTCGCACCGGGCATGGCCGCCGACATCACCGTGCTCGATCGCGATCTCGCACAACTCCGGGACGTCCAGTTGCTGGAGGCGCGCGTCAGCGGGGCGATCACCGGCGGCGTGGTCCGCTTCGCCGAAGGGCTCGGATGATCGAAGTCGTCCTCCACGGCGAGCTCCGCCAATGGAGCCCGGGCGGGCGCAAGCAGCTGAGCGTCGCCGCCGCGGGCAAGCGCGCCGGCGATGTGGTGCGCGACATCGGCATCCCCGCGGCCCAGACCGCGGCGTTCGTCGTGAACGGCGAGCAGACCGACGCTGATGTGGTCCTTGCGGCGGGCGACACGCTCGAGATCCTTCCCGCGATCAGCGGCGGCGCGGATGGCGCGCTCGACGGCGTCAAGGTGCTCGACCTCACGCGCGCGCTCGCGGGTCCGTACTGCACGCTGATGCTCGGCGATCAGGGTGCGGACGTCGTCAAGGTCGAGCTCCCCGGCACCGGTGACGAGACCCGCGAATGGATGCCGCCGGCGATCGGCGGCATCTCGGCGTACTACCTCGCGATCAATCGCAACAAGCGCAGCGTGACGGTCGACCTCAAGCACCCCGAGGGAAAGCGCGTGCTCGAGCGCCTCATCGAGCGGTCGGACGTGATGGTGGAGAACTTCAGTCCGGGCACGCTCGCCCGTCTTGGGTTCCCCGACGAGCGCGTGCGCAGCATCAACCGTCGCGCGATCGTCTGCCACGTAAGCGGGTTCGGCCAGGACGGCCCGGGCCGCGCGTGGCCGGCCTACGACCTCATCGTGCAGGGGATGGGCGGGATCATGAGCCTCACCGGAGAGCCCGGCAGCGAGCCGGTGATGGTCGGCGTCCCGCAGGCGGACGTGGTCGCCGGGATGTTCGCCGCCTTCGCCGTCGTCGCGGCTCTGCACGCGCGCGAGCGCACCGGCGAGGGTCAGGTCATCGACGCGACAATGATCGGCGGTCAGGTCGCGTTGCTGTCGCGCCAGGCCGCTCGCTATTTCGCCGACGGCACGGTGCCGCGTCCCGAGGGGAACATCCACGCGTCGATCGTCCCGTACCAGACGTTCCGCGCGTCCGACGGCCACGTGAACGTGGGCGTCGCAAACAACGCGCTCTTCGAGCGGTTCTGCCGCGCGATCGACCTCGAGGAGCTGCTCGCCGATCCGCGCTTCGCGGATAACCCGAGCCGGGTCGCGCATCGGAAGGAGCTCGTGCCGGTGCTCGAGCGGCGCATCGCGCAGTTCACAAAGGCCGAGGTGGTGCGCCGCCTGCGCGAGGCGAACGTGCCGGTCGGCCCGATCAACGCGCTCGACGAGGTCTTCGCGGATCCGGTGATCCGTCATCTCGGGCTCATCGCTGAAGTCGACCACCCGACGGCGGGCCGCGTGCGCGCGCCGGGGATCCCCGTGCGCCTGTCGGGGACACCGGCGTCGGTGCGGCGCCACCCGCCACTCCTCGGCGAACACACCGACGAGGTGCTCGCGGAGCTCGGCTACACGACCCAGGAGATCGCGGGCCTGCGACGGGGCGGCGCGATCTGAACCAGTTGAATGGGGCGCAGCCCGGCCTCCGCACGGGACGCCGGCGTCCGCTGTGGCTCGTCGCCGCGCTCTCGCTGCTGACGCTCGGGGCCTACGTGCCGATCTGGTTCGGACTGACCTGGGCGGAGATCAAGAGCGAGACGAAGGACGAGCGCATGCTCCCTCTCGGTCACGCCCTCGCGACGCTCGTGCCAGGCGCGAACGGGTGGATCGCCTGGAGGCACTTCGGCGCCATCAACGGGCTGCTCGAGAAGGCCGGCCGTCCGGAGCGGGTCGATGCGCTCAGCGGCGCGCTCGGCCTGGTCATCTGGTGGCTGACGTTCACCCACTACTCGTCGGATCCGGTGTTTCTGGCGCTCGACGCGGTCGAGCTGCTCGCGGGGACGGCCGTCGTTGTCTACGGCCAGCGCGGCCTCAACGCCTACTGGGCGACGCTCGGCGCGGTGGAGAAGCTCCTCGAGACGGACCTGATCGTGCTCGCGGTCGCCGGGACGTACGCGGTCTTCACGCTCGTCGGCTTCTTCACCGCCACCCCCTGACCTATATCCTTCGCTCCTCCGTGGGCAGCATCCTCGTCGTCGGCTCGCTCGCGTACGACGATGTGCGGACACCCTTCGCAGCGCAGGACGGCGTGCTGGGCGGCGCGGCGTCGTACTTCTCGATGGCCGCGTCGCTGTACGCGCCGGTCCGGCTCGTCGGCGTCGTCGGCGATGACTTTCGCGAGGCCGACCTCGGTCGCCTGCGCGCCCGCGGTATCGATATCTCCGGGATCGAGCGCCGGCCCGGACGATCGTTCCGCTGGACCGGCGTCTACGACTTCGTGAACGACACCGCGGAGACGGTCAACACCGACCTCGGCGTCTTCGGTGACTGGCGTCCCCAGATCCCCGAGGCGTACGCGGACAGCGAGTTCGTCTTCCTCGCGAACATCGATCCCGAGATCCAGCTGGCGACGCTCGCGCAGATGCGGCGGCCAAAGGTCGTGGCGCTCGACACGATGAACTACTGGATCGAGCACTCGCGCGAGGCGCTCATCAACGTCATCCGCAAGGTCGACGTCGTGAGCATCAACGAGGGCGAGGCGCGCCAGCTCTTCGAGACGTTCAAGATCGTGAAGGCCGCGCGCGAGATCCTGGCCCTCGGGCCGAAGGTGCTGGTGGTCAAGCGCGGCGAGAACGGCGCGACCCTGTTCACAAAGGACGGGTCGTTCTGGGCGCCGGCGTATCCGCTCGAGGAGACGGTCGATCCGACCGGCGCGGGCGACACGTTCGCCGGTGGATTCGTCGGCTACATCGCGGAGTGCGGCGGCTTCGAGGATGCGGCCGTCCTCCGCCGAGCCGTGCTGCACGGGACGGTGTGTGCCTCGTACTCGGTCGAGCGGTTCAGCGTCGACGGGATCGCCTCCGTGGACCGCGGGGCCGTGGACGCGCGCTACCGGGCACTCCACGAGCTGATCCGGGTGTAGTGGGAACCCCGAGCGGGTGGGGTTGTAAAGGGAGCGGAGACCGACTCCGTGGAGGGCCGGCCAACGGAGGACGCTGAGCTCGTGGAGCGCAGTCGACAGGGCGACGCGGACGCGTATGCAGAACTCGTCACGCGCTATCAGGGCGTGGCCGCGCGCACCGCGTACGTCATCACGGGCTCGGACGCCGACGCCGAGGATGCGGCCCAGGAGGGCTTCGTGAAGGCCTTCTACGCGCTCGACCGCTTCCACGCTGGGGCTCCGTTCCGACCATGGCTGCTCCGCATCGTCGCGAACGAGGCCATCAACCGCCGCAAGGCGGCCGGCCGCCGTCCGACGGTCGACATCAGCGTGGTGGGGGACCGGCCCTCGGATGACACGGCCCTGTCGCCCGAGGGCGCGGCCCTTGCCAGCGAGCGCCGCGCGGTGGTCCTTGCGGCCCTGCGCCAGATGAGAGAGGAGGACCGGCTCGTCATCGCCTACCGCTACTTCTTCGATCTCTCTGAGGCCGAGATGGCCGTGGCGCTCGACGTGGCACGCGGCACGGTGAAGTCGCGGCTCTCACGCGCGCTCGGCCGCATGCGCGTGCTCATGGGGGAGCCGGCACGCGATGACTGAGCGCATGCGCGACGAAGAGCTCGAGGCGACGCTCGTCGACATCGGTGGGCGCCTCGACTACCCGCAGCCGACGCGCATGGCGCAGGCGGTGCGCGCGCGTCTGCGCGAGCCGCGGCCGAAGCGACCGCTGTGGTCGGCACCCGCGTTCGCGCCGGCGTTCGTGACCCTCGCGCTTCTCTTGGTCGTCGTCGCGCTCGGCTCGCCGGGCGTGCGCAGCGCGGCCCGCGAGTTCTTCCACCTGCGCGGGATCGATATCTTCCCGGTGCCGTCGGTCGCGACCGTGGCGCCCACGCTTCCGGTGACGATCCCCGGCGAGCGCGTGTCGCTGGACGAGGCGCGGCGCCGCGTGCACTTCACCGTACGTCAGCCGACCGTGCCCGAGCTGATGGCACCCGATGCCGTCGTGCTGGACACCACCGGAGGCGCCGAGCGCGTCACGCTCCTGTACGGCGAGCGTGCCGGCTTCCCCCCGACGCAGGTGCCAGGCGCGTCCGTACTGCTGGTCGAGTTCCGCGGCTCTGTCGATGCTGCCTTCTTTGGGAAGGGGTTCGGCCCCGGAACCACGCTCGAAGAGGTGACGGTGAACGGCGGGCGCGGCTTCTGGCTGGCCGGCGCCCCGCACTTCTTCTTCTACCGCGACCCCAGCGGCGGGATCCAGCAGGAGACGCTCCGGCTGGCGGGCAACACGCTCCTCTGGGAACAGGACGGAGTCACGCTCCGCCTCGAGGCGGCCGTGACGAAGGACCAGGCCCTCCGGATCGCGGCCAGCGTGCGCTAGCGGCGCGCACCAAGTTCGCGCCTGTCGAAACCCCGGCTTGACAGCGTGAAACAGGGAGAATCGAATGTGCGCGCCGTCCCATTGGGTAGGAGGTGGACCGAGTGAGCGTTCTCGAAAGGCTTTCACGCCGCAATCTGCTGAAGTACGGATCGTTAGCGGGTCTCGGGTCTTTCATCACCGCATGTCTCTCGCAGAACGCGCCGGCCGCCTCGCCGACGGCCGCGGGCAGCGCCGCCGCGACGACCGCGCCGACGACCGCCGCCGCCGCGAACGCGATCACCTGGAAGATCCAGTCCGGCTGGGCTGGCAACGACATCTTCCAGACGATGTTCCTCAACTGGAAGGCCAGCGTCGAAGAAATGTCCGGCGGCCGCATCAAGATCGACGCGCTGCCAGTCAACACCATCACGAACAACAACGGAATGCTCGACGCGGTACACGCCGGGACGCTAGACGGCGCGCACGAGGTCCCGGCCTACGGGCCCTTCCAGAAGGACCATGCCGCCAGCCTGTTCGGCACCGGGCCGATGATGGGTATGAGCGGCCAGATGTGGCTGTCGTGGTACTGGTACGGCGGTGGCCAGCAGCTCTACCAAGACCTCATCCAGCGGAAGCTCAAGCTCAACGTCGTGTCGTTCCTGCACATGCCGATGCAGAACCAGCCCCTGGGGTGGTTCAAGGACGAGATCAAGTCGCCCGACGACTTCAGGGGCATGAAGTTCCGGACCGTCGGTCTTGCTACCGGTATCTACCAGTTCGCCGGTGCGAGCGTCATCTCGATCGCCGGCGCGGACGTGGCCTCGTCGCTCGATCGTGGCGTCATCGACGCGGCCGAGTTCAACAACACCACGTCGGACACCGCGTACGGGCTACCGGACGTGCGCAAGATCTGCATGACCCAGTCGTACCACCAGCCGAGCGAGATCCTCGCCATCGATCTCAACAAGACGAAGTTCGAGTCGATGCCGAAGGACCTCCAGTCGATCATGAAGTGGTCGATCATCGCCGCCTCCGCGGACGGCGAGTGGATCCAGATGGCGAAGAACGCGGACGACTACGCGAAGCTGCTGGCCCGCGGCATCAAGTTCATTAAGACGCCGCAGTCGGTACTCGACAACCAGCTCAAGGCCTGGGATTCGGTCAACGCGGCCGAGTCGAAGGACAATCCGGAGTACGTTGCGATCCTCAAGTCGCAGAAGGCCTGGGCCGAGAAGGTCTTCCCCTGGGCGGACACGATCAACATCCGTACACCCGACCCGAGCTCGTACGCGGCCCGGCCAAAGGTCTAGCCCGCTCGCGAAGCGATCGAAGGTGTCTATCCTGACGGGGCCCTGGGCGACCAGGGCCCCGTCTGATGTCGTAGAGGGAACGAAATGCAGCGACTGTTGTTCTCAATAGATCGATTCAGCTCCTGGTCGGGGAAGGCCGTCTCGTGGCTCGTGCTCATCAGCACGATCCTCATCAGCTTCGACGTCGCCATGCGCTACCTCTCGAAGCCATTCGCCGGGACGCCCGTGGGTGACTTCATCCGCACGATCTGGTTCACGTACACCTTCTCGTACGACATGTCGTACTACCTGTACGCGACCCTCTTCATGCTCGGCGGCGCCTACGCGCTGTCGCGGGCGCAGCACGTGCGCGGCGACATCTTCTACAAGAACTGGTCGGTGAAGACGCAGGGCAGGGTCGACCTCTTCCTTTTCATCTTCGCCTTCTACCCCGGCATCCTGGCTATGGTCTCGGTCGGCGCCCAATGGGCCGCCGCGTCCTGGGAGATCCATGAGCGCTCGGGCTCGTCGGCGGCCGGCCCGCCGCTCTATCCGCTCAAGACGGTCATCCCGCTCGCCGCGGGGCTCATGGCCATCCAAGGCGTGGCCGAGGTGATCCGCGCGTTCACCGCGGCTCGGACTGGCGTGTGGCCGCAGCGGCTGGCCGACGTCGAGGAGACCGAGACGATCCTCGCTCGGCAGAGCGAGCTCTAGACGATGAGCCCAGAAGCCCTCGGCTTGATCATGCTGTCGCTCATGGTCGTCGCGATCATGATCGGCTTCCCGACGGCCTTCACGCTCATGTCGCTCGGCATCACCTTTGGCTTCCTCGGCATGGGCTTCCTGGTGTTCGACCTCGCAGTGCAGCGCGTGTTCTTCATCATGCAGAACGACGTGCTCGTGGCCATCCCGCTCTTCCTGTTCATGGGCTACATCATCGAGCGCGCCGGCATCCTCGACGAGCTGTTCCACGCGGTGAACGTGATGTTCGGCTGGCTGCCCGGTTCGCTCGCCGTCGCGACCCTCGCGACCGGCACGATCTTCGCCACGGCGACGGGCATCGTCGGCGCCGCCGTAACGCTGCTCGGGCTCCTGGCGTTCCCGGCGATGCTGCGCGCCGGGTACAACAAGAAGTTCGCCGCGGGCGCGGTGACCGCCTCGGGGACGCTCGGCATCCTCATCCCGCCGAGCGTGCTGCTGATCCTTTACGGCTTCGTCGCGGGCGTCTCCGTCCCGCGGCTCTACGCCGGTGCGTTCCTTCCCGGCTTCATGCTCTCGTTCCTGTACTTCGGCTACATCGTCCTGTGGGCGAAGTTCCGCCCGAAGGACGCGCCGATGCTGCCCAAGGCGGAGCGCGAGCAAATGACCGGGTCGGAGGTGCTCAAGCTCATCTTCCGGGGCTTCGTCCCGATCGTGTCGCTGATCCTCTTCGTGCTCGGCGCGATCTTCTTAGGCCTCGCGACGCCGTCCGAGGGCGCGGCCCTTGGTGCGCTCGGCGGCATCCTCCTCGCCGCCGCCCACAAGCGACTTACTTTCTCCATGATCCGCGAGTCCGTCTTCCTCACCGTGCGGACCGCGTCGATGGTCGGCTGGCTGCTCGTCGGGTCGAGCATCTTCGCGGCGGTGTTCGCGCGCCTCGGCGGCGCTCAGATCATCGGCGACTTCATCCTCGGGCTGAAGCTATCGCCCGAGGCCTTCTTCTGGGTCGTCCAGATCATCATCTTCGTGCTCGGATGGCCCCTCGAGTGGACCGAGATCACGATCATCTTCATGCCGCTCTTCCTCCCGCTCCTGGCTACCTACCACCAGAACTACCCGGACAACATCTCGACCGACGCCTTCTTCTTCGGGATCATGGCCGCGCTGAACCAGCAGACCTCGTTCCTCTCGCCGCCGGTCGCGATGTCCGCGTACTACCTGAAGGGCGTCGCCGGGAAGGTGATCACGCTCAATGAGATCTTTCAGGGCATGTATCCCTTCATGGGCATACAGATCGCCGCCATGGGCGTGCTCTGGGTGGTGCCGTGGCTAGCGTATGGGCCCGCCCTCGCGATCTTCGGGCCGAGCCTCCGCTAGATCTTCGCCACGTCCTCGAAGACGCGCTCTAGGAACGAGCGCAGGTCGGCACGCTGGCTGCGCGCGCTCGCGGTGAACAGCGCGGCCAGGAGAGCCGCGCCCGCGACCGCGACCGCGACCTCGCCGGCGGACACGCTTGGGTCGGGCGGCTGCGTGGCGATGCCCAGCGCGGCGAGCGCGTAGAGGGCGAAGAACGGCACGAGCAGCACGCGGGTCAGGCGCGTCACCATGAAACGGACCTCGACGCGGCTGCCGCGGTGCCGCGGCACGACTCTGCCGCGGGCATGGACGGCGCGCTTTTGTTTCTCCCAGATCTCGAACTCGTTGGCGCGGACGACGCCGACGTATTCGTTCGCCGTCTTGAGGACGCCGAACGCGCGCTTGCCGCGCTTGTTGATGTTCGCGGCGACGCGCCCGGCCGCGCCGTCCGGTGCCATCGCCAGATCGAGCGACCAGTCCTCATTCACGGGTCGGGGTGCCGGGACTCGAACCCGGGACCTCAGCGTCCCGAACGCTGCGCGCTACCAAGCTGCGCTACACCCCGAACGGCAGTACCGCACCGCGACGATGGCGGGCGGCGCAGTCGATTGTACGGGCAGAGCAGGTAGTCTCCGCATCGCGATGACCGCGCCGTGGTCGAGCTCCCGTTGACGCTCCTCGTCGTCGTCGCGCTTCCGTTCGCCGCCGCGATCATCCTCGCGCTCTCGCCTTTGCTGGGCCGGCGTCTGGGCCGGTCCGCCGGCGCGATCCTCACCGCGGCGCTGGCGCTCTCGTTCGGCGCGGCGGTCGCCATCGCGCAGGCGTTCGTGGCGGGCAAGACCTCGCTCGTCGCGGAGTTCGGTGCGTGGCTGCCCCTGCGTGGCTCGGACCTCGCGCTGCGCCTCGACACCCCGCTGGTGCCCGTGCTCGTCGGCCTGACGGCGGTCGCCCTGCTCGTCGCGCTCGCGTCGCTCGCCACGCCTGAAGCGGGGACGGATCCTGCGCGCTTCGGCGCGGCCTTCGGTCTCACGGTCGGTGCGCTGATGCTCGTCGTCACCGCCCGTGACCTGCTCCTGCTCTTCGCCGCGTGGGAGCTCCTGGCCGCGGGGACGTATCTCCTGGTCGCGGATCGCCGCGACCGGCCCGCGGCGGCGGCCGCCGCCTTGCGGTCGTTCGTCGTCGCGCGCGTGGGGGACACCGCGCTGCTCGTAGCGGTCCTCTGGTACTTCGCGACGTTCCGTTCCGTCGACCTCGGCGAGCTCGCGCAGCGCATCGATGGCTTCGGCACGCAGCCCGACGCCGTCGCGCGGCTCCAGGCGGCGCTGCTCGTCCCCTCGCTGTTCGTGCTCGTCGCGGCGCTGGCGCGGTCTGCGCAGCTCCCGTTCCAGGTGTGGCTGCCCAACACGGCGCACACCGGGACGGCCGCGTCGGCCCTGGTCCAATCCTCCGTGGCCGCGGCCGGTGTCCTGCTGCTGGTGCGTCTCGCGCCGGTGCTCAACGCGACCGCGCTCGCGGCCGCCGCCGCGATCGGCGCGATCACCGCGGTGTTCGCGGCCTCGGTCGCTCTCGCGCAGAGCGATCGGCGCCAGCTCGTCGCGTGGTCGACCGTCTCCCAGGTCGGTCTGATGTTCGTGGGCGTCGGCGCGGGCTCCGCGTCGTTCGCGATGCTCCAGCTGCTCGCGCACGCCTTCGGGAAGTCGGCCGTGCTCCTCGGCGAGCGCCTCCGCGCGGCGCGGGTGGGCGCGCTCGCGCTCGCGACGGGCGCGCTTGCGATCGCGATCATCGCCCCGCCGATCCTCATCCCCGTCGCGCTGACCGTCCTTCTGACCGGCGTCTACACCGCGCGGCTGCTCGGTCTGTCCGCGGCACCGCGCCACGACCGCGCGGACGGTGGGCGGCTCGCGCTGGCGGCGACCGTCGTTCTCGCGATGACGGCGCTGGCGCTCGCTGTCGTGACCGCGGGCGGCTCGCCGTGGGTCCCGCTCGTCGCGCTCGCCGGACTGGCGATCGGTGTCGCGCTGGCGCGAGGGGCCGTTCGCGTTCCGCTCGCGCCGTGGCTCGTCGCCGCGGCGCGCTCCGGCTTCGCGTTCGACGAGCTGTATCGCGCGTCGCTGATGGCCGCGTTCGAAGCCGTAGCGCGGTCGCTCGAGCGCGGCACCGAGCGCGTCGTGGAGTGGGCCGGCGACGAGATCGGCTATGTAGTCGCGCGCGGAAGCCGGGGGCTCGACCGGGCGCAGCGTCGCTACGCGCGGGCCGGGGAAGTCGTCGCGATCGCAGCGGCCGCCGCACTCGTCGCGTTCTGGAGCCTGCGGTGATCGCCAGCGCCATCGTCATCGTCCCGCTCGTCGCCGCGCTGCTCTGCGCGCTGCCGCGCATCTCACGCGCCGCGCGGCCGATCGCCGTGCTCGCCGGACTCGCTGTGATCGCGCTCTCCGGACTGGCACTCGCGAGCGGAACGTCCACCGGCACGCGCACGACCTGGGCGCCGCAGCTCGCCGCGGGCTTCGCCGTCGACGTCGACGGTCTGTCCGGATCGCTGCTGGCCCTCGTGGGTCTGGTGTTCGCTGTCGGCGCCGCCGCGAGCGCCCGCGTCTCGCGCCGCGGCGCGTACTTCGCGCTCTGGTGTCTGCTGCTCTCGCTCCTCGCCGGCGTGTTCGTTTCGCGCGACCTGCTGCTGTTCTTCCTCTTTTGGGAGGCGCTGCTCGTCCCCCTCGCCGTGTTGACCTGGCACTGGGGCGGCGACGACCGCCGCGGGGCGGCGACACGCTTGGTCCTTCACAACCTCGCCGGCAGCGCCGCGTTCCTCGTGGTCATCGCCACCCTCGCGGTGGCCCGCGGCACGCTCGACATCGACGCGCTCGCCGCGCGACCCATCGGATCGGCGGGCCAGCTCCTGCCCGCGCTGCTGATCCTCATCGCGTTCGCCGTGCGCCTGCCGCTCTTCCCGCTTCACGGGTGGATGCCCCGCGCGCTCATCGCGGCGCCCGTCCCCGTGAGCCTCGCGATCGTCGGCGGGCTGGCGACGAGCGCG
>WNFG01017763.1_pt1 | contig 11183 bp, 7 predicted proteins | sample 5400431 | NCBI WGS metagenome assembly WNFG01 (sample SAMN13153346, study PRJNA577476) | soil metagenome | isolation source: 120 cm saprolite under Douglas fir tree site 2 hole 3 replicate 2 | place: USA:California | collected 2015-04-18
TGGGGCAGCCTAGAGGCAGAGGTCGAGGGCCGCAAGGTTGCAGTCCGTGGATCGAGGCAGGGAGCCTTCGGTGCTCCGGCAGGCCTTAGCGCATCCATCAGGTCCGCGCCGTGAAAAGCGTAGCCCCGCCTGACCGGCCTTCCAAGAGCGCAGCGCCGCCCTACGGGCCGCGACTGTCGGCGGCGACTAGAAATCCAGGTCCCGCTCCGTCGACTCCTCGTCCTCGGCCTCGTCCTCGTCCTCGCTCTCCTCCTCGTCGAGGAGCGCGGCCTTGCGCGCCACCGCGGGCGCCTCGTCGTACGGCGGAGGCAGCTCCTCGCTGTTGATCTCGACCGCCATGGTGAACTTGCGCCGCAGCGGCGTGATCACCGCGAAGAGGTCCTCGAGCGCCCCGACCAGTGCCTCGACCTGCTCGCCCGGCGCGTGCGCGCCGCAGCTGGGGCAGCGCAGCGTGGGATCGCTGCTCAGATCGGAGATGTCCACCCCGAACGACTCCTCGCACTTCTGGCACTGGAACTCGGGCTGCATGCGTTCACCTCCCGCGCGGAGGAGCCGGCGTGAGCATAGTCACAGCCCGCGGCAAGGGAAGAGGCATGGGCCGGCGGATGTCGATTGACGCGATGCGCAGGGCGTGGCCGCCCGGCCCCAGGGATCTGCTATCGTCCACGCCGCCCGACGGATCCCGCGAAAGGACGACCGATGGCGAGCGCTGCTCCGAAGATCCCCTCCGGCGGTGAGCCGATCACGTTGCGCAACGGGCGGCTCCAGGTGCCGGAGAAGCCCATCCTCCCTTTCATCGAAGGCGACGGCACCGGCCCGGACATCTGGCGCGCTTCGCAACGCGTGTTCGACGCCGCGGTGCAGAAGGCGTACGGCGGCAAGCGGCGGATCGCCTGGATGGAGGTCTACGCGGGCGAGAAGGCGAAGAACCTGTTCGACACCTGGCTTCCGGACGAGACGGTGGAGGCGTTCCGCAAGTACCTGGTGGGCATCAAGGGACCGCTGACGACGCCCGTCGGCGGCGGCATCCGTTCCCTCAACGTGGCGCTGCGGCAGATGCTCGACCTGTTCGTCTGCCTGAGGCCGGTGCGCTGGTTCAAGGGAGTGCCGAGCCCGGTCAAGCACCCGGAGAAGGTCGACATGGTCATCTTCCGCGAGAACACGGAAGACATCTACGCGGGCATCGAGTACGCCGCGGGCACGCCCGATTCGCAGAAGGTGCTCGATTTCTTCGCCAAGGAGTTCCCCAAGGAGTTCAAGAAGGTCCGGTTCGGCACCGCGCAGGCCGCGCAGGAGTGGCAGAAGCAGCTCGAGGCCATCGGCGCGCCCCGGCGCGAGGTGGGCGTGCAGGTCGGGGTCGGGCTCAAGCCGATCAGCTACCTGGGCAGCGAGCGGCTCATCCACAGCGCGATCTCCTACGCCATCCAGAACAAGCGGAAGAGCGTCACGCTGGTGCACAAGGGCAACATCATGAAGTTCACCGAGGGCGCCTTCCGCGACTGGGGCTACCAGGTCGCCAAGAACTCGTTCGGCGCCGTCGAGGTGGACGGCGGGCCCTGGTGCAAGATCCCGCAGGGGAAGCCGGGCGCCGGCACGCTCATCAAGGACGCCATCGCCGACATCACGCTCCAACAGGTCTTGACCCGCCCCGAGGAGTTCGACGTGATCGCCACGCCCAACCTGAACGGCGACTACCTGTCGGACGCGCTCGCGGCCCAGGTGGGCGGCATCGGGATCGCGCCGGGTGGCAACATCAACTACCTCACCGGCCACGCCGTGTTCGAGGCCACCCATGGGACGGCGCCCAAGTACGCGAACCAGGACAAGGTGAACCCCGGGTCGGTCATCCTCTCCGGCGAGATGATGCTGCGGCACATGGGCTGGAACGAAGCTGCGGACCTGATCGTCCGCGGCATGGACGGTGCCATCGCGGCAAAGACGGTGACCTACGACTTCGCCCGCCTCATGGTGCAGGAAGGCCAGCAGGGGGTGAAGGAGCTGAAGTGCTCGGAATTCGGCGAGGCGATCGTCCGGCACTTCTCCTGATCGCGGGCCGATACCCGAAACCCGATGGCGGAGATCATTGGCGAGACCGTCCGGCAGGAGCCCGCCAAGGAGGCGGCGCCCGAGCCGTCCGATCCGCGCGGGGTACGCGCGCAGCCGCCCGAGACGATTGCCGCGCTCGATCGGCGCCCGCCGCCCTCGGTGGCCGGCGGGATCCCCGCCATCGTCGCCTCGGCGCGGCACGTCTTCCGCGAAGCGGGGCTTTTGCGCGGCACCCGCCTGCTGCGGGCCCTCAACCAGTTCGACGGATACGACTGCCCGGGCTGCGCCTGGCCGGAGCCGGACCGCGAGCGGTCGGTCGCCGAGTTCTGCGAGAACGGCGCGAAGGCGATCGCGGAGGAGGGCACGCTGCGCCGCGTGGGTCCGGAGTTCTTCGCGCGCCACGGCGTGGCCGAGCTGGGCGAGCGCAGCGACTACTGGCTGGGCAAGCAGGGCCGACTGACGCACCCCGTGGTGCTCCGGCCGGGCGCGACGCACTACGAGCCGATCTCCTGGGACGAGGCGTTCTCGCTGGTCGCGCGCCACCTCGCCGCGCTCGCCTCGCCCGACGAGGCGGTGTTCTACACCTCGGGCCGCACCAGCAACGAGGCCGCGTTCCTCTACCAGCTCTTCGCCCGCGAGCTCGGCACGAACAACCTGCCGGACTGCTCGAACATGTGCCACGAGTCGAGCGGCTCGGCCCTGTCGGAGACGATCGGCATCGGCAAGGGCACCGTCACCCTGGACGATTTCCGCCGGGCGCGCCTGGTGGTCGTCGCCGGGCAGAACCCGGGCACCAACCATCCCCGCATGCTGAGCGCCCTGCAGGAAGCGAAGCGGAGCGGCGCGCGCATCGTCGCCATCAATCCGCTCCCCGAGGCAGGGCTTCTCCGCTTCAAGCACCCGCAGGAACCGCTGCGTCTGCTCGGGCCGGGCACGCCGCTGACCGACCTCTTCCTGCAGGTCCGCGTCAACGGCGACGTCGCGCTGCTGCAGGGCATCGGCAAGGTGCTCCTGGAGGAGGAGCGAAAGAGTCCCGGCCAGGTGGTGGACCACGCGTTCGTCCGGGAGCGGACCGAAGGTTACCTCGCCTATGCCGAGGGCCTCGAGGCCGTCTCCTGGGCAGACGTCGTGCGCGGCAGCGGCGTGCCGGAAGAGCGCATCCGCGCGGCGGCGCGGCTCTTCATGGAGACCGACCGGATCGTCTTCTGCTGGGCGATGGGACTCACCCAGCATGAGAACGCGGTCGACAACATCCGCGAGGTCGTCAACGTCCTGCTGCTGCGCGGCTCGTTCGGCAAGCCCGGCGCCGGCGTGTGCCCGGTCCGCGGCCACAGCAACGTGCAGGGCGACCGCACGATGGGCATCTACGAGAAGCCGAACGCGTCCTTCCTCGACGCGCTCGATCGCGCCACCGGGATCGCCTCGCCTCGCCACGAAGGCCTGGACACGGTCGAGGCCATCCACGCGCTGCACGAGGGTCGCGCCAAGGTGTTCTTCGCCGTGGGCGGCAACTTCCTCTCCGCGACCCCCGACACCGAATACACCGCGGACGCGCTGCGGCGAGCGCAGCTCACGGCGCACGTGTCGACCAAGCTGAACCGCGCCCACCTGATCGCCGGGACCACGGCGCTGATCCTGCCGTGCCTGGGGCGCACGGAGCGGGACCTGCAGGCCGGAGGGGAGCAGTTCGTCACCACCGAGAACTCGATGGGCGTGGTGCAGATGTCGCGCGGGCGCCTGCCGCCGGCCGGTGAGCACCTGCTCAGCGAGCCGCAGATCGTGTCGAGGCTCGCCCGCGCCGCCCTGGGCGCGCGCTCGACCGTCCAGTGGGAATGGCTAGCCGACGATTATGACCGCATCCGCGACCTGATCGCGCGCGTGGTGCCCGGCACCGAGGGCTACAACGAGCGCGTGCGCCGGCCCGGCGGGTTCTACCTGCCCAACGGGCCCCGCGAAGGACGCTTCACCACCCCGTCGGGGAAGGCGCGCTTCACCGTGCACCCGCTGCCCGCCGCCGAGTTGCCGCCGGGCCATCTGCTGATGATGACCGTGCGCAGCCACGACCAGTACAACACGACCATCTACGGCCTTGCGGACCGCTACCGCGGCCTCTCAGGCGAGCGGCGCGTCGTCTTCATGAACCGCGAGGACATCGCGGGGCTGGGGCTGCGGGACGAGCAGGTGGTCGATCTGACCAGTCACTTCCGCGGCGAGACCCGCACCGCCCGGCGGTTCGTCGTGGTCCCGTACGACATCCCCCGGGGTTGCGCCTGCACCTACTTCCCCGAGGCCAACGCCCTGGTGCCGGCGCGACAGGTCGCGCACACCAGCAACACCCCGGCGTCGAAGTCGGTGGTGATCACGGTGGCGCCGGCGCGCGACCAGCGCCGGGTCGATCCGGACCGCACTCCGCGGGCCCAAGGGTTCTAGATGCCTGCGCGCGACGGCTCGGGCGGCGCCTGGCCGGCCTTCCGCAGCACGGTGGCGATGTTGCCGACCAGCGCGTCCACATCGAATGGCTTGCGCACGACCGCCGCGACGCCGAGGTCCTCCGCCTCGTAGCCGCGGTTGGCGCTCAGGACGATGACGGGAGGGGGCCGCAGCTCGGCCTCGGTGCGCAGGTGCTCGAGCAGCTCCAGGCCGTTCATCACCGGCATCATCAGGTCCAGGAGCATCACGTTCGGGGACGCGCCGGAGCGCAGCTTGTCCAGGGCCTGCTGGCCATGGATGGCCGTGTCGACCGCGAACCCCTCGAGCTCGAGGATCTCCGCAATCGAGGACCGCACCTCGGCGTCGTCCTCGACCAGCAGCACGGATGGCCGGGGCCCCTCCTCCATGGGGGCGTGCAGATGCCACGGTCCGGGCACGAATGCAAGCATCGCGGCCGCTGCTTGCTTGCCCGGCGGGAGCACTCTCGCTACGCTGGCCACCAGTCTGCACACGGGAGGCGCGCATGTCTCGCACGATGATCGCCCTGGCATCGGTCCTGGCCCTCGCGTCGGCGTGCGCGGCCCCGAAGGCGATCGCGAGCGATCCCGCGCCGCTGAAGGCGCAAGCGGGCACGGCGCAGCCGTCCGCCTCGGGCGCCACTCCGGACGAGCAGAAGCTCGTCTGCGAGATGGAGCGCCCGGTGGGGAGCAACATCCCCCGGCGGGTCTGCCGGACTCCCCAGCAGATCGAGCGCGAGCCCCGAAGGACGTCAACTGAGCACCGCGGCGGCCGCCGCGCCCGCGGGACCAGCCCGAATCCCGGAATCCGTCAGGGTCTGCCGAGCAGCTCCAGCGCCGAAATCGTCAGGGTGGTGGTGGCCGTGCGGATGGTCCGCTCGCGGTCGGGCGCGAAGTTCGGCGAGTGCTGGAAGGGCGGCGAGAGGCCCTTCGCCTTCGCCTCGGCGAACTTCTGCGGCTCCGTCGCGCCGATCCAGAAGAGCACCGCCGGCACGCCGGCATGCCCGTACTCGCTGAAGTCCTCCGAGCCCATCTCCCGCTGGAACGGGACCACGTTCTCGTCTCCCAGGGTCCGCCGCAGGACCGCCGTGAGCCTCGCGGTCAGGGCCTCGTCGTTGAAGGTTGCGCGCGTCGTCCCCCGCGGGTCCACGGCGATGGTGGGCTCGCGCGGGGCGCCGGCCGCCGCGGCTTCGCCCTTCGCGACCCGGGCGATGGCCGCGAGCAGCTGCTTCTGCACCTCCTCCTTGTACGAGCGGACGGTGATCTGCAGCTTCACTTCCTCGGGGATGATGTTGCTCTTGGTCCCGCCGTGGATCGAGCCGACAGTGAGCACCGCGGGGTCCTGCGCGTTGATCTCGCGCGAGACGATGGTGTGCAGGGCCACTACCGTCTTGGCCGCGAGCAGCACCGGATCGACGGTCTTGTGCGGATTGGCCCCGTGGCCGCCCCGGCCGTAGAGGGTGACCTCGACCGTGTCCATGTTCGAGAGGGCGAAGCCCGGGACGAAGCCGACCTGCCCGGCGGGCAGCAGGGCGTGGTCGTGCACGGCGACCGCGAAATCGGGCTTGGGGAAGCGGGTGTAGAGCCCGTCCGCGAGCATCGCCGCCGCCCCCGCGACGATCTCCTCCGCGGGCTGACCCACCATCACCACCGTCCCGCGCCACTTTTCCCTGCCGCGCGAGAGCAGGGTGGCCGCTCCGATCCAGGAGGCCATGTGCACGTCGTGGCCGCAGGCGTGCATCACCGGCACCAGCTCGCCGGCGTCGTTGCGGGCCTTTACCTTGCTCGCGTAGGGCAGCCCCGTCTTCTCCTCGACGGGCAGGGCGTCGAGATCGGTGCGCAGCAGCACGGTCGGGCCGGCCCCGTTGCGCAGGACGCCGACCACTCCCGTGCGGCCGACGCCGGTGGTGACCTCGAAGCCGAGCCTGCGCAGCCGCTCGGCCATCTTCGCCGCCGTCTTCTCCTCGTGGAACGACAGCTCCGGCGTCTGGTGCAGGTCGACGTACAGCGCATCCAGCTCGGGATAGATGGCGCCGACGCCCAGCGGGTCCGGAGCGGCCGCCGCGGGCAGGGCGAGCGCGAACGCGCAGGAGGCCGCGCCCAGCGAGCGCAGCGCACATCCGACGCCGGCGATCATCCGAACAGCTCCTCGATCTCCCGCGCGAACCGCTGGTTCACCGCCTTGCGGCGCAGCTTCAGGGTGGGCGTCAGCTCGCCCGACTCGATGCCGAACTCCACCGGCAGCAGGCGGAACTTCTTGATGGTCTCGTACGAGGCGAGGCCGCGGTTCACCTCGTCGACGCCGCGCGCGATGCGGTCGATGAAGACGGGATCGACGCAGAGCGCCTCGACGGTGCCGGCCACCGCCCCGCAGGCCCGCCCCTCGCGCAGCGCGGCCTCGCGGTCCAGCGCGATCAGCGCGGCCAGGTGCTTGCGCGCATCGCCCACGACGACGGCGTGCGCCACGCCCGGGATCCGCGCCAGCTGTCCCTCGATGTTCTGGGGCGACACGTTCTTGCCCCCGGAGGTGATGAGCAGGTCCTTCTTGCGGTCGGTGATGTGGAGGAACCCGTTGCGATCCACGCTTCCCACGTCGCCGGTCCGCAGCCAGCCGTCCGGCGTGAGCGTCGCGGCCGTCGCCTCGCCGTCCTTGAGATAGCCGAGGAAGACGTGCGGGCCGCGGATGAGGACCTCGCCGTCCTCCTCGAGGCGCACCTCGGTCCGCGGCAGCGCCCGGCCCACGCTGAAGATCTTGCGCTGCTCCGGCGTGTTGCTGGTGGCGGCGCCGGTGCACTCGGTCTGGCCGTACAGCTCGTAGAGCGGCATGCCCAAGGACTCGAAGAACTCCAGCGTGGCGCGCGGGATCGGCGCCGCCGCAGTAGCCAGCAGATGCGCGCGATCGAAGCCGAGCGCGGCGCGGACCTTGCGCAGGACGAGCGCGTTCGCGGCCGCGTGCAGCAGAGGGCGCTGGCCGCGCGCGCGCGCCAGCTCGGTCCGCTGCGCCCAGCGGAACAAGGCCCGCCTGAGCGGGGGCGCCTGCGCCAGGCGCTCCTCGACGCGGGCCTGGATCTTCTCCCAGACGCGCGGCACGCCGAGGAAGAGGGTGGGGCGCACTTCCCGCAGCGCCTCGGGCAGCTCCTCCAGGTTCTCGCAGCAGGCGACGCAGTAGCCGTTCACCGACGGCCCGTGCAGCGAGGCCATCTGCTCGGCGATGTGGCTCAAGGGAAGGTACGAGATCAGCTCGTCCTCCGGACCTACCTGGAGCTGCTCCCGCGCCACCTCGGCGGCGAAGAGCAGGTTGCCGTGCGAGATCATCACCGCTTTCGGCGGGCCGGTGGTCCCGCTGGTGTAGATCAAGGTGGCGAGCGCGTCGCTCTCGAGCCGCTCGAGGCGGTCGTCGACCGCGGAATCCGGGACCTCGCCGGCCCGCGCGACGAACTCGCTCCAGCTCAGCGCGCCCGGAGCGGCGCCTTCCATGACCACCCGGGCGCGGAGGCGCGGCAGGCGGGACCGCATCGCGTCCAGCTTGGCGAGCTGCTTCGCGTCGTGCACGATGGCGAGCACCGACTCCGAGTGCTCCACCACGTAGGTGGCCTGCTCCGCGGTGAGCGTCGGATAGTACGGCGCGGGGACCGCCCCGGCCGCGAGCGCGCCCAGGTCGGCGAGCAGCCACTCGGGCCGGTTCGGGCCGCACAGCGCGATGCGCTCGCCCGGCCGGACGCCCAGGGCGACCAGCGCCCGGGCAACCCGGCGTACCTCGCGCGCATACTCGTCCCAGGTCATCGCCGACCACCGCCCGGGGCCGAGCCGCCGCTTCACCGCCACGCGATCGGGATCCCTCGCGGCCGTCGCGAAGAACCCGTGGATGGTCGAGGTTCGCATCATCGCCGCACCGCCTTCGCCGAATCGAAGTACGTGTGCTTCGAGCCGCCGGACCAGAGCAACTTGGTCCGGAGCTGGAAAGTATAGCTGTTCTTCGAAGGATCGACGTCCCTCCCGGCCGGGTCGGTGGCCAGGTGGATGGTGAGCCCGGTCGCCGGCGCATCGGGTTGCACGACCTCGCTGACGACCCGGTAGTCGCTGGCGGCAGCGCCCTCCATCGCCTCGAGCAACGGACGCCCGTCGGTGTTCTGCAGCGGAACGCCCAGGATGCGCGCGACGGTCGGAGCGACGTCCACGTTGCCGGTCGGAAGCGTGTCCTTGAAGCCGCGCCGGAAATCCGGACCCGCGGCGATCAGCACGTTGTGCACGTCGCGCGGGCTGAAGTTGCCGTGCATCCCCCGGTACGTGTTGCCTTGCAGCATGCCGGCGTACTCGATCCCGCGGACGCCGTTCACCACGGCGTCCTCGTCGTAGTCGTAGCTGAGGAGGATGTCCGGATTGCGCGTCGCGTTCGCCGCGCGGATCGCGCCGAGGGGCAGCGTCCCGGGAATCCGGCCGTAGCGGTCGTCCACGAAGATGGCGCCCACCTCGCTCCGGCCCTGCAGGAACCGGATCGCCCGGCGCACGAGCGCGGGATCGTGGTCCGGCACGTAGACGTAGTCGCTGCCTCCATTGACCGCGACGACCAGCGCGCCGGGAGGCGGCTCCGCCGGCACCTTCATCGCCGACACCTGGTATTTCTGCCCCGCCTTGCCGCAGACCGTGCCGTCCTGGTCGGTCGACACCGGGTACACGGGCGCGCCGTCCGCCTTGATGCCGGCCGCCAGGGGAACGTAGGTGCATCCGAGCCCGTCGAAGGCGACGAACCCGGCGCGGCGCAGCAGGTCTGCCAGCCGGACCAGGCCCGAGACGGAGTGGCCCTTCGGATCGATCTCCGCGGCCGCGCCGTCGCGGATCGCCCGCAGCGGGAACTGGTCGAGAGGTCCGGACACGTTGCTGTGGCCGTGGTCGGAGACGACGATGAGGTCCGTGCTCGCCTCGAGCCCCAGCTGCTTCAGCTTGTCGCCGATGCGGCCCAGCAGGGCGTCGGTGGCGCGCAGCGCGTCGTGCCAGTTGCGCGTCCCGAGGCCGTAGCTGTGCTGGGTGGAGTCGGGGTCGCGCAGCCAGAGCACGCTGAGCCTGGGCTGCTTGCGGGGCAGCACGTGCTCGAGATACGCGGCGACCATGTAGTCGAGCCCGGCCTTGAAACGGCTGCCCGAGGCGTCGGTCGGGTCCGACGAGATGCCGTCCTTCAGCCGCTCCGGAGGCTGGAACAGGGTGGGGTCGCCGTTCGCGGAGGAGAGCACCAGATCGCCGAACCCGTACGCGTTGGGCGCGGTCGCCGGTAACGCCACGCCCAGGCCCTGGAGGTCCTTCGCGAGCCAGAGCGGAAGGACGGTCTTCTCGTCGAGCACCATGCCGCCGCGCTTCGCGTCCTGCAGGTATGCCGCGCCGTTCTTCCCCAGCGCGAAGGTCTGGATCCCGGCCTTCTGCGCGGCCTCGAACAGCGTGGGCGCGAGGAGCAGCCTCCCCTGGAGGTGCCGGCTGAGGCCGTCGAGGATCGCGTAGTCTTCCGAGAACACCGGCTGGCGGAAGTCGACCGATTTGCCGGCGGAGTCCTTCCCCTGCGCGCCGGGCTGCCAGACCACGTTCCCGTAGTAGCCGGTGGTGCCGGGGAAGCCGCCGGTCGCGAAGCTAGCGGAGTTCATCATCGTGAAGGTCGGGTAGGTGGAGTGGTGGTCGGTGAACTCGGTGCCGGCCTCGCGCAGCCGGGCCAGGTTCGGCGTGTCGGCCGCGTCGATGGCGTCGGGACGCAGCCCGTCCCAGACGACGATCACGACGTTCCTCTCCGGCGGCGCGACCGCGGGCCGGCTGGCGGCGGTCACGCACGCGACGAAGAGGCAGAGCGCGACGGCGATCGCGCCGCGGAGGGCTGCCTTCCGGGTCCTCGTCATGCGTCTCTCCGGACGGATCAGCTAGACCCGGATCGGCGACGGGGTGTCAAGCGCCGGGCCCTTCGCCGGGCACATTTGCGGGTCCCGCCGTTGTGCGCTATAGGCGCGCCGCTTCCACCGGGAGAAAACCCATGGCCCGCAAGAAGATCGCCCTCATCGGCGCCGGACAGATCGGCGGCAACCTCGCGCTCCTCGCCGCCCAGAAGGAGCTGGGCGACGTAGTGCTCTACGACGTGGTGGAGGGCGTCCCGCAGGGCAAGGCGCTCGACCTGATGCAGGCGCGCGCGATGGACGGCTTCGACGTGCGCATCACCGGCACCAACAAGTACGACGAGGTGGCGGGCGCCGACGTGGTGATCGTCACCGCGGGCGTGCCGCGCAAGCCGGGGATGAGCCGCGAGGACCTGCTCGGCGTGAACATCAAGATCATGCGCGACGTGGCGGGCAACCTGAAGGAGAAGTGCCCGAACGCATTCGTGATCGTCATCTCCAATCCGCTCGACGCCATGGTCTACGCGATGAAGCAGATCACCGGCTTCCCCAAGGAGCGGGTGGTGGGAATGGCGGGCGTGCTCGACACCTCGCGCTTCCGGCTCTTCGTGGCCGAAGAGCTGAACGTGTCCATCCAGGACGTGCAGGCGCTGGTGCTGGGCGGGCACGGCGACGACATGGTGCCCGTCACCCGCATGTGCTCGGTGGGCGGCATCCCCCTGGAGAGGCTCCTGTCCAAGGAGCGCCTGTCCGCGGTCGTGGAGCGCACGCGCAAGGGCGGCGGCGAGATCGTCGCGCTGCTCAAGACCGGCTCGGCCTTCTA
>WNFG01004981.1_pt1 | contig 11181 bp, 8 predicted proteins | sample 5400431 | NCBI WGS metagenome assembly WNFG01 (sample SAMN13153346, study PRJNA577476) | soil metagenome | isolation source: 120 cm saprolite under Douglas fir tree site 2 hole 3 replicate 2 | place: USA:California | collected 2015-04-18
CCACCCTATCTTTACTGCAGGACTTACTCGGCTCCTCTCCTCAACGTAATTTTGCCGTGCGACTATGGAATGGCACCACCTGGAAGCCCGAACCGCAATCAGGCGAGCCGGCACGCTTTACCATTGTCCTGCAACATCCAGGAGCGCTGCGGAAAATGTTCCTGCCACCCAGCGATCTGACCCTGGGGGAGGCATATATCTACAATGACTTTGATATCGAAGGAGATATCGAAGCGATTTTTCCACTCGGGGATCAATTCATGGATGGAGGCTGGGGAAAGTTGCGCTTTGGGAAACGCCTTCTGAGCCTGCCAAACGCAGGCCAGCCGCGCCCGGGCGATGCAGCAGCAAAATTGCGCGGTACGCGCCACTCGAAAGAGCGAGATCGACAGGCCGTCACCTATCACTACGACCGCTCCAACGATTTTTATGCCCTCTGGCTGGATTCGCGCATGGTCTACTCCTGCGCCTACTTCGCCACGCCGGGTGACGATATAGACACAGCCCAGGAACGCAAGCTCGAGTATATTTGCCGCAAGCTGCGCCTGCGCCCCGGTGAGCGTTTGCTGGATATCGGCTGTGGTTGGGGAAGCCTGGCGATCTATGCAGCGCAGCATTATGGGGTAGAGGCGTATGGCATTACGCTCAGCCAGCCGCAGGCTGGGTTAGCACAGCGGCGCATCCGCGAGGCTGGATTGTCGGAGAAATGCCGGGTGGAAGTGCGCGATTACCGCGATGTCACCGAGGCCAATGCGTTCGATAAAATCGTCAGCGTGGGCATGTTTGAGCACGTAGGAGAAGCCCTGCTGCCGGCATACTTCGAGCAGGCCTGGCGCTTGCTGCGTCCAGGAGGCGTCTTCCTCAATCACGGCATTGCCAGCAACCTTTCCGTCCCCACACAATGGAAAGCAAACTTCACCAGCCGTTATGTATTTCCTGATGGAGAGCTGGTACCGGTCAGCAGCACACTGCGTGTAGCGGAGGCGAGCGGCTTCGAGGTACGCGACGTGGAGAGCTTGCGGGAACACTATACGCTCACACTGCGCCACTGGGTGCGCCGCCTGGAATCTCGCGCCGACGAAGCGCGTAGCTTCACGAACGATGTGACCTATCGCGTATGGCGCTTATATATGGCAGCATCCGCCCACGCATTCGAGACCGGTAGAAATAACATTTACCAGGCGCTCCTGGCGAAACCCGAGCATGGTGACAGCCATTTGCCCCTTACCCGCGCTGATTGGTACACATCATAACAGCATGTCCTTCATCCTTAATGAATGTTGACGACCGAATGGGGTCCTGTAGGGACAAGGGGTGGATGTGGGGCAGGGTGGGGGCCTTGTGCTTGTCCTGGTGGCAACGCGATCCAGTGGGGACTTTGTGGAGCACAAAGGTCGCACCCCAACCAGGACAAGCACAAGGCCCCCTCATCCACTCTACCCCGCCCCTTGTCCCTACAGGACCCTGGGCCGCAAGCACCTCAATGGATAGGATTCCCCGATTCGGTCGTCAACATTCATCAAGGGAATACCCTTCCCGTGAAAGCGAGGGAGCTGAGGAGAGGCAGGGCAAGAAAGATACGGGGTATCTTTCCAAGTCCTTTATGGTCGCCCGCCGTCCCCCTAAAGCATGGAGATCCTTAGGAGTTAGTAATATGCCCGACTCCAGTACTCGACAAAACCAGCTCGCAGCAGCACTGCAGGCAATGAAAATTCCTCCACGCATCCAGCTTCGCTGCTGGACAGAAACTGATTTTCCCGCTATTCAGCGTCTCTCCACTCTCCAGGGATGGCCGACATCTCGTAACAGACCTGCAGAGGCCCTCTTTGCATGGCAGCATTCATGGCCAGCCCTCGTCATTACTGAAGAAGAGAACGTCATTGGCTTCGTACGAGGCTTGACCGACGGAGAAATCACAACATATATTGCAGAACTTCTCATCGACCCCAAACACCGGGGGAAAGGTTTAGCTCGACTCCTCTTAGATGCTTGCAATTTGACATGCCTGCTAGCCAGCAGCGAGGCAACATACGTTTTCATGACGGGACTCATTGCGCTTTCATGACACTTCCTCCTTATACTAGGACCAGAGAGGGGGAGGCGCTTCAGCTGCGGAGTGGCCCCAAACGCTGTCGGCTGGGCCTTTGCGTGAGGAAATGCCCTCAAACTCTCGTCGTTTCAACAGTGGTTAACCAGATTCGGTATCACTTTGTTGCGATGTTTTCTGCACCACGTTCAAAAGGAGCGCGTTTCTTGTAGTTTCTGCAAAGCAAAATCGGTTCAAGAGAGAAAAGGAGCATCACATGGCTAACACACCACCCCAGGGGTATAAGGAACTTCCTCGTAGTGAGCGGAAGCCCCTCCCAAATTCACGCCCGGTCGGTCCGGTAGATCCCAATGAACCTGTAGAAGTCACTGTCTATCTGAGAGCCCCTGCTACAAGCAATCTGGCCAACAAAATCAATGAACAAGTCCAGCAGCAAGGCCGACCTATGAGCAGGCAAGAGTATAGCGCTAGCCAGAGCGCGTCCCCTGACGACCTGGCGAAAGTTGAGGAGTTCGCACGTAAAAATAGCCTCACCGTCGTCGAAAAGGACCCTGTTGGTCGAAGGGTTGTTCTTGCAGGCACAGCAGCCGCGATGAGCGCCGCTTTTGCAACGAAACTCCAGCGTTATGAGCACCCGGGCGGCACATACCGGGGCCGCACTGGCCCGCTGCATATTCCGAGCGAACTTGACCAGATCATTGTGGGCGTTTTCGGACTGGATGATCGTCCCCAGGCTCGCCCACACTTCCAACGTTTTGACCGGGGAGCAGGCGGTAAAGAGGCGAAAGCTGCCACCATTTCCTATACTCCCTCGCAACTTGCCCAACTGTATGACTTTCAAGCCGGTGCCACCCTTAATGGAAGCGGCCAATGTATAGCTCTCATCGAACTGGGTGGGGGCTACAAGAACCAGGACCTCCAGACCTACTTCCAGCAGTTGAACATCCCTCTGCCGAAGGTTACAAGTGCGTCTGTTGATCATGGAAACAATCATCCTGCGGGAACACCAGACAGTGCCGATGGCGAAGTCGACCTGGATATTGAAGTTGCAGGTGCGATTGCACCAGGCGCGCATATCGTCGTCTATTTCGCACCTAATACCGATCGTGGTTTCCTTGATGCTATCACCAAGGCTATACACGATACCGCCAATAACCCATCAGTGATCTCGATCTGTTGGGGCTCCGCTGAAGTCAACTGGACGGGCCAGACAATGCAAGCGATGGACCAGGCTTTCCAGGCAGCCGCTGCATTGGGAATCACGGTCTGCTGTGCCGCGGGCGATAATGGCTCGGGAGACGGTGTAACCACCGATCAACTGGCGCATGTCGACTTCCCTGCTTCCAGTCCCTATGTCCTGGGCTGTGGCGGGACGCGGCTAGAAGCGGCGAACAACCAGGTCACCAGCGAGGTCGTATGGTCAGCCACCGGTGGCGGCGTCAGTGATTTCTTCACCCTTCCAACCTGGCAAGCCAATGTAGGAGTCCCTCCTTCGGCAAATCCTGACCATCATGTCGGTCGCGGGGTGCCGGATGTCGCAGGGGATGCCGATCCCCAAACGGGTTACAATGTCTATGTCGATGGGCAAAGCGTCGTGTTTGGTGGAACAAGTGCCGTTGCGCCTCTCTGGGCGGGCTTGATCGCGCTTATGAATCAGCAACGAGGGCAACCTGTTGGCTACCTGAATCCGAAGCTCTACCAGAATTACCAGAAGCTCATCCAGGCCAAGGCCTTGCGGGATGTGACCAGTGGCAATAACGGAGTCTATACCGCTAAGCCAGGATGGGATGCATGCTCGGGAGTCGGCACGCCCGATGGAGCCAACTTGCGCGCTGCACTTTCGGGAGCCTAATAATCCACATTGACAGCATAAACCTCTAACGGTAAGGGCCGTAGGGGCCTCAGCGAAGCGCGTATCAATACTCCGTGCCCAACGCCGATGATGGGTTTTAAGCAAATACCCCGGATACCAGTAGGTGCCGATTTATCGCGCACACCGCCGATTTATCGGCCTTTGCTGGCTGTTCCGGTATCCCGCTTAATTTGTTAAGGCAAGGTTCAAATGCACTCGCCAGTGCCTCACCACCAGCAAGGTCCGGCCCTGTCATCCTGAGCGCAGCGAAGGATCTCGCTGCCGACCGCGACAGACCTTTCGCTGCGCTCAGAGCCTGCCCTTGAGCGAAGCGAAGGGGTGACACGGGGTGACTGTTCAAACGGTCAAGGACAATTCGTCCAAATTGAACCATGCCTTAAGCAAATACCCCGGATACCAGTAGGTGCCGATTTATCGCGCACACCGCCGATTTATCGGCCTTTGCCGGATGTTCTGATATCCTGATTAATTTATTAAACCTCATTATCGGCCTTTGCTGGCTGTTCCGGTATCCCGCTTCATTTGTTAAACCTCATTATCGGCCCTACGCTCGTTGCCGGATGATGTTGTTAAACCGCATCATTGAGGCAGAGAAACATCTATGATAGCGCAAGATTCTTCGTGCGACGCTCTCACTCATTCAATACTGGCGCTTCCGTATGACGGGAAGAAAGAGGATGGGCTCCCCAGGCAGAGCGTTTTCCATCGTGTTGGGTTGGACGCACCCACAGCGAGACATGCGCTGGCTGCATCGTCTCTTCCACCACTGCCACCAGGTGCTCACGTAACTGGTCCAGGTCCACCTCCTGGCGCAGCGTTGCACTGAAGGCTGCCACGATCTTGGCAGCGTCATATTTGCTGCGGTAAAAGCGACGATCAATGACTCGTTGAAGACGATGGCGCAAGGGCTGGAACAGAGCCGCAATTGCCAGGGTGGAGATGACGATAGCCACACTACTGTCCTGGCTGATGATGCCCCGCAGCAGCGCTTGCAGGCCAATCACCAGGCCAACGTAGACTACCGCCAGGATGACCGTGAGCGCACCATACACCAGCGTGCGATTGATCAGGCGGTCGATATCGTAGAGCTGGTTACGCAGGATGGAAATCCCAATGCTGAGTGGTAGGAGCATAATAGCGAGATCAAAGATCATAGCAGAGGTTGGACTGTCCGGATTATTCAAGACAACAAAACTGCCGACTATCAGCACAGCCATTATAGCAGTACCATAGGTTAACCACTTGATCTGCTGGCGCTCGCGTTCCTTTGCGCGAATGAAGCGTAGGACAAGGGAAATCAGGGCTGCAATAGTAAGAGGCAACACTAAGAGATTGAAATTGACGCTCAGAGAACTCCAGAAATCGGAGGAGATAACCTTCCCGAACAGCTCCAGGTTCGCGAGAGAGAGCCAGCTCGCCAGCATGGAGAGGAATGCCAGAACTGCTGCCAGCCAGCCAACGATGCGCCAGCGTTGTGTGAGCAAGCGACCATCGGGGAAGAGAAGTGGTAGAAATACAAGGAGCAAGACCCAGTTGATAGGCCAGACGGTATTCCCCAGCCAGTTAAATACATCAGTTCCTGGCAGCGGCAGGTGTCCCTTTACCATGCCGTATGCCGCATAAGCTCCGCTAAAATCGGTTATCCCTGTCCCTATGCCGACGGTGCAAAGGATCCAGCCAATAGTGTTCCTGGGCCGTTGCCAGACAATCAGAGCACCAACGGTGCCAAAAAGGCCAAAAGCAATGCCGGTAAAGATGATATGGGCATACTGCAACAGGTTTCCCCCCTCCAGAAACCAGATCACAGTCGCCGCGAGAATCAAAGACACACAGATGCCCCAGGCTACCCAGGCCACCCGTTGCCCCGCGCCTGGGCCTGCCATTTTCCCTGCCACTCTATATGAAGAGTGCATATACCTGCTCCTTCCTATTGAGTCGGTAGGTCAAGCTTTCATATACTCTGCTTACGCATATTACCATATTACTCTACGAGCGTCTCAAAAACGTTACGGCAAACTGACTCATGAGCATTTTTCATAGCCTGGTGAGCTGCTCAGGTATTACCAGTTCAAAACCTTGTTCCTTTCATTCCAGGTTTGCATGGCGGTCAGACAGGTCTGTAAAACTGGTATGCCAGGTACGCATCGCCTGCAATATGACAGCCTCACAAAACAGTAGTGTGCTCTGCTCAAACAGCGAGCCTGCGTATTGGACTGAGCCGCATTGTCCCTGAGCGCTACCCTTATGAGGTGCCTGCAAGACCACGGTTAACGTTGCAGCATGAGCTAACCGTGAATCGTGTTCTGTTGTGATTGCAACGACCTGCGCGCCTACCGCGTCCGCTTTTTCGGCTGCCAGGCAGGTTTCCTCGGTTTCACCAGAGCCTGAGCAGGCAAACAGCAGGTCGCTGCGCCGGATGGATGGCGTGGTTGTTTCATCGACCACGTAAGTTGGCAGTCCTAAATGCATCAGGCGCATGGCGAAGCACCGCGCGATCAGCCCGGACCGCCCCTTTCCGGTAACGAAGATGCGCGGCGAGAACAGCAGTCGCTGGAGGATTAGATCAATGAGGGATGTATCTACTTGCTTGAGGACGAGAGCATTCTCGTGAAGAATGTCGTCAATAGCCGTTTGAAGAGCTACCACGGTTTCACCTCTTTTCTGCTAAGCGCTTTTGCTAGTGAGCTGCTACGCCCTGCTGGACCAGTACATCGTGTAAGGCAGAAGAGACTGCTACGGGATCAAGGGCCGAAGTGATATGCGAACCGACGACCACCACAGCAGGTGCAAGGGCAGCGATTGCGCCAATGCTGTTTATATTGATTCCCCCCGCCACGACAAGAGGAGTGTTGACGGCAAATCGAATCTGTTTGAGGTCAAAAAGAGGTGTTGCACCGAGCACTTGCTGATCCATACCTGTATGAATGCCGATGTAATGGACGCCAAAATGTTCGAGTTGCTGCGCCCGTCTGAGCTTGTTAGGTACAGCGATGAGATCGACTGCGATGAGGCGATTGCGTTTATTTGCCTCTTGCAGGGCTCCTAAAATTGTCTCGTCGTTTGCGCATCCCAAAACGGTCATGATGTCCGCTCCCGCTTCAAAAGCGATGGCAGCTTCGTAGGCGCCGGCATCCATCGCCTTCATATCGGCGACGATCAGTTTACCAGGTGCGACCTGGCGGAAGAGTTTCAGCGCGTCGAGGCCGAAACGCTTGATGAAGGGTGTGCCTGCCTCGATGAGATCAATGTACGGGTGGACTTTCTCTACCAGTGCCACTGCTTCGGAAGGTGTAAGGGTATCAATCGCGAGTTGAAGGCTGGTCATCGTTTTCTCCCTCTCCTTTAAGGAATATTTGAACATCTTTGGCATGGTTCAAATGCACGTGACAGTTCCGCAGCAACAGCAAGGTCCAGCCCTGTCATGCTGAGCGCAGCGAAGCATCTCGCTGCCGCTCGCGACCGACCCTTCGCTGCGCGGAGGCGTGACACGGGGTGACTGTTCAAATGGTCAAGGACTCTTCTTCACAATTGAACCTTGCCTTTGGAAATTATTGTACCGGTGAAGCGTAACCAAATCGTTACAGAAAGCGTTACGAAAGGCGCAAATTTATTGCCTTTTTTGTCTTTTTCGTAACGTTTCTACCTGCACACGTCCTTATGTTTCAGGGAGAAAGCGCTAAAGGAAAGTATGGACGAGTGAGATAAAGAGAGTCTCTCAACAGCCTGCTTCAGTGTGCGACGCTCTCACTCATGCACTGGCGCTTCTGTATGATGGGAAGAAAGAGGATGGGCTCCCCAGGCGGAGCGTTCTCCCTCGTGTTGGGTTGGACGTAACCACAACGAGACATGCGCTGGCTGCATCGTCTCCTCTACCACTGCCACCAGGTGCTCACGTAACTGGTCCAGGTCCACCTCCTGGCGGAGGGTAGAACTGAAAGCGGCAAGAATACGGGCTGCATCATACTTGCTGCGGTAGAAGCGACGATCAATGACCCGTTGAAGACGATGGCGCAAGGGCTGGAACAGAGCCGCGATAGCCAGGGTGGAGATGACGATGGCGACACTGCTGTCCTGGCTAATGATGCCCCGCAGCAGCGCTTGCAGGCCAATCACCAGACCAACGTAGACCCCCGCCAGGATGACCGTGAGTGTGCCATAGACCAGCGTGCGGTTGATGATGATGTCGATATCCCACAGCCGGTAGCGCAACACCGCGACCCCAATGGCGAGCGGGAAGAGGTAAAGCGCGATGGAATACAGACCTACGCTGGTGATCGTGTAGACTGATCTCGAAAAGGAAAACAGAGGCGAAGAAAACCCCACGTCTGCCAGCATAGTGATCACGATGGCGAACACGACCAACTTGGTCTGCTGCCGCTCGATCGAGCTTGATGGATGCCGGTAACGGTAGAGCTGAACATAGATCGGAGCAAGGAAGGGGCTCACCTTCACCCAGACTAATAGAGGAGGCCATTGCGCTATTGAAAAAGGGGAGTTCGACGGCAAGCCCCAGGCGACTAGAAACACGAGGTAGACGAGGGGTACCCAGCGCATCCAACGAGGGACAAATCGCCCATCGGGAAAAAGAATAAGAACGAGTCCAATGGTGCCCCATCCGAGCATATCCACGAAGATGATCGGCCATCGCCACAGCGCATGCATCTCGGATAAGACGTGCATAAGGTATAACTGGGGAGAGATAGCCAGTCCTAACATGATGAGCCCGAACGCGGCGAGGAGGCCCATCCAGTCGTCGGACTTGCGCCAGACAATCACCAGGCCGACGGCAATCCACACCAGTGAAGCGAGGCTCGCGAGTACGACCATAAGCGTGAGGTAACTACCGAACTGGCCGTACAGATAGGAATAGCTCACGATATACCCACTGACTGAATGGTCAGGATGCAGCATGAGTGCGCGTAGGGCTTTGTCGGGGCCGATCAGTTGGGTGGCATAGAGCATGGTGGCGATGACGAACAGCCCGAGCGAGGGGATGACCAGCGCTACCCATATGGCTCGTGCAAAGACGAGCCAGCGCCCATGTAACCGTGTATGAGCTTCGTCATGCCGTTCACGGCTCACCTTAGCTTGTTTTGCTGCATGCTCTAGGTTCATACCTACGTTCCTTCTGCTCCTGTGAACACCACAGGTCAGGCTTTCAAACGCAAAGAAGTACCATGATAAGGAAAAGTTTGAGCCTTCCACAAGAGCATTTTACCATACGCTCGTCTCAAAAACGTTACGAAAGCGTTACGAACTGCGGGCGCTGAGTGATCTTTGAGGCGATCATTTCTCAAAGCAAATGGAAAGATAACGCATCAACATCCTATTGCAACCCCTTTTTCAACAGGCTGCTTCGTTGTACGACGTGAGAAGGGGTTATCTTTTCTTCTTCTTGATATTCCTGGTAGGACGTCGCCCAGGATGCCGCCCGTTTTGCTGTTGAGAAAGCGTAGAAGGTGGTTGGGGGATTTGTTGCTGAGGTGCCTGCTGTTGAGGTACTTGTTGCGCGGCGATTTGCATTTGTATCATGCCAATGAGCGCCTCGTCATTACTGTTCTCAACAATCTTATATGCTCCTGTATTCGCAAAGGTAAGCGTGATGGCTGTATACAGATCACGCACAGCGTCATGTAGGGCTGGCTCTGTTCGCATATCGAGAATATTAACCTCTAAGTCTTGCAGTTCAGCTATCCCTACCCTTCGTGTATGGGAGCGAAAGTTGTTGTGATCTGCCAGGTGCTCAGCAATTTTTTCAGCCTTTTGTTTCGCCTCCGCATTGCCAGCGAACATATAGCTCTCTAGCCATTTTGAAACAAGTTCTTTTGCTAAGGCTAAGTGATTATCACACTCAGCTAGTAAGGATGGGCCATACCATCCTAGAATTGGTATCCACGAAGGAAGTTTATTGGGGTCGGCATTAATATCATCCTGTGCAGCCTTAAACTGATCCTTAATCGCTTGAGCAGGGGCAGCAATGATTCGTCCATCCTGTGTGGTGATAATCATTTGTGGATCAGTTGGCCCTAGTTCTGACCGCTCATCCATGAGCAATTGTTCACCTGACATCGCTAACATGGTTGCAGCACTCTTTGCTGCATTGGGAATAATGAAACGAATATGCGAGAAACGATCTCGTAAAAGCGCAACAATTGACTCAGTTGCTTCTGCTGATCCCCCTGGACTATGCAAAAGAATATCAATCGGGGTGCCGTGTGGAAGATTGCGAGTTACCTCATCAAAGCCATCTTTATCAGCAAGCGAAAGCATCATCGCATTGCCAGCAAATTGAGCCTTGAGAGGATTAGGGTTAATGAAGTCGCTCGCATAGACAATGAGAGGGCGGCCTGTAATCTTCTGTACAGCCTTCATTTTTTGACGACGGACAAAATCAATAGCGTCAGGCCGATTTTGGCTGACAATCTCATCTAGTATACTATTCCAACTACTCATCTATTATTACGTATCCAATCTACAATGTTACTCACTACTGCTGTGGCTTATCCAATCTTGTGGTAGAATTGCTCTGGTATAGATGGGAACTATACAGAGCATGTAAGGCCTCCTGGTACTTAGTCAACGTGATGCCAAACAGTTCCATTGCCTTAGCTACTTTAGGGTTCTGCTTCTTGAAATCATCTAATTGTTGCGATAACGTACTCTCGCTCTTTTTCTCTTCTGGCATAATACCCTCCTTATACATGCTAAGACGTTCGTCCTTCGCTTCTCGTAGGTAATCCTACCAAGATACAGATCAGATGTCAACCTTTTTTCTGCGAAAGCGTGGTTTGAAGCTCCAGCTTCGCTACTTTTACCCCTAGTTAACAATGCATCTGATTTGAAAGAACAAGGCCTCTCCATAGCCAGGGAAGCGGTCCGCCTGTAGGATATGGGAGTTCAAAGATGAATACAGAACCATTAGTATATGCCTGGGTGGTTCCATCTACGTCTGGCCCTGACGCTGTGCCTACTACATATTCCACAGACTTAGCGTTTATGCCCATAGACCATCTACCACCAGGGCTATACCCCGTATATTCTTCCTGGTCAGGGGTAATAACAGGATATTGGACGACGAGTGAAAGGTTCCCTGTCGTAAGAGCATCATAGGTGTAGCTCCAACCTCCTCCACTGTCAGCGCAGAGAGGTGTATATTGAAAATTCTGCGTGTCAGATGCTCCTGCAATAGCGGTATAGTTTTTCTCAGCAAGAAGTGTGGCAAATGCCTTAATGAATGAGGGAAAGTCAGGAGAGGATAAAG
>WNFG01009071.1_pt1 | contig 11178 bp, 4 predicted proteins | sample 5400431 | NCBI WGS metagenome assembly WNFG01 (sample SAMN13153346, study PRJNA577476) | soil metagenome | isolation source: 120 cm saprolite under Douglas fir tree site 2 hole 3 replicate 2 | place: USA:California | collected 2015-04-18
GTTCTCGTAGCCGCACCTCGTCAGTTTGACCCTTTCCTACTTTGCGTGGGCGAACCTCAAAGATGTCCGCGTGCTGTTCGATCAATGCGGATAGCTTCTTCTTCCCGTGGGTATCCTGGAAATTGGGGTTGCGGTCCCGCAGTGCTTTCCCTAAAGTCGAAAGAAGGATCCATTCATTTCCACTCTTCTTCTTAACCTGGAGATAGGCATCGATGAGCAGGGTCGAGAGTTCCTCCATAGAGTGTGTTGTTGGGAGAGAAGTGGGAGAAGGGATCTTCGATTTGGGTGGTGCTGTATGTGGCGTCAGTTGCTCTGTGGTGAGAAACCTGTTACAGGCTTCCTTCAAGGTGTGCGAAGCATTTGACATTCCAATCCCAAGCACAATACATCCATCTTGACGCAGGCGGAGTACCAGGGGACGGTAATCACTATCTCCTGCAACAAGGCAAAAGTGCCTCACCCCCCGATACAATAGATCTATGGCTCCAATCACCAACGCAATATCGGTAGCATTGCGACCTGCGTTCGCCGATACATTACCCATTTGTTCTAATGCATAGTGAGTCATCATTTCTTTCCATGGATGCATTGAAGGAGATGTCCAATTGCCGTAGACCTGGCGGATCACGACGCCCCCCATTTTGCCTGCTTCAACTAAAATGTGGGCGATCATATCTGGAGCGATGACATTCTCTCCATCAATGAGGAGCGCGACCGGAGATGCAGCCAGGGTGTTCTGTTGGATGGGTGGTGCTGTCGCTGTCGTCTTTGATTTTTTTCTTCTCGCCATGGTATTCCCCTCACAATAAACTCTCAATCCGTTCCGGCTCTCTCTCTAACAAACTTTCCTTGGCTTCGTTTTTCGTTCTACTATTCCTTAGAACTCTTTTTATCTTCTCAGGAAAACAACAGGAATACTCACCTGGTACTTTTGTGTACAAAACGGGCAGAGTCTGCGAATTGTTACCGAGAGCCAGAAACTCCTTCTTCGGAGGAGAGTGTTTGGAATTACTCTCTTACCAGATTTTCGGAGGCTCTCAGCAATAATTCACAGACCCTGGATCAGGGGATATAGAACCTGCTCATTGCCACAACATATGATATAATAAGTGGAACTATTTGCAATACCATCCATCGGACAGAAGGAAAACACCCAACCAACCGGCCAATTTATATGCAGCAGCACCAATCAGAACCACGATAATTAGGAGAACACAGCAAAATGCAACTACTTGGGAAAATCATGGGCGACCCCAATAAACGAGACTTAAAGGTCATCCAGCCATACATAGATAAAATAAATGCACTTGAACCGGCCACAAAGGCTCTGAGCGACGAAAAACTGGCAGCTAAGACGGCAGAATTTCACTCACAACTCTTTCTCTACCTCAAGGGCGGCATGGTACTCGAAGACGAACTGGTCAAGCTCTTCCGCGAGGCACTCGATGCCGTAGACACTCAGGCGAAAAAAATTACCGACCAGCAGCTACACGCTGCCATTACCGAGTATCGTCAATCGCTCGAAAGACGACGCGACCCTGAATATTATCTCAGGGACAACCTGCATGATACCCTGTCAGAGTGCTTTGAAAGCGCCTACGAGCAGCTATCTCCTGCCCTCACTCCCTTGAGAGTCACAGCAGCTATGGACGTGGCTGAGGCACGCCAGCAATGGCCCGATGAGGCCAAAGACCCGCAGCAAGTTGCAGCAAACACGCTCGCGCTCCTGAAAGAGATCGAACCTGCTCTCAAGGATATTGAGAGCGAAGACCTGAGCGAGGCTTTTACTACCGCCTGGCCACAGTTTGAAGAGGCTCGCCGCAATGCTCCGGATAAAGAAGAAGGAGCGGACCAACGGCTGGAGCAGTTGCTGGGCAATATATTGCGACACCTGCAAGGCGAAATTGTGGCCATCAAAGCCGAGGCGATGGATAAGCTTGTGCCGGAGATGGTCAAACGCTACAAGAGCGGCAAGACGCTTGAGGACCTGCTGCCTGAAGCCTTTGCCGTGGTGCGCGAAGTAGGCTGGCGCAGGATCAAGATGCGTCACTATGATGTACAACTGATCGGTGGGGTCGTACTGCACCAGGGCAAAATCGCTGAGATGAAAACTGGTGAAGGTAAAACGCTGGTTGCTACGCTGCCCATCTACCTCAATGCTCTGACAGGCAAGGGCGTACACCTTGTCACCGTCAATGATTACCTGGCCAGGCGTGATGCCGAGTGGATGGGGCAGATCTACAGGTTTTTGGGTCTGACCGTGGGGGTGGTTGTGAATGCTGTCGAGCCGCAGACGCCTGAACGCCGCGCCGCGTACAATGCCGATATCACCTATGGTACAAACAGCGAGTTCGGCTTCGACTACCTGCGTGACAATATGGTGGCCTCGCTGGACCAGACCGTGATGCGCGAGTTAAACTATGCCATAGTAGACGAAGTAGACAACATTCTCATCGACGAGGCGCGTACTCCCCTCATCATCTCCGGTCAGGGTCAAGAATCCACCGATATGTACGTTCAGTTCGCTCGTTGGGCGCCGCGTCTGAAACCTGAGATCGACTATACCATTGAGGAAAAGACCCGTACCGTCATTTTGACCGAGGCTGGTATCGATAAACTCGAACACCTGGCGGGCGTCAAAAACATCTACGATGAGAGCAATCTTGACCTGGCGCGCTACATGGAGAATGCCATTAAGTCGCAGATCATTTTCAAGCGCGACAAAGATTACATCGTCAAAGACGACGAGGTGATCATCGTGGACGAGTTCACCGGTCGCCAGATGCCCGGACGCCGCTATAGCGAGGGACTTCACCAGGCTATTGAGGCCAAAGAGGGCGTCAAGGTACAGCGCGAGAACCATACCCTTGCCACGGTTACCTACCAGAATTTCTTCCGCCTGTACAAGAAACTGGCCGGTATGACCGGTACAGCCCTGACCGAGGCCGAAGAACTGCACAAAATCTATAAACTGGACGTTATGGTCATTCCCACCAATAAACCGATGATACGTACCGACCTGCCTGACCTGATCTATCGCACGACCGAGGCAAAGTTCAACGCGGTCGTTGAAGAAATCAAGGCACTCCATGAAGTAGGTGTGCCAGTGCTGGTGGGTACCACCTCGGTTGAGAACTCGGAAGCTCTCTCCGAAAAGCTCGATAAACAGGGTGTACCACATAATGTACTCAATGCCAAACACCACGCACGCGAGGCGCAAATCGTGGCCCAGGCCGGGCGCATTGCTACCGTGACCATTGCCACCAACATGGCCGGTCGTGGTACCGACATTCTGCTCGGCGGCAATGCCGAGGGCTTCTTCGATAGCATCCTGCGCAAACACGCCGAACGTGTCAGCTACATTCGCGATATGCCAGAACAGACCGAAGAGGAGCGGGCGGAAAAAGAAGAAGCCATTCAGCAACACATCGACAATATGACCGATCAAGAAAAGGATGAACTGCTCCAGCAAAAGGTGCGTGAATGCGAGGAAGATCACAGGCACGTTGTAGCATTAGGAGGCTTGCACATTATCGGCACCGAGCGGCACGAGTCGCGTCGTATCGATAACCAGTTGCGCGGTCGTGCCGGACGCCAGGGCGACCCCGGCAACTCTCGCTTCTTCCTGGCCCTGGATGATGAACTGATGCGCCGCTTTAACGCCGACCGCGTGGCGAAAGTCATGGAAATGGTCGGTATGGAAGAAGACATGCCGTTGGAGAATAGCATGGTCTCGCGTTTAATCGAAGGGGCACAGACAAAGGTTGAAGGCTATAACTTCGATATCCGTAAAAATGTGGTCGACTATGACGATGTGATCGCCAAGCAGCGCCAGGTCATCTATGCAGACCGCCGCGCCGTGCTTGAACGCGCCGATATGCATGAGCGCGTGCTGGGTATGATACGTGCCGAAGTGAACAAGTTAGTCGATGCCTGTATTCCGAGCAATATGGTTACAGAGGAAGAGCAGTTAGAAAAGCTCTTAACCCTCATGGAGACATGGGTGCATGTGCCAGAAGAGATCCTGCCCGAAAATTTCCATGCAGTTCGCCGCGAAGAACTCAGGCACAAACTGCTTGAACTGACCATCGATCACTACGAGGAACGCGGCGAGAAGCTGGATGAATTAGTCGAACAGAATCCGGGCATGGGCATACCCACCATCCGCGATATCGAGCGTTCCTACACCTTGCAGATCGTTGATCGTCTCTGGATGGATCATATCGACGCGCTGGACGTAATGCGGGCCAGCATTCACTTCCGCTCGATAGGTCAGCGCGACCCGCTGGTCGAGTTCAAGAATGAAGCCTTCCGCATGTTTGAGGACTTGAAAGCGGCCATCCAGCACCACATTGTCAATGAGTTGCTCAAATTCCTGCGTGGTGAGATCACCATTCGTGTGCAGCAGCCCGAACCCCAACGCAAAGCACCGCGCAAACTGCGTACCAACGCCGATGAAATTGCCAGAACCGCCGGTCAAGCCAAAAGCGATACCCTGGATGATCGTCCGAAAACAGGCAATGCCCGTCGCAACGGTTCTTCCAACGGCCAGCGCAGCAATAATAACAGGGTACCCGCAAGGGGGGGCGCGATAAATCGGGCCCCTACGATGGACGGAGGACGGTCCGTCGCGGTGGGCAGAATTGGCCGCAACGACCCTTGCCCCTGCGGCAGCGGCAAAAAATACAAGAAATGCCATGGGGCATAAGCTTATTAAAGCAACAATAAAAGGTTATAGATGTGTGAAGGGTATGCAAATCCGAAGGATTTGCATACCCTTCATACATCTATAACCTTTTACTTATATAACTCCTCACAAGCTTGAAAGCTATTTCCTGGTATATTTACCTAATTCCATGTTACGCTTCTATTAGAAAAGAATGTGTAGGCAACGGAGTCTACCTGAGTTTTTCATCAATCCTCTTTAGAGGAAGGAGACATCAGGATGAGCGGTCAATATGATTTGAATAATTTTATCGACATGAAAGATACTTTCAATGGCAACGGTAACGGCAATGGCAAGCATACCTCCAATGGTAATGGGAAACATGCTGCCTACAGCAATAGTCAGCAGAGTGCAGCATTAGAACTTACATCTAGCTGGAAAGGAAATCTGCGCTGGAAGGGCATAGTCCGTCCATATAGCGCGGCGGATGTGGTGCGCTTGCGTGGGTCTGTTCAGATAGAATATACATTGGCGCGGCTGGGAGCCGAGCGATTATGGAATCTTTTGCACAGTGAAACATATGTAGCCGCCCTCGGCGCTCTAACCGGCAACCAGGCCGTCCAGCAAGTAAAAGCTGGCTTGAAAGCCATTTATCTGAGCGGCTGGCAGGTTGCTGCCGACGCCAACCTTGCCGGGCAGATGTATCCCGATCAGAGCCTCTATCCCGCTAATAGCGTTCCCCATGTTGTACGCCGCATCAACCAGGCCCTTCAACGTGCCGACCAGATTCAGACTGCCGAGGGCAAAGGAGACACCTACTGGTTCGCTCCTATCGTGGCCGATGCAGAGGCTGGTTTCGGAGGCCCTCTGAACGTTTTCGAGTTGATGAAAGCCATGATCGAGGCTGGCGCGGCAGGTGTTCACCTTGAAGATCAATTGGCGTCCGAGAAAAAATGCGGGCATATGGGCGGCAAAGTGCTCATCCCGACACAGTCTGCCATCAAACATCTCACCTCTGCCCGTTTAGCCGCCGATGTGTTGGGCGTGCCAACTCTCATCGTCGCGCGCACCGATGCGAACGGCGCGCACCTCATCACCAGCGACATTGATCCGGTTGACCATAAATTCCTCACCGGGGAGCGGACACCGGAAGGCTTCTACAAGATGCGCGGTGGGCTGAATGCCGCCATCGCCAGGGGACTTTCCTACGCGCCCTACTGCGACCTCATCTGGTGTGAAACCTCTGAGCCAAACCTGCAAGAGGCACGCGGATTTGCCGACGCCATCCATGAGCAATTCCCCGGCAAGATGCTGGCGTACAACTGCTCACCGTCGTTCAACTGGGAGAAAAAGCTGGATGCCGAAACAATTGCCCGTTTCCAGCCTGAACTGGCAAAGATGGGCTATACATTCCAGTTCGTCACCCTGGCAGGTTTCCACGCCCTCAACTATAGCATGTTCGAGCTGGCGCGCGGGTACCGCGATCAGGGTATGGCCGCCTACTCCAAATTGCAGCAGGCCGAGTTCGCCATGGAAGCCGAAGGCTATACCGCCACCAAACATCAACGTGAAGTGGGTACAGGCTACTTCGACGAGGTTGCTCAAGCGATTGCCGGTGGCATGTCTTCAACAGCCGCCCTCGTAGGCTCAACCGAAGTGGAACAATTCCATTAAGCAAACCCACATAATTATACGACATATCGCCTCTATTGGAGGCGATATGTCGTATAATTATGTGGGTTTGCTTAATGAAAGATACGGAAAGGAGCATACTTCCCATGACGAATCAAGCTGGTTTTCCAGAGGGGATAGAGATTAAGGGCCCCATCACTCCTGAATTTGCCGAGATATTGACCCCGGAGGCCATGAGTTTTGTGGCCACTTTGGTGCGCACATTCTCAGACAGGCGCGAAGAACTTTTACGGAGAAGGGTACAACGACAGGCCGAGATCGACACCGGCAAACTGCCTGACTTTCTCCCTGAAACCGAACACATTCGTAACAGTACCTGGACGATTGCCCCTATTCCGCATGATCTCCAGGACCGCCGTGTCGAAATTACCGGCCCTGTCGAACGCAAAATGATCATCAACGCGCTGAACTCTGGTGCGAAAGTCTTCATGGCCGACTTTGAAGACTCGCTCTCTCCCACCTGGGACGGGACCATCCAGGGCCAGATCAACCTGCGCGACGCCGTCAACCGTACTATCAGCTACACGGCACCGGAAGGCAAACAGTACGCACTCCAGCAGCAGACCGCAACCCTGCTTGTGCGCCCGCGCGGCTGGCACCTGCCGGAGAAGCATATCTTTATCGACGGCAAACAGGTCTCCGGCGGCCTGTTCGATTTCGGCCTGTATTTCTTCCAAAACGTCAAAGCCTTGTTGGAGCATGGTACCGGCCCCTACTTTTACCTGCCCAAGTTGGAGAGCCACCTGGAAGCCCGCCTCTGGAACGATACCTTTGTGCTGGCCCAGCAGGAACTGGGCATCCCCCAGGGCACTATCAAAGCTACCGTTCTGATTGAGACCATCCTGGCAGCCTTTGAGATGGACGAGATACTTTACGAGCTGCGCGAGCACTCGTCCGGCTTGAACTGCGGGCGCTGGGACTATATCTTTAGCGCGATCAAAAAGTTCCGCAACATTCCCAATTTTATTCTGCCCGACCGCGCCCAGGTGACGATGACCACGCACTTTATGCGCTCCTACTCTCTACTCGCCATCAAAACCTGCCACCGGCGCAACGCCCATGCCATAGGTGGTATGGCTGCCCAGATTCCCATCAAGAACGATCCGCAGGCCAATGAAGAGGCCATGGCCCGCGTGCGAGCCGACAAGAAGCGCGAGGCGACCGATGGACACGATGGCACATGGGTGGCCCATCCCGGCCTGGTAGCCGTCGCCATGGAAGAGTTCGACGAGGCCATGCCTGGCCCCAACCAGATCGACAGGAAACGCGAAGACGTGCATGTGACGGCGGCAGACCTGCTGGCCATCCCCGATGGCACGATTACCGAAGGCGGGTTACGCACCAATATCAATGTCAGCCTACAATACATGGAATCCTGGTTCCGCGGTTCCGGCTGCGTGCCCATCAACAACCTGATGGAGGATGCCGCCACGGTCGAGATTTCCAGGTCTCAGATCTGGCAATGGATTCACCATCCCAAAGGTATTCTCTCGGACGGCAGGAAAGTAACCATCGAGTTGTTCCACCAACTGGCAGCGGAGGAACTGGAGAAGATCAAAAAAATGGTTGGCGAGCAGCAATATGCCTCGCGCGAGTTTGACAAAGCCGCCGAGTTGCTCGACAAAATTATTACTTCCGAGCAATTTGTTGAGTTTTTGACGTTGCCAGCATATGGATATCTGGATTAGGAATAGTAACAGGTGTCATGCGAAAGCACAACAATCTGAGCATTTGACAGAGTCAAATGCTCAGATTGTTGTGCCAGGGCTGTAGCAAAGTTGGCATGGCAGAGGCAAGCGCTGCCACTACTATACACTTCCCATTACCCAAAAGGTGTGAAGCCGCTTGGGAAGGGAAACGGCACTTGATGACACATACAAAGGGCGGCAGATGTGGTTGGGCCTGGCATGGCGGAGGCAAGCGCCGCCACTACTATACACGTCGTGCCCGTCATGGCGTGTATAGTCTTCCCATTCCCCAAAAGTTGAGATGGGTTCAGTCAGCTTGAAAAGCCGAGTGTGGGCAGTACAAGGCTTGGGAACGAGTGTGTAGGGGCGCAATGCATTGCGCCCTTGTCTGCACACCTTTTGGGTAATGGGAAGACTATACACGCACGACGGCATCAGGCGTAGTATAGTAGTGGCAGCGCTTGCCTCTGCCATGCCGGGCTTCTTTCGGCATGACACCTGTGTGTTACAGCTCTCCACTTTTCGCCTGAACGATTCCCATTATCCTCTCCACGAAACTTGCCACTGGCATCGCACCCAAATTTTCGTTCGTGCGTAAGCGCACGGCTACAGCATGTTCCGCCGCCTCTTTATCCCCGACCACCAGCATGTAGGGTATCTTCTGCATCTGGGCGTCGCGTACTTTGGCGTTCATACGCTCGTTGCGCGCATCTACCTCTACCCGTATGGCGGCAGCCTTGAGCTGTGCAGCCACCTCATATGCATAATCCACATGCCGGTCAGAGACGGGGATAAGCTTTGCCTGGATGGGTGCCAGCCAGGCCGGGAAGGCCCCGCCAGATTGCTCAAGCATGATGCCGATCAGACGCTCCAGTGAGCCGAAGTTGGCGCGGTGGATCATCACCGGCCGGTGCTGTTGTCCATCCTCGCCAACATAGGCCAGGTCGAAGCGTTCAGGCAGGTTGTAGTCAACCTGGGCCGTGCCGAGCTGCCATTGACGGCCCAGGGCGTCATGGAAGAGAAAGTCGAGTTTAGGCCCATAGAAACCCGCCTCTCCCACCTCTACCGTATACGACAAGCCCAGTTTCTCTACCGCGTGCATAATCACCGCTTCAGCTCGCTGCCACGCCTCGTCGCTGCCCACGTACTTGGAACTGGCCTTATCGCGCAGGCCAATACGAGCCTTGAAGTTGCCAAGCTGTAGTGCCTGAAAGACAAAGAGCGCCAGGTCAACCACCCTGACAAACTCATCCTCGGCCCCTTCGGGCGTGACGAAGATGTGCGAGTCGTCAACCGTAAAGTCGCGCGTACGCAGCAGGCCGTTGAGTTCACCGCTCTGCTCGAAGCGATAGACCGTGCCAAACTCGGCCAATCGCAGCGGCAAATCGCGATAGGAGCGCATCTCGCCTTTGTATATCTGAATGTGATGCGGGCAGTTCATCGGTTTAAGGATGTATGCCTCACCGTTGATCTCTTCTCCTGCTTTGAAACTATGCCCAGGAGAAAAGCAGCTATCATGAGAATGCGTCCAATGCTCCAACTCATCGGCCTCGACCATGGGAGGATAGATGCTGTCGCGGTACTTGTACCAGTGCCCGCTCGTCTTGTACAGTTCGATCTTGCCAATATGTGGCGTCACTACGGGCAGGTAGCCCCGCTCAAGCTGCTCCTGGCGTAGGAAGCGTTCAAGCGTATCGCGCAATATGGCACCTTTAGGCAGCCAGAGCGGCAGCCCCGATCCAACTTCGGACGAGAACATAAAGAGGCCAAGTTCACGCCCCAGCTTACGATGATTATTAAACTCCTGAGATTCTACTTCTTGCAGCATAGTAATCTGCTCCTTCTTGTTTTTTTATTAGATGCTGGATGGTTGCTGCCGTCGGCAGCAACCATCCAGCATCTAATAAAAAAGCCTTTTCATCCCATAATGGGACGAAAAGGCAACAATGAACTTTCATTTTTCACCAGGTGAGAATGACCATGGTCATTCTCACCTGGTGAAAAATGAAAGTTCATTACCAAGTCCCTACAACTCTCTGCTCTTCGTTTTGACGATCTCCGTGATACGCTCTACGAAACTTGCTAATGGGGTTGCGCCGAGGTTCTCGTTTGTGCGCAGGCGTACAGCTACGGCGTTATCCGCAGCTTCTTTATCTCCGACCACCAGCATATAGGGTATCTTCTGCATCTGCGCGTCGCGTACCTTGGCATTCATACGCTCGCTGCGCGTATCCACCTCTACCCGTATGCCTGCCGCTTTGAGCTTCTCCATTACCTGGTTGGCGTACTCCGTGTGGCGGTCGGCGATGGGGATAATCATGGCCTGCACGGGCGAGAGCCAGACCGGGAAGGCTCCGGCGAAATGCTCGATAATCATCGCCATGAAGCGTTCCGTCGAGCCGGTCACGGCGCGGTGGATGATGATCGGGCGATGTGCCTGACCATCCTCGGCAATGTACTCGAGGCCAAAGTTATCGGGCTGTACAAAGTCCAGCTGGATCGTTGAGCACTGCCACTCTCGTCCCAGCGCATCGCGTACCATGAAGTCCACCTTGGGGCCGTAGAATGCCGCCTCGCCGATGACCGCCTGGTACTCTACCCCTTTGGTGTCTACTGCCGCGCGCAGCGCGCTCTCCGCCTTCTCCCAGACCTCATCGCTGCCGACATACTCCTCTTTCTTCTGCGGATCGCGCAGCGAAAGAGCGATCCAGTAGTCCGACAGCCCATAGGTGTTGAACACCTCCAGCGTCAGGTTAAAGGCCCGATCAAATTCCTCCTGAATCTGATCGGGGCGCAGGAAGACGTGCGCGTCATCTTGCGTCAGGCTGCGCACTCGTGCCAGGCCCGTCAGCGTTCCCGCCTTCTCATAGCGATAGAGCGTGGCAAACTCGGCATAGCGCACAGGTAGCTCGCGATAGCTGTGCATCTGCGACTTGTACAGCGTAATGTGGTGCGGGCAGTTCATCGGCTTCAGCACATAGGCATCGTCCTCTGAAGTCTCCTGGTCTCCCTGCATCACCGGGAACATATTCTCGCGGTAGGTGAACCAGTGCTTCGACGTTTTATATAGCCGTACCTTGCCCAGGTGGGCCGTCCAGACATGCTGGTATCCATAGCGTTCCTGCGTTTCGC
>WNFG01004984.1_pt1 | contig 11176 bp, 10 predicted proteins | sample 5400431 | NCBI WGS metagenome assembly WNFG01 (sample SAMN13153346, study PRJNA577476) | soil metagenome | isolation source: 120 cm saprolite under Douglas fir tree site 2 hole 3 replicate 2 | place: USA:California | collected 2015-04-18
GAAGCGAGGGCTGTCGGGACCAAAGTTCTTCGCTCATGAGAAGAAAGCCGGTCGCTCCACAGTCGCGGAGTCACCCACGGAAGAAGGCCCGGACCTACTTGGGCGCGCCGGTCAGGCGCACCGAGGTGGCGTACTGGTAGACGAGCTGCGCGCCGCGGTCGGAGCCGACCATCACCAGGCCAGCCAGCACCAGCAACCCAACTAGGAATAGCTTGCGGAGTCCGGCGGTGAAGTTTTTGCGCCGGAAAAAGGCCAGCATGCACAGCCCCACGGCGGCGCTGGTGGTGATATACATCAGTTTTTCGTGAAGCTCGAAGACATCGCGCGCGGGGCCGGTTTCCGGCACCGCCTCTTCGGCTAGCAGACCGGTACCCACAGCGGCGAACGCGGTGAGTGTGCCCAGGTAGAGCAGGCGCGCGGCGGTGCGGTGCCATTCCTCGCTCGAGCGGAGCACGGCCAGGGCCTCAAACAGTAGCGCCCCCAGCCAGAATGCGATCGGGTAGTGGACGAACAGCGGGTGGTAGTTCAGCATTCCTTTCAGCCCAGGAAGAATCGCGAGCATGGTTGCCCCCTTGTTATCTTGCCAGCGCGAATGCCTGGAAGTTGCTTGAAAATCTGGCCGCGCCAAGCATGGTTACAGTCATACCGAGCCCAGGTCAGGCCCAGGTAACGTCCGCGAGAACCTGTGAGGGATTCCTTCCGGCAGGGCCGGAATCTTCGATCGCCGCGGCGGGCTCGGAATGACGACGAGGTTCGCGATCAACTTCATGAAGTGAGTCCGAACCAGGGCATTCTGATTTATCCGAATGCCCCAAGTAAACCGCGAAATCCAGCGACGCGCTTCAGTGCCCCGGCGGAGGCTCGCCCTCCCGGGTCGCGGCCCGCACGCCGCGTCAGGGCGAGACACTTTCGGTGAGCGCCCGGGCGCGCAGGGCGGCCACTACCGCGCCGCTGTACAGCAGCCCCAACACAGCGAAGGCGACGGGCAAGCCCGCGTGCTGCCCCAGCCAGCCGAGCGTAAAGCTCATGCTCACCTGCAGCAGCGTTGAGATCACCGAAAAGGTGGACTGCGTGCGCCCCATCAGCCGGCGCGGCACCAGGCTCATGATCGAAGACTGCGTGAGCACGCCGCCGAGCGCGCGACACGCGCCGAACAGCGCTTGCATGGTCACGGCCGCGGCCAGAAAGGCCACATAGGGGAGCAGCGCGTGTCCTACGGCGAGGATGGCCAGCGCCGCGACGAGCACCGCCCGCGGCCGCCGCCGCGTCACTACCCCGGCGGCCAATCCTCCCGCCACGGCGCCCACGGCCCAGCCGCTTTCGATGTAGCCATACCCGCGAGCGCCGGCGTGCACGATGTCGCGCGCCAGCGCCACCACCAGCACATTGGCACTAAGCACCCCGGCCATCATGAACGCATAAGTCAAGCCGATCGCGCGCACGCGCGGCTGCGTGCGCAGGTAGCGCAACCCTTCCTTTATGTCGGCGAACAGGCCCATCACGAGACCTGGCTCCACGATGGGCGGGAGCATTCCCGGCTCAGTCATCTCCGGCGGGGCCTCGATGGTGGGCGACGGAGTGATGGCGGGCACGCCGAAGCTTTTGTGCGGCGGGAAGTAGCCGCGCCGCAGCCGGAGCAGGCAAAACGCGGAGAGCACATACGTTGCGCCGTCCATCCCCAGGATGCCCGCGAGTCCAGCCCGCTCAAAGACAAACCCGACCAGCGCACCGGCAGCCATCATCCCGCCCTGCACTGCGATCAGCACCGCGGCGTTGGCGCCCACCAGTTGCCCAGTGGGAATCACCTCCTGCACCAACGCGTTGGTCGTGGACCAATAGACCGCGAAGCCCACGCCCAGCAGCAGCATCATCAGGTAAACCTGCCACAGCGCCATATGGCCCGACGAGGCCAGCGCCGCCGCAGCGAGCACAATCCCGGCGCGTCCCAGGTCGAGGCCGATGCCTAACCAGCGCCGGTCCACGCGGTCAATCAGGACGCCGCCGAAGGGGGGCACGATCAATCCGGGCAGCGTCACCAGGATCGTGATCAGGCTCACTTTCACGGTTGAGTTGGTCTCGGCTAGGATGTACCAGGTAACCCCGGCAAAATTCATCCCGGTGCCGAACAGCGAGATGAACATCCCGGCGAAGTAATAGCGGAAGCCAGTGAGCCTGAATAGCGCCTTCCAGTCCACGCCGGGATGCGAGGCGAAGTCCATCGAGAGCCAGTGTAAACGAACCTCGGGAAATTGTTGGGCGTACTAGGCCGCGTGGCCCCGGCATTGTAACGGTTCTACGCGAAACTTGTGTAGGGGCGTCGCAGAAGATTCTGCTCCACTCGCCCGCACGGCGGCGATGCGGCGCCGCAACGCGTCGCCGCGGAAACAAGACAGGTATTCCGGCCTGTTCCGTGTCCCTGTACAATCTCCCACCGGGGGCAAATGCGTGGGACAGCAGGCAGAGTGCACAGCGCGCTTCGGCGGCAAAGTTTCCACAGGCAAAGCCCTGCTCGAATCCAGTGCGCTCATCTTCCGAGGCGACTTTCGCCTGGCGATTCCCTTTCAGGCCATGGAGTCAGTGACCGCGGCAGATGGTGAGCTCCGAGTGAGTTTTTCCGAGGGCACGGCGAGCTTTGCGCTGGGTCCCTCGGCGCAGAAGTGGGCGAACAAGATTCTCCATCCAAAGAGTCTGATCGACAAGCTCGGCATCAAGCCCGGCACCGTGGTCTCCGTTCTGGGCGTGGAGGACGCGAGCTTCCTTCGGCAATTGGGGGAGCGAGCCGGGGAAATCGCGGACGCCAAGCCCAGGAAAGATTCTGATCTGATTTTCCTCGGGGCGGAACGGACCGCGGATCTGGAGCGGCTGAAGGGTCTCGCGCGATTCCTGAAAAAGTCGGGCGCGGTATGGGTCATCTATCCCAAGGGCCAGCCGCACATCACGCAGGCTGACGTGATGGCTGCCGGGGAAAAGGCCGGCCTGGTGGACGTCAAGGTGGTCGGCTTCTCCTCAACACACACTGCACTCAAATTCGTGATTCCGGTCTCGCGCCGCTAGGGAAGATCGCGCGCCGTCGAAATCTGATTTGTCTTCCATTCCGCGCTTTGCTTGGGTCTCTTGGCCTTCGGTAATCTACTGCCGAGTTTCGAGTTTCGCTTTTGGAGTTTCGCTTCTATGATGCCTGCATGGCGCCACTGCTCGAGGTTCGCGGGCTGACCGTGGAGCTTCCCACGCCGGCAGGCTGGGTGCGTCCGGTGAACGAGGTCTGGTTCGAGCTGTCGGCGGGCGAGACTCTCGGCCTGGTGGGCGAATCGGGCTGCGGAAAAACGATGTTGTCGCTGGCGCTACTGGGGCTGCTGCCGCCAGGGGCGCGCACCACGGGCGAGGCATGGCTGGCGCAGAGAAACGATTCGCGCAACTCTGGCAGCGAGCGATTAAACTTGGCCGCGCTCACTGAGCGCGAGCGTGTGCCTGTGCGCGGCCGCGAAATCGCCATGATTTTTCAGGAGCCAATGACGGCGCTCAACCCTGTGATGCGCATCGGGGCGCAGATCGAGGAAGGCATCCGCGCGCATCAGCCGGAACTTGCCGCGGGTGAACTTACGCGCCGGACCCGCGAAGCATTGGAGCACGCCGCAGTGCCCGAGCCGGAGCTTCGCGCGAGGCAATTTCCTCACCAGCTCTCCGGCGGTTTGCGCCAGCGCGCCATGATCGCCATGGCGCTGGCGGCGGGCCCCCGGCTGCTGATCGCCGACGAGCCCACCACTGCCCTCGACGTCACCGTGCAGAAGCAGATTCTCGAACTGTTGGGACGGCTGCGGCGGGAGCTGGGACTCGGGCTGCTGTTCATCACGCACGATCTAGGCGTGGTCGCGCAGGTTGCTGATCGTTTGGCTGTCATGTACGCGGGCCGCATCATCGAAGAAGGTCCGGCCGGCGCCGTGCTTCGCCGGCCCAGGCACCCCTACACCGAGGGCCTTCTGCGCGCGTCTCCGCAACTGAAGCGGCGGAAGCTCGAACCGATCGCGGGCGCGGTGCCGCGACTGGGAGCGCTGCCGCCGGGTTGCGCATTTGAGCCGCGGTGTCCCTACCGTCGCGCGGAATGCTCCGCAGCGGTGCCGGAGCTGCGAGTTGTGGTGAACGATGTCGGGCCAGTCGCTGCGCCGAGGCATCGCGCGCGGTGTATCCTGGTCGAGGCAGGGTGAGGCGGTGACGACAAAGGACCGCGAGCAGCTCGAGCGCATACGTGAGCGCTTCACGCGCACAGCGCAGTCATTCGCCCAATTCGCGTTGGCGGCGCGCGGCGAAGAGGCTGAACGGCTGGCCCGGATGGCCGTCCCTGGGCTGCGAGATGCAGCCGGCGCTGTCGCACTCGACCTGGCCTGCGGCCCGGGGACGTTTACGCGGGCGTTTGCGGCGCGCGTGCGCCTTGTCGTCGGCCTAGACTTCACCCCGGCCATGCTGTCTCAGGCGCGTGAGGCAGTGACGCGCGCTGGGCTAGGCAATGTCGCGTTTGCGCGTGCCGATGCCAACGTGCTCCCTTTCGGCAACTCCGCGTTGGACTTGGCGGTGTGCGCTTACAGCTTCCATCATTTTCTCGACCCCGCCCGGACGCTGCGCGAACTGAACCGCGTGCTGGGGCCCGGCGGGCTAGTGGCACTGGTGGACATCATCGTGCCGGAGCAGGCCGACAGCAAGCTGAATAATCGCATCGAACGAACGCGCGACCCCTCCCATGCGCGCACGCTCACCGCAGATGAGTTCACAGCGCTTCTCGAGGCCGCCCGCTTTCGGTCAATAGCTTCCGAGACGAGCGAGCGCCGGCGGCAATTCGACGACTGGATGCAAATCATGGGCTTGCTGCCAGGGAGTTCGGGCTACGCTGAGACGAGACGCCTGATGGAAACCTCTATGCCGGGCGATACGGCGGGATTCCACCCGCGCTTCGTGTCCGGCGGCGGCACTGCGGCGGCTACCGCTTCTGGCGCAGGGCTGTCACCCAGCGAAGAGGCGGCTTCCAGCGCAAAAAGGGAGATTGAATTCGTCCAGACTACGTTGTTCGTTGTCGCAGAGAAACGCTAGGCTCAATTCACATTCATCGTCATCCCCGGACCTGGCCTTGCCGGGACTCGCATGGAATGCGGCGCTATAAGAAATCGCCTACCGCGGGCCCGCGCGCAGACTGTGTGGGGGAGGCGGCTGTTCGCGCCGATTGGGACATGGACAATCAAAGATCCGAAAAGAGAGCGGAAATAATGGCCGCACCCGCTCTGATCGAGGCGCGCAACTTGCGCAAGAGCTTTCAAGCCGGCGCCGGTGTGTTTGTGGAGACCGGGCGCCGCGTGCGGGCTGTAGACGATGTGAGCTTGGCGCTCGCGCCGGGGGAGACCCTGGCGATTGTTGGCGAATCGGGCTGCGGGAAGACCACGCTGGCACGGATGCTGCTCCGACTGATTGAACCCGACGCAGGCGAGATTTGCTTCCAGGGCCGCGACCTGCTCGCCGCTGGTGGTGCGGAGCTGCGCGCGCTGCGCCGCGAGATGCAGATGGTATTTCAAGACCCGTTCGCGTCGCTCAACCCGCGGCTGCGCGTTGAGGCTATTGTCGGCGAGCCGCTCGAGATTCACGAGCCGCATCTGGGGCGCGCCAAGCGGCGCGAGCGCGTCCGCGCGACCTTGGAAACCGCCGGTTTGGGCGCCGACGCAATGCCAAAGTATCCGCACGAATTCTCCGGCGGGCAGAGGCAGCGCATCGGGATCGCCCGGGCGCTGGCGCTGCGGCCGAAGCTGGTGGTGGCCGATGAACCGGTCTCGGCGCTGGATGTTTCTGTCGGCGCGCAAATCCTGGAACTTCTGCAAGCTCTTCAGCGGGAATTCGCGCTCACTTACCTGTTGATCTCGCACAGCTTGCCTGTGGTGGCGCAACTGGCCACACGGGTCGCGGTGATGCAGGCGGGAAGATTCGTCGAAGTGGGTGAGGCTGACCAGGTGCTCAGCCGGCCCGCGCATCCCTACACGCAGGCGTTGCTGGCCGCAGTGCCGGAAGTGCCCGGGTTAGCTTTGCCCTGAGTCTGTTCGCCCACCGCAGCAGTATTTCCTTTCCTGGCCTTTGTGCGCTAGACTCCGCCTGCTGAAATCTTCCGCTGCTGCGGACGTACTTGGGAGTCGAGAGGTCCGCCCTAGTCTTCCTGTCGTGGAGGTCACAAGTCATGGCTACGATTCCGACGCCGAGCCCGGTCACGCCCGGAGCCTCAGAGACTCAGGTTCCCATCAATCATATCGGCCGCATGGCTGGCGCGCTGTTCAGTCCCAAGGCGACGTTTGAAGACATCGCCCGCCGCCCGAGCTGGCTCGCGCCGATTGTTTTTCTGACCGTCCTGAGTCTTGTGTTCTGCTACGTGATGAACCAGCGGGTAGATTGGGACAGCTTCATCCGGCAGCAGGCGGAAAAGAACCCCCGATTCGCGCAGCTCTCGGATGACCAAAAGCAGCGGGCGCTGGGGCCGCAAACAAGATTTGCTCCCGCGTTTGCCTATATAATCGGGGCCCTTGGCCCAACGGGATTTGCGCTTTTCCTGACATTGGTCTTCTGGGGCGCATTCAATCTTCTGGCAGGTGCAAACCTTCGATTCGGCACCTCGTTCGGCATCAGCGCGCACGCGATCATGCCGTCGGCGATCGGCTCAATCTTAGGCATGGTCGTCATGTACTTGAGAAAACCGGGGGAGGTGGATCCGGAGCATATTGTCGCCAGCAATCTTGGCGCGCTGGTCTCGAGTGACGCCCCCAAATGGCTCGAAAAGCTGGCCGCGTCGGCTGACTTGTTCTGGATCTGGACCCTGCTGCTTCTGGCCACCGGCTTCTCCGCCGCCAATCCGAAGAAAATCCCAATGGGCAAGGCGCTGGGGATTACTTTTGGGGTTTACATTGCTTTGCGGCTGATGGTGGTGGGCTGGGCGGCGATTTGAAGCTGCTGCTCGGGAATGCCCGCGCGGGCTGCTACACTGTTGGGGATGAGTTTTCGTTTTGAGGTTTTGAAGACCGACCCCAGCGGCGCGCGCCTGGGGCGCCTGACCACCCCGCACGGAGTGATCGACACCCCGGTCTTCATGCCGGTAGGCACCGCCGCGACCGTCAAAGGCCTGACGCAGCAAACCCTTGAAGAACTCGACGTTCGGGTGCTCCTGGCCAATACTTATCATCTTTATCTACGACCCGGCCACGAATTGATCCGCCGGATGGGCGGGCTGCACCGCTTCATGTCCTGGCCGGGGAGCATCCTCACCGATTCGGGCGGCTATCAGGTGTTCAGCCTGGCCGAGCTGCGCAAGGTAACCGACGACGGCGTTCGCTTCCGCTCACACCTGGATGGCTCGGAACATTTCCTGACGCCGGAGAAGGCTACGGAAGTGCAGATAGCGCTCGGGTCGGACATCCTGATGGTGCTCGACGAGTGCATCGAATATCCCGCAAGCCACGACCGCGCGCGGCATGCGGCGGCGCGCACGCTCGACTGGGCGCGCCGCTCGCGCGAATATTTCGCTGAGCACGGCGATGCCGCGCAACAGATGCTGTTCGGTATCGTCCAGGGAGGCGGGTACGCCGACCTGCGCCGCCAGTGCGCTGAGCAACTGGTCGAACTCGACTTCCCCGGTTACAGTATCGGCGGGCTCGCCGTCGGCGAACCTCCTCCGCTGACGTGCGAGATGACCGCCGAAGTGACCGCGCGGCTGCCGGCGGACCGGCCGCGCTACCTGATGGGTGTGGGCAAGCCCGAGGAGCTTGTCGGTTACGTCCGGCTCGGCATCGACATGATGGACTGCGTGCTACCCACGCGCAACGCGCGCAACGGCTGTCTGTTTACCCGCCAGGGGCGCCTGCTGATCAAGAACGCCTGCTATGCCGAAGACCCCCGCCCGGTGGACGAAGCGTGTGAATGTTTGGTCTGCCGGCGCTACTCCCGCGCTTATTTAAGGCATCTGTTCATGGCCAACGAAATCCTCGGCGCGGTTCTAAACACCCACCATAACCTCTACTTTTACCTTGACATAATGCGCAAAATTCGCGACGCTATTATGTTTGGGCACCTAGCTGGATTCTCCGCAGAGCCTGAGGCACGCCTCGAGGCCGGTCACTGCTGAGTTCGGCAGTAGGGTGCTGGTAGGTGGCTCGTTCGTGGCGTAAAAACTGAAAAGGGCTGGTGGTCCTGTCCGCCCGAGCTATCGGGAGGGGCAGGACTTCATTTTCTGTGTACAGTCCGGACGCGTCGGAGTGACGGGAAACAAGATGATCGTCCACACCGCACCGGCGGATATTTCTTTGGTCGCCCAGGGCCAGGGGCCGAGCGGTTTGATGACCTTCCTGCCGCTGGTCGTTATCATGGTGATTTTCTACGTCCTGCTGATCCTCCCCGCGCAGAGACGGCAGAAGAAGACGGCCGAGATGCTGTCGTCGCTGAAGTCGGGCGATAAGGTAGTCACCAGCGGCGGTATCTACGGCACCATTGTCGGCATCGAGGGCGACGCGGTCCAGCTTCGCATTGCCGACCAGGTAAAAATCAAGGTAGCCCGGTCGGCCATCGCCCAAATCCAACCGGAAGCGAAGGAGAGTTAGCGGTTCCCCGCTCGCGGTGAGCCCAGTTCGAGTATGAATCCCAATCTGAAGTGGAAAGCGCTGTTCATCGTTGCTGTCATCCTTCTTTGCCTCTATGGCTTGCTTGGCCTCCCGGAGTTCCCCACCTCGTGGGGGCAAGCCAAGGAGAATTTCTCGAGACGCATCAAGCTGGGGCTCGACCTCCAGGGCGGGACGCACCTGATTCTCCAGGTGCAGGTGCAGGAGGCTGTCAGTCTGGAAACCGATCAAGCCGTGGACCGGCTGACCACGCAGCTCCGCGATAAAAACATCCCTTATGAAGAGATCCGCAAGGTAGACGACACGCACATCCTGATGCGCAACATCGCCCCGGAGAAATCGGCCGCCTTTCGCGACCTGATGCGGGACTTTTTCCCCGACTGGGATCTGGTCCCGGCGCCGGGGGAGGCCTCCGGCTATCTCCTCACGATGCGGCCCACAAAGGTTGCGGATATCCAGAAGCGAACCATGGACCAGTCGGAGGAGACAATCCGGCGCCGCATCGATGCGCTGGGCCTGACCGAACCGGTCATTCAGCAGCACGGGCGGGGCGAAAATGAAATCCTGGTGCAGCTCCCCGGTGAGGGCGATCCGACCCGTGCCAAAGCCGTGATCCAGGCCGGCGGGCAGCTCGAGCTTCGCCGCGTGGCCGATCCAACTACTTACCCATCTCAAGCCGCAGCGCTGGCGGCTCACGGCGGGGTTCTGCCTCCCGGCACTGAGCTAGTGCGCGGTAGGTCTACAAGCGGTGACACTCGCTCGCCTGGGGAAGTCTGGTATGTACTTGATCGTACGCCGATCGTGACCGGTCGCGACCTCCGCAGCGCCAACGAGCAGCGCAGCACCAAGAACCCGGGCTACTACGAAGTGCAGTTTAATCTGTCCAACGAAGCTGCCCGCCGCTTCGGCCCGTTTACCGAGCAGAACGTGGGCCGGCAGATGGCCATCGTGCTGGAACACCGAGTGGACTCCGCTCCGGTGATCAACAGCCGGATCGACGATTCAGGTGTGATCGAGGGGCGCTTCGGGCAGCAGGAAGCGCACGACCTGGCGCTGGAGCTGCGCAGCGGCGCGCTGCCGGCTTCGATCAAGTACTTAGAAGAGCGCACGGTCGGGCCGTCGCTTGGTGCGGATTCGATCCGGCACGGTTTGCAGGCCTCGCTGGTGAGCCTGGTCGTGGTCATGCTTTTCATGGTCGTCTACTACCGGGTTTCGGGCGTGAACGCGGTGGTAGCGCTGGTGCTGAACCTGGTCATCCTGCTTGCGGCGTTGGCCTATTTCGGCGCCGTGCTGACCTTGCCGGGTATCGCTGGGGTGATTCTGACGATCGGCATGGGCGTTGATTCCAACGTGCTGATCTTTGAGCGCATTCGCGAAGAGCGACGCGCAGGCAAGGCGGCGGTCTCAGCGGTGGACGCCGGTTTCCAACGCGCGTTTCTAACCATTATCGACACGCATGTGACCACGGTTGTCTCTGCCGCTTTCTTGGGCGTTTTTGGCACCGGCCCCGTGCGGGGTTTCGCCGTAACCCTGGTGATCGGCTTGATTTCAAACCTGTTTACCGCGATTTACGTCTCCCGGATGATTTTCGATTGGAACTTGGGGCGGATGGGCCGCCAAGTTGAGCTCAGTATTTAGCGCGGGCCGCGCAGGACAGCTGTTGCAGCTGTTCCTGCCAGTCCGGTTCGTGACAGCGACTTGCAAGCGCGGGACAGGCGTGAATGTCTGTCCTATCGGTGAACGTGACTCGGCCGGGAACAAACAACTCCCAGCCGGTGTCTAACGAAATGGAGCGGAAGCGGTATGAATTTTTTTCGCCAAGTAGATCTGGACTGGATGGGCAAGGCTAAGTTCTTTATCGGGCTTTCGCTTACCTTGCTGCTGATCGGCGGCATCTCCTGCGTGGTCAAAGGCGGGCTGCGCTACGGGATTGACTTTAAGGGCGGCACGCTGGTGTACGTCCGGTTTGCCCAAGCCCCGCCAATTGACCGGATCCGCCAGGGTCTGGCCGCGCAGGGTCTGGGTGACAGCACCATCCAGCGGATCAGCGACCTCGCGAATCCCAACACCAATGAAGTGGTGATTGGTCTCGAGCAGCGCGGAGAAGGCGCTGAAGCGCTCGATGCCGGGAAGGCGGCCATCCTCAAGGCCCTTCGCCAGACCTTCGGCTCGGGCGAAAATTCGAAGCCGGACTTCAACGCGACCAGCGCTGCGGCGCTCGCGGAATTTCTCGCGCGCCGCGACCCTCTCGCGCTCGGCTTGACTCCCGGCGACCGCTACACGCAACTGGCCCGGCGCCTCGTGGATTTCCGCGACAAAGACCGCAACGGAATAGTCAACAGCTTTGACGAGCTCAAGGGAGTAGAGGGCAGCAGCGACGTTGTCGTTAACACTCTGCGGGATGAATTCTCGCTAGGTAGCTTCGCCGTGCGCAACGTGGAGATCGTGGGGCCAAAGGTGGGCGCCCAACTCCGCCGCCAGGCGATTTGGGTTACCCTCTATGCTTTGGCGGGCATGCTGGTATATATTGCCTTTCGATTCGAGTGGGT
>WNFG01004985.1_pt1 | contig 11176 bp, 9 predicted proteins | sample 5400431 | NCBI WGS metagenome assembly WNFG01 (sample SAMN13153346, study PRJNA577476) | soil metagenome | isolation source: 120 cm saprolite under Douglas fir tree site 2 hole 3 replicate 2 | place: USA:California | collected 2015-04-18
TACGGCGACTGGCCGGGTTTGAAGACCGAGCAGTTATACGAAGGCCGCGACCTGGCGCTGACGACCGACTTCCGTGACGTGTTCAGCGAGATTGCCAGCAAGCATCTAGGCGCGACGAACCTCAAGGCCGTCTTTCCGGGCTATGCGGGAAGTCCTTCGAAGTTCCGTGGTGTGCTTGGCTGAACCTTTCACCACAAAGACGCGAAGACACAAAACGAATTAGGCAACTGGAAGGCCCGGTGGAAACTCCGGGCCTTCTCTATTTGGTTAAAGCTGACGCACACTTAGAGAATGACTCGCTCGATGCCGCTCTTGATCAAGGGGACGTTGAAGTTGATGAGCAACCCGAGTCGAAGTCCGGTGAGCTTCAAGTAGGTCAGGACCTGAGCCTTGAAGACGCGATTCATTTCCTCAACTGCTTTGACTTCTACAAGCAATTGTTTGTTGACCAACAAGTCGATCCGCAAACCAGCTTCGAGCCGAATTCCGTCGTAAACAATCGGAATCGCAACCTGCGTTTCTGTCGCAATACCGCGCTTCCTTAATTCATGTGCAAGGCATGTTTCGTAGACGGATTCGAGCAAACCGGGCCCCAGACTTGAATGAACTTTGTAGGCTGCATCAACAACTATCTTTGCTAGATGTTCGACGTCCGGAGGGAGCGGCTCAAACACTTTCATCATCTTAGTGTCCTTTGTGTCTTTGTGGTTAAGACTTGCTTTTAGCGGTAGAGATTATGAACAAGGAGCGGTTTAGAGCAACCGAATTCTTCTCGTGGACTCGATTGGCTAGCGCGCGTCTGCGGTTTGGTTTATGCTGCCGATTCGAAGCAATCACAATTACCAGACATTCTATCTTGAGGCTCGACATATGATTGCGATTACTCGCGGAAAGAGATGTGCGCGACTCTTAGTTGCTATCTCTGTAAATGTTCTTTTCCTGGGAGGTGTGGATCTGCGAGCCCAGGTGTCACCACCGCCACAGGCGCCGCCGATCCAATACTCGCCACAGCTCGTCGCCGAAATAAAGCGAGTGCAGCAGGCCGCGTTTGAAAGCGATTATGCGTATCGCCAGCTTGCTCACTTAAGCAACAACATCGGCCCGCGCCTAAGCGGTTCGCCGCAGGCGCAGGCGGCGGTTGAGTATGTAGCCGCAGAGCTGCGCAGGCTCGGGCTCGAAGTGCAACTTGAAAAAGTCATGGTGCCGCATTGGGTGCGCGGAGAAGAGACGGGAGCGCTTATCGAATATCCGGGGATGTCGCCACGGACGACGCAGAAGATCGTACTCACCGCGCTGGGCGGCAGTGTGGCGACGCCAGCCGATGGCTTGACCGCCGAGGTGGTGGTCGTCAATAACTTTGACGAGCTTACGGCGCTGGGCCGTGGGCGCGTCGCGGGAAAGATCGTCCTGTTCAATGCGAAGTTCGATCAGCAGCTTGCCGATAATGGATTCGCAGGTCCAGCCTACGGCCAGGCAGTGATCTATCGCGGCATCGGCGCCAGTGCGGCGGCGCGGCTCGGTGCGGTCGCGGCGCTCAACCGATCTGCCGGCGGTGCCGATTATCGTTTGCCGCACACGGGCGCGTTGCGCTATGCGGATGATGCGCCAAAGATTCCCGCGGCGGCAGTGACTTCCGAAGACGCGGAAACGATCGCGTACCTTGCCCGCGAAGGCAAAGTACGAATGCACCTCGTGCTCACGCCACAAACTTTGCCGGACGCCGTAAGCTACAATGTGATTGCTGATCTAAAGGGAAGTGAACATCCGGAACAGATTGTTATCGCTTCAGGTCATCTGGATTCGTGGGACCTGGGCCGCGGCGCGATTGATGACGGCGCCGGGGTAGTAATCGCGATGCAGACCGCTCAGTTGCTGAAACAGCTTCATCTTCGTCCGAAGCGAACGATTCGGATCATCGCCTGGATGAATGAAGAGAACGGGGCGAGGGGTGCGCGCACGTACGCCGACGATCACAAGGCGGACTTCGCGAACCACTTCGCCGCGATCGAAAGCGATTCGGGCGCGAGCCATCCAATGGGTTTTTACGCGCAAGGCAAGCCTGAGCTGCTGACTCTGCTGCAACCGTTGTCAACAATCCTACAAAGCCAGGGCGCCGGCGTGACGCGTATGGTTGAGGAAACGGGGACTGACGTTGCCCCACTTGGCGAAGCCGGCGTGCCTACTTTTGCGCCTATTCAGGACGCGCGCACTTACTTTAATTATCACCACACCGCCGCGGACACGCTCGATAAAGTTAATCCGAGGGAGTTGCAGGAAAACTGCGCGCTGGTAGCGGCGCTGACTTATACGCTGGCGAGTATGCCGCAGGCGTTGCCGAGGTAATATCAACCACAGAGACACAAAGTCCGGAAAGAGCAGGAAGGAAAAGAGAACCGCCCAATATGTATCTGGATTCTAATCCTGATCCGAGGTTAGCTTAGTGTCTTTGTGGTGAAGTCCATGCCTTTTCATCCACAGATCGTACGCTTCGATTCGCTCGATTCAACCAATCTCGAAGCCATGCGCCAGGCCAGAGCCGGCGGCCCCGAAGGTCTGTGCATCGTGGCGCGCGAACAGGTGCGCGGGCGCGGGCGAATGGATCGCAGTTGGCAATCGCCAAAGGATGCCGGGCTTTACTTCAGCATGATTCTCAGGCCGCGACTCGAGATGAGTTCATGGCCGCTGATCACCCTGATGGCTGCGCTGGGGGTCTGTGACGCCCTGATGAAGGCGTGCGATTTGCGCGCGGACATTAAGTGGCCTAACGACATTTGCCGCAACGGTCGAAAGCTTTGCGGGATTCTGGTTGAGACGATTGAAACTGAAAGCAGCGCAGCCGCGATTGTCGGCGTTGGGATCAATCTAAGTGCTGACAGTTTGCCGGCCGAACTTCTCGCTGCCGCAACCTCAGTTGAAGAAGCTATTGGACGCGCCCCGGATCTTGAGTTGGTCTTACAGGAACTCGTGAAAGCGATCGCCGAGAGATACGATTTTCTGTACCGTCCGCAAGGCGCCGAACATACGATTCGCGAGTGGTGCGCCAGCTCATCCTATGCGTTTGATCGCCGCGTAGGCGTCACGCTTTTGCACGATAGATTCGAAGGAATCACGCGCGGGCTTGAAAGCGATGGCGCTCTCCGTGTAGAAACTAACGAAGGTAAGATCAGAATCGTGCGTGCTGGAGAAGTGACGGCGTTGCGAGGGATGAAGGATGAGGGATGAAAACAAATCCAATGAGGAGGAACAAGATGAATACCGCAAGGCAGGATTTACGCGTCAGAACGAAAGCTTTTGCGCTTCGTGTTATCAAGCTCTATGTAGCTCTTCCTAAGAGGCATGAAGGTCAGATTCTAGGGGGTCAAATCCTCCGTTCGGGAACTTCTGTTGGAGCACATTATCGAGAAGCTTGTCGCGCCAAGTCAGACGCGGATTTCATCAGTAAGATTGAGGGCGGTCTACAGGAATTAGATGAAACCGTCTACTGGGCGGAGTTGATTGGGGAAGCTGGGATCTTTTCTGAGAAGAGATTGAGACCTCTATGCGATGAAGCGGAGGAACTGATAGCAATGTTCGTAACGATGGTAAAGAATGTGAAGGATCGCAAGACGCGATGAGCGTCGGTGATTAGGGAGAGGTTATTCATCCCTCATCCCTTATCCCTCATCCCTGCGCACGATGCTCTTAGTAATCGACATCGGCAACACCAACACGTCGCTCGGCGTCTTTGACGGCGAGCGGCTGGCGACGCATTGGCGTCTGACTACCGAGCGATCCCGGACGGTAGATGAATGGGGCGTGCTCACGCGCAACCTGTTTGCGCTGGCGGGTCTGGACTTTAAATCAATCAACGCGATCGCGATTGCTTCGGTCGTGCCGCCGCTGAATTTCACGCTTAAGCGCATGGCTGAGGACTATTTTCACCTCACGCCGCTGTTTGTTGATCATGCAACCGACACCGGCGTGCCGATTCTTTATCAACCTGCGTCAGACGTCGGCGCCGATCGGATCGTTGATGCGGTCGCGGCCATCAAAAAGTACGGCGCGCCCTGCATCGTGGTGGATTTCGGCACGGCCACGACGTTCGACGCGATCAATTCGAAAGGCGAGTACCTCGGCGGTGTAATCACGCCGGGAATCACGATTTCTGCGGATGCGCTGTTCGAACGCGCGGCGAAACTGCCGCGGGTCGAGATTAAGCGTCCGCGGAAGGTCGTCGGTTCGGCCACCGTCGAAGCAATGCAGTCTGGTCTGTATCACGGCTATGTCGGTTTGGTTGATGGCATCTTGAAAAGAATGATTGACGAAGTTGGTGGAACGCCACACGTGATCGCCACCGGCGGTCTGGCCCCGCTAATCGCGACCGGATCTGAGTTTATCGAACAAGTTGACGAGACGCTGACCCTGGAAGGCTTACGTCTGGTTTACGAACGAACGAGATAAGTTTCAGGTTTCAAGTTTCAGGTTTCAAGTTCATAAGACAAGACATTTGACCTGAAACCTGAAACCTGAAACCTGAAATCCGAAACCTGAAATCCGAAACTGCGTTTTGAACTACTTTTCATACTTCTCAGAAATTGAAGACACGTTCATTCGCCGGCGCGGCAAGCATTTGTTGTTGAGCCCTATGGATTGGGCGCTGATTGAAAGCTGGAAAGAACGCGGCGTGCCGTTGCACGTGGCCCTGCGCGCAATCGAACACGCGTTTGATTCTTATGAAGCGAAGAAACGCAAGCGCAGTGTGAAGACGCTGCTTTATTGCCAGGAAGAAGTTGAAGCGCAATATGCTGAGTGGCTCGAATCGCGGGTTGGGAGCCACGAAGAGTCGCAAGAAGAGAGCGAAGAGGATGAAAAGACTCCGTTTCCGCGCGCCGTGGTTCTGGCTCACCTCGCGCGTTCGCGCGCAGAGTTGATAAAACTGGCCGACGCGCGCCGTCAAACGAGCGCGGACGAATTCTGTGAGGTGTTAACGCGGGCGACGGCGCTGCTTGAAGAGTTGGAGAATGATTATGCCGCGGCCGTGCAGGCCGACGCGCGCAGACTTGAGCAGTCGTTGACGGGCATCGAGCGGATGTTGGACGAGACGATTCGCAAGACGGTTTCTGACGACCATCTCAAATCAATCAGCGCGGAGATCGAAGATCAATTGAAGCCTTACAAGCGACACATGGACAAAGCGGCTTATGCAGAAACGAACGAGAATCTCTTGCGCAAGCGGCTGCGCGAGCTGCTCGGCGTTCCCCGGTTGAGTCTGTTTTTCCTCTGAATCAAAGTGGAAGTCACGATCGAACGCATCTTGCCCGGCGGTCTGGGCCTCGCGCACGCCGATGGGCGCACTCTGATGGTCGCGCTGGCGGCGCCCGGTGACCGGGTGCGCGTTTCAATCGATCGAGTAAAGGGCAACGTCGCCTTCGCCTTGATCGAGGAAGTCATCGAATCTTCCCCACAACGCGTCGAACCTCCTTGCCAGTACTTCGGTCGCTGTGGGGGTTGCGACTTTCAGCAATTAACTTATCAAGCTCAACTCGACGCGAAAGTTGAGATCATCAAAGACTGCCTGCACCGGATCGGTCGCATCGAAAACCTTCCTGACTTTCAAATCACGCCCGCGCCAAATCCCTGGCAGTACCGCACGCGCGCGCAGTGGCAATACGACGCCATTAGACGAAAGCTGGGATACTTTGAGAGTGGCTCACGGCGCGTTTGTGACGTGGCCGAATGCGCGGTGCTCGCGCCGCAGTTGCAACAGACGCTTTCAGTTTTGCGCGAGCGGATGTCTGACGGCTCGCTTTCCGAAGAGGCGCGAGACTTCCGCGCCGTCGCTGGCGATGAAGGCGTGTCAATCGCTCCGCCGGTTCGGGGCACTAGCCCGACTCCGGGGTCCCCGGCCGGGCAGCCCGGCTGGGGTGGAGAGATTAGGGAGGGCTCGGATTTGACCGTGCGAGAAGTGACTCGCACGATCCACGGCGAGACTTACCGTTTGAACGCTGAGTCGTTCTTCCAGGCCAACGATGATCTGTTGCCCCAACTGATCGATGCGGCGTTGAGCGAGGCAAGCGGCAAGACGGTAGTGGAACTTTATTGCGGTGTTGGGCTATTCACGGTTCCGCTGGCGCGGCGTTTCGCGCGCGTTATCGCGATCGAAGGCGACGCTGCGGCAACGCGTTTCGCGCGCGAAAACCTGGCGACTGCGGGTTTGACGAATGCCGAAGTCCTTAATCAGGACGTTGCCGGCTGGCTTGAAGAAAATGTGGAGTGCGCCGGCAACGACGGCGCTTTGGATCGCTCGCATCGAACTCTACAAAGATCAGAAGCACGAACGCCGATCCAAAGCGGCGTCGCAGCCGCCGCAGTCCAAAATCCGCCGGATTTTCTGCTACTTGATCCGCCGCGTACCGGCGCAGAGTCACGCGTCATCGCGGGCATACTCAACTTGAAACCAAGACGCGTCAGCTATGTTTCGTGTGATCCGGCGACCCTCGCGCGTGACCTGCGAAAGTTAATCGCGGGCGGCTACACGCTTCACTCGATCGCCGCTTTTGATATGTTCCCGCAGACGCATCACGTCGAAACGGTAGTTCACCTTTTGTGCTAGGCCAAGCCGGAACAATACCACCGGTCTTCATCCGTGCACTTGCCACGATCATCGCAACGCTAGGTTAAGTTAATTGTTTCGCGCGCGTTGTGCGCTGCCAATAAATGTGCATTGGCATCGCTGTCGCCTCTGTAATCGGATTTGATATGTTCTCGCGGCCCCTTCGCTGTCGATCGAGGGGTTGGGCCAGAGAACATGACTGACCTTCCGCAAGCTCGCTTCGCTTCGAATCCTTTAACTGTCCTTGGGTTCGCGCTCGCCCTCGGAATTCTTGCCGGTCATTCACTTGCGCACCTGTGGTCGACTCTGCTTCCGCCCGGCATTGCAGTTGGTGTAGTTCTCGTAATTGTTTCAGTTTGGTTCCTGGCGAACGGGAAACTCTTGCTTGCAACCCTTTCGGTAGTTGCCGCATTGTTCTGCGCGGGTCTTGTCCTTTCGTTAATTGATTCGCGGCCTATCGCGCCGGACCGCATCGCGCGGTTGCAAGACGAAGGCATCATCGCGCCCGGCGATCCGGTGGAGCTGACGGGCGTTGTTTTGGGTGAGCCGGAACTTGCGCCACAGAGTTTCTATCTGACGTTCAAAGCGGAGAGAATTAGATTCAAGGGCGTGGAGCGCGACGCCACTGGAACTGTCTTCCTGGTCGCGCCTGTGAGCGAACAGAAAGTAGCGAGCGAGTACGAAGCGCTGCAGTTGCGTCACGGCGCGCGGGTCCGCGTAATGACCACGCTCGATCGCGAAGACAAGTTTCGCAATCCGGGCGTTTCGCCGTTCACCGAGTATCTGGAGCGCAAAGGCTTTGACGCCACGGGCGTTATCAAGAGTCCGCTGCTGATTGAACGTCTGGATGATGAACGCGTGTTTCTGCCGTTGGTGTGGCTTTACGAATGGCGTCAACGTCTGGAAAAGGAATTCGCCTCTAAGTTCTCAGCGGAAACTGCCGGGGTGTTGGACGCGGCACTGCTCGGAAATCGCTTCAACGTCTCACATGCCTCGGCAGATCGGTTTCGCGCCGGTGGGACGTTCCATGTTTTGGTGATCGCTGGTTTGCATATCAGTTTTGTCGCCGGTGTTGTGTTCCTCCTCGTCCGATGGATGACCAGACGCCGGAGCTTGCAGTTCATCTGCGCGGTGACTTTCGTATGGGCTTACGCGATTGCCGTCGGCGCGCACGAGCCGGTGGTGCGCGCGGCGCTGATGTTCACGCTCGCAGTCTTTGCGCCGATTGTCTCGCGGCGCGCAAGATCGCTGAATGCAATCGGTGGTGCAGCACTGGGGCTGCTCATTTGGTGGCCCGGAGATCTTTTTGATCCGGCCTTTCAGCTAACCTTTCTGTCGGTCCTCCCGATCGCGTTAATCGCGGCGCCCGTGCTGCGCAGGATGAGCGAGGTTGGCTCATGGAGGCCAACTGGCGAAACGCCTTACCCGCCGGCCGGCCCTCGTTGGTTCAGAGTGTTCTCCGAGGCACTGTTCTGGAGCGAGCGCGACTGGTGCGACGAGATGGCGGCTTCAAATATCAGTTACCGGCTTTTTAAGACTCCCATCGCGGCGAAACTCGAGCAGTGGCATGTCCAGAGATTTCTGCGCTTTGCCGCGCTGGCTATCATTGTATCGGCGAGCCTGCAACTCGGAATCGCTCCGTTGATGGTCGTCTACTTTCATCGTCTTTCGTTGGCTTCACCGGTGCTGAACATTTTCGTCGGTGGGTTGATGGCGATGCTTGCCTTCGTCTCTCTCGCAGGCATTCTTATTTCGCACGTTAGCGCGTGGTTGGCGTGGCCTTTGATCATGCTGGCCGAAAGAGTGAACTGGCTGATGACTCATCTGGTCGATCCGTTCACTCGGCTGGGCATTGCGTCGGTGCGACTGCCGCATTACTCGGGATGGCCTGGCTGCGTTTATGTTCTCTACTACTTGCCACTCGCTTTCTTGATCTCTGCGTTAGCGCGATGGAATCCGCTGCGACCTGTTTCGATCACGAGAGGCGCAAGCCTTATGCTTTCGCCGCACAAAGTTCGGATTGCCGCCGCCTCATTCACCGCCATCTTCGGCGTGATCGTTTGGCATCCGTTCAGCGCGGCGCGGCCGGATGGAAGACTTCATGTCGATTTCCTCGACGTGGGCCAGGGCGATTCGGCGTTGGTGACGATGCCGGATGGCACGACCCTGATGATTGATGGAGGCGGACGCCCGAACATGAATCGCGGCGACCCTGACGGCGACAGTGACGAGCCATTCCAGCGCGACACGCGCAGCATCGGCGAGGGCGTGGTGTCTGAGTTTCTCTGGGCGCGCGGGCTAGATCGAATTGATTACCTGCTGCCGACGCACGCCGACGCGGATCACATCGACGGACTGAACGACGTGGCGCGCAATTTCAAGGTGCGCAGCGCGATTGTGGCGCGCACGCCACCCGACGATCCTGAATACGTCCGGTTTGCCGCCACGATGAAAGAGGCCGGCGTCTCGATTGAGAAGATTGGCGCCGGCGACCTCCTGCACTTTGGCAACGTCACGGCCGAGGTTTTGTGGCCACCGCCAAGCGGGGACGTGAATGCGCCATCTGCCAACAATGATGGGCTGGTTGTGCGGATTCGTTTTGGTGACAGGGCGCTTCTGTTCACCGCGGACATTGAAAAACAAGCCGAGAGTGCGATCTTACATGAAGGCGTGGATTTGCGCAGCGACATCGTCAAAGTCGCGCATCATGGCAGCAGGACTTCTTCGACGCCGCCATTTGTGGCGGCGTCGCGTCCATCGCTCGCAGTTATCTCAGTTGGTCGTACTTCGATCTTTGGGCATCCGCACAAAGAAGTGGTCGAGCGTTGGCGCGCGAGCGGCGCGGAAGTGATGACCACCGGTCAGCGGGGAACGATTACAGTGACGACTGACAGCCAGGATTTGAAGGTTAGTACGTTTGTCCCGCAGTGAAAGGAAATCACAGAAAATCCGGATCCGCGGGCGTATAGAGATCGATCGTCGAGCTGCCGAGTTTGTAAGTCTTCAGCACTCCCAACGGTGGCGCGTAAATGTGAATCGTGATCAAGTCACGTCCACTGACGTCGGGATTGCCGAGCTGATGGATGTCCGGAACTTCTGAACCAGTCAGTCCGCCGCCACGCAGCTCCCGGTGTGCTCGATAAGCCAAGCCCGTCACGGTGTCATAGTCGAAAGTGGTCTCCCACAGAATGCCGTCATGAATGAAGACCGTGCCATGCGATCCGTTGTGATCGTGAATCGGCGTGCGCTGACCCGGCTTCCAGCAAAGCACCAGCATCTCGACAAACTCGTTCTTCATTACCCGGTGCCGCGAATAGTTGCCGGTCTTGAAGCCGAGGTACGGCCGCAACTCAGCGGACGAGATCTTTGCGCGCTCCATCAGTTCGTTGAGTTCGGGAAGGGAAGGAATCGACGTGCGGGCGTTCAGGGCGTCGGTAAGATCTTTGAACGAGAAGCTACAACCGGGTTCGGCAGCTGTTTCGTCTGAGTGAAGTTGAACCGCCAACGTGACCTCCTGCCAGATTACCGAAACCGCTTGCGGTAGCCAGCGGGTGCGAGCTCCGCATTCACGATTAGCTTTATATTCCCCGCTTACCTGAGAGTCAAGATTTGCCGCGACTAAAATCACCTGCCTGCTACCGTGACCGGTCCTGGACCGGTAAGCAAAATTCGAATGTCACGAACATTCGTTCCCGTCGGGCCCGTGGCGATTACATCACCAAGGGCGACGAAGAACGAATAGGCATCGCTGCGATTGAGAAAGTCTTGTGGATCGAGCCCGATTGCGCGGGCACGCTCGATCGTTGTGTCGTCAACAATCGCGCCGGCTGCAGGGCTGTTGCCGTCCGTTCCATCCGTGCCGGCACAGAGGGCCGCAAACGGTTCAGAGTTGGGCCAGCCCGACATAGACAAGCGCAGAGCCGTTTCCAGATTCCGTCCGCCAATGCCTCTGCCACGAACGGGGCACGCGAACTCGCCTCCGGAGATGAGACAAACTGCTTCACTTGTGTTTGGCTCGCGGCGCCCGCATTCGCGAAGCTGACCCAGCCGTTGCAAAAGAGACGAACAGCCATCTGCGATTGGTTGATCTGAAATGTCTTCAGCGATTTCGGCGACGAAGCCGTGCCGGCGAGCAGCTTCGGCGGCGGTTTCGAGCGCGCTCTGGTTATCGAGGATTACGAAATGCCGGCGCGGCGATGTGGAATCACTTGAACCTGAGGCGACGGGAGGTTCAGCATCGATGGCCCGAAGGATTGTTTCGGGCAGTTGGGAGCGAAGATCAAATCTGGCTATCACCTCGCGCGGGTCCAGCGCATCGTTGGGTGGCGCGAGCGTCGGACCTGAGGCGACGTTCGCTTCTTCTCCCAGAGGGACGTCGGAAACGATCAAGGTAATTTGATCGCAGTGCGAAGCCCGATCTGCCAGGCGGCCACCTTTTACCGCCGAGAAAGCGCGGCGCACGGCGTTGATCTCACCAATCGAAGCGCCACAGTTGATGAGCGCTCTATTAGCCGCGCGCAAATCAGCCAGCGTAATGTCTTCGCTGACCGGCCACTCGAGCATCGCCGAGCCGCCTCCGGAGAT
>WNFG01004987.1_pt1 | contig 11175 bp, 7 predicted proteins | sample 5400431 | NCBI WGS metagenome assembly WNFG01 (sample SAMN13153346, study PRJNA577476) | soil metagenome | isolation source: 120 cm saprolite under Douglas fir tree site 2 hole 3 replicate 2 | place: USA:California | collected 2015-04-18
CGAGGGAGGGCGCGACGAAGTCTTCCGTCCCGGCGACGCCGAGTTCCAGCAGCCGGTCGCGGACACGACGGTACTTTTCGGCAGGGAAGACGTGCGCGCCGATTGGGAGATAGTAGTCGTCGCTGTAGACGAGTTTGAAGGGAAGCATGGAGGAATCACTGCCTCTGGTGCCGGAAAAAAGGATCCAAGAAAGACACATGATATGCCGCGTCTGATGTTTTCGCACCGGGGCCAATACAGGTTTAGCTGTAAATTTTCCGTTCCTGTGCCTGGATCGAGCTTCCTCAAAGGCCGTTTCCGGAAAATACTGGACAATCTGCGTAGGTTGCCTTACATCTCCCGGCGTATCGCCGCCATCTTTATATCGGTATTCGAGAGATGTTAAATCCCGCTGTGCTTGCTGAGGATCGCAGCCAGCGCTGAAACGATGGAGGTGCCATGAAAATAGCCAGAACAATACTTGCAGGATGCCTGCTCCTGCTTCTCAATTTTGCTGTTATTGCTTATGCGCAGGAGGATAAAAACGAGAGCGTAAAACCCGCGCAACAGGACGAAGCCAAACCTGGAACGGCAAAGCCACAGCAGGAGCCCATGCCCGCGCAGGAAGAGAAGCGTACGCAGGAAGAGCGAAACAAACAAGGAAAAGATCGCGCAAAGCCCGCTCAAGAACAGAAAAGCCAGCGAAATGATGAAACGAGGAACGCCCAGAACGCGCAGGGGAAAGAGCAGAACGAACAGAAAGAGCAGAATCGCGCGTCAGTTTCGGGAGGCGAACACAACCGCAATCGCACCTCTCAGCGCATTCCCGATGAGAAGTTCCGTGCCAGTTTCGGTCAAGCGCATCACATCCACGTATCTCAGCCCGTCATCGTGGAGGGTCGTCCGCGGTTTCAATACAGCGGCTATTGGTTCGAGTTTGTCGAAGCCTGGCCGGTGGGTTGGTCCTATTCCGACGATTGCTACATCGACTATATCGATGGGGAATATTTTTTGATTGACGTGTTGCATCCGGGCGTTCGGCTTGCGCTGGTCGTAGTTTTCTAAGCGCTCGACGTTGCAACGAAAACTCCCTCTACACGTGGTTCTGGAGGTGAACAATCCGTCAGGGCCACGCGTTTTTAGGCCAATCTTGATCTTTGGCTCCGCACTGTCTCGACGCTCCGAGTCGTTAAACGGGAGCCGCACTCCCTGATAAACTTGGGCGTTGTCACCAAAAAAACAATCCACGTCGAACGAACTCGTCGCAGCTACAGGCTCTCCGGGGACCTCTCCGCCTAAGAGACACCTTGTGGCGGCCCACGGCAAGGGTCGCATCTTCCTGATCGACGCCATGTCGTTCATCTTCCGTGCTTATCACGCGATGGCGCGACAGCGGCCGATGTCCACGAAAACCGGCGTTCCGACTGCCGCGACCTTCGTCTTCGTCAACATGCTGCGCAAATTGCGTGACGACTTTTCGCCGGAGTACTTGGCGGCCGTGTTCGATGTGGGCGAGCCGACGATCCGCAATCAGCAAGCGCAGGCTATTACTACCATCCGAAAGTTTGACATCAAGACGCAGACATTCAAGGAAGTGGAGTACGGGGGATACAAGGCCAACCGCAAAGAGATGCCGCCAGATCTGGTGCAACAGGTGCCTTACATTCGACGCGCGCTGGAGGGGTATCGCATCCCGATTCTACAGCTCGAGAAATATGAGGCCGATGATGTGATCGGGACGTTGGCGCGAAAGGCGGCAGAGGATTCGTACGAAGTCTTTGTCGTTTCGAACGATAAGGACATGCTGCAACTGGTGGATGACAAAGTTTGCGTCCTGAATCCGCCGAAGGACAATCTGATATGCGATGCGGCAAAAGTCGAAGAAATCCTGGGCGTGCCGCCTTCGCGAGTGGTCGATGTGATGGCGCTGCGCGGCGACTCGGTGGACAACATCCCGGGGGCGCCGGGAATTGGAGACAAGGGATCAGTCGAAATCATTCGGCGCTTTGGCAGCGTCGAGGAGGCGCTCGAACGTGCGGCCGAAGTGGAGAAAAAGTCTTATCGGGAATCGCTGCAAAATAATCGCGACACGATCCTGACTAGCAAGCAGCTGGTGACGATTGATACCGACGTCGCTGTCGAATTGGACGTGCCGGCAATGAAGGTCGGAGAGCCGGATGTCGAGGCGCTGCGGGCGCTGTTTTTCGAGTTGGAGTTCACATCATTGCTGAAGGAACTGCTCCCGGTTGCTGAGGTGAAAGAAGGCGATTACCGGGAAATCAGAACGGCCGGGGATCTTGATGAATATCTCAGAGACCTCGCTGACGGCGCCCCTCTCGCGATTGCGATTCCGACAGAACGCACTGACACTCCCGAGGAAGAAGAGGAAGTTGAGCCGGAGCCTCAGCAATCCGGACTCTTGCCGTTGCAGGCCGCCGATGCACCCGCGGCCGCAGTCCCGCTGGAGAGGATCGCTTTTTCGGTTGCAGGTGGCTCGGGGGCAATCGCCACCCTTTCAGACAAACTGCTGGCGGCGCGCGTGAAAAATCTGCTGGAAGGGGAAACGACAGCCAAGACCATTCACGATCTGAAGTCGTCACTTCATCATTTTTCCGCGCAAGGGATCGCGCTCACCGGGGTGCGGCACGATCCGATGCTGTATTCGTACTTGCTGAATCCCACGTATTCGTCGCATGCGCTTCCCGATGCCGTGCTGCGGAGATTCAATCTGAAGATGAGTGGCAACCTGGCGGAAGCAGCCGACCTAACAGGCAGGCTCGCAGCCGCGCTCCGCAAAGATGTCGAAGATGAAGGCCTGACTTCCGTCTATGACGAAATCGATGTCCCGCTCGTGCCGGTTCTGGCACGCATGGAAGGCGCGGGAGTGAAAATTGATACAGCGGCGCTTTCTCGTATGTCAACGAAACTGGAGCGCGAAATCGAGGCTAAGGCGCAGGATATCTATCAGCGTTGCGGCCTCCAGTTCAATATCAACTCTCCGAAACAACTTGGTGATGTCCTGTTCAATAAGCTGGGCCTGCCGATGCCGGTGAAATACGGCAAGGGCAAGAAGATTTCGACGGCAGTGGATGTGCTGGAAGGACTGGCGGAGGAGCACGAAGTCCCTCGTCTGGTGTTGGATTACCGGCAGTTGACCAAGCTGAAGTCCACCTATGTAGACGCGCTGCCGGTTTTGATCCGCAACAGTAGCGGGCGCTTGCATACGACATTTGGGCAGACGGGGACTGCAACAGGGCGGCTATCTTCGACGAATCCGAACCTGCAGAACATTCCGATCCGGACGGAGTTGGGACGGGAGATCCGCGCGGCGTTCACCGCTGAGCCGGGACACGTCCTGCTCGCCGCCGACTACTCACAGATTGAACTTCGGCTGCTGGCGCATTTCTCGAAAGACAAATTACTGGTCGAAGCATTCCGGCGCGGGGATGACATTCATACGCTGACGGCGTCACAGGTATTCGGAGTGCCGCCGCTGATGGTTACGCCGGAACACCGCCGGGCAGCGAAAGTCGTGAACTTCGGGATCGTGTACGGGCTCTCGGCGTTCGGGTTGTCGCAGAATTTGGGGATCGAGCCGAGCGAGGCAAGAAAATTTATTGACGCGTACTTCGAGAAATACTCGGGCGTGCGCGCCTTCATTGATGCCACGCTCGAACAGGCGCGGCGTGACGGGAAAGTGAAGACGCTATTCGGACGCATCCGCCCGATTCCCGATATCAATAGCAAGAACGCCAACCAGCGCGGCTTCGCCGAGCGCACGGCTGTAAACACCCCGCTGCAGGGAACGGCGGCGGACTTGATCAAGCTGGCCATGATCCGGATTGACGAGGAGATTCAGAAGCGCCGCCTTAAATCTCGCATGACGTTGCAGGTCCATGACGAACTGGTGTTTGAGGTTCCCGAGTGCGAAGTGGATGGGATGAGGCGGCTGGTTCGCGAGCAGATGGAGAACGCGCATGTGCTCGAAGTTCCCTTGGTGGTGGAGATTGGGATCGGGCCGAACTGGCGGGATTTGGAGTAGGCGGATGGATCCGGTCAGAGGTCATTCCGAATCGGGAGATGTTCGTTTTTCCTGCGCAACTCTCGTCGCGATTTCCGCTATAATTTCCTCACTCTCGCGCCGCTTGCATCGTTGACACCAGCCAGAAGACGGATTTGCACGATCCTGCGGAGGCAGTCGTATGGCAGCTCCCTCATTAGCGCCGGTTCTCGACTCGGCGTCCCGCCGTCGTTTTCTTCGGTACCCGATCAACGTATCCCTGGACGTGATTGCGTTGCGATCGGGAATTCCCAACAACATGCCGGGGCGTTGTACCGATTTGAGCGAGGCCGGTTTGGGCGCGGTGGTGGCCGGAGAACTGTTGGCGGGCCAGCCGGTCGCGATTGAGTTGCGGCTCCCGAATGTCGGGCTGCCAGTGCGTGCGCGTGCTCAGGTTCGTTATCAGGACCGGTTGCGCTTCGGGCTGCAGTTTGTGGGATTGTCGGTCGAGCAGCGGGAGAAGATCCGTTACTGGTCCTCCCAGATCGCCCCGCTGTCAGCTCACGCTGGAAGAAGAATCGAAACTCCGCCACCCGATCTCCCGCCGCTGGCAGTTGCGCCAGACGTTGGTCCGGAAAAGGAAAAGCGCAAGCGAAGAATCCGCGTCCGGCGGCGACGTTTGTATGTGCTGGCGGCGTTCATGGTTGCGTTTGCCGGTCTCGGATTGTGGCAGTGGCAGCATGCCTGGAACCAACTGGAAACAGATACATTTGTTACAGCGGAGCCCCAGCTGGGGCTGCCCCCGCGCGTGTCTCCAGAGATAATGGACTCGCAGATTGTGTACAAGGTCGATCCGGTCTACCCGGACGCCGCACGGCAAGCGGGGTTGCAGGGGCTGGTGGTTCTGGATGCGGTGATTGGGCAGGATGGAAGGGTCAAGCGTCTGCGACCAGTGGCCGGACCTGGTCTGCTGGCGCAGTCGGCTCTCGATGCGGCGCAGACGTGGAGATACACACCGTATCGTTCAGGTGGGCAGGCGGTCGAGGTCGAAACCACCATTAGTGTTGATTTCCGGTTGCACTGAAGGTAGTACTACTCGAACGTCGGGGCTTCCGAGAACGGAATTCCACACTGATCCTTCGCCGAGATGATCGGCTCTCCAGCGAGTTGCCAATCGATCTTCAGCTGCGGATCGTTCCATGCCACCGTGCGCTCGTCTTCCGGGGAGTAGAATGCCGTCGCCTTATATAGGACATTGGCGCTCTCAGACACCACCCGGAAGCCGTGCGCGAATCCCCACGGAATCCACAACATCCGTTTGTTTTCGCCCGAGAGCGTAAACGACTGCCATTTCCCAAAAGTTGGAGAACTGCGCCGAAGGTCCAGGCCAACGTCGAGAATCTCTCCCGTCACCACCCGCACGAGCTTTCCCTGAGGCTGGCCGATCTGGTAATGCAGGCCGCGGATGACGTTTTTTTCGGAATAGGAATGATTGTCCTGCACAAAGCGCTCGCGGATTCCGATCTCCGCAAACGAGCGCTCGTTGTAGCTTTCCAGAAAGAAGCCGCGATCGTCACCGAACACGCGCGGTTCGAGAAGCAGGACGCCGGCGAGGCTGGTTTCGATCTTTTTGATCGATCCGATGACGGACGCAGTCCTCATTTCAGAAGACTCGCTCTCTCAACATTTGCAAGAGGTAGCTGCCGTATCCATTGTTGCGCATCGGCAGGGCCTGCGCTTCCACTTGTTCCCTGGTGATGTATCCGTAGCGATACGCGATTTCCTCGGGACAGGCGACCATCAGGCCCTGGCGTTTTTCCAGTGTTTGAATGAAGAGTGAAGCTTCCATCAAAGCCTCGTGCGTGCCGGTATCCAGCCATGCCATGCCGCGGCCCATTACGCAGACATCGAGCTGGCCGCGCTTGAGATACTCCCGGTTTACATCCGTGATCTCCAGTTCGCCGCGTCCGGATGGCTTGAGGTTTCGTGCAATCTCTACGACCTGGTTGTCGTAGAAATACAGTCCTGTGACGGCATAGCGGGACTTGGGCTGCTTTGGTTTTTCTTCCACGCTGAGCGCTTTACCGGTCTGGTCAAACTCCACGACACCATAACGCTCGGGATCATGCACCGGATAAGCGAACACACGGGCACCCGCGGTGCGGCCCGTAGCTGCGAGTAGTTCCTTCACCAGGTCGTGTCCGTAGAAGATGTTGTCACCGAGCACGAGCGCGCAGCAACTGGAGCCGATGAACGAGCGGCCGATCAGAAATGCCTGGGCGATGCCTTCCGGCTTCGGTTGCGCCGCATATTGCAGCCGGATCCCATAGCGCGCACCATCGCCGAGCAGGTGCTCGAAGCGCGGGACATCTTCGGGCGTCGAGATGACCAGGATGTCGCGGATGCCAGCCAGCATCAGGGTCGAGAGTGGGTAATACACCATCGGCTTGTCGTACACCGGGAGCAGACTCTTCGCGACCGCGTGGGTTACAGGATAGAGGCGCGTGCCCGATCCGCCGGCGAGGATGATGCCCTTATAGCCTGGCTCTGATTGGCTCATGTTTTCAACGTTCGGTGGCGTACTGCTTGGCCATCCACTGACGATAGCTGCCGGTGGTCACGTCTTGCACCCAGTCTTCGTGTTCAAGATACCAGCGTACGGTCTTGCGGATTCCGCTCTCGAATGTTTCCACGGGACGCCAATTCAATTCGCGCTCGATTTTCTTTGTGTCCATGGCGTAGCGACGATCGTGGCCGGGACGGTCTTTGACGAATGTCACTAGTTGGCTGTGGGGAACGACTGGATCGTTGGGTCGCAGTTCGTCGAGCAGGCGGCAGAGCGTATCCACGATGTATAAATTCTCTTGCTCGTTTGCTCCCCCAATGCAATAAGTGGCGCCGGCGCTGGCGCGTGCTAGCACCGTGCGAATCGCGCGGCAATGATCTTCAACATACAGCCAGTCCCGCACGTTTTGTCCGTCGCCATAGACGGGGAGCGGCTTTCCCTGGCACGCATTCATAATCATTAGAGGGATCAGCTTCTCAGGAAACTGGTACGGCCCATAATTATTGGAGCAATTCGTGGTCAAGACCGGCAATTTGTAAGTGTGATAGTACGCGCGTACCAGGTGATCGGAAGCCGCCTTGGATGCGGAGTACGGACTGTTTGGCGCGTAGGGAGTTATTTCACAGAAAGCTGGATCGCTTGGGCCGAGCGATCCGTATACTTCGTCGGTGGAAACGTGCAGGAAGCGGAAAGCCTGACGATCGCTCTCTGCCAGAGCAGACCAGTAAGCTCGCGCTTCTTCCAGCAGACTGAATGTCCCGTTGACATTGGTGCGGATGAAATCGTCGGGACCATGGATGGAGCGGTCGACATGACTTTCGGCGGCGAAATGGACGATGGCGCGAGGGCGCTCCCGCTCCAGCAAAGTGTGCACGAGATCACGATCCACGATGTCACCCTGCTGGAAACGATATCGAGGGTGGCTTTCGACTGATTGCAGGTTGTGGAGATTGCCCGCGTATGTGAGCTTGTCGAGGTTCAGAACGCGGGAGGATTCCTCGGCGATCCACTGCAAGACGAAATTCGAGCCAATGAAGCCGGCGCCGCCGGTGACGAGAATCAGATCTTCCATGCCGGAGAGCCGCCCCGAAGCCAGCGGCAGCATGCACCGATTCTAATCAAAGCCGGGGACAAAGTCGTGCCCAGCATCGGCAGCGGGAACAGTGCCGGCAGCCTATGCCACGGCGGAGCCTGCAACCACGGGGTAATTCCGATCCAGAACTTTGTAGTAGGCCTTTTCGATGGAACGGGCGACATCAGGCCAAAGGTATTGCTCCTGGATCTGTTGTTCGCCCTTAGCAGCCATTTGACGGCGAAGCGCAGGATTGCGGATCAGAAGGTCCAGCAGGCGGGTGAGATCCGACTGATCCCCATGCTTAAACGTGAACCCGACACCGGTGACGACCTCCTGGTTTTCGGGGATATCGCTGGTCAGCACGCAGACTCCGGCTGCCATCGCATCGAGCAGGGCCAGCGACAAGCCCTCCAGGTCGGAGGGGAGCACGAACACCGCTGCGTTCGACAACAGTTCATCGAGATCATCTCCCGCGGTCCAGGGCAACAAGCGAATCCGCTCCGATTCACGGCGCCGCAGGCTCTCTACGTAGTCGTCGGAGTGGCTGGATCCGCCGGCCAGGACGAGCTTCATCCTGGTCGAAATGTCCTCGAAGGCGTCGATCAGCAGATGGCAGTTCTTCTCGGGCGAAAATCTTCCCAGATAAAGAACGTAGTTGTCCGGGGTCAGTTCCCATTCAGCAAGGTGCTTGGGAGCCCGCTTGGGGCGCAGGCTGGCGCCGTTCGGGATGTAGAGCGTGGAGCGCCCATACCTTCCCCAGTAATAGCGTTGCAGAGTTTGCGAGACCACCATGGTCGCATCGGGAAGAGTCACGGCAGCTGCCTCACCCCAGCGCAGTACTCGCGAAGCGATCCGGCCCCACTTGCGGCGCTGCCAGTCGAGCCCCTGCACAGTGACCACGGTTTTCTTGCCGGCGAGGCGCGGCATAAACGAAAACAGCGCCGGTCCCAGGCAATGGTAGTGGACCACGTCATAGCCGGAGAACATGGCATGAACCGTGCTGAGAAATGTGTGGGCCAGAGTCTCCAGGTGTTTCGACCGGATGGTCGGCAGCCGGCAAACGCGTATTCCCTTGTACTCTGCGATCGGAGGCGTGAAGTAAGTCCGGCAATAGACCGTGACCTCATGTCCCATGCGGGTCAATTCCGCGCCGACCTGTTCATAGTAGGACTCGATCCCACTGTACTTGGACACCAGGCCGCGGCCTCCGATGAACGCCACCCGCAGGCGGCCACGGGACGGCTGCGGAGAAGGCTTGGTCGTTGTCCTTGCCGGAGCGGTCGCCTGCCGATTGCGCGTAGCCAACCGAGAATAGATTTCCAGGAGCGCGTCCAAGTGCCGGTCCGGATCATGCCTGGTGTGCAGCCGGCGTCGGCTCTCTACTCCCATCCGCGCGGTCAGGTTCGCGCGGTTGAAAAGAAACTCGATGGCCTCGGCGAGTTGTTCGAGATCGCCGGCGGGATAGAGAAAGCCGGTGACGCCTTGCTCGACCATCTCCCGCCGCGAACCCAGATCGGAGGCTACTACTGGCCGCCCCCAGGCGTAAGACTCCAGGATTGATTTCCCCAGTGTCTCGTAAGCATGAGATGGAAACACGGAGAAGCAACAGCCGGCGATGAGTTGCTCGAGTTTCGTGCCCTCGACCATGCCGGCAAAAAGAACATTCGCCAGCTTCAAATCGCAGGCCAGCGACTCCAACCGCTCTCGCTCGGGACCCTCTCCCGCAATCACGAGGGGTACATGGGGCAGTCGCGCCATGGCATGCAAAAGCTCGTCCAGGCCTTTCTCGGGCGAAAGCCGCCCGAAGTAGAGGATGTAGCCTTTCTCGGGGACGAGACGTTCCTCCGGGGGCAGAGTCTGAAAATGCGGCAACACTTCAATCTGTTGGGCGGGGAAACCAGCGCTGATCAGCTTGGCGCGAACAAATTCGGTGGGCGCGAGGAACAGATCGACACAACGCTGGTACGTCCGCAACCATTTGTGCAAATACGCTTCCGCAGCGAGAACCATGGCCGCCGAGCGCGGCCCCACGTGACAGTTTTCCGTGACCGCGTGAAAGTAATTGCCCCCGAGGCACAGTTCGCACGTTCGTCCATGCGCCACGAAATTGTAGTTCGGACACAGGACCTTGAAGTCGTTCAAGTGATAGATAACGGGGATGCCCTGTCGCTTCAGTTCCCACAGAATCGAAGGCGACAGGTGATGATAGATTCCGCGAACGTGGGCCAGATCCGGCGCGTAGTCGCCGAGGCAGGCACGCATGCGGCGCCGGGCGGAGGGCGAATAGAGCGCGTGTGCCGCCATCCGAGCCTTCTTCAGAAGACCGGCGTGTGGATCCTTGAAATCGAGATACGGAATCAGGTAGCTCCGGCCGGCGAACGACGAGGTGCGTCCGTGGTCCATGCTGAACAGGGCAGTGTCGTGGCCGCGCTCGTCCATGCGGCGTATCAATTCGAAGAGATAGGCTTCGGTGCCGCTAAACAGGTAGTTGTACTTGTTGCAGTAAAGAACTCGCATATTGAGACTCCGGTTGGGCGATACGAGTCAGGAACTGGTCCGCAAACTGGCGGAGATTCCGCTGTCGGTCATAATTGACGGCAATACTCTCCGCGGCCGCGCGCTCCACCGCGCCCAACGAAGCTTTGTGATCGAGAATCCAGCGCACGGTACTGACGAAATCCGTGAGGGAGCCCGACTTGTACAGGAAGCCCGTGCGCCTATGTTCGACCAACTCGGGAATTCCGGTGATGGCGGGGGCTATCACTAACCTTTCGTGCGCCATCGCCTCCATCAAGACTACGGGTAGCCCTTCGCTCAGGCTGGTGAGCGCGATCAGGTCCGCATACTGGTAATAGCCCGAGAGGTCAGTCCGATCCACATGACCAAGAAGCAGAACCTGATCCCGGAGCCGCAGTTCATCGATCAGGAGTTCCAAGGCGGGTCGTTCTGGTCCCTCGCCGACGATCCAGCAGAGAAAATCCAGGCCGTAATCGCGCAGAGCCGCACAGGCCTGGATGAGAAACGCGTAGTTCTTTACGGCGTGGAGGCGTCCCACTGAAAGAAGACAGAACCGGCGCGGCTCGGGTTTGGTCATGGGTGGATTCGCGCACGGGACGCGATCGACCCCAAGGCGCTGGACAATAACCTTCGAGGCCGGAGTCGAAGGAAAGCTCTTGAGGATATGCCTACGGTTGAAGTCGGAAACCGTAATGCAGAACCGGCACTCGCGCAGTTTGGCAGCGAGCAGGTCCGCGCGCACCAGCAGATCGGAGCCGTGCAGCGTGAAACTGAAGCCGATTCCCAGTAGACGCGCGGCGACTACGGCCATCCAGGAAGCGAAATAGCCGTGATGAGCGTGGATGTGCTGCACAGCGAGAGGAGCCAACTCTTCCGCCATAGCGGCACCCATGAGGGTATGGCCGAGAGACCGGACGCGCCGGCCAGGAGAGGCCGGGAGTTCTCGCAGCACCGGCTTCAGCAAGAGTGAGTAGGCCTGGGGCTGAGCGCCCAGTCGTCGGACCGCCCGCACCAGTTGGGTGTCGGAGAGCGGGTGGA
>WNFG01006290.1_pt1 | contig 11174 bp, 10 predicted proteins | sample 5400431 | NCBI WGS metagenome assembly WNFG01 (sample SAMN13153346, study PRJNA577476) | soil metagenome | isolation source: 120 cm saprolite under Douglas fir tree site 2 hole 3 replicate 2 | place: USA:California | collected 2015-04-18
ATTCCAGGCGCACTACCCGGTGCGCGACCATCATCCTTGCTCCGAACTTTTCGGCTTGCACGATCGCACGTGTCGCCAGTTCTTGGCCCGAGATTCCTGTTGGGAAGCCCAGATAATTTTCGATTTTGGAGCTCGATCCCGCTTGTCCGCCGGGTGCCGTGGTCTCGATCATGAGCACATCGAGACCCTCCGATCCGGCGTAGACGGCTGCTGCCAGGCCGGCGGGACCCGCTCCCACAATAATCAGGTCGCGCACCTGCGATTCATCGATGGTGGTGTTGAATCCGAGACAATCGGCGAGTTCTTGATTGGAAGGATTGCGCAGGACGGAGCGACCGCTGCAAATGACAACGGGAATCTCAGAGGGTGTTACTTCAAACCGGTCGAGAAGCTCTTGGGAAGTATTGTCGGTGTCGAGATCCACGTACCTGTAGGGATATCCGTTCCTGCTCAAGAATTCGCGCAGTCGCAATGTGTTGGCAGAGTGTCGGGAACCGAGCAGGATGACGTTGCCCTGGCCCTGACTGATGAGTAGCAGCCGGCGGAGAATGAAGGCCCGCATGAAAATGTCACTCAATTCGGCGTCTCTGGCCACAAGCGAACGCAAACCGTCGCCCGTCAGTTCCAGGAATTCGCCGGGTTCCGTTACGCGGCCGCGCACGAGACAGCGGCGTCCGGAGATCATGGTCATTTCTCCGGTGAACTGGGCCGGCCCGTGTTTGGCAATCAGGTGTTCGCCCGCGAGATCCGGCTGCACGATCTCCATTCCTCCGGACAGGAGTACGTAGAAAGGAACGTTCTCATCGCCAGGTTCGAAGAGTATGTCGCCGGCTGCGACCTGCCGCGACCGGCTACAGGCACGAATGCGATCGATCTGGGAAACGGAAAGAACCGGAAAGGCTTGTGTGCGGGTATCGAGCGCGCTGGGTAGTAGGGGTGAAGACATCCTTCCTCCGAACCTTCAAGATGGTTGCCCGTCGCCAGAAAACAATCCTACCGCATCAGCTCATACTTTCCTGGAGCTGTTCCCGTTTTGTACGACGGCCGCCGCGATCTGGCGCTTGATGCAGACAATGGTGACAAGACGAACTCGAACCACCGGTCTCTTCCGTGACAGTTAAATTAAATTCACGGCTGTTAATCGAAGGGTTGGCGGGAGTTCCTGCTTCGCAAAATTGCGGCTATCATGCGAGCGCGGAAGGGCTCGATTTGGTGCACTCTTGGTGCACTCTGGCGCGCAAATGGGATGATTCAGTGCAACTGACAGCGTGCTAAGTTATTCAAAAGATATGAAACGTGGTGAGTACGAACAGGGCAGGTAGATTTACCGACCCATTAAACCACTCTGGCACCTCTCCTCCAATGTTTCCAATACTTTAGCACAGTTCTCGAGTTGGCTTGGTGCGCTTTTGGTGCACTATAACTCCGAGAACGTGGCTGCCACGAAAAGGCAGAGGTAATAAGTCGTGCGAAATCAATGCGAGCTTTCCTTGTCATTGGCCGCGGCGGTCGGGAAAACCGCATCACGCAGTTTCGGGTTTAGAGATGTCAGGAATTCTCCAATTCCGATTACTTCCTGTTTGCCCGTCACTCGTCAGAACCTGTGCATGCCAGTAATGACCCGAACCACGGCAAGCATAGATTTGGGTTCGAAATAAGGGGAATCACTATCAACCTGCTCGCGGTGTGCGGAGCCTAGTTTTTCAAGCCTATGCGGCGAAGAAGACTTTGGAAACGAGGATCAGGATGCAGGCTATCAAGCAGCAAGTCCGACTGGAGGGGAATGGCAAAGTCTAAAGACTTCTCCGAGTAAGACTTGTCCAGGAGATCGAAAGCTTTGTCGTTTTCTCCAAGGCCGGCGTATATGGTGGCCATCGTATATGGCGAAGCAGAGGTGGCTCTTGCTTTGCGCTCCAAATCACGAAAGATCTTTTCTGCTTCGGCTTTCTTGCCTAAGGCGGAATAGGCGTGTGCCAACGCGACGGTGGGGCCTAGAGAACCATCGGAGAACTGAACCGCCTTCTGAAACTCGGATATCGCTTCCTGAAGCTTGCCGGCGCCCTCGTAACCAAGTCCGAGTGAGTAGTGATGAAATGCATCCTTGGGGTCCAAAAGCAGGCCTCTTCTGCTGGATTCAATCAATTTAGGGTAATCCAGCAGTTTATAGTAGGTCGCGGTCTCGGTATGCGCCTCACTGAAACCGTAGTCCAGTTGGTCGATTTTCGCGATTTCGGCAAGAGCTTCGGAGCGCCTGCCGACCGAAGCGAGAAAGATGGCGCGATCTTCGTGCGCGCAACTGTAACTAGGCGCCAGAGCGATGGCGCGGTTGAACTCGCGATCGGCAGTTTCCCAATCCCAATCGAATGTGAAACTCAGTTGGCCGAGGGTGTCGTAGGCTTCCCCAATGCTGTCGTCAAGTTCCAGTGCCTTGGCTAATGCTTCCTTGGCAGAGACCGGTAGGCCTGATCTTTTTGCAAAGAGCCTGCAAACGCCAAGTAGACGTCAGTGTCTGCGAGCCCCGCATAAGCAAGAGCGAAGTTTGGATCTTTCTGGATGGACTCTTCAAAGTAGCGTTGTGCTTTCTTGAGGAAATCAGGTTTGGTGAACTCGTTGACAAAGTAAATACGTCCTTTGAGATAGGCATCGTATGCGTCCGGGCTCACCGCGTGGGCCCGGCGGACCAGAGCCTGCTGCGTTGGAGTGAGTTGTGCGCGGACTTGCCCTGCGATGGCGTCCGCCACTTCACCTTGTAACTTCAGGATATCGCCGAGATCGCGGTTGTATGTCTCCGCCCAAAGGTGCTGGTCCGTGGGTGCTTGAATGAGTTGGGCGGTAACACGGACTCGTTGACCCGAACGGATCACCGAACCTTCAACGATGGCGGCGACGTTCAATTCGCGTGCAATTTCGGGCAGGCTCTTTCTCGTGCCTTTGTATCGCATGACGGAAGTTCTGGAGATGACACGCAGCGAGCCGACTTTGGCGAGGTCAGTAATCAATTGGTCGGTCATGCCATCGGCAAAGAATTCCTCGGACGGGTCGCCGGACAAACTGTCGAGGGGCAAAACGGCAATGGAATTCAAGCGAGGAGCAGCGCTGGTAGGAGCAGCACCCGTGCGCGCCAGCCAAACGGCAACGCTTATGACGAGGACGGCGAAGACCGTGGTGAGCAGGACGGCGTGAGATTTGGTAAGACGCAGGGGTCCCGGTAGGTCGGCGGGCGGCGCGGGGTCAGAAGCACCAGAGGGGGCCGGAAGGTCTCCGGCATCCACCGGCGCGATAAACCGGTATCCGCGGCGCGGCAGCGTTTCAACGTAGCGAGGCCTCTCGGCGGAGTCACCGAGCACCTCGCGAAGGCGAGCAATTGCATTGTGCAGGCTATGGTCGAAATCGACAAAAGTGTCGGTGGTCCAAATCTGCGCCCGCAGCTCCTCGCGAGTGACTATATCGCCGGCGCGCTTGAGCAGAACGGCCAAAACTTGCAGCGGCTGACCTTGCAGCCGCAGTCGTACCCCGCGTTTGCGCAGCTCCCCTGCTCGAACGTCCAACTCGAAATTGTCGAAACGCAAAAGGCGCAGGCTAGGTTCAGAGGTAGACATAGCAACACCCGCCAAGGTTAGGCAAGTCTAGCATACTTCGCAGGGGCCACTGATAGGCCTGGTTCGGACGCAATCCCCTGTATTCGCAATCCTTTAGCAATGGAGAGAAATTTGGGAAACGATGGAGGTTGCGAGGATTGCATCCTTGGCAGGAACCAACGACAGTGCCGAGGTTCTTGCGAGACCTCACGCTTCGGACTGTGCCCCGCAGACCGCTGGTGAGCAATTTCCGGCAAGACCAAGGAGAATCCGAACATGAAAAAACTAGCGCATTTGACGATGCTTTTGCCCGCCCTTCTGGCCCTTGCCTCGTTCGCTCTGGCGCAGCAAAAGACACAGCCACAGGGACAGGCGGACCAGGACAAGCTCGTCGAGACTGTCCGCAATGCCACCACGCAGTACGTGGATGACGTCAAGGCGGCCACTAGCGCTGGATACAGTGCTGCCCTCGGCTGCGTAAGCGGCTCCGACCATGGCGCCATGAGCGTCCACTACGTCAATGGCAGCCTGGTTAACGGACCCATTGACCCCACACGCCCGCAAGCTCTGATCTATGAGCCGTCGTCGAACGGTCAACTGAAGCTGGTTGGCGTCGAGTTCATCATACTCGCGAGCGCCCTTCCTCCCAACGCCGCTCCGCAGGTGGAGGGTCACCTGATGCTGTACGTCGACTCCCCAAACCGTTACGGCCTACCGGCGTTCTTCGAACTCCACGTCTGGGCTTGGCGCGACAACCCCCACGGTCCGTTCGTGGATTGGAACGACCACGTGAGCTGCGCAGGCCAGTAGAGGCAGGAGCACCCATGATGGTAGCGCCAGCGCACGACAGGCGAGCCAATGTCGGTCCAGGTACAAAGCTCGGACCCTATGAGATTACGTCGCCGTTGGGCGCTGGCGGTATGGGCGAAGTGTATCGAGCTCGCGATACCCGCCTGGGTCGTACCGTAGCGATCAAGGTGTTGCCCCAGCAGCTTTCACAGATGCCCGAACTGGAGCGGCACTTGAATCATGAAGCGCGTGCCATCGCCAGGCTTTCCCATCCCAACATCTGTGCACTTCATGACATCGGGCACCATGAAGGCACGGATTTTTTGGTGTTGGAGTATCTTGAGGGAAAGACGCTGCGCCAAACCTTAGCTTCCGGAACGCTGTCGCTACGGAGGATCATTCAGATCGCTGTGCAAGTCGCCGAAGGACTTGCTAAGGCCCATGAGGTCGGAATCATTCATAGAGATCTCAAACCTGAGAACCTCATGGTCTCCCCGGAGGCTGTTAAGATTCTCGATTTCGGGCTGGCGAAGCTTGGACTTGGGAATGAAGAGGACGCAACTACCGACACGACCGAAAGCGCCCAAACGCAACCTGGGGCGATTGTGGGAACGTTCAGATATATGTCGCCCGAGCAGGCCAGTGGCCATGCGCTCGATTTTCGATCAGATCAGTTTTCTTTTGGCACAGTGCTTTACGAAATGGCAACTCGAAAGCACCCATTTCAAAAGGCGACCGTACCAGAAACGCTATCGGCAATTATTCAAGAGGAGCCGAGAACGATTGGGTCCTTGAACCCTGAGGTTCCCCCTCCGTTTTGCTGGGTGGTCGAGCGTTGCATGGCCAAAGAACCGGGGAAGCGTTACTTTTCGACCCGGGACTTGGTGCGCGACCTGGTTGCCATCCGTGACCGTCTGACGGACCTCCAACCCCGGCTACCCGAAAGTCGTCCCAGCAACTTGCCGGCGTCAAGTGCGCTGCTAATTGGACGAGGAAAAGAGTTGGCTGCCGCAAAACAATTATTACTGCGGCGAGACGTGCGGTTGGTCAGCGTCACCGGTCCGGGAGGTATTGGTAAATCGCACTTCGCCGTGGAGGTGGCCCGCGAAATCGCCGATGACTTTTCCTCTGGCGTTTACTTCGTGCCGCTTGCTGCGGTCACCGACCAAAGTCTGGTTCCTTCCGTAATCGCGCAAACCCTGGGGATTCGCGAATCGGGCGGCTGCCCTCCCGTCGAAAGCTTGAAGGACTATTTGCGAAGTTGCCTCGGCGGGCCCATGCTGCTGTTGATCGACAATTTCGAGCACCTGCTTGCGGCAGGGCCGCTACTTTCTGAGCTTTTGGCTATTGCGCCTGGCCTGAAGATCCTGGTCACTAGCCGGGCCGCCCTGCGAGTCCAAGACGAGAATGAATTTCCGCTGCCGCCGCTCGCGCTGCCTGACCCGAAAGCCCTCCCCTTTCTTGAAACACTTTCCCAGTTCCCGGCGATTGCTCTGTTCGTGCAACGGGCCCTCGCAGTCAAGCCTGGCTTCGCTCTTACCGATGAGAACGCATCCGCCGTGACGGAAATCTGCACGCGACTGGATGGTCTTCCTCTGGCGATCCAGCTGGCGGCTGCTCGCATAAAACTACTGTCGCCTTCCGCGATGAGGAGCCGATTGGCGAGTCGACTTCAGCTCTTAACCAGCGGAGCGAGGGATCTGCCCGCCCGGCAACAAACGCTCCGGCAAGCCATCGATTGGAGTTACGACCTTTTGAGCGAACCAGAGCAGAAGCTTTTCCGCAGACTTTCCGTGTTCGCCGGCGGATTCACTCTGGAAGCGGCAGAATCCGTATGCGATACAAAGAAAGATCTGGGGTTGGACTTGCTGGACGGCATGGCATCGATGGTGGACAAGAGCCTGGTGCGACAGATTGAGCAGCGGGACCGAGAACCGCGCTTTGTCATGCTGGAGACCATCCGCGAATACGGTCTGGAAAAACTAGTGGCTAGTGGCGAATCGCCTACAAGGCAAGCGCATGCTGCGTACTGTCTGGTGCTGGCGGAAGAAGGGGCTGCAGAAAACGGTGAGGGTGAACTAAAAGAATGGCTCGATCGATTTGAAACAGAGCACGACAATTTTCGCATGGCCCTCGAGTGGCTTACCGAGACGCACAATGCCGAATGGGGTCTGCGTTTGGGTATCGCACTTTTCCGCTTTTGGGAGATACGCGAGTATCTGGCAGAGGGCCGGGAACGTTTAGGAAACTCCTCAGACTCGAACAGGCCGCCACGCCAAATAACGCCCGCATGCGAACTCTCTTTGCTGTAGGAGTTCTGGCTGCAGACCAGGGGGACTATGCGGCCTCTGACAAACTCCTTAAAGAGAGCCTGGAGATCGCCCGGCTCTTGCAAGACAAGCAGAGCATGGCCGTTTCGTTGAACGCACTGGCCGTATTTGCTCGCGACAACGGCGATCTTGCGGCGTCGACCTCGCTCTTTGAAGAGAGTCTCCTGCTCTGGAAAGAGCTCGGCGACCAATTGGCCGTTGCGCGCGCCGTCAGCAACCTCGCAACCGTTGTGAAATCCCAGGGGAACTATGCGCAAGCTCGTGCTCTGTACGAAGAGTGTCTGTCGATTTTCCGCGAACTAGGTGACAGGACGGGAGTCGCCTGGGTTCTCAACCATCAAGGTGACATTTTGCGTGACCAGGGCGATTTGCCGTCTGCGCGGTTATTGTACGAGCAGAGCCTCGCAAGATTTCGGGAACTTAGCGACCGCTGGGGAATCGCTGGATCGCTTGCCGATTTAGGAAACCTCGTTCGAGAACAAGGAGACTTTGCAGCTTCCGATGGGCTGTATCAGGAGAGCCTGATCCTGTTCCAAGACCTGGGTCACAAGCGTGGAATTGCTCGTCTGTTGGAATCCTTCGCCTGTTCCGCAGCAGAGCAGGCCCAACCGGCCCGTGCCTTGAAGCTCGCTGGTGTAGCAGCGGCGCTCCGACAAACGATAGGGGCACCACTTACTGCTGCGGAGCAGACGAAACTGGAACAAAGTCTATCGGCGGCGCGGCAAAAATTGACGCTGACAGGTAGTAAAACTGCTTGGCTGGAGGGATGGGTAATGCCTGTGGAAATCGCTATAAATGATCTATTGAGGCCGACCTCTCCCTTGGGCCCGAGCTGAATTTCAAGCAAGGCAGCGTGCTTGCTAGCATTCGTATACCGGAGGTCATCAAATGCCGAAGTTTGTGATCGAAAGAGAAATTCCAGGAGCCGGAAATCTGACGGACGCGGAACTCCGAGAGATCTCCCGCAAATCGTTGGCCGTTCTTAAGGGCATGGGCCCTGAGATTCAGTGGCTGCAAAGCTACGTCACCGGCGACAAGGTCTACTGCGTTTATCTCGCTCCAGACGAGGCAGCCATTCGCGAGCACGCAAAGCGGGGAGGCTTTCCGGCTAATCGCATCTCTGCCGTCCGCCGATTGATCGACCCTGCCACTGCCGAGTGAGTGGCTACCGGACATGCAAGAGGGCGTAATCTTCCCCGCCGGCAGAACGGCGCTCGGGCTTTGGCGATAAGTCCGGGTCCATTCCGTGGCGCGCTGCTCCGTCTTTCACGACCGGGTTTCGAGTGTGGAGGCCATCTCATGGATCTCAAGTCTGTTCAAAAGCCACTAAAAGAGAAATATCGTAACGAGCCATCGGCTTCGCAAATTACGCTCAAGGCGAAAGGTGGTCAAACCGAGACGCCCATCGCCTGCTCGGTGGCCATCGGACGCGCCATATACGACGCCCAAGCTCACACGGGTATTGGCGGAGCAGGTACCGCGGCATGCTCCGGGGATCTGCTTCTCGGAGCGTTATCCGCGTGCTCGCAAATTACGTGCCAGATGGTGGCTGCGGCGATGGGGATCCAGGCGGAGCGCATCGAGGTCACCGTAGAAGGAGACTTGGACCTCCGAGGGACGCTGGGAATTGCGAAGGATGTGCCAGTCGGATTTGAGCGACTCCAGATTCGATTTGACATTCGTGCGCCGCAAGCGACCCCGGAGCAGCTGCGTGCTTTGCAGGAAAAGACCGAGCAGTACTGTGTGGTCATGCAAACCTTAGTCCACCCACCCCACTTGGAATCCGTGTGGGTAACTTCGTGACCGCTTCATCCCAGCGACCGCTCTATGTAATCGTTCCCCCTGCGATGATGCCAGATGAAGCGACGACTGCTGCATTCCGAGATCAATTGCGCGAAAGCGAAGTCGTAAATGGATTGTCGGCAACGCTTACCTTAGGATTACTTCAGGGTTGCCCGTCATTCGGGCGCAATACCATTTATATGCCTGGCTAGTTCAAGCCTTCTTAGGACTCGCTGCCTGTAGCCTGTAAAGGAACGTCATTTCGCTCTATATGGAAAATTGCTAGCATCCGTCCAAGGCCTGTGTGCAATTTTTTGCGTGCGAAGCCACTCGCAAGGGCGGCTCAAGAATCCTTAAGAGCGCCCCGCTCGGCAATCGGGCAGGAGGTTCTCATGAAAAACAAACGCGTTTCTGTGTGGGTTGCAGTCGTGGGCCTCGTCAGTCTAGCGACTCCCGGGATGGCTCAGGATGCGCCAAAGCAGCGTCCTCCTATCATTGACATGCACTTGCACGCTCTGCCCGCCAAGGGATGGCCCGGAGGGCCATCCTTCATCTGTCCCGGTATGGATTTCGCCGCCTTTGATCCGAAAGGGAAGTGGGATCCCAACCAATGGTGGGAAGGCTGTCCGAATCCCCTCCACCCAGCCGCCACAGATGAAGAACTGCTCCGGGAAGTGCTGGCTATCATGGATCGTTACAACGTCGTATTGGCTGCTACCAGTGGTTCGTTGGAGTATGTGCGACGATACCGCAAGGCTACTCCCCATCGCATCCTGCCTGGGCTCAATACGGCCGTCGCCGACTTGGGCACACCCGAATCCTTACGCGAGCTAATTCGCAAAGGCGAAATCGCGATCCTGGGAGAGATCGCGCCACAGGTCGAGGGAATCTCTCCCGAGGATGAGATCCTCGAGCCTTATCTTGCAGTGGCAGAAGAACTGGATATCCCCCTCGCCATTCATGTCTTAAGCTTTCAACCGTATTATCTGTTTGCACAGAATCGCGCCAAGCTAAACAGTCCCCTCTTACTGGAAAAGATGTTTAGGCGACACCCGAAATTGCGCGTCTATGTCATGCACGCCGGCTGGCCCATGCTCGACGAAATGATTTCCCTGCTCCTCTTGTACCCCCAAGTCTATGTCGACGTGGCTGGGATCGATTGGATGCTGCCGCGCAAGGAGTTTCATCGTTATTTGCGGACTCTGGTGGAGGCTGGCTTCGGTAAGCGGATCATGTTCGGCTCCGACACAAGCATGTGGCCACAGACCATAGCTATCGGAATCGAAGCCATCGAGTCAGCCGACTTTTTAACAGAAACGCAGAAGCGCGACATCCTCTACAACAACGCGGCACGTTTCCTCCGGCTTAGAGGGAAGGAGCAGTTGCAGAGCAGAGCGCGATTGGCTGATACCCGGACGGCACTAAAGGCATGCGCACCATCTGAATTTCAGGCGCTGGCGCGAGGGAGTATCTGATAGCTTTTGTCCTGGCTAATTGGCGGATTGATTCAAGCGGTTCCACTCGTCCAGCGACACAACCCCAATCTCGGCTTTCGCTTTGCCGGGAAGCTTGGCGACGAACTCCAAGAGATGGCCGTCTGGATCGTTGAAGTAAATCGAAGCTGCTGGGACCCACCCGAAAACGCTAGGTACGTCGGTGGTTTCCCCAAAGAAATTGCGCAGCTCGATCCCTCGCTGCTTCATGCTAGCCACCATGCGGCCTAAATCGGCCAGGTCAATCTCGAAAGCGAAGTGCTGGGTGACGATCTGGTCCCCGGCAGTCGTCTCAGAGACCCAGGGCGGCTTATCCCAGAGACCCAGCGCGCTCTTGGTCTTGCCGCCGATCCAATAGATAGCGACGCGTCGTGATTCTTCCTTGAGACCAAGCTCGAGACCCAGGACCCTCTCGTAGAACTCCATGGAGCGCTCGAGGTTCCTCACCTGCAAGTGCGTCTCGAAGAGTCCGGTGATGAAAGCAGCCGGCGTCTGGTTCGCTGACATTCAAACCTCGTCACTGCGATGCTTTGAGCGGACGCTATCGATCCGGCAACTGGTAATCGTTGCGTTCAGCCGGATCCTGAGAAAGGTACTGGACGAATTCCCAATCGTTGCCCTCGGCATCGTAGAAGTACCGGCGCTTGCGGTGCGGATGCTTATTGGGCGGCGTTGAGTCTCGGTATCCAGCAGTCTTCATTCGTTTGCACAACGCTTCCACGTCGTCTACCTCATAGGCGAGATGATTCACACCCGGCAGGCCCCGATACGGCGTCCACGGTTTCTCAGGCTCTGCGTACGCTTGATTCAAGGAAAGATAGGTTTCATCGGTGCCTACGTGTACCCATCGGCAGCCGTTACATATGCCTTCGCCCCGCATTCGAAACTCAGGAAACGCGGTCTGCAAGAATCGAATCATCCCTTCGATGTCCTTTACAAAAAGGTTCGCATGTTCAAGCCGGACAACCATTGAACACCTCCAATGCCGTCTGACTCTTCTTTAGGGTCGTTCCGCCTCCAGAGACTATCTCCTAGGGCTTCCAAAGTCAGCAGCGGATCGGGCGCGCCGGTACATTAACAATGCACCGCCCGAGGTTGACACACCGCTGCGTCGGCAATGCAGGAAGCTCGTTGGCTGTAATCTGGTTCCAACTTGGTTCCAACGAAGGGCCGCTAAACCGGCGTTTTTTCGGTATAAGCGG
>WNFG01010864.1_pt1 | contig 11171 bp, 9 predicted proteins | sample 5400431 | NCBI WGS metagenome assembly WNFG01 (sample SAMN13153346, study PRJNA577476) | soil metagenome | isolation source: 120 cm saprolite under Douglas fir tree site 2 hole 3 replicate 2 | place: USA:California | collected 2015-04-18
TTTCGTTTTACCGAGCGGCTCACTCGAAATCACGAGTGGGCCGTCCTCGGTTTTGTCGGTGAGGCGGCCATGCGATCCCCGTACCAGCGACGCGTCTAGCGGAATGACATCCATCAGGGTGCGGAATCCCAGCTTGCGCATGAGCAGACGCTTGCCAATAGCGAGCTTCGGTGACGAGATGCCGGGATCGACGAAAAGCTCGACTGGATCGTATCCGGGCTTGCGGTGAATTTCGACCGTGCGGGCAAAGTCCGGCGCACGGTCATTGTCGTTCCAATAATAGTAAGTGAACCACGACCGAGAGTCGGCGATCGCGACGAGTTCACCGGATCGTCGATGATCGAGATGGATAAGGGATTTGTCCGTTTCGTCGTACACCCGTTCTACGCCATCCAGTCCCTTTAAAAGATCCTTCACTTTCGCTTGCAACTCCACATCGGACAGATAGATGTGCGCGATCTGGTGGTCGGCTACGGCAAAGGCTTTGGAAGAGATGGGATCGAGCAACTCGCCGCCGTCCTCTTCTCGCACCGACAACAGGCCGGCGTCGCGAAGCGCCCTGTTGATGTGGATGGGCCGATTGACGGGGGTGATCCCGTATTCCGACAGAATGATGACTGAGCGCCCGCTGGCACGCGCCGCGTCGACGAGGTCGCCCGCGACGGTGTCAATTTCGGTCAGCGATTGCCGGACCTTTGGATGAGTTTCATCGGGGCCGAAGCGCTGTAGATCGTAGTCGAGATGCGGAAGGTAGGCGAGGGTCAGGGTTGGGTTGGCCTCGGCCATCACGAACTTGCTCGCGTCGGCGATCCAGCGCGTGGAGACGATCGAAGTCCCTGGTCCCCAAAACTGAAATAGGGGGAATGGTCCAAACCGTTCCGTCAGTTGATCCCGTAATTGACCTGGCACGGTGTAGCAATCGGGCAGCTTGCGGCCATCCGCCTTGTAGATAGGGCGCGGGGTGGCACCGAAATCATGGCTCGACGCCATGTTGTACCACCAGAACATGTTGGCGCAGGTGAAAGCGGGATCACGCTTCTTGCCGGCCTCCCAAATCTTCTCGCCGCCGACGAGTCGATTGGATTGGCGCCACAGAAAGATTTCCATCTGATCGCGGAACAACCAGCCGTTGGCCACGATGCCGTGATCTCGCGGGGAGAGCCCCGTCATGAAACTTGCCTGTACGCTGCAGGTGACGGCGGGAGTTACGGTATCGAGCGCGGCCATACCGCCTTCGCGGGCAAGCGCCGAAAGTCTTGGCGTCAAAGGTCCGAGGTGCCGTGGCGTCAATCCGACCACGATCATCGCCAACACTGCCTTCAACGCCTGCCTCCGCCTGCTGAGTTGCGACAATTTCCGTCACTTCGGTCGCATTGCAGCGACCGAGCGAAACGGCTTGCCAAACTGGCAAGCATAGTGGCACGCTGTCCAATAAAATGGGAAGCGAGAGGCGGTTTTTCAAGCGAGCCGCGGATCGCTTCGTGACCGTTCGCCGGCGCCGTCTGCACCACAAGAACAAGGGCGCCGCGTGGGAGGATGCCCATGCTCGATACGCCCTCGCAAAGCGCCGAAGACGTTCGACTGCAGTCGTTTAGCGTCACCTATGAATATCCGGTGGTCTTTACCCGCGATGCGTTTGCGCTTGGAAATCGTTGCCTGGTTGATGCGCTGTCCCGGCGAGAACCCTGCAAGCGGCACAGATGTCTGATTTGTGTTGACGAAGGTGTCCTGGCATCGCTTCCGGATCTTGCTTCGCAGATCGAAAACTACGCTGCGGCGCACGCCGGAAGCATCGACCTGGTCGGACTTGTACCGGTCGCGGGAGGCGAAATCTGCAAGAACGATCCGAAAACCATTCCCAACCTGCTTGAGATCCTTTCGCAACGCGCGATCGATCGGCACTCCTTTGTAATTGCGGTCGGCGGCGGCGCTGTGCTTGACGCGGTCGGTTACGCGTCGACGATCTTTCATCGTGGCGTCCGCCACATTCGTTTTCCGACTACGGTACTGGCACAGGATGACAGCGGCGTCGGCGTCAAGAACGCCGTCAATCTGTTCGGTCTCAAGAACCTGATCGGCACCTTTGCGCCGCCCTGGGCGATCATCAATGACAGCGCATTCGTCGACATGCTGCCGCCGCGCGAGAAGCGAGCAGGCATGGCCGAAGCCGTGAAGGTTGCCTTGATACGCGACGGCAAGTTTTTCGAGTGGCTCGAAGCCCATTCGGATGCGCTTGCGCGCTTTTCCAGGCCGCATCTCGATCATCTTATCAGGGGCAGCGCCGAGCTTCACATGCGCCAAATCAAGCTTGGTGGCGACCCGTTCGAAATGGGGTCGGCGCGTCCGCTGGATTTCGGTCATTGGTCCGCGCACAAGCTCGAGCAGTTGACGAAAAATCAACTCAATCACGGCGAGGCCGTGGCAATCGGCATTGCGCTCGACACCCGCTATTCGGTCTTGTCCGGCCGTCTTGCCGCGGGCGAAGACGACCGTGTCGTGGGTCTTCTTCAACGGCTTGGTTTCGACTTGTGGCATGACAAGCTGCGGCAGTGCGACTCGCGGGGATTGCCGGTGGTACTGAAAGGGCTCGCGGATTTCCGGGAACATCTCGGTGGTGAGTTGACCGTTACGCTCCTCGCAGCAGTCGGCCGTGGCGTGGAAGTGCACGAGATGGACGACAGAATCGTCAGGAATTGTATTGACTGGCTTAAACAACGGGCGTGACCGCGGATGAAACTCAACCAGCTTTCGGGTAACGTTCATCTGACGTATTGCACAAATATTCATGCCGGCCAAAGCTGGCAGGATATTCGGGCAAGTCTTGATGAATATGTTCCGGCCATCAAGTCGACCGTCGCCCAGAGCCAGCCGATGGGCATCGGACTGCGGCTTTCCGGCGAAGCTGCCGCCGCGGCAAGGCAGCCGGAGGCGTTAGCTTCGTTCCGCGATCAACTGTCGGTGCTCGGCGCTTATGTTTTCACGATTAACGCCTTTCCTTTCGGGCCGTTTCACGGCGTCCGCGTCAAGGAGGACGTCTATCTGCCTGATTGGCGCGACCGCGAGCGTGTTGCGTTCACGGCGAACAGTGCTGCGGTCCTTGCTGGAATCCTTCCCGACGGGATTGAGGGCAGTATTTCGACGGTCCCGGGCGCCTTCAAACCGAACGGCCGGTCGAGCGAGGCCGTTGCGGCGATGGCACGCAATCTCATGATGGCGGTTGCTGATCTCGTGGACCTGAAGCGGCGCACTGGCAAACACATTGCACTCGCCCTCGAGCCCGAGCCCTGTTGTTTCCTGGAAACAACGGATGAGAGCATCGCCTTCTTCGAAGGCGCGCTTTTGAAGCCAGAGACGCTTGATATGCTCGGCGGCATCACCGGTGTTGGCCGCAGTGAAGCCGAGATTCTGCTGCGTCGTCATCTGGGCATTTGTTATGACGTCTGCCACGGCTCGGTTGAATATGAGGATACGGTCGCCGCGCTGGATCGCCTGCTCGCTGCGGGAATAGCGATCCCGAAAATCCAGCTTTCAGCAGCCATGCGCATCCCGGCGATGACAAAGGGTCTGATCGACGCCGTCATGCGATACAATGACGGCGTCTATCTGCATCAATCGATCGTCCGTAGCGGCGACAGTCTGTCGCGTCATGTTGATCTGCCGGACGCAGTAACTGCGTTCGGAGAAGGCCAAGCCGACGGGGAGTGGCGAATCCATTGCCACGTACCTGTGTTCCTCGCCGATCTCGGCGAAATCAGTTCCACCCGCAGCGATCTCGTCGCGACGCTGGCGGCGCTGCGCCAGCGAACTCGCTCATCCCACTTGGAAGTCGAAACATATACTTGGGACGTTCTGCCCGACAACATTCGCACCGGTTCGAAGTCGGCGGACATCGCGCGCGAGATCGCATTTTGCCGCCAGGAACTGGTGGGATGAATACCGCGGTCGTGCGAGCACCCAGCGCGCAGACCCTGTTGAGGCTCGGTCGGGTGTCCAACCTGCCGACGGTATGGACCAATGTCATGGCCGGGGCCACGATCGCAAATACTGCTGCGAGCGTTGCCGACATCTCAACCGTCGGACTTGCCATGACGGCATTCTACGTGGGTGGGATGTATCTCAACGATTTTTTCGACCGGGAGATCGATGCCAGGGAGCGTCCAGGCCGGCCGATTCACGCCGGCGAGATTGGCGCAGCCGCCGTATCGACCATCGGCTTCGCGCTGCTTGCGGCAGGCGTTGCGTTGCTGGCGCCGTTCGGTCTGTTTACTGCGATCTGGGGCTTGGCGCTGGCTGTCGCCATCGTGCTTTACGACGCCTGGCACAAGGGCAACCGCTTTGCACCCGTCATCATGGGCCTGTGTAGGGCGTTGGTGTATCTGGGCACTGGCGCAGCGGTGAGCGGTAACGTTGTTCCGGCCCTGATCGTCGGCGCGATCGCGCTTGCCGCACATGTTGTTGGACTGACTTACGCCGCAAAGCAGGAAAACCTGAATAACGTCGGCCGCCTGTGGCCGCTTGCCGTTCTGGCCGGCCCTCTGCTGCTTGCCTTGTCCGGCGTCTCGACCGGGTGGCTTGTTGTCGTCGCGTCGCTGTTGTTGTGCGCGGCGGATATCGCCGCCGTACGACTGCTCGCGCGACGCGCCACGGCGGATGCGGTGCCGCGCGCGGTTTCGATGCTGATCGCCGCCATCTGTCTGGTCGATGCCCTGGCTGTGGCGCTGCATGGGGGCGGGATCGTTCTTACCTGTGTCTGCGCGAGCGGTTACCTTCTGACGCGGCTCTTCCAAGCGGCGATTCCAGGAACGTGAGGTGCCAGCCTTGACAAGTCTTTCTGGTCACAATGGGAAGGGCGATGTCGCCGCAACGGTTTGCGACGGCTTTCTCGCCTTGGCCGATGAGTGGATTGTGCGTGCGGTTAGCGACAATGCAGCGTCCTGGTTTCGCCGCGCCATCGAGAGTGTCAGGGGCGCGTCCGACGGCAATGCGCTCGCCGCAGCTATCGGTCTTGCGCCGCGCCGCGTAGGCAAGGCTGATCTGTCGCTGACGCCGGATGACAGGGCGCGGGCAAGGGCATTGCGGGCGGGGCTCGATCCGAGCGACTGGAGCATCGATCAACTGGCACGCAGTGCGTTGATGGTAGCGAGCTACACCGGAGACGACGCTGCATTCGCCGCAGATTTCGACGCGTTCTGCAGCACGGCCGAAATCAACGAATTGATCGCTCTTTGCCGGGGACTGCCGGTCTATCCGGCCGCCGAACGGCTGGAACCGAGAGCGCGGGAGGCGGTGCGATCGGGCATGAAGCCGGTTTTCGAGGCGGTCGCCCATCGCAATCCATATCCCGTCGAATTCTTCAGCGAAGACGCCTGGAATCAGATGGTCGTAAAGGCGTTCTTCATTGGCTCGCGTCTGTGGCCGATCCAGCAACTCGACGAGCGCGGCAATCCTCGGTTGGCGCGCATGCTGGTCGATCTTGCCCAGGAGAGATGGGCCGCCGGGCGGCCTGTGAGCGGCGAAGTCTGGCGTTGCGTCGCTCCCCACGCGGACGCCGAAGGGGTTGGCGCGCTGGTCCGTGCGTTCGAAACGGGTGGGGAGAGGGAACGTCTCTCCGTGGCACTGGCGTTGCAGCAACTGGCGTCACAGCGCGTCGATGCTGCTTTCAGCCGGCAAGGCTTGAGAGGTCAGCTTACGGATCTCCAATCGCATCTGGTAACGGAGAAGATCGACTGGACGTCGCTTGCATGAGCGAGACTTTGCCGCGTCTCGCTCTGAGAATCCTGTCAGCGTTGCTATCCCTTGCTGTTTTGATCCAATTCTTCATTGCGGGGATGGCCGCGATGACGAATCCTGAATGGTGGACTTATCACAGCGCATGGATTGGAATATTTCAGTGGCTTGTCGTGCCACTTCCAATCCTCGCCTTCCTTGGCGGTCGGCCACGCTATTGGCGCACTGCGTTTGCAACCATCCCAATGCTTCAGGTTGCATTGCAGTATTTTTTGGCACATCGCGCGCTGGAAGGGCGATTGACAATCGGGATCGGTCTGCATGCGGTTAACGGAGCCGTTCTATTGATCGTGGCGACATTCCTGGCGATAGGCTGTGCCGATCGAAAGATGTCAGCGTAAGCAGGGTGGACTGCGGAGCTCACGAGAGGCTGGCGCGGGCTTTTCCTTTCGGTCTTGTCCTTTCAAACTTGGACATTTTCCCAATCCTGTCTTGGATTACTCCCGTTTCAGCTTTGGCTTTTCTCCAGTTGCAGCCCGAACGTCGACGCTCGCCGCCTTTGGACAACTCGCCCATGATCTTCGAGCTTCAGTCCGGAGAGGTCGAAGCGCCCGTCGTCAAAAAATTCAAGGAAACGGGGTCAACGGCTATCGCGGTGATGCCGACGCGATCGCCGATGGCAAGAAACTCTACACATCAAACTGCATCGTCTGTCACGGTGCTGATGGAACCGGCAAGATGGATCCCACGATAGTCGGCAAGGACGTGGTCGATAAACAGGTGCTGACGGACCCGGGGATGTTTGCTATTCTCTTTGGTGGGACCAGTGGCGCGATGCAGTCGTTCCATCGCTGCGGCATGAAGCAGGATGAAATGCTCCGGATCATCGCCTATGTGAGGACTCTGGACAAATGACAGGATCACCTCCAATTGGAATGTTCGCCTGCGACGCAGGTTCGCTTCAAGAACTGATGGCAGACAAGACGATCGCTTGTCCCTGTTGCAATGGCCCGTTGACCGCCGAGAAGCTCGCGCGTCTGCTCGCCGACGTGCAGCGCCTCGCGGCTGTCGGGAAAGATCAACCGCACAGCGGGTCGAACGGTGCGTCGAGAAATCAGCATGCGGGCATTATCATCGATCCTCATGCCCACATGATATCGCGCACGACCGACGACTACGAAGCAATGGCCAAGGCCGGCATTGTCGCAGTCATCGAGCCGGCATTCTGGCTTGGGCAGCCCCGCACCAATGTCGGAAGCTACGCGGACTACTTCGCCATGATCTCCGGCTTTGAGCGATTCCGCGCCGGTCAGTTCGGCATCCGCCATTACTGTACGATCGGCCTGAATCCGAAAGAAGCCAATAACGAGCATCTGGCTGAGGCGGTCATGGAGATGTTGCCGCGCTTTCTCGTCAAGGAAGGCGTCGTTGCCATGGGCGAACTGGGTTACGATGAACAGACGCCCCTGGAAGACAAGGCGCTAAGGAGACAGATCGAACTGGCGAAGGAGTTCGACCTGCCGATCATGATTCACACCCCGCACCGCGACAAGCGGGCAGGGACATTGCGCACCATGGACGTGCTGAAAGAGCATGAATTCGACCCCACACGCTGCGTGATCGACCATAACAACGAGGAGACGATTCGCGAGGTGCTTGATCGCGGCTACTGGTGCGCCTTTTCGATCTATCCTCAGACCAAGATGGGAAGCGATCGCATGGCAGTTGTCGTCGAGAGCTTCGGCCCCGAGAGGATCATCGTCGACTCTGCATGCGACTGGGGCGTATCGGATCCGCTAGCCGTCGCCAAGACGGCGCGGCTCATGGCGCAGCGTGGCATAAGCCCTGATGCCATTCATCGGGTGGTCTACGCCAACGCGCTGGCCGTCTATGGATTGAACGGCGAGATGGACGAACAGCATTGGCTTGCGCCGGCGGCGATCGACCAGAGGACGTTATACGAGGGCAATTCGGTCCTGCGCGGCGGCCAGACGCCGCGTATCGAGCAGCCTGGACGTTCATCCCGCTCTATTTGTTTGAGCATGATCTCCGGGCAAACGCTTCGCGTTTGTCCCGAGGGAAAACCGGTACCCACCCCGCATCAAGTGCGGGGCAGGCTTTTTCCGATCATGCTCCAGCGAAATCAACAAATTTGCTGGCTTGCAGGCGGACCTGAGGTTAGACTGAAGTAGCAAAGCGAGGATGCAAGGACGACCTGAAGTCGTTTCGGGCGCGGACAAGCGCAGGCCGCAGCGGCAGCAGGAACGAGCGTAAGAACAAACAAAACAAAAACGAGCAAGTACAAATGGGGAGGAATGGCGCGCAGGCGGCGCTGTTTTGCTGCCTGGCAGTTGTTGCGTCGTCGCTGTCGCCGGTCATGTTACCTGCGGCGATTGCGGCCGGGGATTCGCGGCACGGCGAAACGATCTTCTTGCAATATTGCCAAGGTTGTCACGGCCCGGACGGCAGGGGTGGCGGCAAGGGGTTCATGCCACATGTCGGGCCGCTTGCCCGCAAAGGCTACATCGAGACTGTTCCCGACGAATATTTGGCCGCCGTGATCGCCGAAGGAGGCCTCGCCGTCGGCAAGAGCGGTTACATGCCATCCTGGCAGACGACGCTGACGCAACAGGACATCGCCGACGTCATCGCATTCATTCGAACTTTTGTCGTCGAGTGAGTCATACACTCCAATAAGACCCCGGGAATAAGACCCGGGCATAAGACCCGGGCTACCGGGAAACAACCCGGGCTACCGGGAAACAAACCGAACGCAAAGGAGGAACGCATGAGGATGTTGACGTGGACGATACTGGCTGCATTTGCCGCGGTTCTGCCAGCCGTCGGAGCAAAGGCCGATATGGAAGCCAAGCCGGGTAACGCCCAGGCGGGCGATTGGGTGAAGCGCACGCCTGTCACCCCCAATCCCGACAAGGTGGTGGTGCCTTCAGGTTACAAGGTAGGAGTATTCAAGGCGGGGCTCGACACGCCGTCCTCCGCTGCCGTCGACAAGGACGACAATCTGTGGGTCGCCATTTCCGGCCCTTTATTCAACACGCTTGACACGCTCGATCCACCGCACGTCAAGATTTTCGACAAGAGAGGAACCCTGATCAAGGAGGTCGGTCGCGACATCTTCAAGACTGTCATGAACGAGATCGGCTACTGCGCCGAGAACGACACGATGTACATCCCGGAATACGGCGAGAAGATCTGGGAGATGAAAGGCGTCAGCGGCGAACTCAAGCTCATCGTCAAGGATCTGCCGGTCGGCGACCACCGTAATGGCGGCATTACCTGCAAGGACGGCTATCTGTATTTTGCGCTCGGCTTTCCCAGCAACACCGGCTTTGCCGACCCCGACAATCATGGCTGGACCGACATCCCGAACGATCCATTCTGGGTCAAGCACAAGGATGGCCTCGGGACGACCCCGCACGATCCGGTCTGCCGCGACATCGTTCACACTGGCCTCAACGTCCGCTCGTCGGACGGCCGGCTGACCGGTGCGCTCATGCCGGTCGGCGTACCCGCCAAGCCCGGCCAGGTCGTCAAGGCGCAGGTGCCCTGCGGCGGCTCCGTGATGCGGGTGAAGTTGGGCGACAAGGATGCCGACGGCATCTATCCGCACGAAAAGATGGAAGTCTACGCCATGGGCTTCCGGAACCAGTCCGGCGTCGCCTTCGGGCCAAAAGGAACCAAGTGGGAGAACGCGCTCGCGGTTTCCGACAACGGCGCCAACGATGTCGGCCATCGCCGCGTCGCCAATGGCGCAGAGAAACTTTGGATCGTGACGGAAAAAGGTCAGGACGGCGGGTACCCCGACAAGGAGGGGATGAACTTCGTCTCCAACAAGCGCTTCTCTCTGCTTCCCTACCTCGGCAACGCGGTAGACCGCCCGTTCCCGCAGCTCTACATCGGGGACAAGCCGTTCATCAAAGCCCCCGGTCCCTACCACTTCCAGCGCCACGTCGACGGCTACCGCGGCGTGCCGCTGATCGTCGCCAATCCGAATCCCAACGGCTACATCAACCCGGTGCTGGAATGGGATACCAACAATCCGATCGATGGGATTGCGTGGAGCGCGTCGAACTTCGGCGCCAACAACAATCTGTTCGGGGCGGTATACGGGATCCTGGACACCGGCCCGGAGAGCCTGATCCCGACCTGGCCATTGGTGTTGCGGATAGAGTTTCTCGAGCCGACGGGTGTCAAATGGTCGAAATTTGCGCAGAACGTCGATCCCGGGCCGAACGCCTATCAGAAGCCTGAGAACCGCGGTGGACTGGAGCGCCCGAACAGGGTGGTCTTCAGCAACGACGGCAAGACGATGTATGTGGTGGATTACGGCGAGGTCTACACCAACTTCCAGATGCCGACGCCTTTCTACACTGTGGCGAAGTCTGGCGTGATCTGGACGATCACCTATACGGGCGGCAACTAGAGCTTGATCCGGAAAAAGCCTGCCCCGCACTTGATGCGGGGTGGGTACCGGTTTTCCCTCGGGACAAACGCGAAGCGTTTGCCCGGAGATCATGCTCAAACAAAAAGATAGAGCGGGATGACGATTCGAAGAGAAGTCATCCCGCTCTAGCCGTCGGTCCGGTCAGCTCTCGCGAGCCTGGAAGCGCCCAGCAGGTGAGGGCCAGCGGGTTTGTCGGGACCCTTCGCGGTCCCGACAAACCCGGAAGTGGATATCGAGCAACAGCATTGCGCGACGAATAGTCTGTAATCTCTCAAGTGCATAAGTCCGCGCCAAAGTTCCCATCCCGAAGTTATCGAGCGATCGGCACCGTAAGAGATTGCAATCGTTTTAGCCGGCGCAGTCACGAGAACTCGCCGAATTACAGTGTTGCACTGCGATCGGCTAAATCAGCCATGCCGCCGCCACAAACGTAAACAACCAATGGTAGACTATCGGCTCTTGCCTGGACGCGCCGACGGGTCGGTAGAATGCGCTTCAATTCGTGGCCACAGGGGACTGCCATGGACGTTGATAATTTTCGCCAAAGCATTGATGCGGCATCTTCGGAGGCCGGGCGCCGGTCGGACGCTGCGACCGAAGGGTCGGCGTTTGCCGCCGCTGTCGTACCGTTGAGGAAGATCCCTCCGACACACGCCAATCGCCGCCTCTCACCCGATCGCCTGCGGCAAATCGATCGCGTATTCTTTGGGCCGTTCTTCAGAGAGAAGTACGGTATGGGAGGAGACAAAGCGCTTGAGAACGGCCGTATCCGCTACTACGGCCCGGTTCAACCCGCGAACAGTGCGCGCGACTTGGCCGGGCGTCGGTACGTGCACGAATTTAATACCGTGACCGGATGCACGCGCGGTTGGCATGAGACCTTGGATCGAATGGGCAATGTTCGGCAGATTCGTCCCGAGCGGCACGACAGGACGGTGAGACACTATCAATTCGATAGCAACGGCCGATACAAGGGGAG
>WNFG01004992.1_pt1 | contig 11170 bp, 14 predicted proteins | sample 5400431 | NCBI WGS metagenome assembly WNFG01 (sample SAMN13153346, study PRJNA577476) | soil metagenome | isolation source: 120 cm saprolite under Douglas fir tree site 2 hole 3 replicate 2 | place: USA:California | collected 2015-04-18
GTGCCCGCTGCCGTGATCTCTGGAGGCAAGAATGAAAGCATCTATGTTTTATCGAATCGCTGCTGTTCTTCTGCTGCTTTTCGCGGTAGGACATACACTCGGCTTTCGCCAGTCTGATCCCAAATGGGGAGTTGATGCCCTTCTTGGCTCAATGCGGTCAATTCACTTTGACGTGCAGGGGTTCAACCGCACGTATTGGGACCTCTTTGTGGCGGCCGGATTCTCTGTCGGCGTGTTTTATCTATTCGCGGCGATATTGGCATGGCAGCTAGGTGGCCTTCCGGCAGCGACTTTGGCGCTCATACGCGGCACTGCGTGGGCGTTCGCCCTTTGCTTTGCCGCCATCACGGTTGTGAGCTGGAGATACCTCTTTATCATACCCATCGCTTTCTCAATCGTGATTACATTATGTTTGACTGCGGCGGCATGGCTCTCAGCGAAGCAGGTTTCCATTCCTCCATTACGATAGTAAGGTGGGAGGATTCAAACTCCACCACTACCCGGGAGCACTCTAAGGCTTGATCTCCACTTGGGTCCCGACAGGCACAATCCGGAAAATGTCCTCGATCTCTTCATTGGTGACAGCGATGCAGCCATCGGTCCAGTCCGTTAGTCGATGCCGGGCGCCGATCCAGCCGTATTTCTTACCAAGGCCGTGGATTTCGACGTCGCCGCCAGGGCTGACGCCCTGCTTTCGTGCCCACGCTCTGTCTTTTGCGCTGGGATAGGAGAGGTGCAGTGCTTTGTAGAACTGGCTGTGCGCGATCTTTGCGTCGATGAAGTACTCGCCCTCTGGAGTCTTGTGGTCCCCCTGTTGCTGCTTCGCGCCGACCGGCTGCCCTCCCAACGCCACTTTGTATGTCTTGTCGGGCTGACCGCCGATTTCCAGGGTCATCGTCCGGGCAGATTTTACGATCTCAATCCGGACTATCGGCTTCTTCTCTTCAGGGATCTGCGCCCTCACCACCCTGGCCGCACACAAAACGGCAAGTAAAGAAACCGCACTTACCGTCATCTTGCAGAAACGGTTCATTGGATTAGCCGGAAGTCGTCTTACCAGATCGTTTTCAAAAGCTTGCTTTTCCTGATCTGTTCGTCTCTCGTGATTAGGGTTAGGCCCTCGGCTCGGGCGGTAGCGCCGATGAGCCGGTCGGCAGGGTCGCGAGGATAATCTTCCGGGAGCTGAGCGGCCAGTGCGGCTATGGTCGGCGTCAATGGACGCACGCTCACCCCGGAAGAATTCAGCATCGACTGGATCGAATCCTCGGCAGTACCGGGCGCGCGCAAATACCCCCGCGAGAATAGGAGAGCCATCTCCCAAAGTGTGATCGCCGCAATTCCTAATCCTCCGCCGACGCGTCCCCGTCGAATAGCCGACGCCGCGGCACGCGAAACCCGCCGCGGCTCTATCATCGCCCAAACCAGGACATGTGTATCCAGCAAGATCAACGCAGAGCCTCCCAGGCCTCCGGGGGTTCGACGGGAGACTCAATATCGCCCACGATTTCAATGGTTCCTGCAAGGCAGCCAAAGAAATCTTCTCCCGGCGGGTCAACGGGTACGAGCTTTGCGACGGGGCGGCCTTTCTTGGTAATGATCACGGGCTCGCGGGTTGCATTAACTCGGTCCATCACTTTGAGGCATTTCGCCTTGAATTCTCCTGCTGCCATTGTCTTCATGACCACCTCCGTATGACCATAGTCATATTATACACGATTCTACGTTACTCCGGGCGGGCTACTTCGACGGGCAGGGTCGCGACGGCGGGTTTCACGCGGCGGAGGACTTCGCTGGTCCACAATTTCTCAGTAAGCAGCGTCAGGAAACCATTCTCGAAATCGCAGACGGCGCAGAACAGATAATTGCGGAACGCGGCGTGATACGCGTCCACGCCACGGCGGGCCAGTTCGCCTTCCAGGGCGGCGTCACCCGCGGCGAGCAGTGAGCCGGCGCGCGCGCCGAATGTCTCGCCTGCAAAGCGTTCGAGCAGTTCGGCCAGCGGCTTAGGTGAGGGTGCCCGAACGGCGAGTGAGCGGCCTGAGGATTTTTCTTCGAAGGCGATCGCGTGCAGCGCGCAATACTCGCGCACGCGGTCCAGGTGGGCGAAAAAGTCGAGGCCCCATGGCTCCGTTCCCGCAAGCGCGGCAAGCGCGGCGGCCCAAATTCGCGCCGCATCGCTTCCGTGGGCCGGTTCGCGGCTTTCGACTTCCATCAGGTCAAGCCCGACCGCCTTCACATCCACGCCCAGATCGAGCGGCTCGACCTCCAAAACGTAATGTAAATCCGTCATCGCGCGCTCAGGCATCCGCTGACGCGCTTTTTGCGAACCGCTTCTGGAAATCCGGGGACGCTTTCCGCACCTCCAGCCAATCGAAAAATGCGTCCGGCGTCTCGAGCCATATTTTGAACCACTGCATGATTTCTTCCTTCTCAGCTCGCTTCTCGGGTTCCACTTTGTGGTTGCGCGCGATCATTTCCGCGCGGCGGCGGCCCAGCCGGGCGACTTCCAACACACGCTCAGCGGCGGCGTGTTCCCCGTCGTTCTGGAATTTTCGAAACAGTTCGTCCAGGCGGACCATGCACATTTCCGCGTCCTCAAAGGTGGCAAAATGGAGCAGGTCCTGGAATTCTTCCTCGTATTGCCCCTCGGTGTCGGCTTTGGTGGACCACACGATGCGCATGCCCGCGGTTTCCAGTACGCCCGCAATGTAATCGGGTGACGTTTTTCCCGCCGCGCCGAGCCGCGCCATCAGTTGCCGGCGAATCTGCTCGACCTCAGCCGGCGTGAACCGCGGCACGGACAGCTCGCGCGCGATTTCCAGGATCATTTCCTTCTTCGTCGGGTGATCCGCGTGCGTCATCGAGGCCTCATGGGACTGGACTTGCTTACAGGAGTTGTCACAGGCGTGCCTTCAGCGGCTTGGCTCTGCGGCTGCCCAAGCAGGCGGCGGTAGCGTGCGACATTTTGATTATGCTCCCGAAGGGTCTTGCTGAAAAAGTGCCCGCCCTCGGTATTTGCGACGAAGTACAGATCGTCCGTGAGTGAAGGAGCTAGAGCCGCTCGCAGGGACGCTTCGCCCGGATTGGCGATAGGACCGGGCGGCAAGCCTCTGTTGTGGTACGTGTTGTAGGGAGAAGCGAAGCGCAGGTCTCCGCCGCCGAGTTTACCCGTGTACTTTCCCGCGAGCGCGAGCGCATAAGCGACAGTGGGATCGCACTGCAGCGGCTGGCCAATGCGCAGCCGGTTTGCGAACACGCCCGCGACGTGCGGACGTTCTTCAGGACGCGGCGTTTCCCGTTCCACGAGCGAAGCGAGCGTCACCACATCCTGCACGGTGTGGCGCTCGACCGGCGGTTCCGTGGGGGGCAAAGCGATCCATACTTGCCTGAAGCGCTTCACCATTGCGGCCGTCACATCCTTTCCCGCGACGTGGCGCGGAAACTCGTACGTCGCCGGGAAGAGGAATCCTTCGAGCGACGGGGCCTCGGGTGCGATATCGCGAACGAGGGCAGGATCGCGCGCCGCGGAAAGGAATTCGTCGCGGCTGAGGAATCCTTCGCTCGCGGCAAGATCCGCGATATCGAACATGGTGAAGCCCTCGGGCACGACAAGTTCTTTAACAAACACGCGGCCATTCGCGATGACATCAAACACTTCGAACGACGTTACCGGATGTTCGAAGAAGTACTCGCCCGCTTCGAGTGTGCGCCGCTTTCGCGACCGGCACAGCGCTTCAAACGCGATGCGGCTGCGCACCACTCCATTTTCCGCGAGCAGGCGCGCAATCGTACGCCGCGACGCTCCATGCGGGATATCCACGTAGACGCCACCGGACGGGTATCCCTGGTATGGCTGATAAAGAGCCATGTACAGGTATCCCGCCGCGAAAATCACCAGGACGAGAACGAAAAGCAGGAGGCGGCGCATGTCAGTCGGGCGTTCCTATCTGTGGGCGCGTGCGTGCCAGGTAGTCCCGCAGAACAACGGCGGCGGCGACATCGTCCAACGAAGTTTGCTGCTGGCGTCCCGCGCCCGGCTTGCGGCGGCGGCGCGATGACCCCGTTGATTTGTTCGCCCTGACGATTTGTTCGGCTTCCCATGAACTCAGCCGCTCATCTACCATCTCGACTGGAACACCCAGGGCCCTTTCGACGCGGGCGGCAAAGCCCTCCACCTCCTCCGACATTTCGCTTGGGGTCCCATCCAGGTGCAAAGGCAATCCGATAACGATTCGGCTTACCGCGTGCCGACGCACCACCTCGCGCAGACGGGCGAGATCGCGCCGGCGATTGATCCGCGTCCAAATCGCAAATGGCTGCGACGTCACCCCAGACTCGTCCGAGAGCGCGAGGCCCAGCCGCTTCTGCCCGTAATCGATTGCAAGGATTACACCCGTAGGTGTGCCGTTATGAACAAAAGGCGAAGCCTGGATTGAGAAGTCCATACGACATTATAACGTGGAAGCGGGATACGGCGCGGGGAGTGCGTGGGGTGCATGGGGTTCAGGTAAACCCCTGGCGTTCGAAGTTAGGCTCAGGGCAAGCGGCCGCGCTCGCCTGACTCCCAGAGCGACCAGACGCTTGCGGTCTTCATCTGCTGGTCCAGACCCGTAGTTTTTAGCAAAGCTTCAATCTCGGCACGAGATTGCCGCGGCGCAAGCGGCGCCACGCGCTCGGCGATCCCGAACGCCGTGATTGCTGCAATGGCCGTGTTGATCTTCAATTGAAGGATGTCAACCTTGTCGAACGTGTCCGATGCAGCGTGATAGTTGGGGATGTAATTGGCTTCTTCCTGGTTGGCGATGAGTGTGGGGACGCCTTCCACCAGGAAATCGAAATTGTCAGTTCCCAGCGGCGCATCGAGGACGTGTTGGGTGACACCCCATGACTCCAACGGTTTCAGAGCTTCCCGCACGCCCGCTTCGATTTCGGGCCTGCCGTTAAGCATGTATCCCGGGACGCGGCCAATCCCTTCATCGAAGACAACCACGGCGCGCGCGCGGTCGAGTTCCGCGCGATGGGCGCGTGCGTAGGCCCACGAACCGAGCATGCCCTGCTCCTCGCCCGTAAAGAGCGCGAAGCGAATCGAGCGGCGCGGCCGGATTCCGGTCCGCTGGATGTCGCGCGCCGCTTCGATAACCAGCGCCGCGTTGCAACCATTGTCAAGCGCACCGGTACCGAGTTCCCACGAATCCAGGTGCGCGCCCAGCAGCACCCATTCGTCCGGTTTCTCGCGACCCTTAATTTCCGCGATAACGTTTTCCTGCTGCGTGGAGTCACCTACCCGGTTTGGGAGATCGAGACGGACTCGAACGCTCTGACCAGCGGCAAGGAGATGTTCGAGCCGGAGCGCGTCTTCGCGCGCCAGGATCGCCTGCGGAAGAGCATCAACCTGTCCAGTGAAAGTGTTACTGTGCCGGTAGAGAAGCATTCGTTCGCGCGTGGACATCCACAGGATCGCCCTTGCGCCAGCGCCCTTCGCTCGCTGGATAATGCCCGGCGCCTTCGTGTACTCCTGGAAAAGGTCGTCCCACGTTTTCAACAGCTCCGAATGAACAAGGAGAATCGCGCCTTTAGCTGAGGGTCCCAGCCGCACGAAGTCGGCTTCAGTCCCTTCGCCAGCGAAAATCACGGTGGCCTCAACGCCACCCACGGGCGTGGCAGGCCCCCAGGCAACCGAAACCAGGTGAACCGGAAATGGCGCCGGGGAAAGAACCTCCAGGTGGGAGGCGCCTTCCGACCAGGTCACGGGGATCGTGTACTTCTCCGTATGAACGTCAACGCCCGCATCATGAAACGCCGCGACGCCCCAGGCCACGGCGCGCGCCGCCGCGGGCGTCCCGCTCATGCGCCCGCCAATCTCATCCGTCAGGCGGCGGAGATTCTCCACGAGCGGCGATTCTCCCATCGCATTCTCGATAATCTTCGGAGCGACTTGTTCGCAGAGGCTTTCCCCCGTGGTTGAGCATGCCGGGGCATTTCCCTGCGCCGCCGCGCGAATTCGGGCGAGAGGATCAGGCTGGGCGGAGGGCAGTTGCGCCGCGGCGGTAAGACACGCCGCGAGGAGACACAATGGCAAGAAGGCAACGCAAATTTTGTTCCAACGCATGGTGCTCCCAGAATCGCCTTTTCGCCTCACAGATCTCACGCTAGCCAAAGATTATAGCGCACCAAAAACACGACTGCAGCGCTCGTTTCAGCGCGGCTTCCGCTTCCTCGTGGTGTCAGCAGAAATAACGATCGCATCAGTCACACGGGCTACGCGGGCGGTTTCGGCAACATCATGGACACGGACGATGTGCGTCCCACCAAGGATCGACGCGGTCACGGTCGCGAGGGTGCCGAGGATTCGCTCGTTCGGAGGCAGCGGCGGCTCTCCCGGCTTCGCTAGCGCTTTGCCGAGGAAGGCTTTTCGCGAAGTGCCGATCACGATTGGGCAGCCAAGCCTTGCAAATTCGGGGAGCCGTGCGAGAATTTCAAAATTTTGCTCATGGGACTTGCCGAAACCAATGCCAGGATCAAGCAGGATCCGCGATTTTTCGAGGCCCGCGCGCCGCGCGCGAACGAGAGCCTCGCGGAGCCCAGTCATGGTGTCGCGGACCACATCGCGGGCAAACGGACCTCGTTGCATGGTGCGGGGAGTGCCGCGCATGTGCATCAGAATGACCGGCGCGTGCGCGTGACGCACGACCTCGGCAAGATGGGGATCGGTGCGCAACGCCGAAATGTCGTTGACGATCTGGGCACCCGCGGCCAGAGCGGCTTCGGCGACTTCCGACTTCTGCGTATCCACCGAGATCGGAATGCGCAGCTTGCCGCGCAGGGCTTCGAACAGGGGAAGGATCCGGGAGAGTTCTTCGCGCGCGGAAACAGGTGCGGCCGCGGGGCGAGTAGATTCGCCGCCGATATCGAGGATGTCCGCGCCCTCGCGTTCCAACTCCAAGGCGCGAGCGATGGCCGCTTGCGAATCCAGGAAAGAGCCACCATCGGAAAAACTATCGGGCGTAACGTTCAGCACGCCCATGATCAGGGTGCGCTCGCCGAGCACCAGTGTGCGGGAGTTCAGACGAAGGCGAAAATGTTTGCGGTGGAACACAGAATGGCAATCATACAGAAAGAGACCATGAGTCTGTTAAGGGAAGAAGTTGAATGGGCGCGCGACGCCGCGGCTTCATGGAATGCGTAACCCGGGAAGCGTCTGTAGCATCTTAAGCAGTGTGGTAGGATTGCCGCACGGTTTTGAATCCGCACTACAGTTGAATCGGTCTGTTCCACGCGGATCAGGGGAGATGTGGACTGAATGAGGGTGTCAGGGGTCGTTAGAACGGCGGTCTTACTGTGCGCGGCCGCGGCGAGTACCACGCTTTCAACGTTTGCCGGCCGGGGCCCATCGCAGCAAAATAATGGAACTCTGGAAAACGTTCTCAAACAGCTTGACACGCAGGCAGCGGACTTCCACAGCCTGACGGCGGACTTGGAACGCACGAAAGTGACTGTGGTGGTCAACGATAAGTCCACCGAGTCCGGGAAAATCCTCGTGCGCCGCGACGACAAGATGCGCATCGAGCTGACGCAGCCCGATCCGCGAACTATTTTGCGGGACGGCGACGATTTCTACATTTACAACCCGAAAATTCACCGCGTCGAGGAATACAATCTGGGGAAGAAAAAATCCCTGGTTGACCAATTTCTGTTGCTGGGCTTCGGGACTCCGGGATCGGAGCTGAAGCAGAGTTATTCAATTACTCTAGTGGGCGAAGAGACGCTCGACAACCGGAAGGTCGTGTTGCTCGAGCTGCTGCCGAAATCGGATGATGTGCGCAACCAGCTATCTAAAATCCAATTGTGGATCGACGAATCCACATGGCTACCGGCGCAGCAGAAGTTTTATGAGACCGGGTCCGGCGACTATTTCATCATCCAGTACAAAAATGTCGCGCGCAATGTGCGGATTGCCGATTCCGAATTCAAGCCCCACTGGCCGCATGGAACCACACGGGTGAAACCGCAGGGATAAAAACACTACGGTTTTGCTGCAACTGCTTTTCCTCGCCTCACGGAATCGGCTCTATCTTTTTCTTGCGCGCTCCACGGTTCACTTGAAGCGTTCACTGCAAAAGTAGAGCCCGCCCCCTTCGCATTGCGCAATTCTTGCTCCATCAGAAGCTGTTTGCGATGCAGCCCCCACCGATAGCCACCGAGCGAACCGTCAGTGCGGATCACGCGATGGCAAGGAACGACGATCGAAGTAGGATTGGTGGCACACGCACGCGCCACGGCTCGCGTGGCGGTGGGCCGTCCGAGCAGGCTGGCCACCTCGCTGTAGGTGCGTGTCGTGCCGAACGGTATGGAGCGCAGGGCCTCCCAGACGCGGCGCTGGAAAGCGGTGGCCACCACGTCGGTCGGCAAATCTAGCTGGGGCTGCGCGCCCGCAAGGTGCCGGACGATCGATCGTACCCATTGGGAATGCTCTCCCGAGCTACGATGAATCTCGGCGTGCGGATATTCCTTGCGAAGCGCGGCGGCCAGCGGCTCGTCCTTATCCCCGAGATAAACGGCGGAGACACCTCGGTCCGTGGCGGCCACCAACACGCGGCCCAGGGAGCAATCGGCCGTCGCATAGGAAATCCGCATGCCGCGGCCGCCCCTGAGATAAGTTGCAGGCGTCATGCCGAGTTGCGCGTCAGACTTCTCGTACAGGCGGCTCGCTGAGCCGTAACCTGTTTCGTAAAGTGCGGTAGTCACATCAGTCCCCTTTCGTAAGTGAGATTTCAGCCGCGCGACGCGAATCGCGTCGGCATATTGCCGCGGCGTAATTCCCATGGCCTTGCGGAACGTGCGCTGCAAATGTTGCGGACTCAGCCCCGAGCCCGCAGCGAGCCGCCGGAGGTCCGCGGGACGATCCACATCCGCCTCGATTTCGCGGCACACGCGACGTACCAGTTCAGACTGAGCGCTGCGCGGCGCCTGCTGGGGCCGGCAACGCATGCAGGGGCGAAACCCGGCTTGCTCGGCAGCCTCGGGGACGAGGAAAAACTGCAACTGCTTCGAATGCGGGCGGCGCGACGGGCAGGACGGTCGGCAATAGATGCCCGTCGAGCGCACGGCATAGACGAATGCGCTGTCCAGGCGCGCATCCCGCGAAGCGACCGCCGTCAGGCATCGCCGTCGAGAGAGCGTCTGAAGAGCCGTAAACGTATTCGCCAGCATTGTCACGCGCCTCGGAATTCCTTTCGCAAGCAACATATCGGAACCCGGCCATGCGGCGCTATCCGAATCTTGCGGTCAAACTCAAATCGCTACGGTCAAGTATAGGCCGAATCCTCCGGGTCCGGGAGGTCCAGGCCGGCTCCTGGATGATCTTGGATTCGCACCTTGCACGGGGCAAGGAAGAGTCTCAAAAGTATGCACTGGCTGACATTTGTTCCAGTGCCGTTTTGGATTAATCAAATGCAGGGCGGTGATCGGGGGATGGCCGGCTAGTCCGGGAGGTATGCATTAGGACAATCTCTGTGGAACGTGAATTGACGGAGGAATTAGCGCAGAGGATAGTGTCAGCGAGCGGTGCCAGTACCATGAGGAGCCAGGTAGACCTATGCGCACTGCTCGAAATCCGAAAATCATGAACCGATCCCAATCTTGCCGCGGTGAGTCCGTGGCGGCCAAAGAACTGTCCGCGCACGCGGCTACCACCGTCGTGGACACGCCTTCGTGGACGACGCGGGCCAAGCCCAAGGGCATCTCGCGCGTTCCAACGCATGCCGTACGCCCGGTCGAGGAGCGGCGCGCCCATACGCGCGCCAAACTCAGTCTGCCGTTGCGCTTGAAGCGCGTCGCCGGCCAACGTGAGCACAAACTACAAATCCTGCGCACGACAAATATCAGTTCGAGCGGTGTCCTTTTCCTTTGCCCGCAGCGGATTGAGCCGGGAACTCCGATTGAAATCGAGGTTTGCCTCGTGGATCGGCCAACTGGCCGGGGTACCGTGCGGATGCTGACCGAGGCGCACATCGTGCGTGCGGAAGCCGCCTCCATGCCCGGTTGGCACGCCCTGGCGGCAACTTTCGACGACATTACCTTCCAGAGGGACGAGCCCCTGCCGTCGCGCTTCGAGAGGCCCTAAAAATCACACCTGCGCGGGCCTGACGCCCATCCGGTCCCTTCCGGCGTGTGATTTCCACAAGCTTGTGCTTGATTCTCAAGCCATCCGACCGTAGTGTAGTGCCATTGGCTTCGCGGGGTGCGTAGCCAATTGAGACCACGTCGTCTCGCCACATGTCCTTAGCTGACCAAGTTGTCCGAATCAGGAAGCACACATATTTCTGGGGGGTGTTTCATGCATAGATTTCTTGTAGCTTTAGTGTTTGTGTTTTCCTGCATTTGCCTGGCTGGAAATGCCTGGGGGCAGGTGCAAATCACAACGGGAAGCATTCAGGGCACGGTTGTGGATGCCAACGGCGGGGCCGTTGTTGACGCGAGCGTCGAGGCAAGAAACCTCGACACAAACTTGTTAAGGACTGTGACGGCCGACTCGGATGGGAGATTCGCGTTCCTTTCGCTTCCGCCGGGACGTTACACCATCACTATCTCAAAGACGGGATTTGCCACGATCTCGCAGACAGGCGCGACGCTGACGGTCGGTCAGGTGCTGTCTCTGCCGGTGACGATGAAGGTGTCCGCAACGCAGGAGAAGATCGAGGTGTCCGCAACGCCGGAAGCCGTGGACACGGTCAGCACCTCGTCCAGCTCGACGCTTGATGAGTTAGCCGTGAGTGAAACCCCGATCCTCGGGAGAAAATTCGAGGACCTGTTGACCCTCACACCTGGTGTAAGCATCGTGCAGGGACCGGACGGGGATGAGATTAACTTCAACGGGCAGCGCGGGATTTTCAATAACATCAGCCTGGATGGCGGCGATTACAACAACGGCTTCTTCGGCGAACAGATGGGCGGACAGCGCGCGGCCATCGACATCACCTTGGACGCGGTAAAAGAGTTCCAAGTGGTAGCAAGCGGCGCGAACGCGGAATTCGGACGGACGGCGGGCGGCGTGGTGAACGTCATCACGAAATCAGGGACGAACGACGTGCATGGCAGCCTCTTCTACTATCAACGCCTGGAAGCGCTTGCCTCGTCCACTTCGGATGGAAAGCCGCTGGATGGATTCAAG
>WNFG01004993.1_pt1 | contig 11164 bp, 5 predicted proteins | sample 5400431 | NCBI WGS metagenome assembly WNFG01 (sample SAMN13153346, study PRJNA577476) | soil metagenome | isolation source: 120 cm saprolite under Douglas fir tree site 2 hole 3 replicate 2 | place: USA:California | collected 2015-04-18
GATTCCAAGTTCGGGGGCGGCGCGATCAGTAGTCGATCGCCCAGCAAAAATGCAGTCGGTTGGTCGCACGTTGCGTCGAGGGCATCCGGAAAATCGTAGAAGAGCGGCCGCATGAGCGGCGCTCCCGTCCGCGCGTTCTCGTCGGCAAGGGCGTAGAGATAGGGCATCAGCCGATAGCGCTGCTCGATGAACCGCCGGCGAATACGCGTGTGCTCCGCACCGTGCACCCAAGGCTCCTTCGGCGGAGTGCCCTTCTCCGAGTGCGCGCGAAAGATCGGTGCAAAGGCAGCGATCTCGATCCATCGAGTCATCAACTCCGGACCCGGAGTACCGATGAAGCCGCCGACATCGGCGCCGCTGTAGGCAAAGCCGCTCATGCCAAGATTGAGCAGCATCGAAATCGATAGCTTGAGGTGGTTCCACGTCGAGCTGTTATCTCCGGTCCACGTGGCCCCGTAGCGTTGGCCGCCCGCGTAGCTCGCGCGCGTCATGACGAAGGGTCGCTCATCGGGTTCGAGTTGTTTTAAGCCCTCGAAGGTTGCCCGTGCATTCAGCATTCCATAGACATTGTGGATTTCAGCATGGGTCGCCGAGCGCGGTGCAAAGCCCGGTTCCGCGATACGGTGCTGCGTATCGAGCGGCATGGTCTTGGCCGGCGTCTCAAAAACCGAGGGCTCGTTCATGTCATTCCAGAAACCGGCGATGCCTGCTGCCACGAAATCGCGGTACAGAGTCCCCCACCAAGCACGCGTGTCGAGGCGGGTGAAATCGGGAAATACCGAGGGGCCGGGCCACACTTGGCCGACATAGAGCGAGCCATCGGGCCGCTTGAGGAAATGGTCGCCGGCGACGCCGCTGTCATAGGGCGAATATCCCTGACCCGGCGCCGCGGCAATATGCAGGTCGGTAATGACCACCAATCGCAATCCTTGTTGTCGGAGCTCCCGCGTCAGCGCCGGTAGATCCGGAAAAGTAGCCGGATTGGTGGTGAACGGTCGATTGCGGTCCTGATAGTCGATGTCCAACCAGATCACATCGGCGGGAATGCGTTCGGCGCGCAGCCGGTCGGCGATGCCATGCACCTCGGCGGCGGACATATAGCTATACCGGGACTGCTGGAAGCCTAGAGCCCATGCCGGCGCGAGGGGCGGCTTTCCGGTGAGATCCGTATACCGTTCGACGACGTGATGAACGGTCGGCCCATAAATCAGGTAGTAATCGATCGGTCCGGCGGCGGCGCCGAACGCAAGCGTCTGCGGATCCTGCTTGCCGAAGTCGAACCAGCTGCGCCAAGTGTTATCGAGCAGGATTCCGTAACTGCCGCCCGGTCCACCCGCGGCGACGAAGAAGGGAATACTCTTGTACAGGGGGTCAGTCGATTCCTGAAAGTGGTACGCATCGGTGTTCCAGAGGGTAAACGCCTGGCCGCGACGATCGAGCGGACCGGTCTTGTCGCCCAAACCGAAAAAATGCTCCGTCTGCGCGAGCACCTTGCGCAGCGTAAAGCCGCTGCCCACCATGTCGATGGCGCGGGTCGGGGTATCGCTCGAGATCACGTGGCCTGCCAAATCCGACACGATCAACCGCAGCGGCGAGCGTTCGATTCGCACCGCCAATGCTGCGGTCTTAAAATCGACACCATCGATGGTTTGTTTGATACTGACATGGATGGAGCGGCCGCGCATTTCCCCCGGCACTGCCCAGGAGGCGTCCTCGGGCAAGTCCGGGGCCGCTACCGCACGCACGCGCAGAATGTCATCGGCCAAGGCCGTCACCCGCATGAACCAGGGACCACTGCGAATATCCGCGCCGTCGCTGCGAACCATGATGTCGGCGGCGGCGGACGGCCCGCCCAACCCAGCCAGCAGACAGCAGCCCATGAGGGCTCCCAGCATGGACGGCTTCGATAGCTTGATCACACGACCGGGTGACTGTGCGCATTCGGGAGATGCGACTCGAGCCGCGGCCGGGATGCAGACTGCGGAAAGAATTGCAGCAAGTTTCAAGTTCATTCGCGTACTTCTGGGAGATCGAGGGAATAGTGACGATGGGTCATTCGGAAGAACGGGCTGCAGCGGCCATCATGCCGCCGAGCTCCGGCATATGCTGTCGAGATATCCGTCGTGCGTGGGCTGCTCGAGAACTTTTCCTTTTATGAAATCGAGCGTTCGGCGGAATTCCTGTTTGAAACGGTCCGGCGAAATTCGGTCGAGCGCCGGCGGCCAGGTCTCCGGCAGTACGCCGAAGCCGGTGAACATCGCTTGCCAGCTTTCCGAAGAGAAGGTCTCGTCTTCCATGGGCGCAATCTCCCCGCGCGCGCGAAACGTGGCGATCTTGTGCGCAAGCGGCTGCGGCACGGCTCTATCACGAGCCTGTTGCCAGAATTCGCCGGCGAAGGATGAAAGTGCATAAAATGCGCACTGGAAATCACGGATGCGTTCGTAGTACGAGCGCATGATTCGATTGTACTCCGCTCGCTCAGCCGTGAACTGCTCGGTGATCGGAAACGAGGACAGTAAGTGCACTACCGCAAGTTGCAGAGCATGAAGATCGGCATCGTGAATTGGATCGAGGATGCACGCCGATCCGCCGACAGCGACACAATTGCCTTCCCATACGCTGGATCGGACGCCTGGATTCACTGAATGGAAGGACACGTCGGCGAGTTTGACACCGGCTGCGGCGGTCGCCGACTCGAGCGCGGCTGCGTCGCTCGAGATGCCGTTCGAATAGGCGTGGACGACGCCCGTAGCGACCTGGTTGGGATGAAACGCGGTCCAACCAACGCGCGCAGCTCGTATTTCCGCGAAGGGCGGGGTCGACGTGAACGGCGGCGCCCGCGCCGAAAGAACACGATCGACACTGAAATATTGCCGCCAACATGACCATGGGACGTCGAGCGATCGGCCGATGAGGATTGCCTCTTCGCCGGTCGCGTCGACGAAAAGTTGACCCTCGATCCGCAGCGACCCGTCGATGATCAGCGCCGCGATCGATCCGTTTTCCTCGCGCTCGACGATTCCTTTTTGCGCCTCGTATATTTTGACCCCGAGTCTCGCCGCGAGCGACTTGAGATAGCCGACATAGGCCACCGCCTGCATGTGATAGCCATAGTCGGTTCGGCCAAATGCCAACGTGGCGTCGTCTGGGAGCAGCATTCGACCGTTTTTCGCCGCCACGGCCGTGAGGCAAAAATCTTGATAGGAGATGTTCAAGCCGTGACGCGTCGCCTTGAGCCAGCAAGGGAAAAACGCACTCCCATCGATAGGTGCCCCATATGCCCCCCAAGCATGAAAGAAGTTGGGGGTCCGGCCTACGCCTAAGCCGCCGGAAATGGCAACGATATTCTGGCCGAATGAAAAGCTGCCTCCGGTGGCGCGAATGAGGGACGACTCTTTGATGTCGAGTTTTGCGTGAAAGGCTTCGAGCGGCGGCAGGGTTGCGCTGACATGAGACGGCTTCAATCGGGTCGGGAGCTCGATCGCAACCACGTGCACGCCGGCTGGACCAAGCGCCCGGCTGATGGCGTTGACGCAGAGCCACAGGTCGGCGTCGCGTCCCAGCACCACCACGCGGGACAGCGGTCGATGGGCGGTCATGCCGCAGCTTCGGAGGCTGTCGCCTCCGCCGACTGGCAATAGTCCGCGATGAATGCGCCATGCGATGACATGGCGTCGACATTGGTCTGAATTCGATTCCGAAATTCGGTCAATCGGTCCACGACCGTGGGGAGCGTGAATGCATCGGCGAGTCGATCATAACCCTCGGGAGTGATTCCCTGTCCAACGAGGACCGACAGCCAGCTGTCGCGGGCAAACAGACCGTATACGTGGTTCGGGAGCGCTGCGCGCGAGCGAAACAACTGAACTTTATGAACGAGGCTGTCGGGCAATCGCATCGATCGGAGATAGTCCCACAGGGGTTCGCCGACCCGCCTGTTCGCGATGTAATGAAGAATCAGAAAATCGCGGATGCGCTCATACTGCATTTCGTTGAGGCGGTTGAACTCATCGACGAGCCGAGGGTCTATACCGGTCGATCCCGGCCTTGGCATGAGATTGACGAGATCGATAACGGCCGCCTGGATGAGGTGGATGCTGGTGGACTCGAGTGGCTCGAGAAAGCCGCTCGCGAGGCCGATCGCCACGCAATTACCGGACCAGGCCCGTTCGCGCCGCCCGGGTGAAAACCGCAGTAGACGCGGCTCCCCTTGCGCAGCGCCGTCCAGACCGGCCAATAGGGTGTCGCGAGCCTCGCCGTCATTGATGAACTGGCTCGAAAAGATGTAGCCATTGCCGGTTCGATGCTGGAGAGGGATTCGCCACATCCATCCCGCCCGGCGAGCCGTGGCCCGTGTATAGGGTGTCAGCGCACCGACCCTTTTGCATGGAACAGCCAACGCCCGATCGCAGGGGAGCCAGTGGGTCCAATCCTGCCACGCGACGCCCAGAATTCCCCCGAGCAGAAGAGATCTGAAGCCGGAACAGTCGATGAATAGGTCGCCGGCAATTCGCTCGCCTGACTTGAGCGTCAAATCGACCAGATCGCCGGTCGTTGGGTTGCGACTGACATCGCACACCTGGCCTTCGATACGACGCACGCCGCGCTCGATTGCCCAGGAGCGCAAGTAGGCGGCGTAGAGACCTGCGTCGAAGTGGTAAGCATATGAATAAGTCGAGCCGATCGATTTTTTGTCTTGGTTCGGAAACTCGAAGGCATTGTTCCGTGCGGCAACCACGGAATAAGAATAGTCTTGAAGTGAAAAGCGCGGGTGTCCCGCTCGCAGCGCCCTCAACCAGTGGTGCTGAAATTCCACCCCGCCCCAGGGCTCACCGAACGCCCCGAACGGGTGAATGTAGCTACACCCAAGCTGATCCCAGTCGCAAAACTGTATCCCCAATTTGAATGTTGCCCGCGTCTCGCGCATGAATTGCGCCTCGTCGACCCCGAGCATGTCGTTGAAGTTCTTGATATGCGGCAGCGTAGCTTCGCCGACGCCGACAGTTCCAATCTCATCGGATTCAATGAGCGTGACGGTGTAGTCTTCGGTCCCAAGTTGCCGCCGGATGCCGGCAGCGCTCATCCACCCGGCCGTACCGCCGCCCACGATGACGACGCGGAACGGCTGTGATCGATTGTCACCCCGAGTGGCTTCGCCCATTGACCCCCTCCGCAAAAATGTCTCCCTCCCTAGAGGGCGCGATGGCGCACTCTAGAGAAGGGATTAGACATCACCGCCACCCTTTCAACTATGCGAATCAGAACTTGACGCGGACACCGGCCTGGTAACGCCGATCAACCCGAGACCAACCCGAATCCTTGAACACCGCAGCGGCTCCCGGGGTTGCTTTGGTATCACCAAATATCTGCTGCTCGTACACGGTCCTGGTATCCAGCAGGTTGGTCACATCGAGCGACAACTCGACATGGGAGCCTATCGAGTAGCGGACCGAACTGTCGAGGAACCCGGCAGCCTTCTGGAACACCGGCAAACCGATGCAGCAATCCAGATTGGCCGTGAGGTAACTCGAGCGCCAGTTGTAAGCAAGGCGAAATCCGACCGGTCCCTTCTCATAGAGTCCAACGAGATTGTAGGTATGGGTGGAAACCCCCTGTAGCTTGTGGGAGTCGATCACGACGCCCGTGGCGGCATTCACCCCCGCACCGAACGCGCCCGTGCCGCCGTTGTCCAGTGCGCCGGCGGTGATCAGATTGGAGTTGTGTATCCCGGATTGCTTGACATAAGTATAGTTGGCCTGCATGCCCAAGCCGCTCCAGAGCCCGGGCAGGAAGTCGAAGAAGGTCTGATAGGCGACTTCAGCACCCGTGAGCTTACCGCCGTCCTTTACATTGACCGGACCAAAGATTTGCGCGGACTCCGTTGCGCCATTATTCGTGAAGTCGCGGGTGAAACTAGAATACGAGAGACTGTTCGACAGCTTTTTGTAGAACCCTCCCACTGTGAGCGAACTGGTCGGCCCAAAGTACCGTTCGTATGACAGATCGAACTGGTCGGCCGATTCCGGCCGCAGACCCGCGTTACCGGCCGTGGAATTGAACACGAACTTATAGCCGATGACATTCGCGGCGACGTGGGCTGCCGTTGGCGAGTTGTAGATGACGTAGGGCGAATCCGGCCCCGTATTGATGAACGGCTGGTTTATCTGGACATAGTTGCGAAGCAACCCGATGCTCGGACGGGATATGGCTTTCGAGTAAGCAAAACGGACGAAGTCCTTGTCAGTCAATCCGAAGCGCACATTGAAGCTCGGCAGCGCGTTGGTGTGCGTCCCTTTGAACGTGTCCGACCTGCCGCCGCCACTCGCGAACGCGATGAGGGCGGGCGTCACATAGCAACCCGGATTGACAACCTGGGTCGGCCCCAAGGGGTTACCGCACGTCGGGAGTGCCAGAAGAGTCGTCCCGTCTGGAAATGAGACACTGCCTGCGCTTTTTTCTTGGGTCTGAACGACGCGCACACCGACGTTGCCCACGACATTGATCTGTCCAAAGATGTCCGTGTTCGCCCCGCCAAAGTTCAACATGACGTAGCCGGCTTTCGTCTGTTCGTCGACCTGCACCACGTCGGAGGGTATAAAGCAGCCGTCAATAAGGGGACTACCATCGGGGTTTTTTCGATCGCAGATCGCCGTGTACCCCGTTCCAAGCGGTGAGTTGGTGTTGGCGCCGCTCAACGCCGAGATCAACTTGGCCATGTTGGTTACGGTTCCTTTATTCAGGAAAACCAGCTGACCGTTTGGATAGACACCCTTGTCGTAGAAATTATTGAAATTCGTGGTGCCCCAGATTCCCGGGCCGTAGCCTTTGAAGTCGGCATGGGGCTGCGCACAGGCCGGATAGGGGGCCGGCGTCGTGTTGTCGATATTGAAGCCGGGGCCATTGCAGTTCCAGTTCGCAGCGATCGGCGTCCAATTGAACGTCGAATAGCGCACAGTCTGGTTTCGATCCGCATAGCGAACGCCGGCTTTCAGAGAATCCAGCCAGCCGCCTTGGTCGATGTCGTATTTGGCATCCATGGCAAACGCGGATTCCCGGCCGTTGTTCTTCTCCTCATGCCCTTGAATGAAGGGGATCCAGTAGTTGTGCGGATTCGCCAGGCCCCCGGCCGCGTAGTTGACGTTGGAACCCGGCATGAATTGGATCTGCGGGACTCCCTTGTCGCCCGGGCTGTACTGATAGTTCGCCATCGAACTGTTGGCCACGAGGATATCCGAGTTGCGGGTCTTCGCATCGACGTACTGGGCGTCGAAATCGGTATGGAGCCGCGGAAGGATATCCCATTTGACGTGTGTCGAGATTTCCTTCGTGCCCTCACGGTGGTTGAAATCCCGGGCTTCATTCGTGAAGTACATGCCGTCCCGCCCGCACGTGGCGCCGGGGAGGCAATTATTGACGAACGGCATCCCTGGTACGGCCGAACCGGTGTCGATTGCATCCTGCGGGTTGGCCGAGTTACTTCCGCGCCAGCTGCCGTGAGCTTGCGTCAGGAGTCCCGACTGCAGCATGCCGTCCGAGCCGAACACGAGCGGCGATGCGCCGGCCAGGATCGAACTGGCCCGCGGGTTGAAGGCGGGTGTTCCGAAAGCCCCGTCCTCCATTTTCGCGTGGCTGGCGTCCTCGAGCCATGCGTTGTGGTAGCTCGAGTCCGTGTATTGAATCGTGGCGAGCAGCGATTTCGAATTGTTCTCGTATTGAGTTGCAATGGTGCTGCCGATCCGATCGCGGTCGTAATCGACCTGTGAATAGCGGATGCCGTCAGGAGCGAAGGCCCAGCCCGTGCCGCCAAACGGATTGGAAGTGCAGGGGATACTGCCGTCGGGATTGACGATTGCATGGTCCTTTGTCCCATATCCGGACCCGCAATACATATCGATCTTATCCATGACCACGCTTTCGGTTCGCGTAATGACATGGGAGCGCGCGTAATCCAGGAGCAATCCAAACCGGCCGAACTCCGTCCGGATAGAGTCGCTGGCGAGCACGGAATAGGCCGGTGTGAGCGCATTCGACCGGTCACCGTAGTCGGCTTGGACGTTACCGACGATGACGGGACCATCCTGATCGAACGGCAGCCGAGTTCGCAGATCGATGGTGCCGGCGATGCCGCCCTCGATCATATTGGCGGTCTGGTTCTTGTACGCATCGGCGCGGCTGAGCAATTCCGGCGAGATGTCGTTGAAGTTCAATCCACGTGCCGCGTCGGCCGAAAAGCTGTCGCGGCCATTGAATTCAGTGCGCACTTGGGTCAGGCCGCGAATGAGAACGTTCGTCGGTTCGCCCGATGGGTGCGAGCTGTCGTCGTTCGACTGCAGGCGATTGACAGTGATGCCCGGCAGGCGCTGGAGCGCGTCGGACACCGACTTGTCGGGGAACGCGCCGATGTCGGTCGCCGTGATCGAATCGACGAACGTCATGGCGTCTTTCTTGATTTCCTGCGAAGTCGCCAGTGCCTGTCTCACGCCGACGACGACAATTTCCTCGGCCGTGGCCGGCTCCGAGGCCTTATTTCCAAGGACGCCTTGATCCGGCTGCGCGCTCGTATTTACTTGAGCAACCCTGAGATACCCCGGATTCTGTTCTGCTGCCGTCGAGGTTGTCGGAGGTGAATTGGCCGGGCCAGGCTTATCGCCGGTTGCGGTTTTGGTGCCGGGGCCTGCTTTATCTCCAGCGGAAATAGAACGAATGGTCGCGGTATTTTCGTTGCTGTAAACCGCCTCCAATCCCGTCCCTCGCAACAACAGCTCCAGGGCAACGTGCTTCTCGAGTTGTCCGGTCACCGGGCTTGCCGTCGCATGGCTGACCACATCGTATCGGTACAGCAGCTGCATCTTCGCCTGTGCGGCAAAGTTTTTGAGCGCATTGGGCAGCGGCTGTGGCGCAATGTCAAATCGCGCAGGATCGGCGCTCGCACTGCCGGGTGTGGCCAGAAACAGCCCCGACGCGCATGCCAGTGCCTGCAAAACCGCTACCCGAACCAAGCTGTTGTTTGTTTTCATTAACTCCCCCAATTCATTGTTCTAGTGCTGCGGCTCATTGCGAGCCGTCTGGAACTACGACTCCCGAGGGGCAAAAAACCCCCAGTCGACTTACCGCAGTCGCCGAAATACTATGGAGCGATAGCCCTGGGCCGGTTCTGGGGCTGATCCAGGCCCTTACTTGGCAGGTCCTTCGATGTAGGCGTGACCGTCCCCATCCCGCCGGATGGTCGTGCCAAATCCGTCGTGCAACATCGTCAGCAGCGCTTCCGCCCCTTCAGGGCTCGTCTGAAACGTACCTCCGACGGGCAGCTGGCGTAGCGCATCATCGTCGAACTCGATCTTCAGTGTGGTGTATCGCATCAGCTCATTGACGACGTCACCCAGCGGCTGATCCTGGAAATAGAGGCTGCTCTTTCTCCAGGCCAGCAGGCGGCTGAGTTGCGCCGAATTGAGCTCGTGGATCACCTCAGCGCGGCCGTGAACGTCGGCCTGTTCACCTGCGGTCACAGAGCCGGTAATCGCAGCATCGGATGGAGGGGACTCATTCGCCGTCGCTTTGACGACGCTGACCGTGCCCTCGCTCACCGTCACTTCCACTCCTGTCGGCCTCAAGTAGACATTGAACGCCGTACCGACGGCGCGGACCCAATAGTCGCCGGCGCGCACCCAAAACGGCCGTTGGGTATCATGGGCTACTTTGAAATAGGCCTCGCCGCGTTCGAGACGAATGACACGCCGGCGCTGGCTGTAGTCGACCCATATCCGACTGTCGGTATTGAGGTCGAACGAAGAGCCGTCAGGCAACGCCACCGCGGCCTGCTCACCGATCGCTGTTTGAAAGCGGGTCTCTTCCTTTTGCTTGTACAGATTCCAGGCTCCGCCGAGGACGATCGCCCCGATACCGGCGGCCACGGCGGCAACCGCCCAGCGTCGGCGCGGCGCAGGCGGCGCCGAGGCCGCGTTCATCACTTGACCGAAATAGACAGCCCGAACCAGGGGACCGGATTTCACGAGTTCCTGCCACGTGGCGGAAAGCTCCGCATAGGCCTTCGCATTGCGTGAATGAGCGCGGAGCCAGGCTTCAAAGCGAGTGCGATCGTCAGCCGTAACATCCTCGGCGTTCATGCGGGCAAACCATGTGCTTGCCTCGCGCTCCGTATCGTCGGTACTCGGCAGCCTATGAACGTCACCCATGGTCCCGCCTCGGGGCGTTATAGCGCCTGTTTATATAGCTATGCGTGTCATGCAGGCCGCGCGCGATATGTTTTTCAACGGTCTTGGCCGAGATCCCGAGGCGGTCCGCAACCTCCTTGTAGGAACATTCGTGAAATACCCGCAGCGTAAATGCCGCACGGCATTGCGGAGGCAACCGATCGATGGCCTCGTGTATAAGCCGATTCCGTTCGTCTCGGAGCAACTCTGCCTCCGGCGACTCACGCTCAGTTTTGACCCACGAATCACCGCAATCCCCCAAAGCGCTTCTCTCCATGGTCCGTCGATGACGGTATTCGTTCGCCGCAAGATTGCGCGCCGTCGAAAACAGAAAAGCTCTCAGCGTCGTCACGGACTCGCGTTGCCGATAGGTACGAAGAAACGCTTCCTGGACGATTTCTTTCGCCGTCTCACTCGACCCGACGAAGCGCCGAATGTATCGGTGTAACGCCTGGCGGCTCTCAGCGAAGAGCTTGGTGAAAATCTCGGTGCGGGACTCAGTCGTCGTCGGCATAGCCGTGTTATCCGTTTCGATCTACGCTACGCCCATCAGGGGCTACACCGCAACTCTCGCAACTCGAATGGGGGTTTTTGTCCTCTCAGGTGTCGTACGCATCGCGGATCATCCGATCAATCGCACGCTTTCTATGCATGTTGATCATTTTTTACTTTTAAGAGGCACTGGCTTTAAGGTGATTCCGCTCTCGTCTGGCCTTACAAAGCGGTTGATCGCGGTATTGTTGATTGCACCGTCCCTCTGGAATGTAGCTTTGAGCAAGCTACCATCGGCTGCAACCGTCGTGGCTTTGGACCCCGGCGTCACTGCCGGTGTCGGCGCTCGACGGCCCCTTCGACGGTTTGCTTGTCAGGCACATACGTGTTTTGGACACCACCGCGGACGGACTCAATCTGCACCGCGGCGTTTCGAATGTGATCGTCGAGGAGAGCTTCTT
>WNFG01004994.1_pt2 | contig 11164 bp, 11 predicted proteins | sample 5400431 | NCBI WGS metagenome assembly WNFG01 (sample SAMN13153346, study PRJNA577476) | soil metagenome | isolation source: 120 cm saprolite under Douglas fir tree site 2 hole 3 replicate 2 | place: USA:California | collected 2015-04-18
GACAATTATCCGAACGCAAAGGTCGGCCTGCTTTACCAGAATGACGAGAGCGGCAAGGACTATCTTGCCGGACTGAGGGAAGCGCTCGGCGCAAAAGCGAGCGAGATGCTCGTGAGTGAGGCCTCGTACGAGGTTGCAGATGCGACCGCCGATTCGCAAGTACTGCTGCTCAAAGCGGCGGGGGTCGATGTCTTGGTGGACATGGCAGCCCCGAAATTCGCCGCCCAAGTGATCAGGAAGCTGGCGCAGCTCAACTGGAAACCCGTTCACCTGCTAGGCGTTGGCTCATCCTCGATCGGCGCGGTCCTGGTGCCCGCGGGCGTCGAGAACTCGAGAGGGCTCATCTCGGCGAGTTCGTTCAAGGAGGCCGGCGACCCGACCTGGTCCGACGACGAAGGCATGAAGCGATGGGTCGCACTCATGGACCACTATTACCCCAGCGGCGACAGGAAAAGCATCTTCACGACCTACGGCTACAGCGCGGCCGAGTTGCTGGTGCGGGTGCTGCAGCAATGTGGCGACGATCTCTCGCGCGAGAATATCATGCGGCAGGCCACGAACCTGAAGAACGTGAAACTCGATTTGCTCCTGCCCGGTCTCTCGATCAGTACCAGCCGGACCGACTATCGCGTCGTCAAGGAGTTCCGGATGATGCGCTTTACCGGCGAGCGTTGGGAGCCATTTGGACCGATTGTCGCCGATTAGGGCCTGCGGGTGTGATGCTCGCCGCCGAAAGCCGAAGCGAGCATATTCCCGTGGAAGGCGCCCAAGAGCGGATTCCGCTGGCGGTGCGCCAGATACGTTCCTCCCGCGGGCGCATCGGCCCCGCTTCGGTTTTGAACGGGTCCCCTCCCCTCCCCTCCCCCGCATGCGGGGGAGCAATGTCGAGCGGTTCGTAATCGGCGCGACGCACGATCGACTGCGGGTGATGATTTGGAAGTTGGCAAATTCACTTTGAGCGTCACCATTCGTCCCTGGACGCCGGTGCCGTCGCAACAGTGCGCCGCGCGGCGCTACGCGACGGCCAGCATTGCCGCTCGCCTTTCGCAATGGGCCGCGGGCCGGGATTCGCTGTCGGTTAATTCGCGGACCTTGCAGCGGGGCGCAATTCCGAGGGTGTCATGCCATAGCGTCGGCGAAACGCGCGGTTGAAATAGGATAGATCCCCGAACCCGATATCGAGCGCTATAGCGCTGACCTTTTGGTTGGCATAGAGGGGATCCGTCAGCAGCCGGTGCGCGCGGACAAGGCGCTGCGCGAGCACATACTCAGTGAAGGTCGTGCCCTCGCTTTCGAACAGCCGCTGGACCCACCGCGGCTTGATCCGGTGGCGCACAGCGATGGTCGCTACCGAGAGGTCGGGTTGGTCGAGCAGGGTTGCGATGTCCTGCTTGATCGCGCGCAGCCGCGCCGCCCGCGCGCCCCGGCTCTTGGCGATCTCGGCCGCGTCCCGCGTCGCTCCGATGGCAAGCGCCATAAGGTCGTGGATATGAGTCACGGCCTGCCGTTGCAGGTCAGGTGCAGCGAGGCTTTCAGTCTCCTCGATGATGCCGATGTAGCGGGTCAGAAGCCGCAGCGCCGGATTGTCTGCGGGGATTGGTCGGCCATATGCGGCGTCCAGGCCGGCGACGAGCGACGATAACGTGCGCCGCGGCGCCCGCACGTTGATGTATTCGCCGTACGTCGGCACCTTCAGGAATACGGGTTCCGACGCGGTCAGCACGATCGCCTCTCCAGGCTTCAGATTGAGCAGACGGTCGAACTGATGCGCCTCGTAGCTAGAGGTCAATCCAACGGTCACGACAACATCGTCGTTGTCGATGAATTCCGGGGGGAGACGATAGATCGCTGCGGATCGGCGGGCCGTCACTATCCCCAGGCCCGGCATGCGCCGCAGGGTGGCCTCGGTATGAAACCGCTCGGCCGAGAGGGGCTCGATGTCCCGCTTGGACAGAGTTCGGCCGTATATCTCACGACACGCATCAAGGCGCTCGTGCGGCGCATAATCCGCAGTCGAGAACCGAACGACCTTGCAATCGCTTTTGCCGACAGTTGCGACGCCGCTCGAAGCGCTCATGGCCAGACTCCAGCTCGAGTGTGCGCTATCTGCGCGCGGGCCGCCCAGACCTATCCAGTTTTGTCGCTCGATAGGAGCGAGAGGTTCAAAGTTTCGGCGATTTTTGCGCCTGATAGCTCGCGGCGGTAGCGGAATGGGTTCGTCGTGCGCTCACGAAGGCAGCAAGCGCCCGATCCCTGAAATGCTCCAACGCGGACGCGAGCGGCGGAGCGTCCCTTCACATCAATGAAAGGGCCTATCAACTGGCCGCTCCAGTCCCACTCAATTGTCGCGCCAGTCCAAGAGCGGACGCGCCGAGATCGCTAGGGATTTGCGGCCAGCGCGACCGTGCGGCCGAGAGTGCGAACGAGGCGATCAAGGACAAGAATATGATCACGACGGGCGATATCCTCTGCCACCCGGAATCCGCTGCCCGGCGAAACCTCCATTCCCCCAGGGGAAGGCAGATCCGAACCGCCGCCGCAAGCGCAGTATGTCATGGGGCACGACGACCGCGAACGGCGGCGTCTCGCCTGCAAGCCTCCATCCTGAACCCGCTGACCGAACAGCTTTTGCGGCGCGCGGGGATTTCGACCGGGATGCATGTGCTGGATCTGGGGTGCGGTATCGGCGAGCTTTTCCTGCGAGTGAAAATTTGAGGTCTGAGAACAGGTGCGAGCGCGCACTTTCTTAAAGCCGCAACAGGCGTGAAAGTTGGAATAGATGCATTTCGACGCGCCATTATTTTTGTCTTGATGGAGGCTCCATTGGTGCAATTGGTGCAAGACGTCATTCCCCTGCTGCCGCCCAAGCCGGCGCAGCTGATCGGTGCGCGGCTCTGCAACTTCCCGACCGGCCATAGCGCTTTGCTCCCCAAGCATAGTGCATGGATAAATCACGATCTGATAAAAGCGACTGTTGAGAGGTCTGCCGATTTCTGGATCGATATCCAAGCCTATGCGAGCAAGACGGGCAGCGAGAGGCTCAACCAGGCGCTTTCCGTTGGTCGACGCGAGGAGGTCAAGCGTAGCATCATCGCGGCCATTCCAACGGCGGGGGGGAGGTTCCTGAAGGAACTAGCTTGGGGCGAATCCAAAAGCAGCGGCGGCGAGAACGACGACGACGGCTATTGGCGCGCGGTTGAAGTTTACGCCTTCGGGTCCGTGCCGCACGGCCGAATGCCCGATCCTGCGCCGGCAAAGCCGATCCAACCCATCATAGGCGCGCCTCCCGGTCCCGGCCTCGATGTCGACCAATGGTTTGTGACAAATCTCAGCTTGAGCGGCGTCAGCCTCGTTCCCGGCTTCGGAGGCGGCGGGTTTTCGGGCCCAATAACGTTCCAACATGTGGGCGGCCTAGACGAGCCCGATTTTACCGGCTCGATGGCGCTCGTGGGAATGGCGGTCGGAGCGAGCGAAGGTATCCCCGGCCTGAAAAATTCAAAGATCGCGCAAAAGATCCTCAAATTTGTTGCTGACAATGGCGGACTGTCCTACGGGAACGCCCCGTCGTGGACGGAAGGGATTTGCTTTCCCAACACGCACAACGTCAGCCGCTTGCAATCCTCCGACTTTTCGGGCGATTGCGCCACAATATTCGTCAGCGGAAACGCCGGACTGGGGGGGAACGGGCTTTATCTTCTGTTTTTCGGTTTGCCGACAGGCTTCTGGTTTTGGCGAACCACTCTCGCTGCCATGGAAAGCGGCCTGATCGGTCCGGATATCGCATTCCGCTGCAAGGGCGCTGCGGTCATCTCGAGTCTTGGAGCCGGTCTGTCCGGCTCGGTGGGCGTCGCTGCCAACGCAATGTATGGAAGGATCAGCTGATCGAACATAACGATGCTGAGTATCATGGTCGATAATTGAGTAACCATGTACGCCCGCGGCTATTGGCGCTTCTGATTGGTGCGCGCGTAGCGTCCATGTTGAGAGTGTTGTGAGGCGCATGCGTTCGTGGCGGCCCGCCGCGACCCGCGCCCCAACCCTGCGCAGCGTAAGGCCAGGGACGACCTCGCCGACACAGAAAGTGGAAAACCGCTTAATCGCCAGACCTTGTCGCGGCACGCAATTCCGAGGGTGCCACGCCATAGCGTCGACGGAACGCGCGGTTAAAATAGGACAGATCCCCGAACCCGATATCGAGCGCTATCGTGCTGACCTTTTGGTAGGCATAGAGGGGATCCCTCAGCAGCCGGTGCGCGCGGACAAGGCGCTGCGCGAGCACATACTCAGTGAAGGTCGTGCCTTCGCTTTCGAACAGCCGCTGGACCCACCGTGGCTTGATCCGATGACGTGCGGCGATGGTCGCTACCGAGAGGTCGGGTTGGTCGAGCAGGGTTGCGATGTCCTCCTTGATCGCGCGCAACCGCGCCGCCCGCGCGCCCCGGCTCTTGGCGATCTCGGCCGCGTCCCGCGTCGCTCCGATGGCGAGCACAATGAGATCGTGAATATGCACCACGGCCTGCCTTCGGAGTTCAGGCACCGCGAAGGTCCCTGCCTCCTGGAGGACGCCGACGTAGCGGGTCAGAAGCCGTAAAGCAGGGCTGTCGGCGGGTATTGGCCGACCATACGCGTCATCAAGACCCGCAACGAGCGGCGACAAACAGCGCCGTGGCACCAGCAAATTGAAATAGTCGTCGAGCCTCGGAACCCGCAGGTGCCCCGCTTCCCCGCTGGTCAAGACAATCGCCTGCCCGCAAACCAAGTCGGCGGTTCGACCGAGCTGGTGCGCCTGGCAGTTGGAGCTGCGCGCCCACGTGATACTGACACCATCGCTGTCGATGAATTCTCGGCGGCGGTGATAGACCGCGGCGGAACGACAGCCCGCCATCATGGCGAGACCCGGCATCCGCAACAGGGTCGCTTCGGCACGGGGCTGATCGGCCGGCAGGGGCTCGATGTCCATCTTCTGCATGGTCCGGCCGTAGACCTCGCGCCACGCGTCAAAACGCTCGCGTGGTGGGTAATCCGCAGTCGAAAACCGAACGACGGCGCAATCGCTGTTGCCTGCAGTCGCGACCCCGCTCGAAGCGCTCATGGCCAGACTCCAGCTCGATGTGCGCAATTTCTAGCGCGCGGGCTGCCCAGACCTATCCGGTTTTGTCGCTCGATAGGAGCGAGAGGTTCAAAGTTTCGGCGATTTTTTGCGTCGGATAGCTCATGGCGGTAGCGGAATGGGTTCGTCGTGCGCTCACGAAGGCAGCAAGCGCGCGATCCCTGAAATGCTCCAAAGGGAATGCGGACGCGAGCGCCGGAGCGTCCCTTCGCATCCATGAAAGCCCCTATCAACTGGCCGCTCCAGTCCTACTCAATTGTCGCGCCAGTCCAAGAGCGGATGTGCCGAGATCGCTAGGGAAGTTGCGGTGATGAATATTGGTCGCAACGGGAGACGACCGAGCGATCACAGTCGTTCTGTACCAGCAATCGGCAGAGTCACGCCCGGTCTTGATTCGACTGCGCACGCGGACTCAGGAGCAGACAATGGTCAACACACACGTCGTTGTTAATGGCAGCGAGCGAACTCCCTTGCCGGGCGCGATAGCGACCGCGCGAGCCGATGCCAATGTCACAATTGAAGTGACCTTAAAGCTCCGGCGAAAAAAGGCATTGCCGCCTCTGACCGGACGGCCAGCTGCCGCGATGACACGTGAGAATCTTGGCGCCAACTACGGCGCTTCGAAAGCCGATATCGACAAGGTCGTCGAGGTCTTCGGCAAATTCAATCTCAACGAGATCGGCGCGGATCCGGCAACACGAAGCGTTCGGCTATCGGGCACGATTGCGGCGATGGAAGAAGCGTTCCAGGTCGAGCTCTTTAACTACACACATGAGAGTGGCAACTATCGCGGGCGGGTTGGTCCTGTGCTGGTCCCCGTGGAAATGAAGGATATTGTGGAGGGTGTCTTCGGCCTCGATAACCGACGGGTCGCCCGACGCGGACGCCAGCCCGTGCGAGACCGCGGCCTCGCGAGATCAGCTTCGGTGCCGTCGGATTGGTACATCCCGAGCGAACTCGCCTCGCACTACAATTTCCCCCCTGGGGACGGCAGTGGTCAAACGGTCGGGTTACTAGAGTTCGGTGGCGGATATTTCGCCGATGATCTGAAGAAATTCTGCAACTTGGTCAACATATCACAGCCCCCGAAGGTGAGAACCATCAGCACCGATGGGACTCCGACTGATAGTAGGGATGGTGAGGAAGTCGAAGTGATGCTGGACGTCGAGGTCGTGGCCGGCATCTGCCCCAAGGCCGACATCGTCGTCTATTTCGCCGAATGGAGTGAAAAGGGTGTGATCACAGCCGTCGATGCCGCCATCCATGACGTGACGAACGATCCAGGCGTCTTGTCGATCAGCTGGGATAATACCGAAGACGCCGGCATTTGGACCACGCAGGGGATGAGGCAGGTCAATGAGACGCTGCAAGAAGCGGCGCTGCTGGGTGTCACCGTATGCGTTGCTGCGGGCGACGACGGTTCGAGTGACGGGCAAAAGGGCGGGGATGCGCACGTGGGCTTTCCCGCGTCCAGTCCCTATGTCCTCTCGATTGGGGGCACTACGATTCCGAAAAAGGGCGGGAAAGGCCCTGACATCGTCTGGAAGGAGGGGAAGGGTACCAGAGCTCAAGGCGGCGGCAGTACCGGCGGCGGCGTGAGCGCGGTTTTTCCTCGTCCCGATTGGCAGAAGGACGTGACGATCAAATCGGTTAATCCTGAAAGCATCGTTGGCCGCTGCATCCCGGACATTGCTGCGAATGCGGACGGGGACACGTCGCCCTATCTGATGGTGGTCGACGGCGAAACAACTTCCGTTGGCGGAACAAGTGCGGCAAGCCCACTCATAGCCGGACTCTTGACTCTCATCAATGCCAACGGCCCTGCCGGCAAACGCGTCGGCTACGTGACACCGGTGCTGTACCAAACCACCGGAGTCGGAAACCAGACCGTCGGCGCTGCGGGTTGTACCGATGTGCTATCAGGTAACAACACCACTCACCGTGGATGGTTCTCCCATCACGCTGGTGGCTACAGCGCCCACAAGGGGTACGACGCCGTTTCAGGTTGGGGAACGCCAGACGGCGTAAAGCTGGCCGCACTTTTGTTGCCGCCCCCGCCCCCGCCGTTTGACTGGACACCACTTATCATCGCCACTGAGCACGTCCTATAGCGCTCGTGCTTATCACCATCGTCGCAGGCTGTTTGACAGACAAACGACGTTCAACCGGAGGGTAGATCAATGACCACGACGACATCACACACAATGAAGAGAACCACAGAAGCATCGGTGCCGACGCCGAGTGTATCGGAAGACCCAAGTTCAAGCCCGCTGTCGAAAGTGAGGTTTGGAATGGTCGACGCCTACTCGGTTGACGCGGACAGGCTCATGATCAAGTTTAGCGTGGTTACAGGCACTGGTGGGCCTATAACGGGGCGGATGTTGATTTACGCCGCAGCCGATGCGCCAAATTTCCGGAGTTGGGTTTCGATGGTGATGATAGCGCATCAGACGGAACGGTACCTAAACGTACGCTATAGCACAGTAATTCTATCCCCCCACCCCAATCCCGAAGTTTTTACAGCACTTGAACTTGGCGTCGGCAACGGCGCGCTGTCGTTCGACGACTGGCCAACATAGCCGGGCGAGACCATCGCCGGCGATAGCTCTGCACGATCAATCAGCGCGCGGTTCCAGGTTCCGGCAAATTTTGTTTGCGCCAGGATAGCTGGTGGCGGCAGTGAAATGGTTTGTATGGGTTCGTCGTGCGCTCACGAAGGCAGCAAGCGCCCGATCCTTGAAATGCATTTCGATTTTCCAAAGGGAACGCGGACGCGAGCGGCGAAAGCGCCCCTTCACATCAATGAAAGCCCCTATCAGAGGGCCGCTCCAGTCCTACTCAATTGTCGCGCCAGTCCAAGAGTGGACGTGCCGAGATCGCTAGTGACTGAGGCAGCGACCGTGCCGCCGAGAGTGCGAGCACACCCAATGCATCTACCTGAGTTCAGCTCAGCAGGAAGGAAAATCGGATGAGCGACGCTCCAGCGATGAGGACGAAGCGAGAGTTCAGCGGCCTGCCGACATACGGGTCTGCCTCTCCCCCAGTGGAAGTCATTGGCGGGTCCAAGCCGCCGCCGCAAGCGCAGTATGTCATGGGGCACGACGACCGCGAACGGCGGCGTCTGGCCCTCCAAGCTTCCATCCTGAACCCGTTCACCGAACAGCTCTTGCGGCGCGCGGGGATTTCGACCGGGATGCACGTGCTCGATCTGGGGTGCGGTATCGGCGAGGTTTCGTTGATGGCCGCCCGACTGGTGGGGCGCCACGGTGCGGTAACCGCGATCGATATCGATCAGGCGGCATTAGCGACCGCCGCGGATCGTGCGCGGGAGCAGGCGCTGGGGAACCTCAAGTTCGTGCAGGGCAGCATCGATCAGTATGAGCCGGGGCGCGCCTTCGATGCCGTCATCGGCCGCCACATCCTGATCCATTTGCGGGATCCGCTCGCGATTCTTCGGAAGGCATACGAATGCCTGTCGCCGGCGGGTGTTGCGGTGTTTCAGGAGTACGACTTCTCCACGGTGCACTTGGCATATCCGCCGTGCCCGCTGCGCGACCGCCTCATGGCCGTGTTCCGAGATTTCTTTGGTGCAATGGGGCACGGCAACATCGGGACGCAATTGCTTCACCTCTTGCTCGAGGCGGGCTTCCGGGCGCCCGACTGCCGCGCCGAGTACCCGATGGATGGCGGCCCGGACAGTCCGTTTTACGAATGGATGGCCGAAAGTTTCCGCAGCATCGCTCAGCGCGCCGCGGCGGCCGGATTCATCAAAGAGTCCGAGTTCGACATCGATGCGCTCGAGCAGCAACTACGGCAGGAAGCCGCTTCGCGCAATGCGAGCATCCCGGGCCCTACCATGGTGGGCTGCTTTGCGCGGAAGCCCTGAGTTACCAGGGCACCATCACCTACCAACTGCGCCGGCTTTACTGGCGTGGTCTCATGGAGGGTATGCCCAAAATGAACCAGCTCGCCAGGGTTGAAGCCTCGCTATGGATGCCAAGAAAATGCAGACAGACTCAGTTCGCCGCTTCGTCGTTGCCAACACGTTTATCGGCAGCCTGCCAGCGGACGCTGTCGACACCCTAATGAAGGCGGGTCACCTCAGGCGCTACCCGAAGGGGACCCCGCTGTTCGAGCGAGGAGACCATGCCGACAGCCTGCTCCTTATCATGTCGGGCCGCGTAAAAATCAGCAATATAACGACTGATGCTCGCGAGGTCGTTCTGAACTTCCTTGGAAGTGGCGATATCATCGGCGAGATAGCGTCGCTTGACGGCGGCGCGCGCACGGCTTCTGCGATGGCTCATCAGGACACGCAGATATTCCAGCTCTATCGCCGCGATCTTCTGCCGGTGCTGACGCAGCACCCTGCGGCTCTGCTGGAAATCGTCCAGCTGCTCTGCGAGAGGCTGAGGACGATCTCTGGGCTTGTCGAGGACAATCTGCGGGACATGCGGGGGCGTTTCGCCGCCGGCATCCTGCGTCTCGCCACCCAGCATGGTCGTCGTACGTCGCGCGGCATCGAGATTGATCTCGCAGTCAACCAGCGCGATCTCGGCAACTACGTGGGGCTCTCACGCGAAAACACCAACCGTCAGATTAACAGGCTCATGAGCGAGGGCGTGATTCGCATCAGCGACGGCGTCCTCACCATTGTGAATGAGGCTGCGCTCGTGGCACTCACGGAGCCGGTAAATGAGAACGTGTGATCTGGAGGCGACTGACCGATTTCAGAGGCAGTTTCGGTCCGCTTGGCTCCTTCGACGGAATCACCGACATCGTCGTGAAACACGAAGGTTTGGTCGACAAGATCATTGGCAACGCCCGTGCATGCACTGTTCAATGTGCCGTTCGATCTGATCGCACCTTGATGGCTTCGACGTGGCCGGCAGGCTCAAACGCGATGCTCGCGGTCTCCGAGGCCGCTTTGGAGGCGCTGGAATCAGACGAACAAGCCTTTGCCTCACACGGCGAGATCTCACGCGCGATCCGGACGCCGGCGATCTGATCGCGCACATGCGGAGGACTCAGGACCCTTGCATCAAGTGCAAGCATTTCCGGTCTGTCGCTCCACGAGCCACCGCGGAGAATTCGCGGCGCGGCGCTACTACACGCGCCAAAAACCAGCGTCGCGCCGGAAAAATCCGGTTCGCAGCTGTCCACCCATTCCCACAGGTTTCCAAACAGGTCGCCGAGGCCCGGGCCGGTGGCTGCAAATGAGCCGACCGGTGCGGTATAAAGAAAGCCATCGCTGCAGTCTGCGGTGGTCCATCCGGGCTCAGCATCACGAGCCGTTTGGTCCGCCCCGTTGGCAAACCGACACTGGCCCGCACCTCGTTCTTCCGGCACATCTGGGCTGCTGGCAATGAGGTGCCACTCTGCGTCAGTCAGCAAGCGATAGGACTCGCCGGTCCGCCCGGATAGCCAAGCCACATAGGCCTTGGCATCGTCGAAACTGAGGCAAGCGACAGGATGGCGGTCGTCCTGGCGATAGCCGGGGGCTTGCCATGACAAACGCTCGTCAAGTCGCCACTCGGGGGTTCGCACATAACACCCAGGTGGAGGCGCGAAGCCTGTTGCCTCGGCGAAAGCGCGGAATTCGCTGCGCGTCAGTTCGAATCGCCCAACCGCAAACGGACGAGTGATGGTTGCCACGAGATCACGCGGCTCCGATGCGCCGGGCGGAACGAGCCGCATGCGAACGGTTCCAGGCTCGATCACAACCATCTCGGGACAGTTGTCGCAATCGCGAAACGGCGATCGCAGAGCGCGCCCCGGGGGAATGGTCGGCGCCGGCAAAGCAGCGGCGGTTGGCGCACTCGCGGAAGCGGGAACGGACGGGGATGTTTCTGGCGGGGACGTTACTGGCTTCGCTGGGACCTGCGCGTCGGCCACCACGCTGCCGACCGGTCCGGCGCCGGACAGTTGCGCCGGACCCGGGCCAATGACGCTCGCCAGACGGATCAGCAGCCAAGTCCCAAGCACCGTGGTCAGCACGGCGCCTGCCGCAAGGCCCAACAGCAGGCGGTTGACGCCACCCCCACCGGCGTGGCC
>WNFG01004996.1_pt1 | contig 11161 bp, 7 predicted proteins | sample 5400431 | NCBI WGS metagenome assembly WNFG01 (sample SAMN13153346, study PRJNA577476) | soil metagenome | isolation source: 120 cm saprolite under Douglas fir tree site 2 hole 3 replicate 2 | place: USA:California | collected 2015-04-18
CGCCCGGCGATCTCGCGCTTGGTGTCGTTGGGCTGGTAGCAATCCGGCAGGTAAGCCAGCTTCTCGGCGTAGAACTTCTGCTGAGTCTTGGGCGCCACGAAGGAATCCGCGATCATGTAGTCGACGAACTCGGCGCCCATCGTGCCCGGGAAGCCCAGATAGTTCACCTGAACGGGAGCCGGCCGATACGCCAGGATCTCGGTGCGGGCATGGGTCGTATAGCCTTTCAGATCGATGAGAATATCGATGCGGTCCTCGTACATCCGTTTCGCGACCTCGCCGTGCGGCATCGGCCGAATATCCACAAATCCGTCGAAGGCACGGATGAGGCGAGCACGCATTTCGCTGCCGTCATCCGGACCGTAGGAATAGCCGAAGACCTCGAAGCGGCTGCGCTTGTGGAGCTCGAACACTTCGGCGATCAGGTAGGCGGTCGCGTGCTGGTGGAAGTCGGCGGACAAATAGCCGAGGCGTATCTTGCCGTCCCTGCCCGGGCGCGCGTGGGTCAAACGAGCGCTCTGCGGGACCTTCAGCTCCACTCCGTCCGCCCATATTTTCGCGCAAAGCAGCTGATCGGCGGGTGTCGCCGAAGACGCAAGCAGGATGAAGGGCGCGATCGCGCTCTCGCCGCCGCGGATGAACTCGAGCAGGCGCTCCTGATCCTGGTCGAAGTTTCTCCAATCGCAGGCATGCTGGCGCTGGTGAACCAGTTGGCCGAACGGCTCCGGGTAGTGCGGCTTGAGCTCGATCGCACGCGCGTAGGCGGCGATCGCGTCCTCGAGCCGCCCCTGGTCCTGCAGCGCGTTGCCCAGGTTGTTGTAGGCTTCGGGGTAGTCCGGCTTGAGCTCGACCGCCTTGCGATAGGCGGCCGCAGCCGCGTCGAATCTCCCCAGTGCCCGGAGCGCCACGCCGACGTTGTTGTAGGCCGCCGCGTTCCCGGGATTGAGCTCGATGGCGCGGCGGTGCGCCGCAATGGCCTCGTCGAGCTGCCCCAGGTCCTTGAGCGTGATGCCGAGATTGCCATAGGCATCCGCGTCGTTCGGCTTGAGCTCGATCGCACGACGATAGGAGCCGATCGCTGCGTCGAGCCGACCCGAGCCGCGGAACGCATTGCCGAGATTGTTGTGCGCCTCGGAATAGTTCGGTCTGAGCTCGATCGCCTTGCGATAGGCCGCAATGGAATCCTCGAGCCGGGATGCTTCCGCCAGTGCATTGCCCAGGTTGTGGTAGGCGTCGGCGTAATCCGGCCGCAGGCGCAGCGCCTCCCGGTAGGCTGCGATCGCTTCGTCCAGCCTGCCCTGGGCCCTCAGGACGACGCCGAGATTGCTGTGGACGCCGGCATCGTCGCCACGGATCGACAACGCGCCTCGAAGATATTTTTCGGCAAGCCCGTAATCCCGATCCGAGATGGCGATCACGGCCAAATTGGCCATCGCCGTCGCGTTGTCCGACTCCAGCTGCAACACCTGCCGGTACAGCTCCCGCGCGCCCGCAAGATCGCCGCGCTGATGCGCTTGAACCGCTTCCTGAAGTGATGGCGCTGCAGACATCGGGCTTCCCGGGCTAGCAAACATGGTCGCGTGCTTGTACCAGAGTGCGAAGCAATCAGCTCGTCGTCGTTGCCGGGCTTGTACCCGGCAACCCGCGAGCGCAGCGAGCGCCCTCGGGCTTCGACCCGAGGGCCCATCTGGATGCGCGGATCAAGCTCGCGCATGACGAGTCAAAACTTACGGGCATTGGTATTAAGGCCAAGTGCGATGTGCAATGCACACGCGGCACTCTCTGTCCCCTGGAATAGCAATCGCATGGGAGGGCGGTAGTAGCTTTATCTCTCCCGCAGGGCCTCCTGCTTGTATCGGACCAGCGGCGACAGCAGGTAGCTGATGATCCTGCGCGAGCCGGTCTTGATCTCCACCGTCACCGCCATGCCGGGCGATAGGTTGACCAGCTTGTCCTCGATCTGCATTTGCCTGCGATCGAGCGAAACGCGAGCCGAGTAGACGAGCTCCTGGCCCTTCGGCTCGCTGGTGGTCGTCTCAGTTGGCTGCTGGGTGCTGGGCCGGTCCGGGGGCTTGTCGCGAGCGATGGCATCCTGGGAAACGCTCAAGACCCGGCCATGCAGCAGCCCATAACGCGTAAAATTGAAGGTATCGACCTTGACCTCGGCTTCCTGACCGGCAGACACGAAGCCGATGTCCTGGTTCGATACCGTCGCCTCGATTTCGAGACGGCTTTCGCCCGGAACCACGACCGCCAACGCCTGGGCCGGGGTCACCACGCCTCCCACCGTGTGCACGACGAGCTGCTGCACGATGCCGTCGACCGGCGCGGTGAGCAATTGCAACCTGGTTCTTTCCTGGGCCTTGATCACATCCTGGCCGAGGCCTGCAGCCTTTTGCTCGGCCTTCGCCAGCTCCTCGAACATACCGCGGCGATACTGGGCCACAGCCTTGGTCCTGGTCTCCTTGAACGCCGATACTGCGGCGTCGGCCTCACGATACCGGCTTTTCTGGACGGTCAAATCGTGCTGCTGACCGACCAGATCCTGAAGCTCCGTCAGATAGATGATTTTCGAACCCAATTCCTTATTGTAGAGATATTTTCGGACGTCGACACGTTCCTGCAGCAGCGGAATGGTAGCCTGCAGCTTCTCGATCGTGGCGGCGATGGTGTCGCGCTCCGCTTCCTTTTGCGACAGCTGCCGATCGATCTCGGCCAGCTTGGAATTCTGTTCGGCACTCTGACTCACCAGGTACTGCCGATGCATCTCGATTAGTTCCGGGGCCGCCTCCTTCGGCGGCTGGAACGCGTCGAGCGGCTTCTCCTGTCCTGTCAGCGCCGCGCGGTATCGCGCGGCGTCGAGCTGCGCAGACAGGAGGTCGCTCTTCATGTGCTCGAGCTCCGCCCCGCTCATGGTCGGATCGAGCTCGATGAGAACCTCGCCGGCCCTGACGCTCTGACCGTCGCGGACGTGAATGGCGCGTACCACGCCGGTTTCGAACGGCTGGATGACTTTGGTGCGCCCACCGGGAACGATCTTGCCGGGCGCAGTGGCGACGATATCGACCGTGCTCAACGCCGCCCAGGCGAGCGCCAGGCAGAAGAACGCGATGATCGTCACTCCGATTGCCCGGCCTACTGGGGATGGCGGCTTCTCCACCACCTCTAGCGCGGCGGGCAGAAAGGCAACCTCGTACTCGCCGCGGCGAGCCTGCTTTTCGGGAAACTGAATGATCTTCCTAACCGACTTCATGGATCCCTGCCTGCAGGTAATGCAGCTTTGCATAGCGGCCGCCCGCACGGATCAGCGCGTCGTGCGTGCCGTCTTCGATGATGCGGCCACGCTCGATGGTGACAATGCGATCGGCGCGGCGAACGGTCGAAAGTCGGTGGGCGATGACGAACACGGTTCGGCCCTGGCCGATCCGCCTCATGTTGTCCTGGATGATGCGCTCGCTCTCGTAATCGAGTGCGCTCGTCGCCTCATCGAAGATCAGAATTCGCGGATCCATGACCAGGGCACGGGCGATGGCAATCCGCTGCCGCTGCCCGCCGGAGAGGCTGCTGCCTCGCTCGCCGACGATCGTGTCATAGCCTTCGGGCAGCTCCAGGATAAACTCATGCGCGCCGGCCAGGGTTGCGGCAGCGATCACGCGCTCCATCACCATCGCCGGGTCGGCGAGCGCGATATTGTCGCGCACCGAAGAATTGAACAGCACGTTTTCCTGCAGCACGACCCCGACCTGGCGGCGCAACCAAGCGATATCCGCCATGGCGAGATCGACGCCATCGATCAGGACCCGTCCGCTCTCCGGTACGTATAGACGCTGAACCAGCTTGGCGAGTGTACTCTTGCCCGAACCGGAGGAGCCGACGATGCCGACCACTTGGCCAGCCGGCACGCTGAAGCTGACGTCGTGCAGCACCTCGGAGGTATCGACGCGATACCGGAAGGTGACATGCTCCAAGACAACATCGCCTCGGATCGCGGGGAGCGCGGCCCGTGTAGAGCTGAACGTCGGTTCTGGCATTGTGTTGAGGATGTCGCCGAGTCTGGCAACCGACAGCCGGGCTTGGTGGAAGTCCTGCCAGATCTGCGCCAAGCGCAATACCGGCGAGCTGACGCGGCCGGCTAGTATGTTGAAAGCCACGAGCTCTCCGACAGTGAGGCTGCCTTCGATGACGAGCTTGGCCCCGTAGAACAGAATTGCGGCGGTGACCACCTTGCTGATGAGCTGCACGGCCTGGCTCGCCGTGTTGCCCAGGCTGATCACGCGGAAGCTCGCCGCGACGTAACCGGCGAGCTGCTCCTCCCAGCGACGCTGCATCTGCGGTTCCACCGCCATCGCCTTGAGTGTCTCGACCCCGGTGACGCTCTCGACAAGGAACGCTTGGTTTTCGGCGCCGCGCCTGAATTTCTCGTCGAGACGCGCCCGGAACAGCGGCGTCGCTCCCGCGGAAATCGCAATGTAGAAAGGAAACGAGCCGAGCACGACAAAGGTCAAAAGGGGCGAGTAAAAGAACATCACCGCAAGGAATATGAAGGTGAAGAACAGATCGATGACGAGGGTGAGGGCCGAGCTCGTCAAAAAATTGCGGATGTTCTCGAGTTCGCGGACCCTGGCCACCGAGTCACCGACGCGCCTCGCCTGGAAATACGCGATCGGGAGCGCCATCAGGTGACGGAACAGCCGCGCGCCAAGCTCGACATCGATGCGATTGGTCGTATGGGCAAAGACGTAGGTGCGTAACGCGCCGATGATCGCCTCGAAGATCGAGACCGTCACCAATCCAAGCACCAGCACCTCGAGGGTGCCCATACTGCGATGCACGAGCACCTTGTCGATAACGACCTGGAAGAACAGCGGGCTGACTAGCGAGAAGAGCTGGAGGAAAAATGAGGCGACCAGGACCTCGGTAAGTAGGTGCCGATACTTGTGAACCGCGCTCAAGAACCAGGTGATGTCGAACCGGCGCGAGAGGTCCGATAGCGATGCTCGTCGCGCCATCAGGACCACACGGCCGTCCCATATCGCCTCGAACTCGGTCCGGTTCATCAGCTCCGGCCGCGGCGACGAAGGGCGCTGCACGAGAATTTTATCCTCGGAGATCTTGCCCAAGATGATAAAACCGCCGTCGCGCAGGGCCGCGATGCCAGGCAGTGGCGTTTTGGTAAGCCGCGCCCAATTCGTTTTGCTGGCACGAGCTTTTAGCCCAAGCTCCTTGCCGCAACGGATCATTTCGGTAATTCGGACCGGGCGGCTGCCCATTTTATGGCGAATCTGCTCGACCTCGGCGGCAATGCCGTGAATACGCAGCAGGATCACCAGGCAGGCGAGCCCGGGGTCGAGAGGCTTTTTTTCCGTATCAGCCGCCATTGTATAGTTCGGTCGTTCGGGACCGATCAATTTTCCGTTCCGATTGCATCCTCGGCCGCCACGCAGACGCGGCGGAAGCGCGGTCGGATTACGGACCCACGCCAACTCAGCTCGGATCGCGGGAAACCCCGCTCCCGGCATGCCAAGGATCCGAGCATTTACACGAATTCCTGCCGAACGGAAGCTATTTCCTTGCCTGCGGGGCCTAAATTATTGAGTTTAATCGTCAATTTCGAAATTTTTCTGCCGCACCACGCCTTTCAGAAGGAAACAAAGGGTCCCCAAACCCCTCTTTGCGGCGGTCCTTTCAAGGACGAGATCGGTAATAGATCAACCCTGATTTGGCCGGCGAAACCGCGTCTTGCAGTCCGCTCTTGCACGAGTTACGGAATAGTCGACCTCAGCATCGACTGAGACTAGCCGATGGGACAACGCGTCCTGCCCCAGCGACCGTTCTCGGGTACGCCGCCGGTTAGGCCATTCGGACGGGAGATCGCGTGGTAAGCGCGATGTGAGCTGAAGGACACGGCGAACATCGGCAGGCAAAGACGTTGTCGAGTTGCATGCTGAATTCTGGACAACCTTCTTGCTGAAAGGCCGGGCTCACTCGCTCCAAAGAGGGGCCTCAGTATGTAGCATGGCTGACGCCAACCTGAACGAATAAGGGGGTGCGATGACAATTTGGTGCGAAGATGTTGTTGACAATGCGAACCTCTGGTTCAACCACAAAAACCATCCGACGATCTGGTTTAAGCACGCAGACTATCTACGGGCATGTGACGAGGCATACCGTGAGCTCACACTTGCCTCTCCATTTCGGCCGTTCAGTCATGATGTCCCAAACGTCGTGTGTGTCGTGCGTAATGAGGAGCGGAGGCTAAGCAATTTTCTGCGCCATTATCGCAGTCTTGGTGTAGCGAGTATACACATTGTCGATAATGGATCGTCCGATCGAACTGCCGAGATCGCGCTCGGAGATCCAATTGTTACTTTATGGCAAACACATGCAAGTTTTGCGGCTGGCGGTTATGGTCAGCTATGGTCTGCCGCAATTGTCCGGCGTCACGGCATCGGAACTTGGGTCGTGAATTTGGATGCCGACGAACTTCTCGTCTATGTAGGCATGGATTCCAGGGGTTTAGACCAGCTCCAGAGCTGGTTGGAGAGGGTTGGGTATGAACGGCTTTTCACGCCTCTTGTTGATCTCTATTGTCGCGAGTGGGCGAGTAAAGTTCCCGATAGCGATCAATGGATGAGCAAAGATCTATATTTTGATGGTAGGACCGAATTTGGGCATTCATACCAACTCAAGGATGGCCCTTATGGGCCCGTACTTCTCGGCGGCCCGCGAGCTAGAATGATGTCGTCCGTCGGCGAGGACAGTCCCTGGCTAAGCAAGTTTGCGCTGGCCAAATGGGATGAGACCACAGCTTACGCCAATCACCATTTCCCTTACCCGTTTAATCGTAATCCCCGTACATGCTTCGGTGCTCTGCTCCATTTCAAGCTTCTGGACGACTTCGAACAACGCGTTAGCCAGGCAATTAGCGAGGGTCAGCATTGGAGAGTTGCGACTGAATACCATGCCTATCGGCGTTGGCTGGAGAAGGGCCAGACATGCTATTCTCCCGAGTTTTCCATCAAATACCAGGATCCTCAAGACCTCGTCAGTTCCGGGATTGTGCAGGCCATTCCTTGGAACGAGATGAAGGCCATCAATATGCTCGGCAAAGTGCAGGAACTTGACAGGAGAAGAGCGTGATCGCCAACGCGATCGGCTATCGGCTCAAACGCGGGATAATTGGTGCTAAGGGAGAAGAGCTTTGAAAATGCCGCGCGGGGCGAGAACGAAACTCGGACGATTGGTGGCGTGCAGACACTTGGATAAAAGAGCTGGGTATGATTGACCCGCGCGGTTGGGTTTCTCGACGAGGTTTGCAATTGAGCTTCTAATGGGAACGGTCTTCAACGCATTTTGGTACGGCCCGCCACTCAATGTATTCCATTGGGCGTGCATGCGGTCATTCCTCCGACGTGGGCACGAATATCGTCTTCACGTTTATGATCCAGTTGCTGCCCCTGAAGGGGTAACGCTGGTGGATGCATCTGAATTGCTCCCGCGAGAACAAATCTTCCATTTCGAAAACCCTTTCACCCGCAAAGTGGACATAGGGCCGTTTTCGGATTTGTTTCGCTACAAGCTCCTACTCACACTCGGCGGCTGGTATGTCGATGTCGACACGTTTTGCATGTCGCATGATATTCCGGACGGCATTCGCGCCTGGGCGCAAGAGAATGAAAAGGTCATTAACGGCGCGCAGATGTGTCTCCCTAAGGGCGACCCATTGGCGAGAAAGCTTTACGAAGAGTGCCTAGCCGTCAGTAGAAATCGCGCGCTCCGAGAAGATTGGGGACCAAACCTGCTAACTCGGGTTATCCCCAGCCTGGGGCTTCCCATGAGTGCATTCGGGAGTACCTCGACCTTCTATCCCGTCGACTGGATCAGCGCATTTACGCTGATGCTACCTTCGTACAGCGACGAAATCCGCACGAAGGTTGGTTCGGCGCTTTTCCTGGCCGCCTATCAATCGTTCTTTCAATACTGTCAAATTGATCTTGCGCGAACACCGCCGGCCGGAAGCTGTCTGCGAGAGCTTTACGAGACACTCGCTCCTGATCAGATGACTTCCACCACATATTCAACCGATGAGATCATTTCTCTAGTTCGTACGTTTCTCAAAAACAATCGTGATTGGGCAATTCAGCTACTCGTGGGCTCACTGGGCACAAGAATCCTTGATGATCTAGCCTGTAATGAGCTCGCGTTGACGTTGGAGGAGACACGTGATCCTGAGGTAGAGTGGCGAACTAAACAAAAAAACGAGAGTTTTGTGGGCTTTACACCCGCAATTCTCGAAGCGGTACCGCTATTTGTTAGAGTGGGACAACCGGGCGGTGAAGTCGAAACCCTGAGGCTCGAGCCCATGGACCTGCAATCCGGTCCAAGGCCTCTCGTATCCTGCGTGATGGTCTCGCGAGGCAACCTACAGATCGCGCAACATTCCGTAGAATGTTATCTCCGTCAAGATTATCCAAACCGGGAGTTAATAGTCGTTTCTGCATCTCCGGATCCCGAATTTGAGGAATTTTTGAGAGCGCTCGAGCCAGCCCGAGTGCGCCTCATCAAGGTCCCCGGAGAGTTTTCACTGGGCGAACTTCGCAACTTCTCGGTCGCGCATTCGACTGGCGAAATAGTTTGCACTTGGGATGATGATGATCTGTTTGATCCTCACAGATTGAGTTTGGGCGTGCATGCATTGATCGCGGCAAATGCAGGAGCTACGTTCTTGATTCAGCTATTGATGTGGTATCCCTCGCGTAAGTTGTTGGGTATCTCAGAACGGAGAGTCTGGGAAGGATCCATGTTGGCTTGGCGACACGTCATGCCAATTTACCCGGCTCTATTCCGCAGTGAAGATAGTTTCGTTACAAACCGCATCCGGGCAAGATACCCTATCGTCGTGCTCGATGAGCCCTACCTTTACTGCCGTACTATCACGGGTCGGAATACCTGGGATGACAGTCATTTCCAAAAGCATTTTCGGAGTTCACAGCACCTTTATGGCGATCGGAGCTATGACCAGGCAATCCGTGTCTTGGCTGAGCGGACCCCGATCCTGGAATATGCCGCAACGCTCGAAGCCATTCACCGGTGACGCCACGCCACATGCGTCCTTGTCTCTCTTCCGCTTTTCCCGTTAAATCTGTTGCCGATCCGATCATGCTTATGCGGAACCAACACACATGAAGGCCTCAATGTCGGGCCTTGCTCGAGTCTTTGAGCTGGATCCAGGTGCCTATCCAAAGGTGGGAAGCTACCCCTATTGGCGTCCGCTCCCATTGGAGAGCGGCGAAGTAGTCCTTACTTTCGATGATGGGCCGACTCATCCCTGCACCAGCACTATTCTAGACGCGCTTGCTCATGAAGGCGTCCGAGCGACCTTCTTCTGTGTCGGCTACCACTCAAAGAATGTACCGGATTTGGTGAGACGACTCCATAACGAGGGTCACACAATCGGCACCCACACCGAGATGCACCAATGCATCTCCACACTTCCCCCCGGGGAGCGTGAAAAGGCAATTAACGACGGTATTGCGTCGACAACATTTGCGCTCAACGGGAGAGCGCCTGCACCGTTCTTTCGGTTTCCTTTTCTCGAACGGGATATCCACATAGAGGCGGGTCTCGCCGCGCGTGGAATCGCCATGTGGGGTACCGACGTCAGCGCGAACGACTGGGAGGGCGTTTCGGTCGACCAGCTGGTTTCTAATGTCGTCCGTCGCCTCGAACAAAAGACGAGCGGTATCGTACTTTTTCACGACATCCAGCCAGTTACCGCAGTTGCGCTGCCTACACTTTTGAGCGAATTGAGAAATCGTAACTATCGATTCGTACACGTGGTCCCCGCTGCATAACACGTTCTTTGTTCGCGATGAGAACTGCGCAATAAACCTATTCGCCCTATCTCAGATCCTGCGATGTCGTCGATTGCGAAACACGGCTCGCTTCGAGTGCTGCAGCATATTCACGAGCCGGCGTGCGTTGAGCCAACAGTTTGAGTGCTTCCTCGTAAGTCGCATCCTTATAAACACGCTCTATATTGCTATGGTTTATCCCGAACTGGTCATCCTCGCTTGTAACAACATGACAATAGAGGTAAGGCTCGTTCAACAACACCACCGAGCACTTCGTGTTGAGATGTGATGTCACGAACGCGCCTTCTCCACGTGAGAGAGCCGGATATATAGGCAATACGCTTCGCGAAATCATCATCGAGGATTCCAATACCCGTCGTTGCGAGATAGCGAACAGCCTCAGGCCGGGGGACCAGAGCAGCACTCGCGACGAGAAGCCGGCTTCAGCCTTGGTTGCCAAAAGTGCGCGTACGCTCAAGTCAAGTCTGGACGGATCGAATAGATCGGCGGCGTCCCATTGGCATAGCAACTCGCCTTTGGCATGGGCGACCGACACATTGCGAAGCTCCCCCAATGAGAAGCCGGGCCCGACGCCGACAAGTCGCACTCCGGCATTCTCGAAACGTTTCAGTGACGCTTCGAACTGCGGATCCGGAGATTCGTACAAAACGATCAGCTCTCGGTTCGAATAGTTCTGACGTAGATAGCATTGCACGGAAAACTCCGCAAACCGCGTGTTGTCGTGGCAGACCATCAGACAAGAAACGAGCGGCATCGAGTTGCGCTTTTGATCGGGAGCTGACACCTTAACTGTCTCGATTTCACCATTGGGCCTCTGAACATTTACGAAAAGCGGTGACACGCTAAGAATAGAAGGCGCAAATCCGGTAAGGCCCTTTCCCTGCGCCATTCGATTACCTTTCCGTTCTCTTCAGCATCTTCTCGACCGATCGAGGCGAGGCCGAATGCGGCTGCGGCATCTCGCATCCCGGCAGAACTGGAATGATCCGCTTCCCTGGGGAGGCATATTGCACGTGCCGCGCGGCGAACAGTCAAGCCCGGCACGCGCATGCCTAGAGCTGTGCGCGTGAAGCCTCCAAGGCGAAGTCGATGATGCAAAAGTGCGCACGATCCCCGCCCTGCCGACCATCGAGCATGAGCCTGCCCGCGGCATGTAGCGCGCAGTCTTCGAGCAGGGCCTCGCCGAGCGGCTTGGGCGCGGCGCGGAACGCGAGGCCTGCACGCTGGCGCCTTTCCCCAGCTTAAGGCCAGCGCGAAAGTGCCCATGCCCCACCTCCTCGGCGTCA
>WNFG01007705.1_pt1 | contig 11160 bp, 12 predicted proteins | sample 5400431 | NCBI WGS metagenome assembly WNFG01 (sample SAMN13153346, study PRJNA577476) | soil metagenome | isolation source: 120 cm saprolite under Douglas fir tree site 2 hole 3 replicate 2 | place: USA:California | collected 2015-04-18
CCGGACATTGGGGCGCTACCGGATCCTCGAACAGATTGGCGGGGGCGGCATGGGTGTGGTGTACCGCGCCCTCGATGCGCGACTGGAGCGCGACGTCGCGGTAAAAGTCCTGCCTTCGGGCGCACTGGTCGATGAAGCCGCGCGGCGCCGTTTCCGTCAAGAGGCGCTGGCTCTTGCCAAGCTCTCGCACCCCAATATTTGTGTGATTTACGACTTCGATACACAAGATGGCGTGGACTTCCTGGCAATGGAACTTGTTGTGGGGCAATCGCTGGCCCAGAAGCTGGATGCAGGCCCTCTGCCGGAGAAAGAAGTCGTGTCACTGGGGACGCAAATCACCGCAGCGCTCGAAGAAGCGCATGAGCGGGGAATTGTCCACCGTGACCTGAAACCGGGCAACATCCTCGTCACCCCAAAGGGGCAGGCGAAGGTGCTGGACTTCGGTCTGGCACAGCTGTTGCGGTCGCAAGCTGATCTCGCAGCAACCCAGACGTTTGCCGAAACACGGGGGTTGAGCGGGACCCTGCCTTACATGGCGCCAGAGCAGTTGCGCGGCGAAACACCTGATGCACGGGCGGACATCTACTCGTTAGGCTGCGTGTTCTACGAAATGGCCACGGGACGCCGGGCATTTCTGGAGGACTCAGCGCCACGGTTGACGGATGCAATCTTGCATCAGGCGCCCGTGGGGCCGCGCGCGGTGAACAGTCGAGTTTCACCGCAACTCGAAGCGATCATCCTGAAATTGCTGGATAAGGATCCGGAACGGCGCTATCAGACGGCGCGCGAGCTTCGCGTGGACTTGGAACGGTTGAGGATGCCCACTACTTCCATTCCCGAAACGAGAGTAAAGAAGTCCATTGCGAAGCCCGTCCTGGCGGCAGCCGTTGGCATCGTGATTCTTGCTGCTATTGCGTTTGGACTCGATGCCGGTGGAATCCGTTCTCGTTTGTCTGGCGGGTCGGGGCGCGGCGAAATCCGATCGATTGCCATATTGCCGTTGGAGAACCTCTCCCACGATCCCGAAGAAGAATATTTTGCCGACGGCATGACCGAAGCGCTGATCACTGAATTCGCGCAAATTCGCGCTCTGCGGGTGACCTCGCGAACATCGGTGATGCAGTACAAGCGCGCTCAGAAGGCGCTCCCCCAAATCGCCAAGGAACTGGATGTTGCTGCCGTGGTCGAAGGCTCCATACAACGCTCGGGAGACCGAGTCGAGATTAACGTTCAGTTGATCCAGGCATCCAACGACGAACATCTGTGGGCCAAGTCTTACCAACGAAATCTTCGTGACGTTTTGGATCTCCAGCGCGAGGTAGCACGGGCCATTGTCGGCGAGATCCGCGTTGCCGTAACACCGCAGGAAAAGGAAAAACTCGCGCAGCGCCGTTCTGTGAACCCTGACGCCTACCAGGCCTACCTGAAGGGCCGTTACTACTGGAATCAACGCAGTGAAACCAGCATCAAGCGTGGCAGAGAGTACTTCGAACAAGCCATCGAAAAAGATCCGACTTATGCCCCTGCGCTTTCCGGCCTGGCAGACGTGGCGGATGCCTTGAGCTGGTACGGCTTTGAATCCCCGCAATCATTTGTCCGCTCACGGCAACTGGCCTTAAAAGCGATTGCATTGGACGACTCCTTGGCGGAGGGCCATGCTTCGCTGGCGATGGGGCTGTTTTACTCGGACTGGGACGGAGCCGGAGCGGAGAAGGAGTTCCTTCGGGCCATCGAGCTGGATCCGAACTACGCAAACGCTCATCACTGGTACGGCGATCTTCTTGGCGCCACCGGTCGGCACCAGGAAGCGATCTCCGAGGAGAAGCGCGCCCTGGGAATCGAGCCGGTCTCATTGATCATGAATACGTGGCTGGCTCGCCGCTACTATTTCGGCCGCCAAGTTGACGCCGCGTCAGTCCAGTGCAGTAAGGCGCTGGAGCTGAACGGCGATTTTGCCCCGGCGCGATATCAAATGGGACTGATCGACATTGAACAGAAGAACTACGGCGCGGCCATCGCGGAATTTCAGAAAGCCAAAGAGCTCTCCGGCGGCGCCACGATTTACATTGCCGCCCTCGCCCGGGGCTACGCCGCTTCCGGGCGAAAGGACCAGGCGTTAAAAATATACGAACTGTTGAAACGTCCCAGCGAAAAATACGTTTCGCCGTACTGGATGGCGCAAATCGCCGCGGATCTCGGCGAGAAAAACGAAGCTCTGCAGTGGTTGGAGACGGCCTGGGCGGGTCGATCCGGCGTTCGATCCGCTGCGCTCAGATCCCCGGTTTCAAAGCTTCGTCCGCCGCATCCACCTCCTGCAATAAGAGAAACTGCAGTTGCAGAGATCAATCGACTTGTTGGGCGAGGCGTTATAGACAGGTATGGTGCCGAGGGCCCGGCATTGCGGCGTACTCTTGACCGAATAGGCTTTTGGAGGTATATTCCTTCGGAGGAATGGGAAGTAGAGTTTACAGATGAATTTGGGGCGTGGTGGGAAGGTTTGAGCGAAGCCGAACAGGTGGAGGTAAGGGCTGAGGTAAGCCTGCTTCGCCGCTTCGGGCCGACGCTTGGCAGGCCCCATGTGGACTCCGTAGCGTCCTCGAAGCACGCCAACATGAAGGAATTGCGCGTTCAGCATCGAGGACGACCCTATCGTGTCCTGTTCGCCTTCGATCCGCGACGCACTGCAATTCTGTTGATTGGTGGGAACAAAACGGGCAAGGGCTGTTGGTACAAGGAGTTTGTGCCGATGGCCGATAGGCTGTACGACGAACATCTGGAAACACTCCGAAGGGAGGGACTGCTCAATGGCTAGGAATTTTCGAGAACTGGAAGCGAAGATGTCACCGGGGGCCCGTGCGCGCTCAGATGCCAAAACACAGAAAATGATCGCGGAAATGGCGCTCAACGAGCTTCGTCAGGCAATGGGAATAACCCAAGAGCGCTTGGCAAAGGCGTTGGGGATTAATCAAGCCGGCGTGTCCAAGATCGAAAGCCGCTCCGACATCTTCGTGAGCACGTTGCGCAAAGCCATCGAGGCGATGGGAGGCAAGCTGGACATTCGCGCGAAGTTTCCGGCTGGCGAAGTGCGGATTAGGCAGTTTGGCGGGCTTGCCAGACACCGGCGCTCGCAATCCCGGCGTAGCGGCGCTGGGCGCCGCGCGAAGGCTGCCGCATAGCGAGAAGCAATGGCCGACGACCTACCTCTTTGTAGCTGGCGAGTACCTTAAGCAGATTCATCATGGTTGTTTGCCGTGAGACAGCACCTGTTCCAGAGTGGCTTTGTTTCGAGTCGCTACCTCTTGTCCAGCTAGGTCGACCAATTTGCTCTGCAACTTCCGCGTAAGAGACGGCCGTGCGCAGGGGATGTTTCGCAGCGCACGCCACACCTCTTGCTGAAAAGGCCTGAGGGCTGTTTGCACTGGCAAGATGTCTATTGCCGTTAACTCTCTCCCGAAGTACCTGCTGATTGCGTGCGTTAAGCCATTCGGATTGCGAGCCGTTCGAGCCTAAATCCATTTTCGCCGTAGTGAAGGTGCAGAAGGCGGCACATGCCTGTCTCGTGGTCTGCCTAACGCGCAGAGCGCAGGTTTCCGTCGCGATCCGCCACGATCAACATCTCGCCGAGGGGCGTGTCGACTCGGTCGACCAGCAATGGCAGAGTCGCACTCATGCGCACGCCCAGATGTCGGAATCACTTGCATCTGCGGTCTACAAATGCTGCGCAGCATACGTTCGCCACGCCGCCATGATCCGTTTCTGCCGGCCCGTTCGCATCACGCGCCCGCGGCGAGCGCCGCTTCTTCCAACGTCTTCATCGCCATGAGGTAAGGCCGGGGACCATGGCTCACCCTTGCGACGCCATGCTCTGCTAGCGCGCGCACGGGTGGAGTGGCGTCGCCGACCATGATGTTGAGCGGCAGGGGCGACTCTTTAGCCAGGCGCGCGATCAGAGTGATATCCGCTAGACCGGGCGCGAACAGCCCATCTGCGCCAGCTCCCGCATATGCGTTTGCTCGCTCGATCGCCTCAACGACCATAGCATCGTCATGCTCTTCGGGTGGTCGCTGGAAAAAGATATCGGTCCGAGCATTGATGAAGAAGCGGATATTTGCTGCATCGGCCGTCTGCCGAGCACGCTGGATGCGATGGGCCTGTTCGACTGTCTCGCGAAGTTTTCCGTTCGCGGGAAAGCTGTCCTCTAGGTTGCAGCCTACTGCCCCCGCGTTGATCGCCAGATCGATGGTCTCGCCGACTATTTCCGACGTGTCGCCGTAGCCGCTTTCCAGATCGATCGTCACAGGCAGGTCCGTTGCCCTGACGATCCGGCACAAATTATCGATCGCCAAGGCAAGCGGGATGCGCTCGCCATCCGCGAAGCCGTTTGCACCAGCGACCGACCAACTGCCCGTCGCGATCGCCTTAGCACCGCCCGTCGCGACAACCTTTGCGCTGCCTGCATCCCAGATGTTGAAGAGGATGAGCGGCTTTCCGGGGAGATGCAGTCCCCGAAATTGCTCAGCCTTGCGCGTCTGATCGGCCATTGTTTTCTCCTGATCGATTAGTGATTTCCGCTCCGGTTTGGCTTCATACCGTCGTCGACACCGTGGCTTATCATCGAAACCGCGTCAACGGATAATGCTGGGATCACCACTCGTCAACAGTCCGTGCAATCGCCCGCTTCGTTATAAGTGCTTGCAAATTGTCATCGCGGCTTTTGTTGTGCCGTTTGCCAGTGTTCGCGAAGTTCCTTGTTGAATTCCTCCCAGCGTTCCTCGGGGAAGAAAATCCTGGCGCCCTTGAACTCAACGCGGCGTCGGGTGCCGGGAATGTTCTCGGCCAGCCAATGCGACCATTTCAGGTCAAAATACACATCATCCGTTCCCCAGACGACGAGCGTCGGCGCCTTCAGCGTCTTCAGCTGTGCTTCAATGGCGAGTGTGTGCTTATTGTCGAAGGCTGCGAGGAAGCGTTGCAGGTCGCGCGTGCGCTGCTCGGTCCTGACCAGCGGACGCAAATATGTTTCGATGCTGTTGTCACTCAGCTGTTCCGGGTGTTCATAAGCTGGTCCCAGAGCTTGCAGTGATCGATAGACGCTCTTGTTCGACAACATCGCGTCAAGCGTTCCACGTAAACCGCCGCCGGCTGCCATCGTCAGGAAGGGCTTGAAGGCTTCGGGTGGCCAGTTGTCGTGGGTGTCGCAATCAGTGAGTGTGAGGCTGCGCACCCGTTCCGGATACAACGCGGCGAAGATCTGCGCAATGCCGCCGCCGCTGTCGTTGCCCACGAGATCCACCTGATCGATGTGCAAGGCATCGAGAAATTCCTTGAGCATCTTTGCATTGGCGGTCACGGATACGTCCTGATCCGGCGCGATTTCAGTATCGCCATGCGCAAGCAGATCCACGGCTATGCAGCGACGGATATCGGACAAATCCGCCAGCTGATGACGCCACAGATGCCCGTTCAGCAGCACGCCATGCACGAACAATGCGACCGGTCCCCTGCCCTGCTCCGTGTAGCTGATACGCCCTGATGCCGTCTGCACTCTACGTTGAATCGGCGAGGATTTCTTTCCATTCATGGTAGACACACTTGACCTTTCACTGCGCGGCATCACACGCGTGTCCGCGCTTACACGCTCTGGCATCACCGCACTCAGGGATAACCCGATGATCAGCGCGCCGGTCAGCAATGCAGCTACCGGCTGTGCAACTCGAGGCTGATCGTTAGGAACACTTAGAGCTATTTTGTTTCTGTCCATCGTCAAACCTTCCTCGCCGCGGCAGAGGAATGCCCGTCCCTCAACTTCAGTGCGCACTCATCACAGCACACCTCGACCGTCTTGCCACCGATCGTGACCTTGATCGGATTCTCATCCAGCTTGCAGTCGCAAGCCGCACATGTGGTTTCAATCATGACGTCCCTCTCCCTGAATACCCGAAGTCCGGGTGCGACCAGTAGGCCACGCAAGAAGAGAGAGCCGCTGTCAGAATCTTTAGCGATCTTTTAGTGATTTGCTTGAACAGGATTAACGATACAGCGCCAACTGCCGGAACTCCGAAGGCGAACGGCCGTAAGCCTCGCGGAATGTAGCGCTAAAATGGCTGTGGCTAGAGAAGCCGAGGTCCAGGCTCAGGGCGGTCAGATCGCCATATTGTCCGAGAAGGTCTAGTGCCCGCGCTAGCCGTAGTCGCAACTGATAGCGATACAGGGGCAGACCCTCCACTTGTTGGAAGACCTGGGTAAGATAAACTGGGGAGCCTCGCACTTCGGCGGCGATCTCCGCCAACGTCCAGCGCCGCGCCAGATCGCCGGCCAGCACAAGCTTGGCCCGATCCACCAGCCGTTGCCGTCCCACGCTGCCACTCGGTGCGTGCGTTGTGCGCGGCCCCAGCGCCCGCCGCACTAGGGTCAAGGCCAGGCTCTCTGCTTCCAAAGGTTCCGCGATGTTTTGGCGCAGGCTGTGCCGTAGCAGCGCCACAAGCGCTTGAGCGCGCGCATCAATTCGTAGGCGATGCTGTCGAAACGCCAGCATCGCGCTGTCGCGCAAAAAAGCACGTGGCGCCAGTTCGCGCAGCAGTGGTTCGTTGATGTCTAGCGTCAGACTGGCATCGCCACCAGGCACGGGGTGGCTGACCCGGTAGCCTTCGGTGGCATTGAATAACAGCACCTGGTTCGCCTCGGCCACGGCCTGGTCATTCCCCAGATGTCGCACATAGACGCCGCGATATGGAAACACCAGTTGTGTGGTGGCCGTGCACTCTTCTGCGGTCTGGTGCCGGCAGCTGCCTTGGCAGTACGTGTTCCGGATCGCAACGGTCGGGGTTTTCAGGAGAGACTGAACGACAAATTCAGACATACGTTTTTACTTTCACTTTTTGCGCGCCACAATTCTGACGCGGCAGTGTCACAGGAAGAGTGTATCATTCCCGTCGTTGACACCTCGTAAATGACGATGAAAGTGCCACGCGGATGAGTGATTTTAACCTTCAGTCCCGTACTTCACTTCAATGGAAGACAGGGAGTACAACCCAAGTCGACGCATCACCTTGGTTTGATAGTGAGACATCAGTTTCGGCGTGGGCTATCGCTCGGGAGTTGCGACACGAACTTAGGGAGAATCCGCGCGAGAGTTCTATCACTGAATCTCAACTGAGAGATGTGCCGGGGACAGCGACATCAGAAAGTCTCGCGCGTCAAAGATTTCGCCGGCGGCAAAGACGCCAGTTCTCTCGGCGTGCCGAGTGACGACACGTTGAGCCGCTTCCACGACAATGGGCGCGGTGATCGCATAGATGTCTCGGCCGCGCGCCACTGCACGACGTTCCGCGCTTCCCGAGCGCGCTACCACTTCGACGAGGAAAGTTTGAGCTGAACGTCCGCTCTTATCGGCCGCTGGCGGCGGCGATAGGTCTGGATCGTCCAAGTCCTTGAGCGGCGTGAGCGTCATGTAGGTGCGGATCTCGGGCGTCCTTAAATGCCGAGGAATCGTTACGCTATCCGCCATGGTGAATTCTCCAATGACCGCCTGCCTACCGATGGGGGCCGGGAAAGTCCAATCGACTATCGGCGCGTCGTCCGTGCGGAATTCAAATCGATGGTTCGAGAAAACAATTCGCCGGCCGCCTCTTCGCTGCCTCGAAACTTGGGTCGTGGCCCTCGTCCCGAGAGTTGGCTTCTAGCTACTGAGCGCATACGCGATGCAAATCTCATCTGCGGTCTTCCAGTCTGCTACGGCGGCCGTCGCGAGCAGATCACCCAGGCCGCCGAAAAAAGCCATCGCGGGCACAATGACGATGCCTGTCTGGCGCGCTCGATCAGCGTATTGCTCGAACGTGTCCACGTTGGCTTCTATCTCCGCTGCGACGTCCAAATAAGGAATCTTGGCGCGCAACGCGGCTTCGATCAGGGGCGCGGAGGTTCTAGCAAAAGGTCCGGCGCAATTTATAACAGCCGCTGCGCTGACAAGCGCGCGATCCAGCGATACTGCGTCATCGACGCACGCAGGCCGCACGTCTAGTCCGGGATGGATGTCTCCGAGAGCATTCAGCTTATCGGGATCGCGTCCGGAGAGGATTGGCGTCCACCCACGTTTGCGCAACTCGGAAACGACAAAGCGTCCGGTGTGGCCGTAAGCGCCAAAAACGGTGACGGTTTCATTCGATCTCATCGGAGAATTCCTTTGCAACGAGAGATTGGTCATCTCACAGCTTCGTCGCCTCCAGCTCCGGCATCTCTTCCGGAAAAGACCGGTTGGCTCCTTCACCCCTCGCTCGTCTGGTGAGCCCGGCAGGGTCCAATCCAGAGATTCCGCCCACTCCACGCCGAAGAGCGTATACACCTAGTTTGAAGTTGCAAGGCGCACAAGTTTTCTCAATCATGACAGCTCTCTCCATGAATACCCGAAGTGCGGGTGCGGGCAGTAGGCCATCCAGAAAGAGAGGGTCGCTATCACAATCTTTAGCGATTTGCTTGAACAGGCCCTAACAATGCAGCGCCGACTGCCTGAATTCTGAGGGCGAGCGTCCGTAAACCTCGCGGACCGTGGCGCTGGAATGGCTGCGGCATCGCGGACGGCGATCTTGTAGCGGCACAAACCTCGCTATTCCCGATCCTGGAAGCCCCGGCATTGCGGTGAAGCGACGTCTCGGATGAAGTGTATCGGTCGTATTGAAGAGGTCATCAATGTCATGGTGTTTCTCGCGTCCGACGACGCGAGTGTCCGACCCGGACACATGGGTTACAAAACGGCTACATAGACAACACTTTTGGCCGAACGGATTTTGAAGCGGTTCCAACACGCGCGTATCCAGATCGAAGTACCCCAAACCATAGTTTTCCCGGAGTGAATTCCCCGTCGACTTCGACGTTGTCGCAAGAAGACCAGCCTGGCGCGTGGGACACGTCAGTGAGCTAAGATAGATTAGCTGAGGAGTTGCAATGAGTGTTGTCATTATCCACCAAGCCAAAACAAACCTTTCTCGGCTAATTGCGAAAGCTTCCGAGGGAGAGGAAGTGATCATTGCACGCGGGTCAAAACCGGTAGCTCGACTCGTTCCGGTCGGCGAGGTAAAAGGTAAACGCCAGCCGGGATCGTAGAAAGGCAAGTTGCGTGTGGGACCTGAGTTTTTTGAGCCCCTCCCGATTAGCGAACTTACTTCCTGGGAGTAGTACACTTGCGCGCACTACTCGATACGCATGCTCTGCTGTGGTGGCTCTCCGATGATCCCGCGCTAACGCGACCAGCTCGAAGGATCATTGCGGAGACCAGAAACACACTGATTGTAAGTGCTGCTTCGGCTTGGGAGATCGCCATCAACGTCAGGCTGGGAAAACTCCCGACTGCTACAGACCTGGCGGCTGATTTCTCTGGCCTAATTGAACGCGAAGGTTTTCAGTCGCTAGCTATTTCTGCAGACCATGGTATTCGGGCTGGACTTTTGCCAGGCCCTCACAAGGACCCATTTGACCGTATGCTCATCGCCCAAGCTCAGGCCGAGAATATTCCAATCATCAGCAATGAAAGATCTTTCGAAAGCTATGGCGTGCGACGCCTTTGGTGAAGACGATCAAGTAGCGCCAGTTCAAGGTACTTCGTCAATTTCCATCTGGTTTCCAATTAAGGCTATCGCCCGGAAAGCTAAGCGCCGCCAGATCAATCGGTTTCAGAGTTTTGTATAGAGCTTCCCAAGCTTCCTCTAGCAAACCCTAACACGCTGAACTGGCGGCACTTAACTAAAACAAGATTTCTGGTAATTGGAAAATGATGGAAAACGGAACGCACTCGACTCTACGCGATTGAGTGTCAGGCCTAGAAAACATCACGGGAATCGACTTGGCGACGGAGCGAAACTATTTGGAAAAGGAGCGATGGTTCAAAAGCCCACTGTCGCAGGTCGTGTGGATCTAGTAGAGCGCCTGCCTCCCAAGCAGGCGACTTAGTAGCATTAGGCGTTTGTAGCTTTCAGGTCAGGATCTGTGTGGAATGTCTACCGGCCCTTTTGAATCTGGTGGACGAGAGGGGATTCGAACCCCCGCCTTCCTCGTTGCGAACGACGTAGAAAAATTCATAAGACGCGGTGCTGCAACCACTTACGTCTTTTGAATATCCCTTCAAATGGGCGAGCTAGGCAACCAAAACTTTGCTGGACGCGCCATTCGTACCGAGAACTGTCTAGCTGGATACTTCGTTTCCCGATTGGAAAAAACCGACTAAAAGCAGATGTGCTACGGATAGCTTCCCATATCTTCCAGCAGCCAATGGGGTTCATTTGGCTAGCCTGGAAAAAGCGGCGCGAAGGGGGATTCCCCGATTTCGAACGAGGCTCTTGGGCCGCCAAATATGAGCCTTAGTCTGCGGTTTGCACGGCTTTGCGCGTGAATTCATCGCGAAGCTTGCAACTTGGAGTTAGTCACTATAATGTTAGCGCGACTATCGGAATATAGGCTGCTCACTCCGAGCGGCATTCCATCCAGGAGGAAACGTATAATGGGCCGCGCAAAGACTGCTGTGAGACGATCGCCCCTGCCCTCGCCAGCGCCAGGGAGCGTCAACGAGCGCGAAGCTAAGAAAAAAAGGAGGGGCAATAAGACGTCCGGCCAGGGGCCTATGGCCGGCCTTCGCGAACGCAAGAAAGCGCGCCTTCGTCAGCAGATCGTCGAAACGGCTCTGCATCTCTTTCGCCAGCGCGGCTACGAGAACACACGCATCGACGACATTGTTCAGACTCTGGAAATTAGCCAGCCCACGTTTTTCCGCTATTTCCCCAGCAAAGATGCCGTATTGCGAGAAGTGGGACGCCGTGCGTTTGCCCGCCAAGCCGAAAGCCTCAAATCCGAGCTGTCCACCAAAGCGACCACAGAGCAACGCCTACGCCGGTTCTACGAAACTTTGGGCAACGTAACGGAGGTGGGGCGACCGCTTTGGCAGGCCGTGATTCTCGCCGGCGCGATGGATCCGGTGCGCTCACCCGAGCTCCGAGGGGCGGAAGCCGCGACCGTTAGCCTGCTTCGTGAAATCATCGCGGAAGGCCAGAGAAACGGGGAGATAACCCTTGATTTTCCAGTCGTACACCTGGCCGAATTCATGGAAGGACTTTTCAATACCGTTGTCCGTCAGTGGGCAGTAGATCTTACTGGACCTCACAAACTCACCGAGCG